>Ga0078972_1000482_pt1 | contig 152355 bp, 143 predicted proteins | sample YelNatPaOPGAMG01_FD_67568 | JGI IMG/M metagenome (GOLD analysis project Ga0078972, IMG submission 67568) | Hot spring thermophilic microbial communities from Obsidian Pool, Yellowstone National Park, USA - OP-RAMG-01 (SPADES assembly) (version 2) | ecosystem: Environmental > Aquatic > Thermal... | reverse complement strand
GGTGATAGACCTCCCCTTCAGCCCGAACCCGGAGAAAACGAAGGTCAGGGTTAAGAAGGGGGTCGTGGAAGTAACTATTTTCAAGACATAACCACATCATAATCAAAACCCTTTCAGGGCGGGACGGAGGTTAGTCGTTAAAGATGCTGGCACCTGTTTTGCGGATTTATTAATCCTGTCGTAGGATATTATGTCGAGGTGAATTTAATTATGCCGCCACCGTGTTCACCTGGTAGGATACTGCATGTTGATTTATCGGCTGAGAAGGTTTGGGAGGAGCCTGTTCCTGAGGATTGGTATAGGCTGTACGTGGGTGGCGAGGGGTTTGGTGCTAGGTACCTCTACGATAACCTGAAGGCTCACATCGACCCTATGTCCGAGGAAAATAAAATTCTGTTTATAACGGGTCCTTTAACGGATACCGGTGCCCCGACTTGCGGTAGGACTGTGGTCATGTTTAAGTCCCCCCTAACCGGGACTATATTCGCATCCAACGTCGGCGGATACTTCGCGCCTCATATTAAGAGGAGTGGTTACGATATGATAGTTATTCACGGCAGGGCCGGAAGACCCACGTATCTTTACGTGCATGATGGTGTGGTTGAGTTTCTGGACGCTAGGGAGTTGATGGGTCGCTCACCTAGGGAAGTTCAGGAAGAGATAAGGAAGCGCCACAATAATAAGGATATTCAGGTAGCGGCTATAGGGGTCGCCGGGGAGAGGCTGGTTAAGTTTGCTGCGATAATGGTTGACGGTCATAGAGCTGCAGGTCGTGGCGGCGGCGGTGCCGTGATGGGTTCTAAGAACCTGAAGGCCGTCGCCGTGTACGGCACGCGCTTTAAGACTAGGGTAGCAGACCAACCTAACTTCATGGAGGCTGTTAGGAAAGCCGTAAGCGAGTTGTTTGAGGAGCCGTTCGTTAGGGATGAATTAAGGAAGTATGGGACGCCCTCATTCTTCGACGCGATGAACGCGGTAGCTCTGGTACCGTTCTATAACTGGAGGAGGAGTAAGATGCCTGAATTTAATGATTACCTTGGTTACAAGACTTACCATGAGAAGCTTTCCGTTAAGCCTTACGCGTGCTTTAACTGTCCGATAGCCTGCGGTAGGCATACAGTGGTTCCTGAAGGGAGGTTTAAGGGGGTTGAGAGCGGGGGGCCGGAGTACGAGTCACTCGCGGCGTTCGGGGCTAAGACAGGTGTTAAGGACCTCTACTACGTCGCTACAGCAAACTACCTAGCGAACGAGCTCGGTTTAGACGTGATATCTACCGGGCAGGTCGTGGCCACGGCTATGGAGTGGTTCGAGACAGGAATCATAGATAAGGCTAAGACGGGAGGTCTCGAGCTCAGGTTCGGTAACGGTGAGGCAATGGTCGAGCTTATTAAGAGGATTGGGTTGAGGGAGGGAGAGTTCGCGACCCTGCTCGGTGAGGGTTCGTTAAAGGCTGCTCAGGCGCTAGGTAAGAACGCGGTCTATTACGTCATGCACGTGAAAGGTCTTGAGATGGCTGCTGATGAGGTCAGGACTAGCAAGGGTGAGGCGTGGTCCCACATGGTCTCTCCGAGAGGCGCTGATCACTTAAGACCTTGGGCCTCCATAGTTGACGCGTTCGGGTATCTGAGCGAGGAGCTCGGGATAACTGAGAGGCCGGACCCGTTCAAGGAGGAGTTCAAGTCCTGGGTTAAGCCACTTGAGGAGTACTCGATGCTCACTAACTTACTCGGCGTATGCCTCTTCACAGTTATAACGCTAGCGATCAGGGCTGAGACGTGGACTAAGCTCTTCAACTACGCTACAGGCTATAACTACACGATGAAGGAACTCCTGAAGGTGAGTGAGAGGGTCATAAACCTTGAGAGACTATTCAACGTTAGGGAGGGATTCAGTAGGAAGGATGATTACCTGCCGGAGAGATTCAGTAGGGAGCCGGGCGACGGCACCGTAGTAGATCAGGACAGACTACTGGACATAATTTACGAGGTGAAGGGTTGGGATAAGAACGGGATACCGACTAAGGAGAAGCTGAGGGAGCTCGGTCTCGAGTGAGGATCGCTGACTGGACGATACGTCTGAGGGAGGACTCCCACCCGCGGGAACTGATGGTAGAGATTACTACGGCCTGCAATTACGCGTGCCCACACTGCTTCAGGTTCTCTATTAAAGACTTCAGAACATGCTACATGGACTTAAAGCTTTACCGTGAGGTTCTTAACTCAGCTCTTGACGCGGGAGTTGAGAAGATCACGTTCTCCGGGTGGGGTGAGCCCACAGCCCACCCCGACATCATCGAGATTGTTGAGGAGGCGAAGAAGAGGGGGTTGGTCGTAGTACTCAACACTAACGGCTCCAAACTTAATGAGCTCTCCGCTGATTTAGTTAGGTTAGGCGTGGACGAGGTTTTCGTGAGTATTAGCCTGCCCGAGCTGAGCCAGAACACCTTACAGGGCCTTAAGCATCTCAGGACTCAGAGGATACTTAAGAGAGCTGAGAAACCGATCATCAAAGCCATCTACACAGTAACGAAGCCTAGTGTTAGGGGTGTGAAGGAGGTAGTTGAGCGTGTTAAGGAGTTAGGTGTGAGGGAGGTATACTTCAACTACTACATACCGTACCCGGGAGGGCTTGAAGAGCTTAACTGCCTCAACGATAGTAAGTGTAGGGAGGAATTCAATCGGTTACTGAGCGATACCACCCCGAAGATCCTGGGAGCAGGCATCCGCTTCACACACGCTGAGGCAACCCCGAAATTTACTAGAACCTGCCCCTTCGCCGCCAATAGAGCGCTGTTCGTTAGATGCGACGGTTGGGTAACCCCCTGCCTCTACTACTCTAGGTCTTGGAGAACGAAGGTCCTCGGAGTCACTAGGGATTTGAGTGAGGTGCTGCTGGGTAGGGTTGGAGAAATAAGCATCACCTATATTTGGAGAGGTAAATACGCTGACATGTTCTTCAGACTATACTTCAACTACCTCCCATCATGCCTAGAATGCCCGTTCATGGAGGGATGCAGGATCACGTCAACGAACGAAGCTGATTGCTGGGGGAACACGCCGAATTGCGCTCACTGCCCATACCTACATAAACTCTCATATTGCCCGCTATAAACCCACAAAAATATTTTTTCTTAAAAGAACGCATGAATTAACGTGTTTAATTTAGTGTACGCTTCTCACAGGATATTACGTTCCTTAAGTCTTACGTAACCTCACTCTAACGGATTCAGCGTGGTTATGGAGACTTCCAGAAGTAGCTAGGTCTTCGTAAGTCTTTTAAGAAAGAGTGTTTTCAGAGTCTCCACGGTTTCTTCCGGGAGGCTGAATGCTTTTCCTAGTAGTTTAGCTAGGATATATGCTTGAGCTGTTCTCTCAACAACCGTTAAGACTTCTAGGGCTTCGTTAAGGGTCTTGCCGCACGCCACGATCCCGTGATTAGCGAGTATGGTGGCTGACCTACCCTCCAAGGCTTTAACAGCGTTCTCCGCTAACTCCCTACTCCCGAAGGGAGCGTATTCAGCAACCCTGACATCGCCGCCCGTATATATCACCATCTCCTCGATGATCGGGGGTAGCGGCTCTCTAGCAACGGCTAAAACGCTGGTGTATGGTGAGTGTGCGTGTATAACGGCTCGGAAATACTCGTAATTCCTGTAGATCGCTAGGTGTAGCGGCATCTCGACCGTGGGGCTGCGCCCACCCTCAACAACCTCCCCATCCATGGTGACTACGAGGATATCCTCCGGAGACATCTCAGCCTTAACCACCCCGCTAGGGGTGATTAAGACACGGTCATCTCCAACCCTCACGCTGACGTTCCCGGACCTACCGTAATTAAGGCCTCTCTCCTCCATATACCTCATCACATCAACTATCCTCCTCCTCACATCCTCGTACAAAGGGACACCCCCAATATCCTCTAACGCAAAAACCCATTTATTTTCCGGAACGGCGTTGGCGGGGGCGGTGAACAGCGTATCTCATTATAATTATTTCAATTTATTCTGGTTTATAATATAGTTAATGTGGGAGATGCCGGGGTCTTGAAGCTGGAGGATTTGGTGGTTAGGGTTCAGAGGTTTGAGGAGGAGTTGAGGAAGCCTTTCGTCGGTAGGGATGAGGAGTCTAGGGTAGTGGTTCTCGCGTTGCTTACGGGGGAGCACGCGATCTTCATCGGGGAGCCGGGATGTGTTACCGGGGACTCTATAGTAGCTTCCGATGACGGGAGACTCTTCTACGTCGAGGACTTGGCTGAGGGCTTGGTTCCCGGGGTCTACGGGACTGATTTCCAGGTCTTCCCTCCCGGTAAGGCAACGGAGCTTCACGTGTATGATGTTCGAGAAACATACGAAATAATCACTGAGAGAGGCTTCAGGGTGAGGGGGACCGCTAACCACCCGCTAATGACTAGGCGTGGCTGGGTTGAGTTAAGGGATCTCAGGAGCGGTGATGAGGTTAGGGTCCTGACTGACCTGCCTTCACCGAAGCACTACGCGGCAATACCCTACGCGGAACGCCTCAACGCGAGGTACGGGCGTGGAGGCAGTAAGGTCTTGGATAAGGAGATCGCGGAGTTACTCGGGCTTTTCTCCGTTCGCGGTCGTTTCTTGAGCGGGGAATCCGTAGGTTTTGAGGTGAGGGGTGGCGAGGTAGCGTTGGTTCAGAGAGTGAGGGACTTGGTTGAGGGGGTTTCAGGGAGTGGTGAGTGCTTCGTTGTCTCGGAGGGTGGGGTGCTTGAGTGTGTTTCCGCGTACTTGGTAAGGCTCCTCAAAATACTTAGTGATTCGGTGAGTGAGCGAGTGCCTAAACACGTTCTCTCATCACCTAACGACGTGTCGGAGGCTTTCTTGAGGGGGGTTTTCGAGAGCGCTGACGTCGTGGTGGGTGGTGGAGTGCCCTACCTAGTCTTAAGGAGCGGGAGTAGGGCTTTCTTAGAGGGGGTTCAGTTATTGTTGCTACGTAGCGGTATTTCATCATCTATCCGTGATTGCGGGGAGGGCTTGAGCGGCTGCGGCCCTCACGAGCTCGTGGTGGGTGGGCGGGGAAACCTAAGAGTATTCTTGAGCAGAGTGGGGTTCGTCACAGAAGGTAAGGGTCGTGAGCTAGCTTCGCTAATCAAGTCTGGGGGGCTGGGCGGGGACCCGCCGAGTGATTTAGGCTGGGACGTCGTTAAGTCTGTGAAGAGATTCGAGGGTTTGGTGAGGGTCTACGACTTCCACGTGCCCGGAACGCACTCTTTCTTCACTAACGGGTTGCTATCACATAATACTGCTAAGTCAGCGCTGGTTAGGAGGGCTGCTGAGTTGCTTAACGCTAAGTTCTTTAAGTATTTGCTGACCAGGTATACCGAGCCTTCAGAGCTTTTCGGTCCTTTAGATATTAGGGCGCTTGAGGAGGGGAGGTACGTTAGGTTGACTGCAGGTAAGTTGCCTGACGCTCAGATAGCTTTCCTAGACGAGATATTCAAGGCTAACTCAGCTATCTTGAACGCGCTTAACACCCTCCTCCAAGAAAGGATACTCTACGACGGGTTCACGGAGTTAAGAGTTGATCTATGGACTCTCTTCGGCGCTAGTAACGAGGTGCCTGAAGACCCTGAGATTCAGTCAGTGTATGATAGGTTCTTGCTAAGACACTTCGTAAGACCTGTTCAGGAAGACTTGTGGAGGAATCTGCTTAGGGCTTCCTGGGAGTTAGAGAAGCAGAGTTCGTTGAGTCTTAAGAGAGGCGACGGTAGTAGGCTGATAAGCATAGACGAGATCAAGAAAATTAACGAGAAGTTGTTCGAGGTAGACTTAAGCGGTGTTGAGGGTAAGTTGCTGAGGCTCTTCGCCGCCTTAGAGAGTAGGGGTATCCACTTAACCGATAGACGTAAGGGTAAGTCCCTGAAGATCGTGGCGGCTAACGCAGTGCTGAGTGGCAGGATGCACGCGGTTGAGGAAGACCTGCTCGCGATTAAGTACGTGGCCGTGAGAGACTGGGAGGACGTGGAGAAGGTGAGCGCCGTATTAGCGGAGGAGTTGAGGACTCCGTTCAAGTACGTGAGGGAGTTGAGCGAGATAAGAGCTAATTTGAGGGAGTTATACCAGTACGTTAAGTCTTTAGAAGGTATTGAGAGCTCATTCGTTACGGCGAAGTTCGAGAATATTGAGAGGGAGCTGGAGATAACTAAAGCTAAGGTAATCAACATAATCAGGGATTCTCAAGACTCTCAAGTTCTTAGGTTGGGTGAGGACGTGCTACACTTAATAAGCAGTATTATGGAGATCGTCAGCAAGAAGGTCGGTAAGGTTGAGTAGGGGTTTCTTGCTAGGGGTTGATTACGGGGACCCGGTCATCCAGTATAGGGGGGAGAAGATAGTTAAGCTCTCGTCTAAGCTAGGCTTGAGGAAGGAATTCATTACTGCTGAGTTAGCCACGGACTTCTTCTACACGCTCTACCTACCCCACGCGCTAGTGGTTGAGGGTTCCGAGGTAGATAACCTGCACTACAACCTGATTAAGGCTCTGAACGAGTCTGAGGAACTACTTAAGATAAAGAAGTACACGATACTGGACTCATTCATATCCACGCTCACGACGATCGCTATCCTGCAATACTTCACTGAGTTTCTTGAGGATAAGAGGGAATTCATCAATGTGAGGGAGTCGAGGAGCGCTCAAAACGAGGTCCTGAGATCCGCTCTAAGAGAGTCTTTAAAGAGTGTGGCGCAGGAGGTTGAGACTATGAAGAAGCTTGAGCGTCTCTACACGGCAGGCCTTCAGCCAGGTGTTGGGAGCGAGTTTGATTTAGAGGAGGATGCTGAGAAGGTCTTAAAGCTAGCTAAGACTGCGGACGTAAGCAAGATCTTGGAGGTCCTCTCGTTAATACCTGACGTAGTCAGGAAGACTAAGAAGAAGTACGAGAGATTCAACAGGGGCGAGTTTAACGGTTACGACTTAGGCAGTGATTTAGAGAGGTTGGTTCCCACGCAGCTAGCCTTCCCCCGCGAGTATATCTTGCTGAGCTACGTTGAGTCTAAGCTCCTCCTCTACGATAAGAAGATCAGCAAGTCATTAGGTCCTCTCTACCTACTAATAGATAAGTCGGGCAGCATGGAGGGGGAGAAGATAGAGTGGGCTAAGGCGACCGCCATAGCTTTGCTCATAAAGTCTAGGAGGGAGGTGCGTGAGTTCTACTTAAGATTTTTTGACGGCGCCCCCCACGAGTTAATAAGAGTTTCTAGGAAAGCAAGCTTCTCCGAGTTCCTGAGTCTCGTGAGGAACTTAGCCAGAGTCAAGAGTGGTGGGGGGACAGACATAACTAAAGCTATAACAACGGCGTGCGACGATATAATCGGTAGTGGGGTGGTCAAGAGGGATTCCGACGTGGTAGTCATAACGGATGGTGAGGACACGCTCTCCGTGACCACCTTAAGGCGAAAACTGAGGCAAGCTAACGCTAGGTTGTTTTCCGTCATGATACAGGGAGATAATAAGGACTTGAAGGTGTTGAGCGAGAAATACCTGACGGTGAGCACCCTCGATAAGAACACCATATTAAAGATCGTTGAGGTTTGACGAGGATTGCTTCTCGCGGCTGGCTTAAGCAGGGAACCATTAACGCGTGTTGTTAGTGTTTTAACCACTAATACCTGCGTCGCTCTCCGGGTGGTAGTACGTAGAACCTTATCTTCCCGTCTAAGTAATCTCTGATGATTAGCTTAGCTGACTCGGTGATTAAAGGTTCTTTATCGCTTTTATAGACCCAGCCTCTCTTGAGGGCGAGCTCCCTTAATATGTTCTCGGGTTCCGAGCTGCTGACCTCGTAGGTTTCCGCGAATGCTTTAGGGTTGTGTGCGGTTATTCTCTTTATAAGGCTTACGGCCGTGGCGACAGGGTTCTTTATGTTGTCTATCGGGTTCATCCTGACGGCGATCTCCACCTCATCGCCCTCCACGGGTATTATGCCTGGGGTGTCAAGCAAGTATATCCCGCTACCCACGTTGAATAACTGCGCTTTCTTCGTGTAACCTGGTGTTCCGGGGTATGGTGACGTTCTGGTAGCGTGTCTGCCGGCCCAGGTATTAATGAGTGTTGACTTACCCACCTTAGGAATACCGAAAACCCCGACCACCAACGGTTTCTTGTCAGCGAGTTTCCTGACGATCTTCCTTAACTTGAGGGTGCCTAACCTCTTCTGAGCGGATATGAGCACCGCTCTAACCCCCTCAACCTCCTTGAAGTACCTGACCCAAGCACGTGCCGTAGCTCGAGGGACTAGATCCGCTTTATTCAACACTACCACATACTTAACCCCTAATTCCTCGCAAAGCTTCTCAAACCTCCTACTCCTAGTCGTTAAGGGGTCCCTAGCATCGACTACCTCTAAAGCAACGTCAACGGTCTCTAAGAGCTCCCTAACGAGTCTCCAGTTAGCTAGCAACATCTTTACTAGACCTTAACAAAGAATAACTACGGAATTAATAAGTTAATTCTCGGGACGAAATATTTTATTAACTTAAAAACCAACGTACTTTTCTCGAGGAACCCCGCATACAGGGCATTTCTCCGGTGCTTCAGGTCCTACGTGGGTGTGCCCGCACACGGGGCAGATCCACACCTTACCCTCTATCGGGAGGTCCTTCCCCTTATCAACGTGTTCTTTAGCTTTCCTGTAGAGTTCTGCGTGTATTTTCTCGGCTTCCAGAGCCCACCTAAAGGTTTGTTCTGCCTGCTTATCTTTATGGAATTCGGCGACCGCTACGTAAGCAGGGTACATCTCCCTCACTTCAAATTCCTCACCCATTATAGCTAGAGCGAGATTCTGGGAGGTGTTGCCGAGACCTATCGGCGCGCCACCGCAAGCTTTCTGATCGGACATTACTGAAGACATTCTCCTTAAGTGGTTTCGCGCGTGTACTTGCTCGGCGAAAGCTATGGCTCTGAATAACCTGGCCACGTTCTTGAATCCCTCCCTCTCAGCCACCTCCTCAAACGCTCTATACCTAGATTGAGCCATTGATTCTCCTGCGTATGCTGATAGCAGGGCTTCCTTAACCATAGGTCTTAGCTCGCTCATTAAAATTCGCCTCACTCGATAATTAAGTTAAAAGGTTAATAAGCATTATGTTTGCGGGGAATTAGCTTATCTAACCTATGCGTTGATTCTCTTAACGAATTCTTTATACTTAGCTATGTGTTTGGTTTCTTTAGGGTCTAGACCTCGTTTCTCCGCCGTTATCACCGAGGCTATGCCGACTACTTGAGACCACCTTATCACTTCCTCTACGTAAGCGTTGCTTAACTCGTACGTAGCGACTTCCAGGCCCGTACCCAACAAAGTCTCCTTAAGGAATTCTAGGGTGGTGTTGCCTACCTCTTTGAAGATCACCACGCTGAAGGGCCCGAACCACGCCTCCCAGCCAACGACGTCGTTGTGGAATCCTTCAGGGTATACCTCAGTCTTAGCAGGTGTTTTAGCGTTTTCGTTGAACTCGTCCTTAGCTCTGAGTGCTAGGGGGTAGTACTTCGTTGAAGACATGAATACAGGTATTTTACCCGTTAACTTCTCAGCTAGCTCACGACCCAGTCTTAAAGCGTCCTCACGCTTAAGAAACTCTATTACTTGCTCTTCCAGCGGAGTCCCTAAATCAATCCCGAGACTCTTAAGTATCTTGAGGGTTGCTAGCAAGAGTGCCGGGAACGAGGACCTGGGGGTCCTGTTAGGGGGTACCCTGATGTACGGGAGCTTCCTCTCCTCAGCGAGCTCAATCATTTTACCGCCTGAAGCCACCACAGCTGCCTGAGCCCCCCTACGGATCACTTCGTTAAGACACGTGAGCGTCTCAATAGTTTCGCCCGAGTAGCTCACAGCTACTGCCAACCAGCCCCTACCAACCCATCTCGGGACTCGGAAGTCCTTAACCAACACTACAGGTATCTCAAGCTTTTCCGAGGATAGTGAGTAGATTACGTCGCCGACTATCCCTGAACCACCCATACCCGTTATCAAGATTCCTTCAACCACATCCCGCAGAGACCTAGCGTTCGCCGGGTCCGTCCTCCCTACTTCCTCGATTAATAGGGTCCAGTCCAGGTATTCTCGCAGGAATTGATTAGCTATCACTCGAGCACACCTCAATCAATTCTGAGTATGAAAAAGGCCTTACACTTTAAAAGCATTTCTTGTTCTTAAGACATTCGTTGGTGGAGTATATATGGGTTCGAGCTTCAAGGAGTTTGAGAAGTCTTGGAAGGGGAAGGAGAAGAGCGTGGGTGAGCACATCAAGGACCTGTTCGTCAGGGAGAAACCCCTGAGATACAGGCTTGCCATGGCTAACTACAAGCTGAACTCGATGACTAGGAGGCTTGAGGTCTACTTAGACAGACTTAAGGCTAGGGATAAGGAACTCTTCGAGAAGGTTGTTGACGCTCTAATATCTAAGGACCAGACCAGGGCTGTGATGTACGCTAACGAGGTTGCTGAGTTAAGGAAGGTTGCTAAGAGCCTCTTCCTGGTTCAGGTCGCTCTAGAACAGATAGGCTTGAGGATCGAGTCTATAAGAGAGATAGGTGAGGTAGCGGCTTACTTAGGCCCTGTCGTAGGAGTGGTTAAGGACGTTAGGGAAGCTATAAAGAACACCCTGCCTGAGATAGGTATAGAGCTAGGCGAGATACAGGACATCCTGCAGGAAACCGTCATGGAAGCTGGCGAGATGATAGGTGTTGGCGGCGTAGGCATATACTCAACACCTGACGCGAGGAAGATACTTGAGGAGGCTAAGGTGGTCGCGGAGCAGAGGATGAAGGAATCCTTCCCAGCACTACCCTCAATACCTACCGTCACGCAAGAACAAGCGAAGAGCACGACAGAATCTGGTTGAGTTCACCCCTACCATGGAAAACAGTTTTTCACTGAATTAGGGAAGTAGACTGAGGTTTTTACTCGTTCAATAACTTGCCGTTAGCTATTCTCACAATCCTGTTCACGCCATGTTTAGTGATGTCCGGGTCGTTCGTGGCTATGAGGATGGATCTCCCCTCCCCTCTAAGCTTTTTAAGGAGTTCTATCACCTCGTCCTTGGTTTCAGGTGTTAGGTAGGCGGTCGGCTCATCTAGGAGCAGTATTTCAGGCTCGTACACCAGGACTGAAGCTAGGGCTACCTTAACTTTCTCCCCACCGCTCAGCCTGTAGGGTAGCTTGCTTAGTAGGTACTCTATCCCGAGTTCGCGGGCTATTTCAGTAACGCGGGTCCTCACCTCATCCTCGCAAATCTTGAGTTGTCTTAAAGCGAAGGCTATCTCATCGTATACTGTGGCGTTAAAGAACTGATCGTCCGGGTCTTGGAAAGTCACGCCTATCTTCCTCCTAGCTAGCGGTAGCTGCTCGTATATAGGCTTACCCTCCAGGAGGACCTCCCCCCTCTCAGGCCTTAATAACCCGGCAGCCACTAAGATCAGGGTGGTCTTGCCCGAGCCGTTAGGCCCCCTAACCACCACCAGCTCCGATTCCCTCAGCTCTAACCCCACACCCCTTAAGACATAGTCTTCCTCACCAGAATACCTGAACCACACATCCCTCAACTGTAGCTTGACTACCATGAGGCCCCACCAACGACTTGTATTAAGAGCTCTGCGGAAGCTATGAAGGAAACCAGTATGTCAAGTCTTGACGGCTTGAATGGCTTGAGAGAACCTAATCCTTCAGGGAGCGCGCTAAGACTCCTCGCTTCCATGGCTAGGATGGTTCTCCTACCCCTCTCACAACTCCTGATTACGAGATCCCCTACCACGGTAGCGTATGTTGGCAAGTCTTTCAAGCCTGCCCTCCTGAATAACCTAGCCTCCCTACTCAAGAGTATTTTAGAGGTGTCACGAAGTAGGACCGCGATCATCTTAACGTACGTCGTAAGAATTAACGCGGCGTCAGGTAGCTTAAACCTCCTCATAAACTCACCCAGCCCCTCCCAGCCCGTGACGACCGTCATAACTAGTAAGAAACTAGTCGCTCCCACGGCTCTAAGCACGTAGAAGAAGTAGAGACTTACGTGCCCGTCGATTAAGAAAGGGGTTAGAGCTACTAAGGAAAAAACGAACACGTATATCAGAGCTGACGTAAGTTTCCTTAAGTGATTTCTCGTGTTGCCCGCGCTAGCTAGTACCGTGATCGAGGTAGCTAGCGTGAGCATCACTACGTATACGCTTGACGTGAACGAGGTTAAGACTATGATGATGAATGACATCACTATGAAGATGGGTGAGGCTCTCGCCGAGCCACGTAAATCTATCACTTCAAGAACATCGGATGCAGAGTCAAGGAACTTCCTAGCTATCGCTGAACTCAATTTTCCGTCGCCCTAGAGCCGCCTTGATTACGTAGCCCGTGAACACTATTACTAACACCCCTAAAGCACCGCAGATTATGTAGCCTAGCCACTCAGGTAGTCCGGGCACTGTGTAGTCTTTGAGAGGAGTCCACGTAAGCTCAGACTCGTTTAGTCTTAGTTCCTCAGCAACGATGTCTAGAGGTTCATGGTACCCTAACTCCTCAGCCAAGATGACGCCGAAGATAGGGCTTAGCAGTAGGAGCGTGGCTAGGGTGATGAGTGTTTTCCGGGTGAGCATCAAGACCACCACGCGGTCTTAGGGGATTTCACGGTAAGGTAACTTACCACGCCGCTAGTTATTAAGCCCTCCACAAGACCTAGAACCGCGTGCCACGAGGTCATCACGTATACTGGTAGTGTGGAATTCCATGAAGCACCTAATTCGAGGCCGCACACGAGCCCGGCCAACGTAATGCTTAGCCATCCGGCGAGGAAACTGCTTAACCACACCTTCTTAACGATTCTTTGAGCGACTCTAAAAACCGTGTAGCCGGCTAAGACGCCCACTATACCCATGTTCAGTATGTTAGCTCCTATAGCCGTTAACCCGCCGTCGTGGAAAATGAGGCACTGGATTAAGAGTACTAGAGTCATGGATAAGACCCCTAACCAAGGACCTACTAAGATTCCGGCTAGCGCGCCGCCTACTAGGTGTAGGCTAGTGCCTCCCGGGATAGGCCAGGCAATCATCTGCGCGACGAAGATCCCCGCACTTAATGCTGTGAATAAGGGTATCTTCTCGTTCAGGGTTTCCTTCCCTAGGGAGGCTTTGCGGGACGCGATCAGTAAAGTACCTAAGGTTATGAGTAGCGTGGTTCCGGCAACTGCTGGCGTGAGGTATCCGTCAGGTATGTGCACGTCAGTGCACCATATGATACAATTTGTGCACCTATATAAGCTTTTCGACTACTTTAATTTAAAGGTTTCTAGTTTAAGTGTTAATGTGGGGTTGAGGGTAGGTGTTTGTTCACACTGCAGACCTGCATATAGGCGCGTTTAGTAGCTTCCCCCTCTCAGGCGCTCCCGTTAAGGCGTTCCTAGACATAGCTGAGTATGTGAGGGAGTCAGGTATTAAGTACTTGGTGATCTCAGGCGATTTGTTTGAGAGACCTAAGCTCGAGAATTACTCCTTACTGAGGACTGTCGTGAAAGAATTGAGAAGGTTGAGGGATAGCGGGGTTCACGTGATCGGTGTTTCAGGGAGTCACGATATCTCCGTTAAGGAGAGCGACTTCGTTCACGTCTTAAGGGACGCTGGGTTAATACACTTAACTAAGTATGAGGAGGTTTCCGGAGGGCTCTTGCTAGAGCCTTTAGAGTTAGGTGATTACGTCTTCTACGGCGTGCCAGGGTTTAAGAGGGGTATGGAAGCTAGGTTACTGGCTGATGGCAGGGTTCGGTTTAAGAACATAGACGAGGTTGGGAAGCCCGTCATAGTGTTAGCTCATACGAGCGTTAAGTTCTACGGTTACGACCCGAGCGACTTCGAGAGCAGGTATGGGAAGATCTTCATCACCGGTGATGAGTGGTTGAGGAACTTACCGGATAAGGTGGTTTACGTTGCTTTAGGACATATACACTACCCACTCCCACTATCTCATGAGTTTAGGTTGAGGGCTGCGTACGCGGGTGCTCCGGTAGGTAGGGACAAGAACGACCTACGCGAGACTCACGAGCTTAAGAGGAAGGGGTTTAAGAGGAGGTTCTTAGTTGTTGAGCCCGGGGAAGGATTACCTAGGGTGAGGAGCGTGTGGAGCGACTTCGGCGTTGAGGTAGTGAGTGAGAGGATTTCCTTTACTAACTTGAGCGAGGTTTTAAACTACGTTAAGAGGTTGGCTAAGGACACGCAGGGCGATTTCAAGGTATTACTCATCAACTTAACCAACGTGGACCCTGAGAAGTTAGGGAAGATCCTGTATGAGACGGACGTTTTAAAGAATGATTTAAGGAGTAAGAACGTGACACTAATACTGAATACGGAGCTCAAGACTAGGGGAGGGGCTGTGGAGGTTGAGGTGAGGCCTGGCGAGGACGTCATAGAAACTATAGAGAGGTCTGTGGCCGAGAACCTAGCTAAGAAGTTAGGGCCTTCAGCAACCCCTGATAAGGTTTTGGATCTCATAAACATCCTGAGCAGGAAGAAACCTGAGGGTAGTAGTGAAGACGAATTCTACGAGGAGATGTTTAAGGAGTTGATGAAGGTGTTGGAGGAGGTTTTCGGTGAGTCAGGGGAGGCTAGTTGACATACTTAACGAGGTAATCAACGACCTCAAGCAAGACTACCTAAGCTCGAAGAACGACGAGTTAGTGAGGGTTAGAGACCAGGTACTCAAATCATATTATGAAGTACGCGAAATGAGTTCCCCGAACGAGTCTTTAGCTGTAGGCTTCGTGGACGCCGGGTTCCCCGGGTTCCGCCGATACAGAACCGATATTTCCTTCATCATACCTATGAAGGTCGGCGCTTTACTGAGGGGGGTTGACGGCAGGTTAATGACCGTGAAGGAGGTTTTAGGTAAGTCCTCCGTAGAGGACTTGATCCTGTATTCTAGTAGGAAGCCTTCCGGCGAGGAGTACGAGTTCAGGGTTAAGATTAGGTCGGTGGGTAACGGTTCACTGCTTTTCGAGAGGCCTGGCGATGACGTCATCGCGTCGCAAGAGATAAACAGGTTTGTGAGGGAGTTTGTGAGACCCTCCCTCAAGAAGGAACCGGCTTTCTTCGCTAGATTCACTAAATACGTTGAGGGGTTGATAGAGCTGGCTTACGCTGTCAAGCTGTTGCGTGAGGTTAGGGAAGCCGGGTTTAACGCTAGGTACGTGGTCTTAGACGGCACGCTGGTGAAGTGGTTCGCTATTGAGAGGGCTGGTAGCGGACGCGTGGACGGCTTAAACATAGTTTCGGCTCTCACAGGCATTGATGTAGAGGCTGTTAAGAGCCTCCTCTGGGACATCGTAGGTCTTTCCAAAACGACTAAGTTTACTACCATAGCACGTAGTTACAGACTCTTTCAAGAGTTTAAGAAGGGTTCTAAAGGGCTTTACACAACCCCTAACGTCAAGAGCGGTGAGGCTTTGTGCGAGACCCTCTCAAAACAGTTATCAACACCTAAGAAAAAGGGTTTGGTGGAGGAGGTTGTGAGAGTGATTAACAGGGTTGTTTACGACAGGAACGGCGTCTACGTCGCTAGGTTCCCGCTAACCCCTGACTCTAGAAACGTGTTCGTTCTGGATTTACACATACCTGAACCCATTCTTTCAGTAGGTGATGACGTTAGATTCAACGTTGATGTAGCTACTCGTGTGAGGGAGGTTTTAAGCAGGGTGGTTAACGAGCTTTTCAGAATTAGGTCTAAGCTCACGGGGGAGCCGCCCTACGGCTACATGGAGGTGGATAGGGTTGTCAGGTTTAGTAAGGAGGAGGATAAAGTGTTTGAGGGTGCCTTAATAAGCTTGGTGCGTAGCTCTCTGGAAGACGAGTTGGCTGACGTCTTAGTTCAGGTTTTTTCACCAACAACTCGTATGAGGTATGGGTATAGGTGATTGGGTTGGCGACGCGTGTTGGACTCACGTACGCGTGGCGTGACGAGATAACGTACGTGGTCGTAGCCGACGAGAATTATAGGCCGGGTGTAGGCGACATACTCTACGTTAAGGTAGGGTCTGGCTACGTGTTACTTCAGGTAAGCGGGTTTGAGGGGGAGATCCCTATAGCCACCACCTCATTCCTCGCTAGGGAGGGAGCCTCCCAATACTCTTACGGCGTTGAGAAAGCTATGTTAGCTAAGACGAAACCGCTCTTCGAGATAAGGGAGGTGAGGTCCGGCAACGAGGTTAAGAAGGTGGTTATGAGGCCTAGCCAGCCTCCACCACTCGACGTCCCCGTCTACCTCCTCAAGGGAGGAGACGACGAATCGGAATCCATCATGAGCTTACTAAGCAGCAAGATACCTAAGAGTGAGGAGGGCGCCGTCCCCGTAGCGTGGCTTAGGGCAGGGATAGCTTCAGTTAAGGAACTCATGCCTGAGAAATACTTTAGAAACGCTTGCTTGAGGTTAAGCCTCCACGACATGATACCTAAGCACGTCCTCATATCCGGTCAGACAGGCTCCGGCAAGACAACGGGTGTTATGGGCATAATAACTCAGTGGAGTAGGTTTGGTGATGAACCTATTTCTTGGGTGGTAGCTGATAGGCACGGAGAGTATTCTAAGAGGGATTTCCTGGAGATCTTGAGTATGGCGTTGAATTTAAACGAGCGGTTAAGGGATTCTTACAGAATATACGTATACGCTCTCAAAACCAACGCTGAAAGAGTTGAGTCGGTGAGGGAGGGGCGTGTATTACGTCGTGAGGGAGGCTTCGACGCCGCGAGCGTGAACGTGTACGACGTAATCAACGTCGCGGAACTCTTAACGAGAGACGTTAGCGAGTTGTTAGAGGTTACTTCAATACTCGCTACCTTAATCAAGAACGCGTCGGAGACCCGGATCACGCAACGCGGTGAGTCAAGCACTCCTCAGAAACCTCTTCAAGACAGGGAGGACAGGATTAGCGAGTCGTGTGTCAAGATTTTCGTTGATGATAGCGACGAGCCTACGGGGAATCTCCTAGCACTCATACCCCTCATAACCAGTAACTTGGTGAGGTATGAGGGGGTTGGGGAACGTGAGAAAGTAGGTGTTTACAAGTTACTCGTTAACGCAGGGATTTACGTTAATAAGTTGAGGGATCTCAGAAGGATAATCTTATCAATTTTTGGGTGGCGTGAGAAGCTGGAGAATATAGTGTTGGACGGTGGTAGGAGGAAGGTTAGCGTGAGCGTGATTGATGACAGCAACTCCGTCTTTAAGGTCTCACCGATACTTAAGAATCCGTTAGAGTTGATAACCTTGCTTAAAGCTATAGTTAGCTCTGCTAAGGAGATGTCGGGTAACGTCGGCTCCTATCCGTGGCTTAGTGTTAAGGGCGGCGAGTTCTCTGCCCTCACCCCGTCCTCGTTAGATCTTGGTGAGGTCGTGCGTAGCTTGGATGAGGGCGCTTTACTGATTCTCGACGTTTCTAAGCTACCCTTATCTCTCGGTGATATGGTGGTTATCAGTGTTTTGAGGAGGGTTTTTGAGGAGAGGATGCGTTCCGGTGTTGAAGGGGTTGGGGTGAAGCCCGTCGTAGCCGTGGTTTCTGAGGAAGCACCCCTCTACCTCAGTCCCGAGAAGGTTTTAAGCCCCTACAACGTCTTCGCTAGGCTAGCTAGGGAGGGGAGGAAATTCAGGATCGGCTTGGTGGCTCTATCGCAGATAGCGACTATGATTGAGAAGCAGATACTAGCTAACTTCAATACTTTAATAGCTTTGAGAACTAAGCACAGAGCCGACATAGCTTACTTGAGCGACATAGGTGTTCCGGCCGAGGCTTTACCGAGTCTTAGTGATAGGGAGGGGTATATCTACACGCCTGACTTAAGCGTTAGTGAGCCCATACCTGTCTACGTGCCGGCGTATTTTGATTACGGTGGTGAGATAAGGGAGGAGTATAGTAAGCTGATTAAGTCGAGGGAGGGCTTAAGTAGTGGGGATAGCGCGGTCTTGAGAGCTGTTTTCGGCGGGGTGGGTGAGGACGAGGATTCTGGGGGTTAAGTTAAAGAATATAAGGAGTTACGTCGATAGGACAATAGTCTTCCCCCCGTCCGGGACTACGGTTATTTACGGTGATAACGGGACCGGGAAGACTTCCATACTACTCGGCATTAACTACGCGTTATTCGGTTTGCCGAGGGGTCAGAAGGGGAGCGACCCGTTCATAGGGTTTGTGAGCCCCTACAAAGACGATTTGCTGAGGGCTGGCGCGTCCTCAGCGATGGTTAAGGTCCTCGTAAGACATAAGGATAAGCTAATACTGATTGAGAGAAGGCTTAACGGGGATAGGGGAGGGAAGATAACGATACTTAGTCTTGCTGACGGGACGGCAAGGGTTGAGTCAAGCAGTAGCTACTCCTCGGAAGACCTCACCGAGAAAATACTTGAGGTGCTTGGCTTGAGGGAGGATCCGAGGAAGGGTAGGAACACATACATATTCAGTAACGTCATGTACGTTCCCCAATTCAACATACATCAAACCCTAGCTCTCGACGATAAGCAGAGGAGGGAGTTGGTTGATAAGGTTTTGGGGTTAGAGAAGTATATGATTATGTTGAACAACATCGAGAAAATCGCTAAGGGCAAGAACTCGGTAATCGGTAGCGAGCTCCACAACCTCAATAAAATGATTGAAGATCGTAGGAAGACCCTGGAGAAGATTAACGTGAGTGAGGTGAGGGCTAAGCTAAGTGAGTTGAGGGGTAGGCGTGAAGAGCTAGAGAAGGTGCTGAGTGAATTACGTAAGCTCCGTGACTCGCTAGAAGCTGAGAAGGAGGGGCTGAGTGTTGAGTCAAATAAGTTGAGTGTTAGGATGGGTGAGTTAAAGAACAAGATTAAAGTGATTAACGAGAAGGAGAAGGAGTTGCTGAGTAAGCGGGAGAAACTCAGTAAAATCCTCTTAGAGGCGGGCTTAAGTGGTGTGGAGGATGTCGACAAGCTCGTTAGCGAGCTCCAGACACGTAAGTCGGGTTTGGAGGGTGAGCGTTCTAACATAGTTAAGAAGCTTGAGGAATTGGATGAGGCGTTGAGGAGGATTGAGGTTGATGAGAGGAATGTTTTAGGGCGCGTGCTCAAGCTGGAGGCGGAGGCGGAGAACCTGAAGAGCAGGGTTAGGGAGGCTTGGAATGAAGTTCAGGAGATGAGGAACGTCGTGTCTCAGGGTGTGTGCCCGTTGTGTAGGCAGTCGATCACTCACGAGCACGGCGAGGAGTTGGTTAGGGGGAAGATTAGCGAGGTGCGTGAGGTAGCTATGAAGATAGTGCCTTTGATTAAGGAGCTCTGGTCCGGGAAATCTCTTCTGCTCAGGCTCTACATAGAGAAAGAGGAGGTTAAGGCGGCGAGGAATGAGTTGAGTAAGCGGCTTGAAGAGGTCTTGAGGGAGCTTAGGGAGGTGGACGTCGCCATCTCCAAGATAAGCCAGGTTAAGGAACTCCAAGACGAGATCTCCAGGTTAGAGCAGGAGGTCTCGGATAAGCCTAAGGTCTTGGAGGAGCTCAGGGTTTGTGAGGAGGAGTACGGCAAGCTTAGTAGGAGGGTTGAGGAGTTGAGGGCTAGGTTGGGCAAGATTAAGGAGGAGGAAGTCGCTCGCAGTAAGGAGTTAGGTGAGGTATCTGAGCAAATAAACAATCTGGAGAAGAGGTTGGAGGAGTATAGTGAGTTGAGTGAGGAGTTAAGGAAGCTTGAGTTGAGGGCTTCCTTCCTGACTAAGATCAGTGATTACCTACTCAACCATGTTTATAAGGGCGTCGAGACTATTGAGAGTGCTGTGCGCGGCATAGCTCACGAGAGGTTTAACGAGTATTTCCAGGAATACTTTATCAAGCTTCTCGAGGATCAAGAACTGATTGAGGCTTCAGTAAGTGACTTCAAGCCCTCCGTAAGGGTTAGGGTTGGCGCGCTCAGTGAACGCGAGATTTCCCAGCCTAGCGGCGCTCAATTAACTGCTTTAGGGCTTGCGTATAGGCTGGCTTTGAATAGGGTGGTGAGGGACTTGAATAAGGAGTTGAGGGATTCCGTCTTAATATTGGATGAGCCCACGCTAGGCTTCAGCCCTGAGAGGGTTGAGAAGTTGAGGGAGTTGATAGAGTCTATAGGGAGTAACCTAGGTAGGGCTCAGGTATTACTCGTGACCCACGACGAGAGACTGCTTGAAGTAGGTGATTGCAGGATAAGGCTCTCCATAGATCGCTCAAAAAATGAGACGATAGTTGATTACGAGGAATGCGTGGTGGGGGAGGAGAACGTGGACTTCCAGAGCTATAAGAGCTTCATCGAGGGCGTGATCTCGAAGCACTGACTCCCCTCACGTAATTCACTCGTTAGAAGCTTCGCTCTTTAGGGCGGGGAGCCTCAGTGCTTGGTGATGTGGTTAAAGCTTATAATGATCTCGGCATATGTAATGTGTTAATGAATTAAGCGTGATTCACGTTATCTGGGTTGGTGATGTGGGTGTCGTTAACGGGTCTTTACGTGGGGAGGGTTGATAGCTTAAGGGTTTTGTTTGATGAGTTGAGGAGGTCTGGGTATTTCGTCGTAGGGTATAGGGTGGTTGACGGTGTGTTGAGGTTAGGTGAGTTAAGTTCTTTTGATGAGCTCGCGCAGGGTGTGGAGGATGTTCAAGGCCCTGGCAGGTACTCTTTGATTAGCGGTAGTTTCTATAGGCACGGGCCTGACTCACCTAAGAAATTTCTTTACCCGCCCTACCTAACCCTCTTTAAGGTCTCTAGTGGGTGGGATGTGGTTGTTCCGGTGCGTGAGGTGCGTAGGCTCGCGTTTTTTGGTTTGAAGCCTTGTGACTTAGCTTCTATAAAGGTGCTTGACAGGGTTCTCTTAGGGGTTGACGACTACTACGAGAGTCTTAGGAAGAACATGGTCTTGATAGTGGAGAACTGCACCACCCCGGGCAACACGTGTTTCTGTAGCACGATGAATACCGGACCTAGAGCTAGGGACTCCTTCGACTTAGCGTATACTAGGCTGGGTGATAAGTTGGTGTTGGAGGCTGGGAGCGTGTTAGGTCTGAAACTCCTCAACGTGCTTGAGGTAGAACCTATTGATGACTCCACTTACGAGAGGTTTGAGGCCACGATGCGTAACGCCAGCGAGAAAGCTAGAGCAGGGTTTGAGCTTAACGGGCTGCCTGAGGAGCTTGAGTTACGTATTGAGTCTAAGGTCTACGAGAAAGTCGCTGAGAAATGCCTTGGTTGCGCGAACTGTAACATGGTTTGCCCTACGTGCTTCTGTTTCGACGTGCTGGACGTCCCGTTAATTGACGGGTCCGCGGAGAGGGTTAGGGTTTGGGACGGCTGCTTAAACTTTACTTACGGGCAGGTAGCTGGAGGGCATTTCAGGCCTGATTTATGGGCTAGGTACAGGCATTTTGTCCTACACAAATTCGCTTACTGGGTGAAGCAATTCGGCACTTTCGGGTGTGTGGGGTGCGGGAGATGCATTACTTGGTGCCCTGCAGGCATAGACTTGAGGGAGACCGTGAGGAGTGTTTTAAGGGGTGGTAAGAGTGGGTAAGTATATGACGGCGTTAACACCCTTAAAAGCCACGATAACTCGTGTGAGGACTGAGTCTTGGAACGTTAGGACTTACTACGTGAGGTTGCCTGAGGGCGTTGAGTTACCTAAGCCAGGCCAGTTTAACATGCTCTACGTTCACGGGGTTGGCGAGGTCCCGATCTCCGTCAGCGACTTAGACGTGGAGTCAAGGGTTGTGGCACACACCGTAAGGTTCGTGGGCTCCGTCACCAAGACCTTCGAGTTGCTTAAGGAGGGTGACGTGATAGGCTTCAGAGGGCCTTACGGGATCGGGTGGCCTATGGACGTCGTGACCGGCAAGAACATAGTCTTGGTAGCCGGTGGGATCGGCTTACCTCCCTTAAGACCTGTGATAAGGGAGGTAGCTAAGAATAGGGGCATGTACGGTAAGTTAATCATCCTCTACGGTGCTAGAACCCCTGAAGACCTAATGTTTAGTTATGAGTACGGTGATTATGAGTCAATCCCTAACACGGAGTTCTACGTGACTGTGGATAGACCTAGTGATGGTTGGAGAGGTAATGTCGGGGTCGTGACCAACCTAATAAAGCACGTGGACGTGAACCCCAGCGATTCCTACGCTTTCGTATGCGGTCCCGAGATAATGATGAGGTTCGCTGTTCAGGAATTACTTAAGAAGGGGTTTAAGACCAACAAGATCTTCCTCTCACTCGAGAGGAGGATGAAGTGTGGTGTCGGCTTATGCGGTCATTGCCAGATGGGCCCGTATTTTGTTTGTAAGCACGGCCCGGTATTCCCTCTCTGGTTCATAAGTAGGTATTTCTGGGTTGATCAGATATGAGGAAGCTGAAGGTAGCTGTCTACAAGTTCTCCAGCTGTGACGGCTGCCAGCTACAGTTCCTTAATTTAGAGGACGAGTTACTGCAGTTGAGTGACTTAATAGAGTTCGCGTTATTCTACGAGGCTAGGAGGTTTGTTGGTTCAGGACCTTATGACGTGGCGTTCGTGGAGGGCTCTATCTCAACACCTCATGAAGTCGAGCTCATTAAGAAGGTTAGGGAGGAGTCTAAGGTCTTGGTAGCTATAGGTGCTTGCGCTACCTCTGGCGGGATTCAGGCTCTGCGTAACTGGGCCGACGCGGAGGAGTATAAACGGTACGTTTACCCGAGACCTGAGTGGGTGGAGGTGCTTAAGTATGCTGAGCCGCCCTCAAAATACGTTAAGGTTGATTACGAGATACGCGGTTGCCCGGTCAGTAAGGATCAGCTACTCTCATTCGTTCTGCAATTACTTAAGGGTAAGACACCCCCCACACTACCCGTTGACTCCGTTTGCGTGGAATGTAAGAGAAGGGGGAATGTCTGCGTTTTGGTTGCTAAGGGGATTCCGTGTTTAGGGCCTGTCACCATGGGTGGTTGCGGCGCGCTGTGCCCGTCTTACGGTAGGGGTTGCTACGGTTGTTACGGCCCCATGGTAGATCCTAAGCCGGACGCTCTGAACGCTCGCTTTAAGGAACTGAATATTAAGCCTAAGGAGATACAGCTTCTTTTCAAGCAATTCACTAATTGGTCTAAGGAGTTTAGGAAGGTGGTTGAGGAGTATGAGTAAGGTCATTAAGGTAGATTGCTTGGCTAGGGTTGAGGGGGAGGGTAACCTATTCGTTGAGTTAAGTGATGGCAGGGTCTCAAGGGTTGAGGTAGGTATTTTCGAGGCCCCGAGATTCTTCGAGGCGTTCTTGAGGGGGAGGAAGTATTATGAGGTGCCTGACATAACCGCCAGGATTTGCGGTATCTGCCCCATAGCCTACATAATGAGTTCTAGTAGGGCGTTAGAGAAGATTTTAGGTGCTGAAGTGCCTGAGGAGGTGAGGAAGCTTAGGAGGATAGTTTACCTCGGTGAGTGGATTGAGAGTCACGTACTCCACATCCTCATGTTGCACGCGCCTGACTTCCTAGGTTACGAGTCTGTTTTGAGTATGGCTAGGGATTACCCAGATATAGTTAGGAAGGGTATGAAGCTTAAGGGGTGGGGTAATCAGGTAATTAGTGTTGTGGGCGGCCGCTCGGTCCACCCAGTCTCCTGCAGGGTCGGAGGGTTCCACAGAATCATCCGCAGAGATGAGTTACTCCCACTGCTTAAGGGGTTGGGTCAGGCGAGGGATTACGCGAGAGAGTTGCTTGAGTGGGTGCTTAAGCTGCCTATGCCTGACTTAAAGAGGGATATGGAGCTCGTGTCGCTTAGGGGTGTTGGTGAGTACCCAATACTTGAGGGTAGGGTGGTCTCTAATAAGGGGCTTAACGTGCCTGAAGACGTGTTCGAGAATATTCTTGTCGTGGAGCAGGCGAAGTACTCGACGTCTCTTAGGTACGCGCTTAAGGATAGGGGTCACTACGTCGTGGGCCCGCTAGCCAGATACAACAACAATTACGATCTTCTAGACCCGGAGGTTAGGGGTGTTGTAGAGTCTTACGGTTACGGAGCACCCCTACACAACAGCTTTCAATCAATAATAGCTAGAGCTGCTGAAGTATACCACGCAGTCTTAGAATTAGAGGAGTTAATCAGTAATTATAGGGAGCCTCAACAACCATACGTGGAAGGGGTTGTGAGGAGAGGCGTCGGCGCGGCGATAACGGAAGCTCCTAGAGGCATGCTCTACCACAGATACGAGATAAACGAGAGAGGGTACGTAATCAACGCCAACATAATACCGCCAACCTCGCAAAACCTAGCAAGCATAGAGGAAGACCTCCTAGCATTAAGCGATAAGCTAGCGACACTAAACCTAGAGGAAGCTCAGTGGCTAGCAGAACAAACAATCAGGAACTACGACCCATGCATCTCGTGCGCAACACACTTCCTGAAAATAAGATACGTGACCCATCCTAAGCCGTGATGAACTAAGCTAAGTACTCGCTCACGCTCCATATCGATGAGTCGCTAAAACACCAAAGTAGAACAGACTACATCCCGTTCAACAAATAACTTTTTTAAACCTCAACTCACTCGTTAGAAGCTTCGCTCTTTAGGGCGGGGAGGTGTTTTATTATCCATTATATCAAAATGCTTATAGACGAGTCTAGCAGGCGGTGAGCCGTCAGTAGTAGAAACACTGCTTAAATGTGGAGCCGTTACTACAGATTTGGCTGTCGCAAATGAGGGGGTATGGTGGGTCTAAGATACTGTTGGGGTCTCTCCTCTTGTTTTACGCTGTGGTGTATTTTCACAGAGTTATGACGGGGGTTATGAAAGTTGAGATAGATAGCGTAGCCGAGCTTTATAAAGTTGATGCAAACGTGTTGCTCGCTCTCTTATCATCGACTTACTACTACGCTTACACGGTAGCGCAGCTATTCGTGGGTGTGTTACTAGATACCTATGGTGTTAAGAAGATCGGTGCCTTATCCTCCGCAATACTAAGCGTGGGAGCCCTCCTCATGTTGTTAATGAGTCCTGCGACGTTGATTATTGGCAGGATTCTCATAGGTTTTTCAGCGTCGGCAGCCTTCCTCTCATATCAGAGGATATCGTCCCTGAATTACGACAAGGTTTTCCAAGCAAGACTTACCTCATACGCCTTATTGGTCGGGAACCTGAGTGCGTTGCTGGCTACGTACCCATTGAGAGTAACGCTAAACGTTGTTGGGCTGAGGACTACGTTGGCTTCGCTAGCAGTGCTTACGTTCGTCATCGCCGCGATCATATTCGCCGTGTCTAATGATGTGGGTTCTAGCGGAGGTTCCGGCAGGGTGATAGGCACTGTCAGGCACCTCAAGGGATTGGTTAGGGACCCACACATATGGGGTGTTAGCATCGGTGCTGCAGGTGTTTACGGCGCCGTATTATCTTTTCAATCCGCTTGGGGGCAGAAACTCATGAGCGACGTGTTCGGCTTGGGGGCTGATGTATCTAGCCAGTACTTGATGGTGCTGGCGCTTGTGTTCGCGTTAACGTGCCCGGTTACCGGGTTTCTGAGTGATAAGGTCTTAAGGCGTAGGAAGCCGTTACTACAGATCGCGACATTGGTGTCAACTGCTTCGTGGGCATTAATGCTGCACTCATCACTTACAAGCAACAAACCACTACTAATCACATCAATAATTGCTCTAGGTTTAGCGTCAAGCCTACACATCGTGGCACCCTCCATGGCTAAAGAAGGTTATAACACAGGGTATTCAGCAACTGCCGTAGCTTTCTTTAACGTAGTACTATTCTCGTGGGCGGCCGTACTTCAAACAGTAGCCCCCCTAATTGGTTCGATCTCCTCGATAGAAATGCATCTAGCAATATCCCTCATCGCGGTATTCACGGTTTGGATGCTGGTGCGTGAGACTCTGGCTGAGGGCTCCGCATCATAGGTGTGCCGAGAGAGCTCCATAAATTTAATGAAATTTGAAACAACATGTTGGGCATTCTGGAGAATAGAGGTGTTACTTCCGTAAGCTGCGACTTCAGTAGAATAATGACCATAATAAACGACATGTCGAGGGACACGCTCTTCAGGGTTGAGGTGGAGAGCATACTCCTCAAGGTGATAGATCTACACAAAGATAGAGATAACAAGAATATCCTAGCTGAGGATCACGGCTTAATGAATTATTTAGTAAGTACTTTAATTCAGGGAAAAGGGGGTTTATCCTTTAATCTTAGGTTTTAAGTTTACGCAGGAGTTTCCGCTGAGTCTCCAATAGGTAGTCAATTTCCTCTTTGGTGTTGAAGAAGTGCGTGCTTACCCTTATACCCCCCACACCTCCGACATACCTCAGCGAGACTTTTATGGGTTTCTCACTTGGCGGTGGCGCGTTAAAGTACTTGAAGGAGATCTGATCTAGTGAGTGGTCGCCCGTACTGTACACTATGAGGCCGTGGCGTTTACTCTTGTCCTCGGGAGTTCTTACCTTGCATCCAATTTCATGTAGTCTGTCGAATAAATAGTTGCCCAATCCTCTGACCCTTTGTTCAATGGCGTCCATGCCTATGCCGAGCAGGAAGTCTAACGTTGCGTCCCAACCGAAGAGAACGGGCGTCACGCACACACCCATATCAAACCTGTTGGCCGTCCTAACTAGTGGGTAGTCCCAGTGTTTTATGTTGTCATGCTCGGGGCTACTGAATGGTATCCCTCCGGGAACATCCGCCCATATATAGTTCCTGAAGTCAGGATCGAGACGCTCGATTAATTCCCTTTTCACGTAGAGTATCCCAGCACCCTCAGGGCCGCACTGCCATTTGTAGCTCCCCGTGAGCAAGAAGTCCACGTCATCCCTGTGCACATCCACGTCTATGGCACCAACCGCCTGAATAGCGTCGTCAATAACGTAAGCTCCGTGCTCATGAGCTATCCTCGCCACTTCCCTAACGTCGTATGTAAATCCGCTCCAAGCCATAGTATGGTTAACCACGACTAATTTAGTCCTATCATCGATTGACTTCTCAATGTCTGAGATTAGAATTTCCCCGTTGACGTTCTTAATCCTCCTTAGCTCAACGCCCTTCTTCCTTAGGTTAAGTAGTATGAACGGGATCGATGGGTAATCCATGTCCGTGAAGACTACGTTATCCCCTCTCTCCCATTTAATCAAGTCATTTATTATCAGGTTTGCGGCAGTCATCACGCGGTAGATGTTGGTCACCTCCTCCTCTAATGCGTGAAGGAGTCTCGCGGACTTCCTAATGGTTTCGAAGAAGACATTAGTTAGGAATGGATGTGTTGCAGGACCGTAAGGCGCGTCGTCCTCTATCCTTCCTGCTTCGTAGAGGTTAATGCATTCACGCATTGCGTTCATCCAGTACCTGCCCGGTATCATTTGATCTGCTGCGTTGAAGAACACCCAATGCTTCAGCATCGGGTACTGCTCCCTGACCCACTTTAGATTCGCGTCCTGGATCATTTGAGACACCTCTTTATGAGGTTAGGAATGAGTACCAGCCCCACACTAGCACTAGTATCATGAATATTGGGACTATGTACTTCAGCCAGTTGAACACTATGGTTCCCAGTAGTCCGTCGAACTTGGTTTTCGACCCCTTACTTAGTTCCTTGAATGCCTTAGATCTGCCAAGAACCCACGTAAACGTTATTATGGCGATCAGTGAGCCTATTGGGAGCATCGTTGAGCCCCAGAAGATGTCATTGTACATTATGAAGTTGACGTCAATCATTGTTGGAAGGCCTAGGAGGAACTCTAGCACTAGCATGAAGATCGTCGTGCGTTTCCTGTCCCATCCGAACCACTCCCTGAACGCGTCAACAACTATCTCGAAGCCCGGTACTGCGGAGAGTATCGCCACTAGGAAGAGCGCCAGGAAGAACAGTGCGGCAAATATCATGCCTCCCGGAATCAACTTGAAAACTTCCGGTAACGTTATGAAGAGCAGGGACGGCCCCGAAGATGGGTCAATGCCGAAAGCAAAAACCGCTGGCAACACGACGAGTCCTGCAATGAACGATGCCCCGGTGTCGCCGAACGCTGTCCAAATCCCTGCGGAGACTAGGTCTTGATCCTCTGAGAGATATGAACCGTATATGAATATCCACGTTGAACCCAAGCCTAGGCTGAAGAAGACTTGGCCTAACGACGCTAGGAATGTCATAGGCGTAATCATTGACCAGTCAGGTCTTAAGTAGTAGGTTAGTCCGCCTGCCGCACCTGGCAGTGTTAGGGAACGGATCATGAGTATAACGAATGAGAGATAGAAGAATGGCATGATGATCTTGCTCGCCCTCTCTATTCCCTTCCTGACACCGCCCAGAAGTATTACACCGCAGACCGCCAGGGTTATCGCGTCCATTGCTGCCTGCAACGGTACGTTGCCTAAAGTGTTCATGAAGAACGATCCTGCGTTGATTTCTGCATACATGCCGGTTAGTGAAGCCATAAAGTACCAGAAGACCCACCCAAGCACGACAAGATAGTATGAGACCGCCATTATGGCGACCAACACTAGTAGCACGCCGACGTATTTCCCTCCAGGAAGCCCCACTTTTATGAAGGCTGTTGCCGGACCGCTCCTTGCACACCTTGCGATTGAGAGTTCTACCCACAGCGCGGGCACTCCAATGCTGATGACTAGGAGCAGGTATATTAGTAGGAATGCCGCACCGCCGAACTTGCCCAGCATGTAGGGGAATCTCCACACGTTCCCAAGACCTACTGCAACACCTATCAATGATAGAATGGCGCCTACTTTTGTTGCCCACGACTCCCTTTTAACGGTTGATTCATCCATTCATGCACACCTCCACAACGAATATTGTGGGCGTCAGAAATCTTTTCCTACGATCACTCAAAGACATGCCGCATCACGTCCCTCAAGCTCTCGAACAGCCTCTCGACATCGTCCCTAGTGTTGAAGGCGTGCATAGCGACTCTGACGGCAGGCCCCCTCGGCGAGACGACGATACCCCTTCTGAGGAGCTCCTCCGCAATCTTACGTGGGTTCGCTACTCTGAAGACGAACATCGGACCTAAGTTCTCTTTGTTTTTAGGTGATATGATGTCCAGACCCAGTTCCTCTCCTAACTCTGTCGCGTACGTCATCAGTGACTTGACGTGTGCTTCTATGTGTTCAACCCCTATGCTCCTAACGAGCTTGATGGATTCAAGCGACGTGATCACGGTGGGGACGGCTGGCGTGCCGGTTTCAAACCTGCGTGCCGTACTCGCGTAAATTAGGTTGTATATGTCGAACGAGAAGGGGTCTTGCTGCGCGAACCAACCAGTTAACAGCGGCTCAAGCTCACCTATTAATTCTCTCCTGACGTAGAGTATCCCTAACCCAGCTCCCCCCATGAGGTACTTGAGGGTAGTGGTAACTAAAACGTCTATGTCTTCCCTCTTGACATCCACATTTATAACCCCTGTCGATTGCGCGTCGTCCACCACTATGAGGGCCCCGTGATCGTGAGCTATCTTTGAGAGGGTGCGCAGACTATCATACCTGAACCCGCTTTGATAACAAACATGGGGTTCCGAGATAACTAGCGTGTTATTATCAACCGCTTTTTCTATGTCGTCGATGCTTAATCTCCATCCCGTGCTCCTCACGATTTTCACTTGAGCGCCACGCCTCTTCTGAGCCAACCATATGTGCCCCACTGTGGGGAAGTTAAGATCGCTGAACACCACGTTCTTGCCATCAAGTCTCAATGCACTCGCTATGGAGTTTACGCCAAAGCTTACATTCGGCATGATGGCGACCTCATCAGCGCTGGCCCCGATTAGTACAGCCGCCTCTTTCCTGAGCTCCTCATATTTCTCCATCCATGAATCCCAGTTCATGCCGTTCTCTTCCCAATCAATCATGTAGGACTGAAGCGCTTTCTTCACTGGAATGCTTAGCGGTCCGTACGAACATGACGCAAAGTATGCTATATTTCTTTGAGTGATCATAGGAAAAAGATTTCTGACACCCGCAATATTCATGATGATGCCTCATGTCATGAGTGAGGGGAACTTAATAAATTTATCGTTTAAGAAATAATATTCTGTAAAATTTACTCCATGTTATAGCAATGAAGTGTTAGGCGTTTCTTAGTTTAAATATTAAACCTGACCTAACAGATGAAATATATATTAGTAAACTCATTTAATACGTGTGCTTAACATGTCCTCAAAAAGTAGGCCTCAAGGACTCTTCGACGCTTCCAGAACTCTGGTAAATGAGGTTGTTTCAGTGAGGAATGGGGAGATAGTTCTACTGATTTCAGACTTGCCGGTCAGGTGGGAGCTTGTTCAAGCAGTCTTAAACGAAGTTATATCAGTGGGTGGACACCCATACCTCCTCTCATTTAACGTTACCTCCGATAACGAGGACATCCCATTATGTGCGTCGCAACTGATCGACGCCGCCCAGGTGTTAATCCTGATTACAAATAAATCATTAAGTTTTTCCAGTCAAGTCCTTGACTCACTAAGGAGCGGTAAGAGAGTTGCTTCTTGCCCCAGAACTGATGAAGACATGTTCTGTAGGGCTCTTTCAGTAAAGCCAAGCGAGTTAGCCCGTGAAACCAGTATTGTTGCCTCAGTGATCAACAACGCATCGACCGTGGAGGTTCTCTCAGGTGGAGGGGCTCTGAAGGCCACGATAAGTGGTAGGAAGACTCTCTACGTCGACGGACTGGCCAACGCACCGGGCAAGTTCACCATAATACCGGGAGGAATAATAGGTATAGCACCCCTCGAGGGCAGTGTTCACGGGGAGGTATTGGTGAATGGAAGCATCACTGGGTTGGGGGTGGTGTCCTCGCACGTCCACCTAACTGTGGAATCAGGCGAGGTAACTGAAATATCTGGCGGGGATGATGCGAGGAAGCTCATTAAACTTCTTGATTCCTATAGGAGTGCGGACATGTACAAAGTATGTGAAATAGGGATTGGAGTGCATCCTCTAATGAGGGTACGCGGTAATCCTACAGAGGACGAGAGTGCCAGAGGCGTGGTTGTGGTTGGTCTAGGGGAAAATACCCATCTAGGGGGTAAAATCGCTGCCCCGAGCCACGTAGATCTTACTATAGTAGGAGCCACCATGAAGGTCAACTCAGGCCGTACAATAGTTAATAAGGGGGAACTCAGGCTGATGCCTCATGAATAGGAAGTCAGGAGATGAAAAAACAGTCCTGGATGAGAAGAACCGCGTGATTCTCTCACTCCTGCTAAAGGACGCGTCCATCTCGCTTACGGATCTTTCAAGAACTCTAGGTATTAGTGTTACTGCTGTGAAGAAAAGGTTGACTAAGTTGGAGGATGAAGGCATATTAAAGCAAAACACAGTCATACTGGACTTCTATAAGCTCGGCTACGAGGTTATGGCATTCATAAAGATGTCCGTTGATCCCTCCATGAGGGAGCATGTGATCTCAAGAATCACTAAATTGAAGAACGTGATAGAGCTCTACGAGATAACCGGGGAATACGATCTGATGGCTAAGGTGGTCGTTACCGACGTGGATGAACTAAGGAACACGCTACTAACTACACTGACTAAGATAGGCGGTATTAACAGAACATCCACCATGATCGTGCTCAGGAGTCACGCTTGCGATCAGGATAAAATACTTGAAGGTGATTACCGTGCGTAAGTATCTTAGAGCCCTCCTACTTCTCAGGGTGGAGCCCATGAGGAACGTTTTCGAGCTTGGCGAAGCACTCCGCAAGGTACCGCAGGTGGAGCGAGTATATGAAGTCACTGGAGAATTCGAACTCTTCGTTGAGATTCTAGCGGGAAGCCCGACAGACCTTGGCGCTATTGTGAACAGAATCTCACTCATACCTGGCGTTAAGTTAGTTCAGATATTCGTTGTAACTAAAGCGGTGAAGGAGTGAGGGTCCTCTCACCTCCTCAGCTACTTAAAAAAATACGTCAGTTATCTTGTGGATGGGACTCATGCCTGTTCCCGCATGGAACTCCCTGCCAGTTAGGCATGACGTTAACCTCGTACACCATGTATCCGTCTTTGGTCTCGCCAACATCAACTCCAGCGTAATCAAGTCTGAGTGCCTTAACAGCCTTTATCGAGAGTTCGTTGAGTTCCGTGTCTACGGACGCTTTCCCAACCTTGGCTCCTTGAGCTACGTTGGTCTTCCAAGTATTTTCTGGCCTGTTCAACAAAGGTTCATAAACTAGCATGAAAGCTGATGTGAAATTGAAGAACTGATGTGAGGGGTTTGATGGTGGGCCCGCGGGGACTCGAACCCCGGACCTCCGCCTCGTAAGGGCGGCGTCCTAACCAGGCTAGACGACGGGCCCCCTAAAAAAGTATGATGACCTATCTTAAAAACTTTCGGTGCTTGCGTGGGCCCGCGGGGACTCGAACCCCGGACCTCCGCCTCGTAAGGGCGGCGTCCTAACCAGGCTAGACGACGGGCCCCCTAAAAAAGTATGATGACCTATCTTAAAAACTTTCGGTGCTTGCTTATCTATTCATTTAGGATATGGTTTCGTTTATTCGTGCACGATCTTGTATGCGTAGTTTGAGCAACGCCCGCTGTAGTATATGTCTACGCTGAAGCTTGCGTATGTTTTTCCGGGGATGTCGCCTAGGTAGATGAGCTGGCTCGCGATTAGCGTGTTGTTATCGTCGTAGAGCCACACATATATCTGTACGTTCTTAGCTGTGTAAACTCCTGAGTTGAAGACCGACCCGCTAACGCGCATGTAGTGCTGGCCGACCGCTGGTTCGTGTTTCTCCCACTCAAAATTCACTTCATGTAGTTGTGGGGCTTTAAGCTCGGCCACTGTCTTATTTAGGTATTCGGTCTCGTTCACTAGCTTAGTTATTTGAGCGTTGAGTGCCTCGATTTGGGCTCTGTAATATGTAGTGTTTCCTTGCAACCATAGCTGTAGTTGCGTGTTCTGATCCATGAGTTTCTGGATCTGAGCGTCTTTATCTCTTAATACTGTCGAGTAGTAAGCTAGGGTGACCACCAGACTAACTAACAGTACGAGACAGCCCACACCTAAGACTATGGGGAGGAGGTTCCTACTTCTCGTAAGGCTTTTCTCAGGTTCTTGCATGTTAACCACCACAAGAGCTTCTCACGAGTAATAAAATAAAAGGGGTTAGACTACGGGCACGCCTGGATTCGAACCGACGCATTCACGTAATTTATAATTCCATCCTCGTGAGATTTTCGTGGTTAGCTATATGCGCGGGGGTTTCGGGGTTTTGCTGGTTGCGTCAGCAGCTGTCTTGTGGGGGACTACGGGGATTGCTGTCGCTTTTTCAAGGAGTTCCGGACTTACGTATCTTCAAGTAGCGCACGCGATGTTGCTTGTTAGCTCGTGTTTCCTGCTACTCGTGTTGAGGGATGGGGTGAGGAGGCTTAACCCCTACCTATTCCTCTACGGCTTCTTAGTGATAGCTTCTTTCAGGATACTCTACGTTATCTCGATATCGGTTAATGGGGTGGGTCTCACGTCAGCACTCATATACGTGGCTCCCTTAATAGTTGTCCTCTACGAGTCTTTGCGTAGTGGCGAGCCCCCGAACATTACCGAGTTAACGCTCTCATTACTGGCTTTCTCAGGCGCTTACGTAGCTACGAACCCTGAACTCTCCATAACCTCCTCGTCCGGTTTCTTAATAGGTTTGGTTTTAGCGCTCACGTACTCCGCCACCCTAACAATACCTAGAGAACTCTACGCGAGAGGATTTAGCAGAAACGAGATCGTGGTCCAGTCAACACTCTCAGCAGCCATAACCCTGACTATCGTGGTGTTCTTCACTGACGGGCTAGCCGTAAACGTTAACTCAATACCCTACGTAACCTACGGCGGCGTAGCCTGCATGGGGGTCGCGGTAATCCTCTTCTACGAAGGAATGAAAACAACGAACCCCGTATACGCAGGACTAGTAACCACTCTAGAACCGGCAGTATCCCTAATCCTCTCAAGAACGATACTCGGCGAACAACTAAAACCCATCCAATACGTGGGAGCGTCGATAATAATAGCAGTAGCTATAGTGACGCTAATAAGACAGAGAGGAACGACCCAAAAGAACCTAGCCCGGAACCTTAGAAATTTAGTGGGCCCGCGGGGACTCGAACCCCGGACCTCCGCCGTGTGAGGGCGGCGTCCTAACCAGGCTAGACGACGGGCCCCCAAACTAAAAACATAGAACAGTAAAAATAAGCTTTTCACGTGTTAGGGTAGGCTTTATGCGGGTCATTAACGTAGTAGAGAATGTGTTTAGGATTCGTAAAGTTTAATTTGTTTTTCAGATATAATAATATGAGGTAATATTAGTTGAGGTTTAGTGAGTCCTCTTTAAAGAAGAGTTACCTACCCTTCCTTCTCAGGAAGACCGCGGAGTCTTACCAGAAGTTAGGTGATGACGAGGTTGCCGGATTCGCTGTTTATTGGTCGGAGAGTGAGAGGAAGAAGCCAGGTATTTTGAGGAGGAGGGGTGAGAGGATTAAGAATATCGCGTTAGTTTTCTACCCAGTATTATTAACTTCTTACTCTAGCGGGAGCGCGGTGTTGATAGACCCGCTGAGGAAGAGCAAGCTAGTAGTAACCCTCAACGTGGTGAAGAAGGAATTGGTGGATTCCGCTCTCGTAGAGCTAGCAGCTAGTTCCGGTAAGTCTTTCCTGGACGTCATGGTTAAGATAGATAAGATAACGGAGGGGGTTGCGAGCGGTAAGAACATCGTTAAGGAGGTTGTGGAGTTAGAAAACGTGGTCTCAAACCCCTCCTTCGTGAATGATCTCAAGACACTCCTGAATTACACGACTACCTACAGCCTCCCATACATCGAGATCCCGTGGGTTAGCGTGAACTACGCTGAAGTCTCAGAGAAGATAAGGAAAACCCTTAACGTAATCAATGACTTAGTAAACTACGTGAGCGACGTCGTGGGGAAGGTCAACGAACTCCTAGATAATTGGAAGGTGAGCGTCCAGAAAGAATACGAGAAAAAGATTGCAGCGCTAGACCAGAAAATAAAGGAGGTCAGGGAAGAGGTTTTGAAGAACGTTGAGGAGTTGAGGAAGAAGAAGGAAGAGGAATTAGCGGGTTTAAGAGATAGATACGTGCCAAGCATGGAAGCCATCGAGAAGAGAATTAAGGAAACTCAAGACAGCGTAAAGAAATTGGAAGAAGAAATTGAGAAAGCGAAGAGCTACGGGAAAGACGTCTCAGACATGAGGAAGAGGTTGAGTGAGTTAAAGAAGACTTTAGAAAGTCTTGAGAAGGAATTAGAGAGCGAGAAAACAAAGTACGAGAACGAGGTTAAGAGGGTTGAGAAGAAGTTTGAGGAATTGATGGAGGCGGAGAACAACAAAGTCAAGGCAATACTTCAGGAGAGGGAAGCGTTGCAACACGAATTCGACTCAATAATTCAAGAAGCTAATAAGAGGTCCGACAAAATAAGGAGTAACCTCCAGGAGTATAGGGAGGGGTTGATTAAGGTAGAGAAGGAGATAGAGGGCGTAAGCCTCTCAATACCTTCCGGTGGCGAGGGACTCTACATGATTCCCTTAATCTACACTTCCTATGTCTCAAACGGGTCTTCACGCTCAATAATAACCACCCCGGTCATCTTAGAGTCTGGAGGGTGGCTGGGTCCGAAAGTCCGTCCGGTCGTGGTTGAGGGCTTAAGTAAATACTTGTCATGGTCTAAGGACCTAATAGATAAGGAGGAGATGAGGTCGGAGCTCGAAGCTAAGAATCTACTCACCAGCATCTCACTAGAGAGAATAGAGGTCTCTTTAATGAGATTTGCTGACATGGGTTTCTTATCTAAAGACGAGGTTAAGGAGATAGTGAATAGCGTTGGAGAGCAAAAGAAGATGTCGTGAACTCGCTGAAAGTAATGTTATTTTTCCTAAAACTCAAAACCGGGTTCTGTGCTAGCATTTAGAACACGTCAATATTTTAACGTGGAAGAAACCACGTTACGTGAGGTGTGCACCCTTGATCAAATATTACAAGATTACGGGCGGGCCACTAAACACTAACACTTACTTGGTTTACGCCGGTGATTCAGGGGTTGTCGTTGATCCCGGTGTTCACCCAAGCAATATAGTGAGGGTGGTTAAGAGGTTAGGTTTGAGCAGGATACACTTAGTTATCGCTACGCACGGCCACTTCGACCACGTCTTCTACGCTGGCGGCGTGTCCAGAATTTACGAGACTAAGGTGTTAGTGCACGAGCTAGATTCAGACTTACTCGTTAGGAGCAGGTTCTTAGCCGAGGATTTCTACGGTGACGCCCTAGAACTGCCTGGATCTCTCGAGTTCGTGAAGGGTGATATCGTGCTGAGAATTAGTGAGGACCTAGAAATTAGGGTTCTCCACACACCGGGTCATACCAGGGGTAGCTTATGCTTCTTAATTGGGGACCTACTGATAACGGGTGATACCTTATTTAAGGGTACTGTGGGCAGGACCGACTTCCCGGAAAGCTCTGCTAAGGACATGAGGAATTCCTTGGTTAAGCTGGCTAAGCTACCTGGCGATTACGTGGTGTTACCTGGCCACGGCGACATCACGACGCTCGAGTATGAGAGGAGGACTAATCCTTACCTTAAGGACATAATCAGAGATTAACCTCGCTATGTCTGAGAGAGGGTTTCAGCCGCGGAAAGTTTTTATTATGTGTTCTTCTCTTTAGTCGGTGTTTAGTATGGTGTTAGATCCTGTTGAGGCTAAGATTATCGAGTTATCTAAGTCTTTAAGTGATTACGTGATTGGTTTGAGGAGAAGCATCCACATGTACCCTGAGTTAGGGTTTGAGGAGTTTAAGACTTCAGAGCTCATTATGAGGGAGTTGGAGGGCATGGGTATTGAGTACGTTAGAGCTGCGGGAACGGGGGTGATAGGCTTCGTTAAGGGTGGCGGGGGCCGTGTCGTGGCTTTAAGGGCTGATATGGACGCTCTCCCAATACAGGAGGAGAATGAGGTACCCTATAAGTCTAGGGTCAGCGGCAGAATGCATGCTTGCGGTCATGACGCTCACGTAGCTATGTTGTTAGGCGCGGCTAAAGTACTCTCAAGCATTAAAGAGTACTTAGGAGGGGTCGTCAAGCTGATTTTCCAGCCAGCCGAGGAGGGGGGTGGCGGGGCTAAGAAGATAGTTGAGGAAGGGCATCTGAGAGATGTTAACGCGATATTCGGTATTCACGTCTGGTCAGACCTGCCCGCGGGCATCATAGCTACTAGGAGAGGGCCTATGTGCGCGTCAGCAGACTCCTTCATAATAAGGATTAAGGGCATGGGGGGTCACGCAGCACACCCGGAATTAGCTAAAGACCCTACAGCGCCCGCCGCAGACATCTACAACGCGCTGCAGAAGATAGTTACTAGGAACGTGGGTGCTTTAACCCCTGTCGTCATAACCACCCCTAAGTTTGAGGGAAGTAACGCGAGTAACGTAATACCCGACGAGGTGAGAATCAGCGGAACCCTCAGAACGTTCGATATCAACGTGAGGAATAAAGTGTTAGCTAGGATAGAGTCAATAGTTAAGCACTACTCGCTAGCGTGGGAATGTGACGGGACCCTGGAGCTAAGCGAGGTTTTCTACCCGCCGGTAATCAACAACCCCGAACTCGCTGACTTCGCCATGGAGGTAGCTAGTAAGATAACGAAGACTTCCGAAGCCTCAATGACTATGGGTGCTGAGGACTTCTCATTCTACCTTCAAGAAGTACCCGGCGCTTTCATATCGCTCGGTATAAAGAATGAGGGGAAGGGCATAGTATACCCACACCATCACCCTAAGTTCAACGTGGACGAGGACGTGCTGTGGCTTGGAACGGCTTTACACGCGTTGCTGGCTTACAACTACCTTAAAAGAGCTAAATAATTTGAGGAATCCCGTTTAAGTATATTGATGGGTTCTCAACCTCTTTTCACTAGCTCGTATCTATCGTATATCATCACAACCTCTCCGGAATTCTTGACGTAGAATTCTACCGGGATCTTACTAGCTATCGTGTAGGTATTGAATAGAGCGTAGTCCTCCGATATCTTCTCCGGCACCAGGGGTGTAGGGCTTGAATCAATGGAATCTTCCTCCATGAATAGCATATCCCCGCTCCTCTTAACACGCACTCTAACAGATTCCTTATAGTTTTTGTAGGTCCCCACCAGTTTCTCATACACTCTCTCGGTTAGCACGTAGTGTAGCTCTCTCTCAGGATTTCTTCCAAGTAGTATGGTTAGCGCGTACCCGCCGATGAGGGATAGCGGGTAGCCTGACGCGTTAGATAAGACAGCTACACCCACCTTCTCGTCAGGTACGTAACCTACGTAAGCAGTGTAGACTAGAACGGACCCGCTGTGACCGACTAACTTACGGCCGAAGAAGTCGTGACGTATTATTAAGCCGAGACCGTAGGAATCCGCTACCGGGGTCTCGTAAGGTAATTTAGCGAAGGCTCTCTCCATTAAAGCGACCGAGTCTTTACTGAGGATTTGCACGTCATCGTGAACGCCCTTATTAATCAATGCCTTAATGAATTTGAGTAAGTCGATCACGTTACTGAATAAGCCGCCGTCAGCCGTGATCCCGAAGACGGGCTCTACCCTAACGTGCTTGCCTTCTTTGTTTACGATGTAAGGTATTGCCTTATCGTTATCTTTCAGATACTCCTCCCTAGTGAAATAACTCTTCCTCATCCCTAACTTATCCAGTATGTTGGTCTTGATGTAGGATTCGTAACTCACACCGCTAACCCTCTCTATTATCTTGCCTAGCAGGACGTAACCCTCGTTTAAGTAGAACCATCTCTCGCCAGGCTTGTGGAGGAACCACTTAGTATAATCTCTCATAAAGCTTATCACGTCTTCCGGGGTGGCTGTAGGGAGCCAGTAATTACTCAGCCCGTAATAACTGTCTATCAACGCTTCAGCGTAGCCTAAAGCTGGTATGCCTGAAGTGTGTGAGAGTAGGTGATGGATCTTTATCTCGTCAGATTTTATGACGTCAACGAACCTACTCACAGGGTCCTCAAGACTTATCAAGCCTTTCTCAACTAACTGCATGATCGCTGCAGCGGTGAAAGCCTTGGTCACGGAACCAATACAGTAGTTGGTGTTAGGGGTTGCCGGGAGTGACTCACTGATGTCTCGGAAACCGAAGCCTCTAGAATAAACTACTTCCTCACCCCTCAATAAAGCGATGCTCATGCCCGGAAACCTATACTTAGTTAGTCTTTCCTGAACGAAACCCTCGAGAAGGGTGAGATCCATTAAACCCACCAAGCTAATACTAGACTACTCAGATAAAAAACTATCCATGTCCGCGAGGAATTCCCTGAAACTTAACTCACCCGCTCTATGGCACGCCACGAAGTGTTTCTTGTCGTGCTCGAGTAGCTCAGGCTCCCTTAACCCACACGTATCTATGGCGTAGGGACATCTAGGATGGTACCTGCAACCCTTAGGCGGGTTGAGAGGGCTTGGCGGCTCCCCAACCACGCTCACACGCTTCCTACCCCTTAACTTAGGGTCTGGTATAGGTATTGATGATAGGAGGGACGCGGTGTATGGGTGCCTGGGATTGCTGAAAACTTCCCTCACGGTCGAGTACTCCACAACCTTACCTAAGTACATCACCATAATGAAGTCGCTGACGTGTTTGGCTGTGAGGAGATCGTGCGTGATGAAGACGTAAGTCAATTCATGCCTGCTTTGAAGATCTAGGAGTAGATTCAGTATCTGTGCTTGAACGGACACGTCTAGAGAAGAGGTTGGCTCGTCTAGAACGACTAGGAGCGGCTTAAGTATTATCGCTCTCGCGATAGCTACCCTCTGTTGCTGACCGCCTGAGAGCTCGTGCGGGTACCTCATCAAGTGCTCCGCGCTTAAGCCGACCTCCTCTAAAGTCTTGATTATTCTCTCCACGCGTGACTCCTCACCTTCGTCACTATGTATCTTCAGAGGTCTCTCAAGTATCTCCTTCACCCTCATCCTCGGGTTGAGTGATGAGTACGGGTCCTGGAATACTATGCCCGTAGACCTCCTAAAATGCTTGAGTTCCTCCTTACTGAGACGTGTTACGTCACTACCGTTGAATAAGATCCTGCCTGAGGTAGGCTCAATTAACCTCAGGATGGTTAACCCTAAAGTGGTTTTACCGGAGCCTGACTCGCCGACGACTCCTAACGTAGTCCCTCTCTCAACGCTGAAAGAAACTCCGTCAACCGCGCGCACGTATTGTTTTCTAGCAAATAAACTCTTCTTAAACTCGAAGTACTTCCTCAAATCCTCGACTACTAGGAGCTCCAAGAAACACCACCAACCTTCTCGTAATTATGGCAAGCTACTAAGTGATTCTTACGTACCTCAATCAAGCGAGGCTCCTCTCTCACGCACTCATAGGTAACGTAAGCACACCTGGGGTGAAACCTGCAGCCGGTTGGCGGGTTCAGGAGGCTGGGCGGCGTTCCAGGTATTTGATTTAGTCTCGACTTCGATTTTCTTCTAGCTACCACACAATCTATCAGTCCTTTAGTGTATGGGTGGAGAGGCGCCTCAAACACTTCCGTTACGTCAGCTACCTCAACTATCTTCCCAGCGTACATAACCCCAACCCTATCACATACCTCAGCCACTATGCCGAAATTATGCGTTATTAACAGTAGTGTGAGGCCGTACTCGTTCTTAAGCTCGTGGAGTAGCTTAAGTATCTGAGCTTGTATTGTGACGTCAAGAGCTGTGGTAGGCTCGTCAGCTATTAGTAGGCTGGGCTTACACGTAGTCATCATCGCTATCATAGACCTCTGCTTCATCCCCCCGCTAAACGTGTGGGGGTAGTCTCTGGACCTTAGGTCTGGGTCCGCTATCCCGACCCTACCTAACTGCCTCACGGCAGTGGCTAGCGCCTCCCTCCACGACATCTTGAAGTGTGTTACGGGCACCTCAGCTACTTGGAACCCCACCCTGTGGACAGGGTTCAATGAAGTCATAGGGTTTTGGAAAATCATCGCTATCTCCTTCCCTCTAAGCTCCTGCAACTTCCTATCGCTAACTCTCAGCAGGTCTACGCCCTTGAATAATATGCTACCGCTCAAGATTCTCGCGTTGGGGGGTAGTAGCCTGGGTATCGCTAGAGCTAACGTGCTCTTACCGCAACCGGTCTCGCCGACTAAGCAGAAGGTCTCGCCCGCGTAAACCTCTAGACTCACCCCCTCAACCGCTTTAACACAGCCTCTGCTAGTCTCATAACATATCCGTAAGTCCCTCACGTTGAGAAGTACTTCAGGCACTCGCATCACCCAAGCCTCAACTTAGGGTCTAGGACGTCCCTCAAAGCATCGCCTAGTAGGTTGAAGCTTAACGCGGTCAAAGTTATGAATAGTCCTGGGAATATAGAGCACCAAGGCGCCTTAAATATATAGTCCTTACCTTCATTAAGCATAGCACCCCAGTCAGGGGTTGGTGGTTGAGCGCCGAAACCTAGGAAGCTAAGCGCTGTAGTGTAGAGTATAGCTGAAGGTATCGTCAGCGTGGCTAAGACGATTATCGGGGCTAGGGTGTTGGGCAGGACATACCTGAACATTATGCTTAAGCTAGACTCACCCACGGCTCTGGCAGCGGTTATAAACTCCCTACCCATTATTGAAAGAGTCTTAGCCCTCACAACCCTCGTGTACGGCGCCCAGCTAACTATGGAGACCGCTATAACGACGTTCGTTAGCCCAGGACCTAATATGGTCACTATAGCTAGAGCTAGGATTATCGGGGGGAAAGCCCAGAGCATGTCGGTGATCGCTGATATTAGCTTGTCTACCGACCCACCGTAATACCCTGCTATCAAGCCTAGAGGGACTCCTATACCCGCCTCAACCACGACCACTAATAACCCAACCCATAAAGCTATTCGTGCACCGTAAACGATCCTGCTGAAGATATCTCTACCTAGCTGATCAGTCCCGAAGATATGCTCCGTAGACGGCGGCAGTAGTCTAGACGAAGGATCTACCTCGTCAAACCTTTTAGGCGCTATGAAGTCAGCCGTCAACGCTATGAATAACATGAAGGATAAGAGTATGAGACCTGCCACACCCCTCTTATGCTTTAGGAAGAGCCTTAACACCTCATTACTTTCTAAAGACCTGATTCTCTCCTTATTAAACCACATCACACACCGCCCCCTCTCTCCACGCGTACGCGCGGGTCCAGGACAGCGACGACGATATCCCCTAGCGTGTTGAAGACTACTGTGAGGACCGTTATTATCAATACTATGCCTTGAACCACGGCGTAGTCCTGCCTTATTATCGACACGTACAGTAACCTACCCATCCCGGGCAGAGCAAACAAGGTCTCTATCACTACCGCACCACCTATCAACCACGGTATATCGAGGAAGAACATGACGACTACAGGTATCATCGCGTTTCTGAGCGCGTGAACTAATAAGACTCTCCTCTCATTAAGTCCCTTAGCCCACGCAGTCCTTATGTAATCCTCGTTAAGTACCTCAATCATTTCCGCTCTCGTAAGCCTCATCACGTAAGCTGATGAGGGTAGCGCTAGAGATAATGCCGGCAGTATCAGGGAGTGCGGCCCCTCATAACCAGATATTGGCAGGATTTGTAGGTAGCGACCGAAAGCTAACATCAGCATCAGACCGAACCAGAAGCCAGGTATTGAGTAACCGACAATCCCAGTTATCGATACGACGCTATCTACCAGGGTGCCCCTTCTCAACGCTGTCAGGACCCCCGAGAAGACACCGATAGCGTAGGATAGTAGGGTCGAGATCAGCATCAACGCCAGCGTGTAAGGAAGTCTCTGGGAAATGAGGAGGGTGACGGGCTCCTTAGTAACTATAGAAACCCCCAAATCACCTCTAACGACGTGTGAGAGCCAGTAGAAGTACTGTATGTAGACGGGTTGGTCAAGCCCCCAAGCCCTCCTCAACTCCTCTATCTTAGCCGGGGTCACCCTCTCCCCTGCTAGGAGGAGTTTTATGGGGTCTCCGGGTAGCATGTACATTATGTAGAAAAGAATTATTGTTACGCCAAAAATGACCGGGATTCCTATTAAGAGTTTCTTAACCACGTATGTCAGTAGTCCCATCGCGGACGCCTACGTTGCCGATTACCTCTGCTCTATCCATACGTCGTTTATTATGAGCGTGCCGTAAGGCGGGAGTACGAGCAATCCTTTAACGTTCTTGTTGACGGCTGTGTACTCCTTGAGCACGAAGAGAGGTATTAGCGGGAGATCCCTCAACAATATCTCCTGTGCTCTAGAGTAAACCTTAGTTCTCTCAGTCATGTCGGTTACGGAGCGACCTAGCTCCAGCAACTCATCTACCTCAGGGTTTGAGTACGTGTAATTGCCGTACTCGCTGTGAACTAGGTATATGAGTATGTCTGGGTCAGCCCATGAAAACCTCCTCAAAGCTAGCTCAAAATTCCACTCGCTAGTTAAGTCTCTTATGTAATCATACGTGTACTCCTTGATCTCAATACTTATGCCTATTTTAGCTAGCTGTGCCTGTATTAGCGGTGCGGCTTTCTTGAGTGCTGGATCGTCCGTCGGCGAGAGTAGGGTGAGTTTTAACGGGACGCCGTTCTTATCAACTATCCCGTCCCCGTTCGTGTCAACCCAACCAGCTTCCTTGAGGAGTTCCTTCGCTTTATTTAAGTTGTGTGAGTAGAGACTCTCACCTAAGCTCTCTACAGACTTATTATAACATATCTGTGATGGTGATAGGAACGAGTACCAGGGCACCACGTTATTATCTAGTACTGCGGCTATCTCGCTTCTGTTCAGAGCTATCATTATTGCTTGACGCACCCTGACGTCGTTTAAAGGCTCCTTCAACACGTTAACCATTATGTAGTGTATGCCCGGCGATAACGTTTCGTAGAGCTTTATGTTCGGGTTTTCCCTAAGCCTCTTAACCTCGTCTAAGGGCACTCCCCTAACGATATCTACGCGGCCCGCCTCAAGCTCGGCTATCCTGGTAAGGTCTTCCGGTATGAACCTCACTATTACCTCGTCTACGTATGGGTTAGGACCTTTATTACTTACGAAAGGCATGTTCGTCCTGTAATTGTCGTTCCTCACCAAGACTACGTGCGAACCCCTAACCCACTCACTGACTTTGTATGGACCGCTACCTACCGGGAGCCTGTTGAAGGCGTCGTTACCGACCTCCCTCGCTACCTTAGCGTTGACAGGCGCCCCGTAATTAGTTACGAGTACTGCCCAGAGGTACGGTGCCGGCTTACTAAGAATTAACTTAAGGGTGTACGTATCTAACACAACCATCTCCTGAACGTCGGCGAAGTCCTCGGCATACGGCGAGATACTCTTGTATCTCTCTATGGATTCCTTAACTGCCTCAGCGGTGAGCGGATCACCGTTAGAGAATTTAGCTCCCTCAGGTAAGTGGAAGATTATGACGGTGCCGTTCTCCGAGACCTCCCAGCTTAAGGCTAGGTCAGGAACTATGCTCATGTTAGGGTCGAGCACGACCAGAGGCTGGAAGATCAAGTCGTGAACTTCGTTAGACCAAGTCACTTGCTGCACGTCAAGCCCCATAGGCTCTTCAGGTATCGCGATAACTAAAGTCCTCTTTAACTGCGGGGTAGTGGTTCCCGTAGGTGAGGTGGTGGGGGTTTGCGTGGGCGGAGGCATCAACACGAAATACACGGATACTAAAGCAATAACCACTACTAGAGCTAACACAACGACAACGAGCTTGGATACCGCATTATTATTCATTATTGGTACACCAAGGAAAAACACATTATGAGATTAATAAACGTTCATTAAGTCTTTGACGTCGTTTCGACACATTTGATTTCGGGTGAGCAGGTCACTCAAGTCATTTTAACCAAGTCTTAGGTCTCGTTAAAGTTTTAATTAAAACATTGAAAATTATTTATGAGGTGATTTGATTCATGTACGACGTCATAATTAGGAAGGGGTTCATAATAGACGGGACCGGCGCGCCGCCGTTGAAAAAAGACGTGGGTATCGCTGACGGCGTTATAGTTAAGGTAGGTGATTTATCCGGTGAGGGGGCTGAGGAGGTGGTCGATGCTGACGGTCTTTTCGTTGCTCCAGGCTTTATAGATATCCATAATCACAGCGATAGCAGCATCTTCGCTGTTCCCACGGCCGATAATTACGTGACTCAGGGGGTTACTACCATAGTGGTAGGTAATTGCGGGTATTCTCCCGCCCCTATAACGGATAATAACAGGGAGTTTCTGGAGTATAGTGAGAGGGAGTTCATTAAGGAGGTCGGCGGGATACCTTGGCGTTCTTTTAGTGAGTATCTTGATCGACTTGAATTACTTGAGAAGAGCTTGAACGTGGTTGTCTTGGTTGGTCACGGGACTTTAAGGAGTGCTGTCTTAGGTGTGGGGGAGGTTAAGCCTTCTGAAAAGCATCTTGATGAGATGAAGGGTTTGCTAGCTGAAGCTATGGATGCAGGCGCTTTCGGGATGTCTTCAGGACTTATCTACGTCCCAGGGATGTTCTCAGATACGCGTGAGTTAATTGAGTTAGCTAAGGTTGTTTCGAGGTACGGCGGTATTTACGCGACGCATATTAGGAATGAGGGTGTGGGGCTCTTAGACGCGGTTATTGAAGCTATTCAAGTCGGGTTAGCTAGCGGTGTTAGTCTCGAGTTATCCCACGTTAAGGCTGCCGGACCACCCGCCTGGGGGAGTGTCGCCAAAGTCCTTAACCTGATTGAAGAGTATGTTGGGAGAGGCTATGACTTCAGTGCTGACGCCTACCCGTACACAGCTAGCTCCACAGGTTTGGACGCGCTGTTACCGGCTTGGGTTAGGGAAGGTGGTGCTGAGAAAATGATTGAGAGGTTGAGGAATCCTGATTCATTGAATGAGTTGAGGGGTTTCTTAGCTAGGTACGGGATACCTGAGGAAGGACACGCTGATTGGGATAAGATAAGGATTTCGTATTCTGAGAGTCACCCGGAGGTCTTAGGGAAAAGCATAGATGAGGTCTCGAGGATGTGGGATATAGACCCGGTAAGCACTATAGCCAGGTTACTCGTGGAAGATAAGGGGTTGACCGGGGTGGTGATACATACCATGAGCGAGAACGACGTTATTAAAGCAGTGTCACACCCTCTAGTAGCTATAGGGAGTGACGGCAGTGTCATGAAGTTAGGTGAGGGGGTGCCGCACCCCAGAAACTACGGGACGTTCCCTAGAGTCATCGCTAAGTACGTGAGGGAGTCTAAGGTCTTGAACCTACCGGAGGCGATAAGGAAAATGACTTCATTACCTGCTAGGAAGTTAGGCCTCCACGACAGAGGGTTGTTAAGACCTGGTTTTAAGGCTGACATAGTTGTATTCAATTACTACACGATAAGGGATAGAGCGACGTACGAGAACCCGCACGTGTACTCTACAGGAATCGAATACTTGGTAGTTAACGGGAGATTAGTGATTAGGGAAGGCAAGCATACTGGAGCTAAGCCGGGGAAGCTCCTGCGCAGGACGTGAAGATATATTAGGGGGCGGAAGTATTTCACGTGTGGTGAGCGATTACGGCGGTGCTTCAAGTAGCGCTTGATTTAACGGACTTGACGAGGGTTCTCGAACTCTCTGCTGAGATAGCTTCCGCTACCAGGTGTGGCGGCGTCTGGCTTGAGGCCGGAACCCCCTTGATTAAGTCTTGGGGTAAGTTAGCTGTGAGGTCTTTGAAGGAATTAACGGGCTGTTTCGTCGTAGCAGACACTAAGTCTGTCGACGTTCCGAGGCTGGAGGGGACGGTCATGTATGAGGCAGGCGCTGACGCATACACGGTGTTAGCTCTCGCGGAAGACGAGGTGATTAAAGAAGCTGTTGAGACCGCACGTAGCCACGGCAAGTTAGTTATAGGAGACTTAATAAGCCACCCGAGACCTCTGCAGAGAGCGCACGAGTTAAGCCGCCTAGGGGTGGATGTGTTGGTATATCACATAGGGATAAGCGTGCAGAGAGCGCGAGGCTTGAGAGTGACTGACTTACTGAGTGAGGCGGCGAGAATAAAAAGAGAAACCTCACTTAAAGTAGCTGTGGCGGGAGGTATCAAGCCCGAAGACGTTGAGGAGATAGTTAAGGAGGGTATAGACATAGTCATAATGGGTAGCGCTATAACCAGCGCTGAGAAACCAGTGGAAGTAGTCATGAAAACCCTTACGTTCATGAAGTAGGTCTTGGCTCCCCCTACATCCTATGGTGTGAGGTCCGGGCTCCAATACATTAATCTACTTCCCGCACGCAGCAATTGCTTCGCTAAGGAGCCTTCCTCGAATACTCGTTAGTTGTTTGTGAAGACCCTCCGCATCTACTCTTAGCGTGGCCTTACCGGAAATTATTTTCTTCCCATCAACGTACACGTCGTTCACCTCGATTGGAAGCCTCGCCTTTTAGGGTGGGTAGGTGTGTGGAAGGCTTATAAGGTTTTGCCTTAATAATATGTTTGATGTTGGGTGTGGGTGAGTTTAGCAGGCGATGAGCCCGCGCCTCCCCGGAGCTGGCGGCGGGACCTGAAAAATGATGCAGCACCCGTGAGGAGCTCTGAACGATGAGGGAAAGCCCTAGAGGGTGCAGAACCCCCGCTATGAATAGCGGGGAGCCGTCAGCACCGAGTGCTCGTCTCCCTCGACAAGATCGCATCTTATTGAACCTCTCTCACTCCACCGTTTTACATCCTCTATCAACCCTGTGGAGTCGTCAAAAACGACTAATCCATCATCTATCAAGCCATACTTCTCGCTCATAGATAATATAAAACCCCTCAAACATACGATCATTAAAATACCCCCAATACCTCTTAATGAAAAAGAACTTAAATCCTTCTAGAACTGCATCAATTAACCCCGGTAATGGTCGCCCTAGTGGGGGACGTGGCGGGGTCCCACGTTAGGATCTCTTGAGAACTTAATATTAGGTTCTATAATGTTTGAGTTAAGGGTGCGTGTTTGAGGTTTATCCAAAATTTTAGGGAGTTGAGTGTTTCACCACTTCATGAAACACTGTTAGAGGTGGTTGAGGAGGGTTTGGCGAGAGCGGATCCCTACGACGCCGTGGTGAGGAATCTTAGCGTGAGGGGCGGTAAGCTCGTCATAGGCGGGTATGAGGTGCTCGCCTCTGCGTGCGTGCACGTGGTCGGGTTTGGGAAAGCGTCTGAGAAGATGTTGAGGGCCGTGCACGACTTGTTAGGTGACGCTATATGCGGCGGTGTCGTCATAACGCCGAACGTCGAGGGGTGGGTTGGTTCCGTCAGGGTGTTGAGGGGTGATCACCCGCTTCCCGGGCCGAACACTTTGAGGTCATCTCTCCACCTACTCGATTATCTGGATAAGGAAGTTAGTGAGAGTGATTTACTCTTAGTGTTAGTGTCTGGTGGGGGGTCAGCTCTTTTCGAGGTTCCTGAAGATGGTTTAGTTCTTGAAGACGTATCCATGGTTAGTAAGGAGTTGATGGCTAGAGGTGCTGACATCGTGGAGCTCAACACCGTTAGAAAGAAGCTTTCGAGGGTGAAGGGTGGTAAGCTACTCAGGTATGTGAGGGCTAGGGAGGTTATTACGTTGATCATTAGTGACGTGGTCGGTGATAGGCTGGACGTGATCGCTTCAGGCCCGACAGCACCTGATAACACTTCCTTTAGCGACGCTTACAGAGTGCTGGTGAGGAGGGGCTTGTGGAGCGAGTTAAGTCGTGATGTGAGGGAGTTTCTGGAGAGGGGTCTGGCCGGCGAAGTCCCTGAAACACCTAAGGAGGGTGAACCACTCTTCAATAAGGTTCGGAATTTCGTGATAGCTAGTAATCAGCTGGTCTTAGAACACATGGGTCTCGCTCTCTCGAGGAAGGGCTTTAACACGTTAATATTGACTTCAATGCTTGAGGGGGAGGCTCGGGAGGTTGGTAGGGTTCTCGGTTCTATCGTAAAGAACGTCGTGCAATACTCAAAACCCGTGAGTAGGCCGGCAGCGCTACTAGCGGGCGGCGAGACCGTGGTCACGGTGAGGGGCAACGGTATTGGTGGGAGGAATCAGGAGCTGTGTCTCTCGCTCACCATATCGATTAAGGGCTTACGAGACGTGGTAGCGGCATGTGTGGGAACCGACGGGATTGACGGGGTGAGCCCGGCTGCCGGCGCCGTAGTAGACGGAGGGCTCCACGACGAAGCGATTGCGAGAGGGCTAGAACCTAGTGGGTATTTAGCGAATAACGATAGCTACACGTTTTTCCAGAAGATGGGAAGAGCTATCATAACAGGTCATACGGGCACAAACGTCAACGACATATTCGTAGCGCTCTTAAGATAACTTACGCTAAGTTCTTTAGAGGTCTTTACCGAAAAATAACTTACTTTCTTCTGAGAACATATCCCAGTAAGAACCCGACTAACAGCATCATTACGCCTGTCGCAGCAGTTACTCTGTAATCGATTACGGGAACCTCCACTGGTGGTGCGGGTTGGGTCTCCGTAACACTCACGGGGATTGTTAGCTCTTCAGTTTTTGTAGTTATTACCGTAGTAGTTACTGTGTTGGTTACGGTTGACGTGACAGTTTCCGTGGATATTGACGTAGATGTGATTGTCTCAGTCTCTATCAAGGGTAGCGTTTTCGTGATTGTCTCAGTAGTGGTTAGAGTTTGTGTATATGTGTAAGTCACTGTAATAACGCTGGTCTGAGTCTCTGTCTCGGTTGTCGTAGTCTCTGTGGAGGTTTCCGTAGGAGTCTCCGTGGGAGTTGTTGTCGGGGTCTCCACACCTATTAAGTATTCTTTATGTGGTTTCATAAGCGGGTACTCGTCGACGTTATTAGGGTTGATTTCATGCGGTGTGTCACCGATTCCATTACCGTCTGAGTCTGTGCCGTTATAATCGCTCCAGTAGTTACCCATGTAGCTCGTGAAGTACTTGTCTTCATACCTATACGTGTATTCCATGGGGGAGTACCAACGATTAGAGCCCGAGGCTCCATACACGCCGTAGTTATTCGTATTATTGAAGGTGTTCAGATATATCTCGTTGTTGGAGAGATCTCCTCCAGTGCTTATAGAGAAGTATATCCCGTACGTGTTATTAACTATCGTATTAAGAAATACCCTGTTATATTTTGCTGGGTAAGCTGCAGCGCGGATTCTGACGCCGTTGCTATTATTGTATATCGTGTTATTAGCTATGGTGTTATTGCTTGCTTCGTTAACGAATATGCCGTAAGTACTAGCCCATCCATATACTGTGTTATTCGCTACTATGACGTTCGAGGATCTATATATTCTGATCCCGTAGTAGCCGGATATTGAAGAATTAGTGGTTGTTACTACGTTATACGTTACTGTCACGTTTTGAGAGCCTGAGTAGATATCTATGCCATGCCAATTACCTTCCTGAACTATGATAAAGCCGCTCACTACAACGTTGCTGGCCTGGATTCTTAGAAGGAAGCCACTTCTCCTGATTATTACGCTCTCATCCGGTATCTCAGGTCTTCCAAGAGCTAAGAGCCTTAAACCATTTTTGCTTATTGTTGTCCCATTTACCTCTAAATACTCTCCTGGTCTAACACAAATTATTTGCCCTGGCTGCGCCGCCGTAACGGACATGTTTATGCTAGGGTAATCATCCGGCACAATAATATCGCACTCAGTCTCGTTAGGAGGCACGTAACTCGACCAACTTAAAGGTTTTTCAGGAATGTGGGATTTCTCTACAACGTTCGTGAGAGTTGTGATTGGTGTTGCGGTTGTGATTAACGCTAGAGTAATTAGTGCTAGGGGTAGGGCGTACCTCAAGTACATTAAGCACACCTTCAAGATATAACTTTCATAGAGTCATTAATAAATTTAGGGTAAAATCATCGCGTGAATTCCTCAATAAACTCCTTAACTATCTTGAGGAACTCATCAGGTTTTTCTTCGTGAGGTAGGTGACCGCACTCGCCCACTATTACTAACCTAGGCTTTGATTCGTTGCTTAGCAGACTTACTAACTCTAGGCTACTGTTTAACGGTACTATTTCATCGTTAACTCCATGTATTACCAAGATCGGTGCCTTGACTTCTTTTAATAAACCACTTATCTCTGGGAATCCCCTGTATTTTATTAGCCAGTAAAGCCCCTTATCCCAGTCCTTAGCTCTTAAAGGATACTTATATCCTTCGATGACATCCTCTGTTAACTTAGACTTGTTATACCAGGCTCTATAGAGTATTTGCTCTAACTGGCTTACGAAACCCCTTATTATTAAGGGTCCATACTTATTAGCTAAAGGTAGTTGGTAAAGGATGTTTTCAAGTAAGCTATTCTGCCACGCTTTCCAGGCCGGAGCTACCAGTATTAGAGCATCCACGAGTTCTGGGTATTCCAACGCTATGAGGAGAGCTAATCCCCCGCCAGCTGAGTGTCCTACTATCACAGCCTTACTCACATTGAGTTTCCTTAATAATTCATAAGTTATTCTTGCCTGACCTTCGGCTGTATAAGGGTTGAAGCTTAGCGAAGCCGGATCCACCCTCTCCGTAAGTCCGAACCCAGGTCTATCAAAAGCTATGACCCTACCATAGTTAGACAAATTATTTAATATCTCTCTCCAGCTAAAGACGCTTGCTCCAAACCCGTGAAGCAGAACGAAAGTTAAATCACCATAACCAAGCATCTCAACGTAACGTATCTTAACTCCCTCAACTATTACGAACTTATCATGTTCTCCGGCTAGAGACTCAACCGGTTCCCCTACGGGAGGCACCGGCACAACATGCAAAACTATTATGGCAAACAAAAACACTAAAAGAGCTCTAAAAGACTTTCTCCTAGTGACAGACTTTAACCAGACCCAAGTCGACATTATCTCCCCACCCTCAGTAACGAGGTTTAATCAGTAAGTTCTTGATCATTTTAATATTAGAGGTTCTCCCCGTGATTACTAGGCTGGGATCTTAAAAGCTTTAAGAATGTTGAAATCGTATTCAGTCTTACCACCATACTCACTCTATAAATAAAAACATCGATGTCAGGCTCGATTACGTGAGGCACTCAACGCTTACCGATGACGTTGAAGTATAAGCAGTGAAGTACTTACTTAATAAAAACTTTACAACCGAAAGCCTCGCTCTTTAGGGCGGGAGGAGGTCAGTCATCTATCTTAATAAACGCCTCCTCCACGCCCCACGCGATTTTCCCTAATTAGTCTTTATTACGTGAATCCCGGAGCTCTCACGCTAGTTACTTCTTTATTCACTAGGTTTGGCGGTATTCTCCCTTCGTAGAACGCGATTAGGTTTTCAGCAACTGTTTCAGCCATGCCGTGTCTTGCTTCATATGTGGCGCTAGCTGCGTGTGGAGCTAAGACAACGTTCTTAAACGCTGTTAGTGGGTGGTTTGGTGGTAGTGGTTCTTCTTCGTATACGTCTAGTCCTGCGCCTGCTATCCAGCCTTCTTGTAGCGCTTTTATTAATGCTTTAGTATCTACTACCCCTCCTCTTGAAGTGTTTATTAGTATTGCGTTCTTCTTCATCAACTTAAGCAAACCCTCACTAACCAACCACCTAGTCTCAGGAGTAAGAGGAACATGAACACTAACGACGTCGGATTCCTTAAAGACTTCTTCTAAACTCCTAAACTCAACACCTAACTCCCTCTCAGCTTCCAGATCTCTTCTCGGGTCGTAGTATAATACCCTCATACCGAAACCCTTAACCCCTATCTCAGCCACCCTCTTACCGATTCTTCCTAAACCCACTATGCCCAGTGTCTTGCCTCTTAGCTCAGTGCCTAAGAGCATCTTCGGGTGCCAAGCAGTCTTAAGTCTCCACCATTCCCCGAACCTCACGAAAATATCTCCCTCAATAACCCTCCTAGCCGTGCTTAGTATGAGTGCCCAAGTAAACTCGGCTGTTGCCTCAGTTAAGACTCCCGGCGTGTTGGTTACGTAGATGCCGCGTCTGGTAGCACACTCTAGATCTATATTGTCAAACCCTACAGCTAGCTGAGCTACTATCCGTAACTTAGGGGCCGAAGACAGTAAACCACAATCTATCCTATCACTAAGGAGCGAAATTAACGCGTCAACTTCTTTAACCTTACTGAGTAAGACGTCATGTGGCGGGGCCTGATATCTATCCCAGACCTCAACATCGTAGTATTCTGATATCCTCTGTGTAACGTCATCGAATAACTCTCTCGTTATGAAGACCCTGGGCTTCACTAACACCACCTTCAATAAAAATCCTTGTGGAGATGCTATTAAATCACGTAACCTTATATATTAGGTGTATTTCGTCCCCGCACTTACATATCTTGTAATTAATTAGTTTCAGTCTTAACCACTCACTCAAGTCTCCGAAGCCCTCTCCTCCTACCAAAGCTACGGAATCTTTACCTCCTATCACGTATGGGGAGATGGTTATCCTAAGCTCGTCTACAAGCTTCTTGGATATGAGGTGCCATAGTAGAGTACCACCTCCCTCAACTAGCAAGTCTCTTAAGCCTTTATCGTGTAGTGCTTCCAGAGCTTTACTCATGTCTATCAACGGTGATTCACTCTCAACAACTATGACGTCCACGCCTAAGCTCCTTAACTGCTCTATCTTCTCTCGCTTAGCTGTAGAAGACGTTACTATGATTGTTGGGGCCTCGCTCACGTCAAGTACTCTCGCGTTGAGAGGTATTTTCAGGGAGCCGTCGACAACAATCCTCACAGGGTTTCTCCCCTCGACAAGCCTGACAGTGAGTTGAGGGTCGTCTCTGATGACCGTGTTAGCGCCGACCATCACGCCGTCGACGACGGCTCTCATAGAATGCAGCCTTAGCTTGTCGTAAGGGCAGCTAAGTCTTGAGTCACCGGTTCTTGAAGCTATCTTACCATCAACTGAGGTGGTCGCGTAAACCCTCACGTAAGGTCTTCTCAAGCTCACCACCTAAATACACTAACTTACCGTCAAGCATGAGAGCGGCGACGAACTCACTCCCCCCTCTCTTAACTAACGCTAAGTGCTTATTATGCGCTCTCTCAAACGGCGTGTTCGAGTATCTCAAGAAGAGCAGGTTCGCGTCACCTCCCTCAACTACGTAATTCCGAGCACCCACGGGATTAGCGTTAGTTAAGGCTTTAAGAACCCATACCGGGTCATTAACCCCGGCATTGCGGGCGAGCAGTAAAAGTAGCTCTCCCTCCCTCCACAAGTCAGGCTTTACCCAGCCTAAGTTATCCGTACCTAAAGCTACGTCAACCCCTAACTCATATATGTTCCTCAGTTTAGGTAGCCCGGACATAAACCATAGGTTAGACCTGAGGCATAAGACTAACGTGATCCTCAAGTCTTTGAGGAGCTGGAGCTCTTCAGGACCTAACCAAACACCGTGAATCAACGCGTTAGGCCTGCCGACAGAGAGTAGTCTCTCTAAATCTCTCTCCTCCCTAGTCTCCCTAGTTTCCGATACGTGCGAATGAATCAACTTGCCCGAACCCCTTACTAAATCGAAGATAGTTCTTAAGTCTTCTGACGTGAAGTAATGCGGTGATGAAATACCGACCCCGTCCGAGTACTTAATTATCTCCTTGATTTCACGGCCTACCCCCGCATGCTTTGAAGGCATGCCGAGGACATAGTGGGTTCTGAGTTTCGCAGCACCTAACCTAAGGCTCTCAACCCCTAACTCACGGAACTCCGCGACGTAACCCACCCCTGAACTCAGCATCAGGTCCACGGCCTCACCTATTACCGAGTTCAGTGAGTTGACCCCCGCTCTATCAAGTACTAGGTACTTAAGCCCGTAGGGTTCCCCGACAACTGAATCGATGTCTAGGTCCCAGCCAATCTCAGGACTCACGTAATCTAGTATGTGTACGTGCATGTTAGCTAGGGGAGGCATGACTACGTAGCTACGCATGTCGAGAACTCCTCCAACCCCTCTAGATATGCTGTGTATTTTGCCTTCGTCGATGACTAGGGTGAGGGGGCCCTCAACGAACTCTAACGAGGTGTTTAAGAACCCCCCAGCCACGGTAACGCTGAATTCCTTCATCTCCTAAACCTAAAATATTGTGTGTCTCAGAGTTATAACCTGCGACGTTGAACATATCTTGGTGATGAGGCGGGACTGGATGATCTAGATGATTAGTAGCGAACCGTCTGACGTCAGGGGTTTCTTAGACCACGACTTAATAATTGATCGAGATAACAGAATATTCGTTGTCGTCGGGAACACTCATCCTAAGGGCTTGATAATTGCATACCTCAAATACGTTTCTTCAAGGAAGCCCACGCTTTGGAGGGGGAGGGGTACTTACTATGAGAGGGTGTTGAGGGAGTATAGCGTTGAGGAGGTTCTGCGCGTGTCTTCGGAATCGGGCGCCTGGTTCCACGACCCGACGTTAGGGGTCTCGATACCGGTGGTCAAGGTCTCGGATGTCTTGGAGTGGCTTAAGCCTGAGGAGAGGTTGGGGGAGTTAAGGAAACACGTTAAGGACTTCGTGGAGCTGGTTAGTGTTGAGGTCTCGGATTTTGTCAGTAGTGTAACTGGGCTTAGCGTCGGTAATATGGGAGTCGCAGGGTCTGTTCTCGCAGGTATTCACGGACCTCATTCAGACGTTGATTTAGTGATATATGGTTGTAGGGAATCTCTAGAATTCGTTCAAACAAGCTTAGAGATGAGTAAGTTACCCGCGGAGAGGGTAGCGTCTAAGATACTGGAGAACTCGAGGATCTTAGGGATTGGGCCTGAGACGTACGCTAAGATAATCCCGCCATATAAGTTCGCTTGTTTTAAGGGAGTTCCAATAACCTTCACATTCGTTGATAGGAGGACTTACAGGTATGGGGACTTGGTTCTAAGACCTCTCAAGCCTGTTAACCTGATAGCTGAGGTTGCGGGAGGGGACTGTAAATCCCTTTTCTACCCGTCGAGAACTCAAGTAGTTAGGGTTCTCGAGGGACCCGCTGTTAAGGAAATAATAAGTTACGAGGCGGAATATAATTACCTCCTGTATAGGGGAGGGGTGATAAGGGTTTCCGGAATGCTCGAGGAGTCGGTACCGGATAACGAGTACTACGTGGTTGTTGGTGGGAGGGAGAGTAAGGGATACGTAATACCTCACGGAGTTTAAGAGGTTGCTCCCTACCTAATTAAAGCGATTTTATCGCCTACGTTTATGGTGTCTCCCGGTCTCACGTAAACCTTCTCCACTACGCCGTTTCTAGGAGACTTTATTTCCAGCTCCATCTTCATCGATTCTATGGTGACTACTGTGTCGCCAACACTTACTTTAGACCCCTCCGTAACTAAGACTTTAAGAATCTTCCCAGGTATTTCCGAAGATATCGCTACGGCTCCTGAAGGTACTTCAGGACCTCTTATCTCGAGTACCTGCTCAAGACCCGTCTCCGCTCCCGACGCTGCTTGAGTGACTTCACTCCCCGAAGATTCTTCAGATACGCTGAGCTCAGGTTCTTGAGTAACCTCAACCTCACTACCCACCCTGACTACCAGGTCCTTATCATTGACTTTAACGAAGTACGTGCCGTTACCGCCATCCCTTACCTCAACCCTATATTTCCTCCCCTCAACCTCCACGACATATACTGAGGTACTCACTTGCTTGGCACCGTTTCTATAATTAGGTGGTATTCCTTAAAAATAATCAATAAGGTCTTGTGGAATGTTTTTAACGTCTCTTAAAGTATATCTGGGAGTATAAAATTGGTGGGGGAGTCCTTACCGGCTAAGATACTTGAGTTGAGGAGGCTTAAGGAGGAGGCTAGGTTAGGTGGTGGTTTAAAAGCTATTGAAGCGCAGCACGCTAAGGGTAAGTTAACTGCGCGGGAGAGGCTTGAACTATTGTTCGACCCTAACACTATGTTAGAGTTTGATATGTTGGTAACTCATAGAGCGACGGAGTTCGGCATGGCTGAGAGGAGGGCCTACGGTGACGGGGTAGTCACAGTTATGGGCAGGGTTAATAACAGGCCTGTGATAGGGATAGCCCAGGACTTCACGTTCATGGGCGGCTCACTAGGCGAGATGCACGCCGCTAAGATAGTTAAGGCGATGCAGTACGCGGTCTCCGCGGGCATGCCCATCGTATTCCTCAACGACTCCGGCGGCGCTAGGATTCAGGAGGGTGTGGACTCGCTCAGAGGGTATGGCGACATATTCTACATGAACGTTATGGCTTCTGGCGTGGTGCCTCAGATAGCCGTTATAATGGGGCCCTGCGCTGGCGGGGCGGTGTACTCCCCGGCACTCATGGACTTCGTGATAATGGTTGATAAAACGTCCTATATGTTCATAACAGGTCCGAGAGTGGTTAAAGCCGCTATAGGGGAGGAGGTCACTGAGGAGGAGTTAGGAGGTCCTAGAATACACGTGACTAAGAGTGGTGTAGCACACTTCATAGCTAAGGATGATAAAGAAGCGATAGGCTTGGTGAAGAGGTTGCTCAGTTACCTACCCTCAAACAATATGGAAGCGCCGCCTAGGACGCCCTCAGGCGATCCGCCGGATAGGGTGGAGGAGAAATTAAATACTCTAGTTCCTGAAGACCCGTTAAAAGCTTACAACATGTATGAAGTCATTGACGCGGTCTTCGATAAAGGCTCGTTCTTCGAGGTGTCGAGAGAGTACGCTAGGAACGCTATAACGGGGTTCGCGAGACTGAATGGGTGGGTTGTTGGCGTGATAGCTAATCAACCGATGGTCCTCACAGGCGCTTTAGACATAAACGCCTCGGACAAGATAGCTAGGTTTGTCAGGATACTCAACGCTTTTAACATACCTATAATCACGTTCGTGGACGTCCCCGGGTACATACCCGGCACGTACCAGGAACACAACGGCATAATAAGGCATGGCGCTAAGGTACTCTACGCCTACAGCGAGGCGACAGTACCTAAGTTAACGGTCATAGTGAGGAAAGCTTACGGCGGTGCTTACATAGCGATGGGTTCCAGACACTTAGGCGCTGACTTCGTAGCTGCTTGGCCTACCGCGGAGATAGCTGTTATGGGTGCTGAGGGGGCTGCCGAGATAATATGGAGGGCTGAGCTCTCTAAAGCTAAGACGCCTGAGGAGAGGCAAGAACTACTCAACAAGTTAGCCACGGAATACAAGAATAAGTTCCTCCACCCATACATAGCTGCTGCAAGAGGCTACATAGACTCCGTCATAGAGCCGGCGGAGACCAGGCCAACACTGGTTAAAGCGCTTGAATTCCTCCTCACTAAGCGGGAGGTAAGGTTTAGAACACCGCCGAAGAAGCACGGCTTGATCCCGGTATAGCGCAAGTTATTTTCAAGTAAAGCTATCCTAAGTCAGTTAGTCACAACCAAATAGTGTTGGAGGTCGTTTAGACTTTAGTTATTTAAGTTTGAGAGCTCTAATTTTGAGTGGGTAGCGAAGATGTTTCACAAGACGCCGGACATAGCGGAGGTTTTTGAGAGATTCGGTGAAGGGTCTGAAGTAGTTATTCGTGGCTGGGTCTACAGGATATTTAAAGTGGGCGGCAAGGTTTTCGCGTGGGTTAGAGATCACTCAGGCTACATTCAGGTAGTTTTCGACAAGAGTTACGTGGCTAGTGATTGGGACGCTGTGGAGAAGCTGACTAGAGAGTCTAGTGTGGAGGTTAAGGGTGTTGTGAGGGTTGACGCTAGAGCTCCCGGCGGTAAAGAGATAGTGGCTAGCAACTTAATCGTTTACGGCTACTCACCCCCCTTCCCGATAAAAGGGGGTGAGGACATAGAGTACTTACTTAACGTGAGGCACCTCTGGCTTAGGTCCAGGCACATGATAGCGCTACTCAAGATTAAGCACACAGCTATCCAAGCTTTGAGGGATTGGTTGGTGAAGGATGGGTGGTGGGAGACCACCCCGCCAATACTTACGGGCTCGGCCGTGGAGGGCGGCGCTACCCTATTCGAAGTCAAGTATTTCGACAAGACCGCGTACCTCTCTCAGTCGGCTCAACTATACCTTGAAGTACTGATATTCCCGCTGAATAAGGTCTGGGCCTTAACCCCCTCCTTCAGAGCCGAGAAATCAAGGACTAGGAGACACCTTAGCGAGTACTGGCACCTGGAGGTTGAGGCCGCGTGGTACGATATGGAGGACATGATGAAGGTCGCTGAAGACATGGTTAGTTACGCGGTAGCTAAGATACTGGAAGAAAGAAAAGAAGAGCTTAAACTACTTAACAGAGACACTACTAAGCTGGAGAAAGCTCTTGAGACCCCCTACCCTAAGATAACTTACGACGAAGCTATTCAAATCCTTCAAAAGAAAGGCTTTAACCTGAAGTGGGGTGATGATTACGGCGCTGATGAGGAGAAAGCACTGACGGAGGAGTTTGAGGTACCGTTCTTCGTGACCCACTTCCCTAAACACATAAAAGCGTTTTACATGAAGGAAGATCCTAAGAGACCTGAGGTCGTTCTAGGGTTTGACCTGCTCGCGCCCGAGGGTTACGGCGAGATCATCGGGGGTTCGCAGAGGGAAGACGATTACGAGAAACTATACAACAGGATAATTTCCGAAGGCCTGAATTATCAAGACTATGAGTGGTATCTCGACTTAAGGAAGTACGGGAGCGTCCCTCACTCAGGATTCGGGTTAGGTGTTGAGAGACTCGTCATGTGGGTTTCCGGGATAGATCACATAAGAGACGCGATACCTTTCCCAAGGTGGAGGGGGCGCATATACCCCTAACCCGAGCCCCCCTACTCGTAGACTACGTTAACTATATGCTTAACCTTGTCAACCCCTTCACACATTATTAAACGTATTAACTCCTTAGTAGTGTCAGTCAACTCTAGCTTTAGAGCGTCTTCGAATTTGAAGAAACCTATGCCGAGAGACTCCTCGTTCGCTACGGGCTCTCCCTCAGCGTCGGTGATTAGGTAGTCCAGTATTACGTAATGATATTTAACGCTATAATCTTTTCTAAGCCTTATGTACTCGGTAATAGCTAGTAACGACGCCTTACTAGCCTTAAGCGACGTCTCCTCCTCTAATTCCCTGAATAAAGCTGTGAGTACCGGCTCCCCAGCCTCTATATGCCCGCCAGGTATGGACCATAAGTTAGGTGATGGCGGGTACTTCCTCTTAATGAGGAGTATCCTACCATCTCTTAAGACTACCGCCCCTACCGCTACCCTAGGCCACTCAACCACTCCGAACACCTACTCAATAAGTTTTACTTGCTAGATTAATGTTTTATCTTGCTATTAAGATTACGTTTTAGGAGTAGTGAGGCGATGCTTAAATTACGTTGCGTTAGGTGTGGTCACGAAGTGGGTGGGGTTGAGTACGTCAGTAGCTGTCCTCAGTGCGGGGGTCTCTTAATAACCCGGGCTTCAGGGTGTCTGAGGAAGGGTAAGGGTTCGGGGGTCTGGGTTTGGGGTAACGGCTTATTCACTTCGTTCATGACCCCGAGAGTTACGTTAGGGGAGGGCAACACCCCGCTCATAAAATCCGTTAAGATAGGTAGGAGCACCGGCTTAACGCTTTATTTCAAGGACGAAACTAAAAACCCTTCAGGCTCCTTCATAGACAGAGGCTCGGCAACACTAGCTACCGCGTTGAAGTACTTTAAGATCAGGTCTGTGGTGGTGCCCTCTACCGGAGACTTAAGTATTTCGGTCTCAACATACCTGAGACGTGCCGGGATCTCTAGCAAGGCTTACGTACCATCCAGCGTTACTTTAAGCAAGGCTTACAAAACCCTCTTAGTGAGCGATAGGGTAAAGTTCGTTGATAGCTATGAGGAAGCGTTGGTTAAGGCTTTAAAGAGTACGCAGTTTTATGACGCGGCTATACTACCCACCAACCCATTCTTGATTGACGGTTACAGGACGGTAGCTTTCGAGCTGGTTTACTCGCTAGGCAGGGAAAGACCTTTAATGGTCGTAGTACCGATAGGGGACGGTGTCCTAGCTCTAAGCATTCATTACGTGCTTGAAGATCTTGGAATACATCACAAGATACTCGGTGTTAGAGCGTGTAAGGAATCCCCCCTACTAAGAGATATCTACGTTGCTAAGCCGATGCTTCAAGAATATCTGAAAGAACTCGAAGATTCGGGGTTCATAGAAGTCATTAACGTATGTGATGATGAAGCACTTGAGGCAAGTGAATTCATGGTTAAGAAGGAAGGCTTCTTGGTAGGGCCTGTAGGGGCTTCGTGTGTGGCGGCGCTCAAGAAATTAGTTGGTGAGGGCAGGAAAGATTTCGTTACGGTAGCTTTGATGTCGGGCGATCCATTGCAAGACCCCTACGTCATTAAAGCTCTTCTCGAGAGGACCGCGGGACGTGAGGAACAGATAGTGACTCTAGGCTTTACTAAGATGAAGATCTTGGAAATCCTCGCTTACGGTAACCCGGCACACCCCTACGTACTCTGGAAGGAACTCAAGCAGAAACACGGTCTTAACTTGAATAGGAGGAGTGTCTACAAACACGTGGAGGAATTAATTAGCTTAGGCTTCTTGAAGGTAGTCGGTCATGAAAGGGTTGGCGGGAGGATCAGGAAGATAGTGACTATAACCGAGCAGGGTTTGAAACACCTCACATGATATTGCGGCGTCGATAGTGAACTTGATATTGTATTGATTACCTAAAAACGCTCTTGCCCTTATCTTCACGAGGTGTGCGTGATGAGCGTGGTCAGGGTCTCCCTATATACCGCGTTGGTCTTGATAGCTACTATAGTGCTCCAGGTTTATACGCCAGCAACCCGCGGATATTTTAACCTTGGTGAGGTAGCTATATATACTGTCGCAGCCCTGAGCTCGCCGCTCACGGCAGGCATCGCCGGGGGAGTTGGTTCGGCGCTAGCAGATCTCCTGACCGGTTACGGGATTTTCGCGCCCGGCACGTTAGTTATTAAGTTTACTGAGGGCTTCGTAGCGTCCTTACTGATCTCCTCTTTTAGGAAGAAGTTAGGGGCTTTCTCCAAGCTACGTATAGCGTCGGTAGTGATAGGGGTGCTTCTAGGGATCTTGATAGCCGCGTTAGGGGTGACCCTCTTCACCGGGGAAATCGAGCTTTATTCAGTGCCTCTCAGCGTTATGGGCGTTGAGCTCACGGTGCTTTCCGCGAAGTTCTCGCTAGCTACCTGGTTCTGGATTTTAATAGGTTTGGTGATCGTTATTTCGGTGACGTACATCGTGGTTAGGGCTAGGGGCGAGAGTTTAAGTTTCGTGATTCCGGTGCTACTCAGCGGGTTAATAATGGTTACGGGGTATTTCCTCTACGAGTACTTCGTTTCTAACCCCCTCCAAGGGATACCGCCTGAGGAAGCCTTCGTCGAGGTCCCGGTCAACCTAGGTCAAGCTTTAGTAGGTCTAACGCTTTCGTCACCCGTCATCACGTTCGTTAATAGAGCTAGAGGGTAGTGCATGATTTGATGGAAGTAAGGGATCTCAACGTATGGCTTAGTAACTACCACGTACTGAAGGATGTTTCCTTCAACGTCGGCGAGCACGGTGTAGTCTTGTTAGTAGGGCCTTCAGGCTCCGGAAAATCAACTCTGTTGAAGACTTTAAGTGGTGTGATACCTTCGGTTGTTAAGGGGGTTGTCAGAGGTTTTTCTAGCCCGTCTCTGGAGACTCTTAAGAGTAAGGCCATGTACGTACATCAAGAACCTTGGTTCTTCATCTCAACACCTTATGTTTGGTCGGAGATCGTTGGCTACACCTCGATAAAGTCTTTAAGTAGTCTTAGGGAGGTTCTCGAGGAATTCAGGCTCGGCCACCACGTCAACAGGACTACGTACACTTTAAGTGCTGGCGAGATTCAGAGGCTTGCGTTCGTGATAGCGGTGAATTCAGGGAAGGAGATACTCTTACTAGATGAGCCGACATCTTACCTCGATAAACGTAATTCCGAGACTCTAGTGAGGTTTGTCGTCAAGCTCAGCAAAGACTACGGTAAGACGTTCATCATAGTGGATCACGACTTAACGCTGTGGGGTGATTACGTGAGTGAAATACTGTACCTGAGTGAGGGGAGGCTTACTAAGACCTCGAAAAACCCTTTCGAGGAAGTCGTCAGAAATATGTCCAGCAAGTTAAGTCCCGTAAACCCGAGAAGTAGTGAATGCCTGAAAATACGTGTTGATAGTTTTAGGTTTCCTGACTCGAAGGAGCCTCTGCTAACTAACATAAGCTTTGACGTGTGTAGGGGGGAGGTCGTGGTGGTCAAGGGTTCTTCCGGTTCCGGCAAGACCACCCTACTCAAGTTGATAGCTAGTGGGTGTCTCAGGGGTGGTGGGGTGGTTGACGTCAGCGGGGGTCGATGCAGGGCTGTCTTCGTGCCTGATAACCCTCTACTCTACTTGAGTTCCCCCACCCCCGCCGAGGAAGTCGGCTTGGAAGGCTTGAAGTACCTTAAGTATCTAGGTATCGCCAGTAAAGCTGAGACCCCGATCATGAGGCTTAGTAGTGGTGAGAGGAGGAGGCTAGCCATAGCCTCGGCTCTTTCAAGAGGTTATGAGTACGTCTTCGTGGACGAGCCTACAGCCGGTCTAGACCCGTTAAACAAGCTCCACGTTATTGAAGCGATTATTAAGGCTGCTGAAATGGGCGTGGGTTTCGTGATAGCCTCCCACGACCCATTCGTAGAGATGATAGCTAATAAGGTGGTGTGTATTGAGCGTTCTTAAAAGAATTGCTGAGCTCTTTAGGTTGTTTGTTTCGTTGTTGTTTAGATCTATCTTCATTTACGGGGATATTGAGGGGAGGCATGTCCCGTTCTTAATCAACTTAGCTTTGTTGGTAACCCAGGTCTTGGTGGCTAGAGGGAGTGTTGAGCGCGTGTTGGTTGTTCTCGCATCTGTTTTACTCACGTACCTCGCTCGAGGGTCTGGTAAGGTGGTCATTTACTCTAGCGTTTTAGCGTTAATACCTAGTACGTGGTATCTCATAGTATCAACTCCTTTCACGCTGGATCTCTTCGCGTCGGCTTTAATAGCTTTAAGAGTTTTCACCGTGAGCCTCTCTTTCATCTGCTTCCTCTACTTTTTCAACCCCGTGGAGATCTCGTACTTACTGAAACTACTGCGTCTGAAGAACGCGTCTTTATATCCTACCCTCACGTGGAGGGTTGTACCACACATAATGAGGGATATGGAGACGGCGTTGCTCGTCGGCGAGATGAAGAGGGTTGAGGCTTGGAAGAGTTTAGCTGTTACTGTGTTGACTACTGAGGAGTACGTGTCACTATATGAGGAGGGCTTGTTCAGTAAGCCTGGGTACGAGCCTTCTTACTACTACAGCGTTAAGCACACGCTCACCACCTTGATTATCCTGGCTTTTTTAATGGTTGCGTGCTTCTTCACGTGATATTCCTTATAATACCTAATTCTATCATAGTTTGGTTGGTGAGTGGGGATGAGTCTGGCGCCTGGCATGAGGTATGTGAGGAAGTACGTCACAACACAACAGCACTCCGCGAGACACGTGGGTTCGGGGAGTGTGGAGGTTCTTTCAACTCCTTCCATGATTCTCTTCATGGAGGAGACGTGCCGTGTTTTCTCTGACGAGCACTTGCCTGAGGGCCAGACTACCGTGGGGGTTCACGTGGATGTGTACCACGTGCGTCCAGCGCCTATAGGGAGTGAGGTGGAGATACGTTCAACCCTCTTGCAGTTTGACGGCAAAAAGCTAGTGTTCTGGGTTGAGGCTTGGTGCTCAGGTACTTTAATAGGTTACGGACTGCATGAGAGGGCCGTAGTAGATAAGGAGAAGTTCTTATCGAGGGTTAAGGGTTAGCGACGTAGCGGTTCTGCTAGGGAGGAAGTTCCCAACTTTATTTTTATTTCTAATGTTTTCTAGTTGGGGTGTGCGTGTGTGGATGTTGAGTCGAGGATTAGGTTGGTTACTAGGGACGTGGCTGAGGTAGTGACTATAGAGGAGTTGAGGAATCTTTTCGAGACTGGAGGGGGGTCTGGCTACTTAGGTTTTGAGCCTAGCGGTATCTTCCATGTAGGCTGGTTTGTGTGGGCTCTTAAGTTCAAGGACTTAGTTGATGCCGGGATTAAGATGAATCTTCTCGCAGCTACCTGGCACGCGTGGGTTAACGATAAATTAGGTGGTGACATGGACTTAATCAGGACAGCGGCTAAGCACGTTGCCGCGGTGATTGACTCGCTAGGTATTGAGGGTAGGTACAGGCTTGTTTACGCGGAAGACTTAGTCAATGATTCAGGGTATTGGGCTACCTTACTCAGAGTAGCTAAGTCAGCTAGCTTAGCTAGGGTGAGGAGAGCTCTAACAATTCTTGGTAGGAGATCGGATGAGGGTGAGTCGGATTTCTCTAAGTTAATATACCCGCTCATGCAGGTAACCGATATCTTCGAGTTAGGGGTTGACGTAGCTCTGGGAGGGACTGATCAGAGGAAAGCACACATGCTTCAGAGAGATGTCGCGGAGAAGCTGAAGAAGCGTAAAGTAATAGCTATTCACACACCCCTAATACCGTCTCTTCAAGGACTCGGTAGAATGGACTTAGCAGGGCTTAGCGAGGAAGCTCTCGAGGAGCTTATGATGGAGCACAAGATGAGTAAGTCAAAACCTGAATCAGCTATTTTCGTGACAGACCCGGATGAAGTCATAAGAGATAAGGTGCTTAAAGCCTACTGCCCGCCCAGAATCGTTGAAGGCAATCCCGTGATAGAGATAGCTAAACACTTAATATTCAGGGGTGAGGAGAGGAAGCTAACCATAGACAGACCGCAGAAATTCGGTGGGTCAATAGATGTGTGGTCACAGGAAGAGCTGGTGAGGCTGTACGCGAGCGGAGCTATACACCCCCTAGATCTCAAGAACGCCGTAGCTAACTACTTAATCGATTTTATGAAACCTATTCGTGAGAAATTACTGAGTAACAGGGAGTATAGGGAGGTAATTGAAATAATATCGCGGTCTGTGTCTAGGTAGTGTGTTAGAAGGGCCGGGGGTGGCCCTCCCCGCCTCACAATACCCCGATACACGGGGAACTTCAGCGGGGCCGTAAAAATAATTAGATGAGGGTTATTAAGCTTTAACTTGCTGATTCTTGAGGAGAGGTTTCCTAGTCCTAGCGAGGAGGTTCGGTGACTCCAGCTCCTCCAACCTCCTCTCCAGGTTATCTAACTTATCTACTAAGTCGTTCATAAGTCTCTCAATCATGTATATCTTGCCCTTAACGTATGTGAGCTCGTCATTATAATCGTTTAATTTCTGGAGTGTTGGATTCTCGACCTGTATGTTCCCGTAAAGTCCCTGCTTAATAAATATCTTGATTAAATCTGTTACTTGAATACCCATACTATTAGCTAACTGCCGCAACTCCTCATAAAGCTTATCCGGGAGTGATAGGTGTACTGTCGGAATAGTTCTTCATCCTCAAGAGTAATATTGTAAGAGGAGTATATAAAGTTATCTTACTTTATGTCTTCTAATTGTAAGAGGAATCCATGTAGTGATTATCTGCTGTGTATTGAATACCTCTTAAGAGTAATCATTTAATGGTGGCACGATGAGGATAGTGACTTTCAAATTAGATGAGATCACTTTGAGGAAGCTCGACGAGTTAGCTTCTAAGTTAGGTATTTCTAGGTCAGAGATTATAAGGTTGGCGCTCCTCAACTACATGTCTAAAGAAAACATAAGTCCTAAGAAGCAAGGAGTTAAGATAAGACACGTTGTTCTGACTTAAAAGAAAATACTGTGGTAAGTATTCTTATTTCAACGAAAAGACTACGATTTTAGTTTCTACCCATTCCTCTAAATCTTTTGACACGAAGTTGAATTCTTTGCCAACCCTCAGCACTTCGTATGAGGAGAGCTTAAGGAAGTGATCGAGTGGTTTGAGAGGTAGGGTCGTGCCTTCAAGCCAGTAATGCATTGGTACTACCGCCTTGGGTCTAACGCTCTTGACCAACTCTAAAACTTCTTCAGGTTCTAGAGTGAAGGTCCCCCCGACCGGGGCGAACATCACGTGCGGTTCTTTAATTAAGTTGATGTCCCGCGGGTCCGGCACCTCCCCTAAGTCTCCTGTGTGGAGAAACTTAATCTTATCTACCTCGATCAAGTAGATGAGGTTCTTACCCCTCCTCCTACCCTTAAACTTATCATGATAAGATTCTACGCCGACTACCCTATGCTTACCTACCGTGAACTCTCCTTTACGCATACTGAATACCTTGGTTTCCTCACCCTTCTTAACTAATTGGTAAGCGTTGTGATCGAAGTGGTCGTGAGTTATCAGCACCGCATCAGCCTTAACTTTTGGTGCGGGAAGCCCTAAGCTAGCGCCGTCATGAGGATCGATAACTATTGTGAAACCCTCCTCATCAACTAACTCGAAACATGCGTGTCCATGCCACCTAACCAGAACCGTAAGACACACCCACTAAAAATTCTCTTTGAGTAAATAAATAACGTAATGAAATCATGTTGCGGTTTATTCCTGGATCAGATCCTGCAAGTTCTCACGAGTTCCTGCAGGGATGTTTCCTCCTCAGGGAATCCTATAGACCTTAGCTTCGCGATGAGGGACTCCGGATCACTTATTTGATCCCTTACCCTCAACTCTCTTATGAACTCGCATAATTCCCACGGGAACACAACCCACTCGCTAGTCTCTTGAGCGAAGAAGTCCGGCCTAATTATGGATTTAGGCTTATAAAACAAGACCGCGGTCCTGACTGATCTAGCACCCCTTAACCTAACCTGTTCAGTAACTATCTCTAAAGTCCTTCCTGAATCAACTACGTCGTCTACTACTAAGACGTTCTTCCCCTTAACGTCGGCTGTTAGTGGTTGAGTTATTATAGGTCTCTCAGCTCTTTCCTCAATCCCCTTATAAAACTTCACCTCAACAACCCCTATGTTCTCAGTTCCGAGCATATCGCCAAGTATTCTAGCAATTATATACCCACCCCTCAAGATACCCACGATCAAGTCTATCTCAAGTCTTTCCCTAGCTATTTCCGAAGCCAGTTTAAGAGAAGCTTCATGTATTTTCTTCCAAGTCAATATCAGAAACCCACTCATAACCTATCCCTACTCAAGACGCGTGAGTTCTACTAGAATAATCTAGGTTTAAGTAATTAAGCCTTAAGGTATTAACATGAGTGGGTGTTGGTATGAGCCCCACGTTAGCGGAAGCTTTGAAGTCTTTGAGGTCTGTTGCGGTGATCGGTGGTTCCCCGGTGAAGGGTAAGGTTGGTAACGTAGTGCTTGAGAATATCTTAAGGTATGGTTTTAGAGGGAGGGTTTACGTAGTTAACCCTAAATATGATTCTGTTCTAGGCGTGAAGTCTTATAAGAGTCTTAAGGAACTTCCCGAAATACCTGACATGATCGTAGTCGCCGTCCCCGCTGACGCGGCGGCGCGAGTAGTTGAGGAGGCAGCCGTTATCGGGGTAAGGCTGGCTGTGGTGATCTCATCAGGTTTTAGCGAGGACGAGAGGTCTAACCTACAGAGAAGGCTGGAAAGCGTGGTCAAGACCTGCAGTATCAGGATCGTAGGACCTAACTCTGCCGGGATAACTCTCAGTAACTCCCTTCTTCACGCGAGCATAGAGGTACTCCCTACTAGTGGTAGTGTCGGCATAGCCGCGCAGAGCGGTGCCGTGGGCGGGGTGATAATCAGTGAGTTAAAGAGGTACTCATCAGGCGTTTCATTCTTTGTCAGTCTAGGTAACTGCGTTGATGTGTCTCCCGAGGAGGTGCTAGATTACGCTGCCGAGGACGAAGACACTGACGCGCTAATACTCTATCTTGAGTGGTTACGTGACGGGAGAAAGTTCGTGGAGAACGGTCTTAAATTACTGAATGCTAGGAAGCCATTATGCGTTATTAAGGGCGGCGTAGGTAAGCAGAGTTCGGAAGCTGTCAGATCCCATACAGGGGGCTTGACACCTAGTTACGAGGTTTTTAAAGCCGCGGTCTCTAAGATCAGGGGTTACCTAGCTACGGAGATTCAAGACGCTGTGGAGGTTTGCGAGCTTGCTAGACGTTTAAAGGGCCTCAATCCTTCCAGAGTTATGATAGTCACCAACTCTGGCGGGTTAGGGGTGCTTACGGCGTCACACCTAGACTTGAGCGGTTTCGAAATTCCTAGGCCGCCGCCTAAGCTCGTTGAAGCCTTAAGTAGGTTAGGCTTAAGGAGCGCTACGTCTAACCCGCTAGACTTAGGTGGTGACACGTACATTGAGACCCTGACCGATGTTCTAGCGTTGAGAGAGCTTAAAGAATACTATGATTTAGCGGTACTCGCTTACGTCCCGACAGCCGCTGAAACTTACGAGAAGATATCTAAAGTCATCGGAGAGAGACACCGGGATTTCGGCTTACCCGTCATAGGGTACTTCGCCGGTGAGGGTTCTTACGAGGTAGTTGCCAGGGTTTCGAAGTTTATACCGGTAGTTTCTTCCTCTTGGATCTTAAGTAAAGCATTAATATTCATGAGAGGATTTAATATGGGTGTTGTGTCGTGAGCGACTTAAATCCGTTGAAAGCCCCTCCCGGTACGAGACTCGCTCTCATGGGTAACGAAGCTATAGCTAGAGGCGTTGTTGAGTCAGGTATTTACGTCGTGACGGGGTATCCGGGAACTCCTTCAAGCGAGGTGTTGATGACTATCCACGAGTATGGTAGGGATTTAGACATATACGCTGAGTGGGCCGTGAACGAGAGGGTAGCTTTCGAGGTCGCGTTAGGTGCTTCATTAGGTGGTGCCAGATCTCTCGTGACTATGAAGGGGCCGGGCATTAACGTCGCTTCAGACCCTATCCTATCAGCAGCTTACTCAGGAATTAACGGGGGTCTCACAATACTGGTGGCTGACGACCCAGGACCCATAACAACGCAGACAGAGCAAGACAGTAGGTGGTATGCCAAGCTCTCTAAACTACCTATGCTATCCCCCTCATCACCTCAAGAAGCGAAGGACTTCACAGTAATATCTCAGCTTTTCAGCGAGGACATCATGTTGCCCGTCATACTGAGAACCACTACTAGGGTTAACCACGCGGTGAGCGAGGTCGTAACGGGTGAGGCAAGCCCTCCTAGAAAGTACCGCGAGTTTCGTAAAGATCCTCCCAGGTACGTGAGAGCTGGTATGGCGTGGAATTTAGAAAGGCATAAGTGGCTTAATAATCAGCTTAAGATCGCTGAAGACTTAGCGAGGAAGTACGGGTTGAATAAGGTATTGGGCGAGGGCTCTGTCTGCGTAGTTGTTGAGGGAGTGAGTTATAATTACGTGGCGGAAGTGTTGGATCGTGTTGAGTCATGGGAACGTAAAATTAAGGTCATTAAGGTAGATATGCTGTACCCGATCCCGAGAAATTTTCTGCTTAACTCTTTAAGTGGTTGCGGTAAGGTCTTAATAGTTGAGGAACTAGATCCTTACTTGGAAGAATCTGTTAAAGCGTTGCTACAAGAGCAGGACTTGAGGGTGGAGGTATTCGGTAAGTTAAACGGTTACCTACCTCTGGAAGGAGAGCTTAACACGCGTGTAGTGTCTCAAGCAATTTCAAGAGTTTTAGGTTACGACATCGTCAAGTCGTCTCATGGTGAGGCGGTTAAGGGTTTCGACGTCCCCTCCCGACCACCCCCCTTATGTCCTGGCTGTCCTCACAGGAACTCGTATATTGCGTTGCTCCTCGGCATAGCTAAAGCAGGTTATAAGCGTGATGAGATACCTATCTTCGGCGATATCGGTTGTTACGCGTTAAGCGTTAACCCCCCGTTAAACGCTATATGGACTGAACACAGTATGGGAGCCAGCATATCGATGGCCATGGGTCTTAAGGTAGGGGGTTTCAGCAAACCAGTGGTAGCGACCATAGGGGACTCCACGTTCTTCCACGCAGGACTCCAGCCGTTGATTGAAGCAGTTAATAAGAGGGTGGACCTACTTGTTTTAGTACTTGATAACTCCGTCGTAGCTATGACGGGACATCAATCAACCCCTGCCTGGGAAGTTACGGAGTCCGGTAGGGCGGCGAAACCCGTGGATATCGTTGAGTTACTGAAGTCTATCGGTGTTGACAACCTGGCGGTGGTTGATCCTTTCAAAATCGATGAGATGATCAGTAAGGTGAGTGAGTTCATTAAGAAGCCTGGCGTTAACGTGATAGTGGCTAAAGCGCCTTGCGCCTTACTTAAGGTTAGGAGGGAGGGTGTGAGGAGTAGGTACACTGTCTTAAGCGATAAGTGCGTTAGTTGCTTAGCTTGCGTGAGGCTGACAGGCTGTCCGGCCCTATACATAGGGGACGATAATAAAGTCAAGATCTCATTAGATGATTGTGTTGGGTGCGGTCTATGCGCTAGGTATTGCCCCTACAAGGCCATCGTTGAGGTGAAGCCTCATGAGTGAGGGTAGGGTAGTCAACATACTCATATCGTCCGTCGGTGGTCAGGGGGGATTAACGCTATCTAGGATTATAGCGGTTAGCGCTGTCGCTTCAGGGTATTACGTGAGGACCGGCGAGACTTTAGGCATGGCTCAGAGGTTCGGCAGCGTGGTTAGTTACGTAAGGGTGGGTATTGGTAAGAAGGTGTACTCACCGCTCTTCGATCTTAACGAGGCTCATTACATCGTGTGCATGGAGGTAATAGAGTGTGCGAGAACTTTGAAGTACTTACGTGATGACGGTGTATTAATATTAGATGACGTCATAAAACCGCCGACATCGATGAGTTTAGCGGGTAAGAACTCGTCCTTGAAAGAGCAGGTAATTAAGCAAATCAGGGAGGTAGTGAAGCCTGAGAGGGTTGTCGTGGTTCCGGCTAGAGACATTGCTTCAGGTCTAGGTAGTTCTAGAGGAGCTAACATGGTTCTGTTTGGGGTTCTAAACAGGATCTCGGGATTATTCGATAACGGGAAGGTAGAGGAAGCTATATCAAGCTTTTTCGAGGGCAGGGCTAGAGAGCTCTCTTTAAGAGCGTATAGGGAGGGATATAAATATTTGGATAAGCGGTAACCACTTAAAACTTAGCGAGAGCTTTAGTAAGGGTTGGGGAAGCTTGCTCTGCAAGATAAGTGTAACAGCTTTCGACATGGACGGGGTCTTAACTAAGTGGAGGTCTTCCTGGAGAGCACTACACGAGTACTTCGGCTCAATAAGCTTAATAAGCGAGAACGACGACGCGGAAAGATTCTTGAGAGGGGAGATAACTTATGAAGAGTGGATGCGGAGAGACTTAGAAGCTATAATCAAAGCTTTCGGGAGGCCTCCGTCTAGGGAAGAAATAATTAAAGCGTTTTCCACGTACGAGTTAGTTGAAGGCGCTAAAGAATTAATTAACTTCTTGAAAGAGAGGGGGGTGTACACAGCGATTATTAGCGGGGGTATAGATCTGCTTGCCGAGAAGGTTAGGGAGGAGCTAGGGATTGACGTCGCGTTCGCTAATAAGTTAGTCTTTGATGAGAGAGGGTATTTAATACCGAAGGGTATCGAGGTAGTTAATCCACTCAAGAAAAGCGAGATCCTGAAGAACCTCTCGAGACAACTTAAGGTGCCGCTCAGCGAGTTCATGTACGTAGGCGATACTGAGTGGGATTTTGAGGCTCTCAACATCGTTGGTTTCCCGATTCTCCTCAACTACGGTGAGGTAAGGCTTCCGGCAAAGCATAAGTACATAGTGGTTAACTCTCTTCACGATATAATAGAGTTTTTATCCAAGTGTTTGTAACCGAAGGCGGGGCTGTTTGTTTTTCATAATCATTTGCAACGCTCATATTCATTGACGTCTGAGATCTCTTAATGCTATTAAGTATGCTGACGCTGCGTGTTTGTCTAATCCATATCTCTTCACGATTTTGTCAGAATCCTCGGTAAGGTTTATAAGCTACCAGCTTATGTTTAGTTGGTGACTCCGGGTTTCCGAGATCCGTAGGGTGATGAACCCTAGGCGACTAGCGGTGAGTCACTGCGGTGAGGGGGCTCGGAGAGACTGTTAAGAAGCAGATGGTGGGGAGTCTTAAAACAAATGAATCACTATCTGCTGAGAAACGGTGCAGAATCCCGTCATTCACGGCTGGGAATCAATCAGTGCTGTGTTTGTAGTACGTATCTATTTATCTCTTCCTCGATTATGTCCATCAATCTTTGAGGAATCTCTTCAGGCCCTCTTGACGTTTGAAGCAATAACTTCATAGATAACGTAATCCTCTCTTTAAGTAATTCATCAAGTAAGCCGAGTTTAAGGACCTGTTCCTGAGCTATGTGCTCGAACTCTCTACGAGCTCTTTCAGCCTGGAGCGGCAATCCTAAACTCTTGGAGTAAAAGTGTATATACGCAATCAAGGTTAGGTCTACGAAGTATGAGGGATCGAAATACTTGATTGTTTCCCTTAAAAGAGAGCTGAAATACGCTGTTAAGAACTTCACGTAATTCTTCAAAGAATTCACTAGTGACAACACGCTCCTCCTCTCCACGGAACCCGCGAAAGTTTTTACATATTTCGCTAAAGCCTCGCTGAACTCGTTCATCCCCAACGACGAGAGCACGTCATTGAAATCCTGTAATTCCTTTATTAGCTCCCTGTAAAATTCCCATTGCGGGACGTTACCCTTAGTAAGTGTTTGAAGAATCTTAAAAGCCGGCTGGATCAGGAAAATATAGTTGTGGAGATTCCTCATGATAGATTCTCTAATGTTCTGCTGCTCTTTCGTGAAGTAGTAAAGAAACGTGAAGTACTCTACGTCCTTCCTCACTAGCTCGTTAATCAACATATTCACTACGTCACCGTCCACAGTTTTTATCTCGAGCTTGCCGTCAGGAAGTCTCGTTACCTCTTTTACGTTCTTGAGAGGTATTCTCTTCGTCTCACCCAACATCTCAAGATTCTCTACCACTAGTACAGCGTCACTAGTTCTCACAACGCATTTATACTCGGTTTTATTTTTGTAACATCTAGTAGACAACCTTAACCCCCTCCCTCTTTAAGACGTACTACGCCTTCATAAACTTCTATGTCGCCCCTGCTCACCAAGAGTACCCAAATGAGCTGTACTGAGACGTCCGTAGTGAAGGGTAATTCGTTTACGTTGATGGATTTCTTCTCCGTGAGTTCTTGCATTACGTAATCACTGAATAAAGCTAGGTGTCTGAATAAATGATTAAGGATTACCAGCCTCTCCAGAACGACCACAGCGTTTTCAAGTATGGTGGGTAACTCTAGGAGTAAGTTTCCAAGACCCTCCACGAGGTTTGCAGGAGATCTTATGCTGTCTTTGCTCGCCTTAGATTTAATAAGATCTACGTTTCTCCTCATCCTACCTAAAAGCAGATCCTCTATTTCCGCGTTCTCTCCGTAGATAGCTCTTATCTTCAGACTCACCTTCCCTAGGTCTGAGTTGAGTGTGTTAATTAATTTATCTAAGATTACCAATAAGTTGTTGTAGATTGATGAGTATCTCCTCAAGTATGAGAGTACTTCTAACTCGCTAATGATTCCGGACACTTCGTCTAGCTCGCCGTATAGCTCCTCTAAAATAGCCGGGGATTCAAAACCCTCTAAATTCTTTTCCTTCAGTTTCCTTAGCTTGTCACTCACCAACCCTTTAATCTCTATGTATTTGCTATGTAACTCCCTAAGCTTGGGCAGGGTCGTGTTGATTATGTTGTCGTAGCTCTCAAGCATTAAACGTAAGTCATCTAGTAAAGACTTACTAGTAGCGCAATCTATTTTCTCTATATTATTAAGCTCTACTGGGGGAGGGGGTAGGTGTTCTGAAACAGCTATGTAGGCGTTTAAGACCAGGTTTTTAAGCGTGGAGCAACTCTCTCTTAACGTGTTGGCCACTGAACTTACGTATTGTGGTATCTCGCCAACATCCCCCACCTCCTCGAATTTCTGAGAACCTCCCCTAAAGCGCGTGCTGTAGGGAGTTGCTAGAACTAGAGCTACTATCTTGGAGTGAGTTATTAATGCGTTAGAATACATCGACTTCATGCGCTCCGAGATCCCACCCAGCTCCTTTCTCGTATTCTCTAGAACGTCGTTAATTAGCTGAAGCCTACCCACAGAGACTAGCTTCTTCGAGAGGTTACTCCTAGAGATTATCAGCTTATTCCTCGCATTATTTAATCTTCTCTCTACATCCCTAAGCGTTTCCTCAGACCATAGACCAGTCTTACTCATCTCATTATAAACTACTTCAAGACCGCGTAGCTCCCGCTCCAAGACTTCTAGGAGGGAGCTCAGGTGCTTCCTCCCCTCCGACGTCATTCTCAAATACAACGTCGTCGTAGTTGTTGAAGAGATTATTATAGTTACTAAGAACGTTGATGTCAGGTTATACCCTAGGAATGCGTAAAACGGGGTTAAGAGGATGGCAGACATTGATACGTAGAAGAGCCCAACGAATGCTAAGGTGGTTATGAAGTATCTCACGAAGAGCAAGATTAGGTTGACGGTCTCCCTACTCTCGCCTACTATACCGTGGGAGATTATGTTTATGAAGGAAGCTATGGTAAAGCTAACTAAGAGAGATACGTAAACGTACGTAAATTCTGCTTGGGACCCTGCGTTTATGTGGGGTACTCCAGTGAGGTCAGGTAACACGTAGTAAAGACCTAGGAAGACTAGGAGTGAGAGTGAGAGGCTCATGAAGCCTGAGAAATACGTTTTTAAATTATTAACGACTATGACGGAAAGAGAGAGTAGCCATATAAACTCGTAGACGCTGAAACTAATTCCCCACAAGCCATCACTTAACGTGAACGTTATGAAGAAGAATATTGGTAGGTGAACACATAATTCCCAGACATTAAGTTTTGAGACTAGATTCAACGCTACCACGGCCGATAGTAAGAGTGTTGAGAAGAGTACGTAGAGACTTCCCAACAACGACAACTTAATGCTTGGTAGTGAGAAAACCACGTTGATGAGCAGTATGTAGCTCACGAAGAGCGGGGAGAAAACGAGTGAGTCGTAGTAGGGCAGGTCTTTAGGGTAGATCAGTGGAGCGATCATGGTTAACGTTACGAGAGCGCCGGCAAGCGGTATCCCTATAGGTTCCCTCATTAATCCTAGCGCGTAACCAGTTAGCACTATCCACAAAGAAATCAGTAGCGATACCCAAATAACCTCAAGTCTAGATCTCTTAGCTTTATCTAACTCTGACTTACTCATCAAGGCCCCCTCTCAGTCCTACTCAAGAATTCCCTAGTCAATTTTATTAACGGGATTAAGACTCTTAAATCTCTTTCCTCCTCACTTAATACTGACATAGCATCCCACACATCTCTCGACAACTTCAGCATCAAATCATCACTACTCTCACTGATGAGGACACGTATACGATCTTCTGACGTGATTTTAGGGGTGAAGACTTTGTAAACTGTCCACCCGCAGGCCTTGACCATGTCGTTAATATTGACTTGATTAAGTAGCTCCGCATTACCTTCTAGGTATGCGTAACCCATAGTTCCGGCAAACGTGGTTCCCCAGGTGAGAAACTTAGCTAGTTGCGAAGCCCCGGCTAAGTCCTTTATTAGTAGGGAGGCTTCTTCAAGACTCAACAACGATATGAAGTACAGGTGTCTCATCTCTCTAGTGTCAATCAATAAGATATCTTCACCCAAGCTTTCCGAGTAGAGTCTTAAACCCCAGTTCAAGAGCTCATTAATTGTCTGGCTCTCGAAGTATTTATAGAACCTGTCAATCCTTAACAAGCTCACCTTATTGGCTAATCTCTCCTTCAAGACCTTAGCTAAGAACGTGACTAAGTTAAACCTATTAATGAGGGTGAGCTCCCTATCCACTATAATCAAAATCTCCGCTCTACCGGCACCATTCTTGAGAGACTTGAAGACTTCAAGAGCTTTGTAGGCTATGGATAAATCCTTAGCCTGGGTCGAGGAAAGCAGAAACAACTTGTCAACGTCCTCCGTTATTAGGGAGGAAAGCACCTCCTCCTCGAAAGTTGTTTCTTGAGGACCTCCCTCCTTCAAGTAACTTACCCACACACTGTACCGGTGGGCTTCGTTCGAAGGTCTTGAAACAACGTAAGTATTAGGCTTAAGGAATTCCAGGGATTTCTCAGAACCTTCCTTAACCTTAATGATTAGGTACCCCTTATACGCCAACACCCCACTCAGCATTTGCTCTATAGACTGCGGGGGAGTCAAGAACACAGCTACCTTATTATGATCTATGAAGTCCAGAGAACTCACGAAGCTCTCGAATACGTTCATAGACCATATACTCACTAAAACTCACCAACCCTACTAATATAACTATACCTACATCTATAAATCTTTCTGTGAGCGGGTGGGGTTTCCAGCGTTTGGCTGGAGCTTTACACCTCCAGCTTCATTTGCTGGTTTGGGGCTCACGACACCCTCATCCCGCAGAGCTCATTACCCTGCGGGCTATGTTTATGCACACATACACGAACTTCCTTCCGCAAAAAGAGCATCCCAAAACTTAATTCAGTAGTGGGCTAAAAGTCTTTCCCGCCACACCCACCGTGAACAGCAAGGTTTTCAGTATATAACTCCTGCGAACACTATCACTAAAGCCATCTAATTAAAGCTTCAAACAATACAGGAATTATTGAGGAGATTAGGAGGTTCTGACTCCACGCTATTAGGGAGGAACATGTCTTGACTGGGTTAGGTTCCCGTGCAAACCTCCTCGACGGGTTCCTTAGCAAGCCTTTCTTTAAGAGATATTATTAATTTTAGTGCTTCAACGAACACCTCCACCTCCTCCAACGTGTTGTATATGTAATAACTCGCTCTAACAGACCCGTTAAATCCTAGCCTGTAGTGGAGTGGGTGTGCGCAGTGACCGCCCGTTCTCACAGCTATCCCGAATAGATCTAGTGCCTTGCCGACGGTATGGTAGTGTAGGTCTTTAACGTTGAAAGCCACTAGCCCTGTTCTTGCGTGAGGATCTTTAGGGCCTAGAATCACTAACTCATCCCCTAGTTCCCTAAACCTCTTCAGAGTCTCACTTACTAAGGCTATGTCATGTTCCCTCACGTTCTCCATCCCTAACCTCATTAAGTATTTAGCGGCCTCCGCCAGCCCTATCATGCCAGCTATGTTAGGTGTTCCGGCCACGAACCTCCAGGGCAGGTCATGCCATACTACCGAATCTAGCGTCACGTCTTTTATTGTGTCACCGCCGACCCTGAAAGGCTTCATGGATTCCAGGACGTCTTTCCTACCCCATAAAACGCCTGTTCCGGTCGGTCCGAGCATCTTATGACCGCTGAAAGCGATGAAATCTATTTCTAGGTCTTTAACGTTTGTGGGTACGTGTGGCACGTACTGAGCCCCGTCCCCGACAGCTATGGCTCCTACAGAGTGAGCTAGCCTTGCAATCCTCTTCACGTCATTTATTGTTCCGACGACGTTGCTCGCCATCGGGAAAGCAACTACCTTAGTTCTCTCGCTAATCGCTTTCTCTAGCTCTTCGTAATCAAGCGTTCCATCTTCTTTGACGCCCACGTACTTAACCTTAGCGCCCGTTTTCTCCGCGACAGCTCTCCACGGAAGCATGTTGCTGTGGTGATCCATGACCGTGACCACCACCTCATCACCGGGCTTCAGGTTATCCAGCCCCCAACCCCAAGCAACGAGGTTTAACCCGTCCGTAGTGTTTGACACGTCGATTATCTCCTCCCACGAATAAGCGTTGATGAACTTAGCTAAGACTTCATGAGCTTCCTCGTAAGCCTGGCTAGCTTCCTGAGAAAGCGTGTGAAAACCTCTGTGGACGTTGGCGTTGTAGTTAAAGTAGAACTTAACTATAGCTGCTACGACCTGCCTCGGCTTCTGAGTTGTTGCAGCGTTATCCAGGTATATGAGCCTCCTCCCGTTAACCTTGCGCTTAAGGATCGGGAAGTCCTCCCTAATCTTCTCGACATCTAACGTGCTGAACACCCCTGCCAGAACAGACCTCTCAGCACGCCCCTCCCTTCAACAACTTGCTTAAGAGGCTTATGAGTGTGTCCTCCTTACTCAACGGTGGCTTAACAGGCTCCCCCCTCAGGGATTTGCTGACTCTCTCAGGGAAGGATGGAACGACGGTCTTCAAATCTAAATCGCTTAAGACGCCGTCGTATTTCTCCTTATAGACCACCTTACCATCCATCCAACTCAGGAGGATAGTCGTAGGCGATGAGTGAACGTCGAAATAAGTGAAAGTAGCTGAAGCAACTAAAGACTCGCAATCTCTAGCAAACCAATTACATAAGACTATGTAGAAATTAAACTCGTTATTCTCGTTGCTTAAGCTCCTAACGAAAGGAAACCAGTATATGTCGTACCTCCTGCACGCACTACACTTAGCGTTGTCGAAGTACATCACCGCGTACTTATCTTTAGGTATGAAAGGATCTAATCCCTCCACGTCTAGATAAACCCACACATCATCTTCCCTCAAGTACTTGTACACGCCGTGCTTGCTTTCAGAGCTTATCTCCTTAAACCTCAAGCCACTCACTCAATTCACCAAGAATAATACCGTGTAGAGACTAAATTAAAAACGAATTAAGATAATTAACTCGGTGTCTAATATTGAGTAAGATAGATAGGTTACTTCAGGAATACCCCCCGAGATACGGCCCTGAATGGGGTAGTGGGGGGATCTTCGGGCTTAAGTACTTTAAGGGAGTGCTCTACTACACGCTCGCTTTCGAAGCTTCAGCGTACTTTGTGGATGATGAGATAATGGAGTATAGGTTTAGTGAGTTAGGCCCCGGTCCCGCCTCAGGAGGGGACACGTATAACGCTGTAGACGTGGTTGATGATAAGATATATTTCGGGGGCTGGGTTCATAACCCCGCGGTCTTTAAAGGTAAGAAGGGTTTTGCCGGTGAGATAGATTTTAGAAATAAGTATAGTCACGTACACGAGTACGACGTAAATGAGAGGAGGGTGAGGCTGCTTTGGAAAGACAGTATCCACGACGAGTTCAGGTGGGCTGGGGAAGTGTCTCAAATAATCTACGACCCGGTAAAAGACGTTCTGCTGATAGGTAGGTCGGACGGCATGGAGAATTTAGGTGTTTACGAGCTGAGCAGGGATGGGAGGAACTTCATCAAGTTAAGTGATGTGCCGGCTCTTAAGGGTTCTCTCTACCTTGATTACGCGTGTTTCGATATGCAGCCTGACTGGGTGATGGGGGTTGACGGCGTTCAGTGCCTGGACTTAGTTAGGAGGGTGTGGGTAAGGTACGAGGTAAGGGACTGGGCCGGGTCTTCTTTAGATGGTTACGGGGTTCAGCGCAGGACGTCTGGCTACGCGGTAAGCGCTTACACCAGGTACTGGCACTTCATGAGGGGAGGTGTTTTAGTAGGGAATCCTGTAGAACCTGAGGTTGAAAAACCTGTTTTCGTAAGGTTATTTGATTTCGGCATGAACGTTTACGCACCGCACAGAAGTAACGCGCTCAACTTGGGCGGAGGGATACTAGCTGTGTTTAATGCTGGTACGCACGGGTTCATACACCCGCATGAGGGCAACCCTGAAGAAGTTGGTCTCAGAAGGTATTTCAACACGATAGCCGCGCCTACGACGTTAGTTTATATAACGCCTCCTCAAGCAAGGATATTAGCTGTTTTCGGCGCCAGGATAACTAGCATGACTAAAGCAGGTAGTAGGGTGCTCCTCGCATATAACACCACCCCGAACCTCGGCGGTAAAGACTCAACCCCTATAGATGGTGGTGTGAGGGGGATTATGTCAGTGGATGAGTATTCCTTAATAAGCAGTAGCAACCCACCACTAACTATCAGGGTTCACGGCTGGGCGGTAGGCGATTCCTGCTTCGGGGGTGTGCCGCTCACCGGATATAAAGAAGCTGAGTTAGTCGTGAGGAGCAGTAAACCTAATGAGATAATCATTAACTCTTACGACATCGGTTTGCCACCGCTAAATTACGGCTCGGAGAAGCATAAGTTGAGTGAGGGGGTGAACAGGATAGATCTGAGAGGTTACAGGAACATAGTTTCTTTCAAGCTGGAGAAGCTGGATGCGGACGCGTTAATTAGCATCTACTTGAGCTAACCAACGCTTCAGGAATAGTTAATTTAATTCTCGCGAAGTATTTACTCAGTGATGAGCGGCATGGATTTGAAGACTAGGTTGAGAGAGCTCTTCGTTAAGAATCCTGAAACGCCTGAGATAGTTAGGTTGATAAAGGAACTAGCTCGAAGACTGGGTGGTGAGGTAGTTAAGATAATGGATTTCTGCGGTACGCATGAATGGACCATAACTAGTTACGGTTTAAGGAGCTTAATGCCGGAAAACGTGGAATTGATCGCAGGTCCTGGCTGCCCCGTGTGCGTCACCCCGGGACATTACGTTGAGGGTTTGGTTAAGCTAGCTCTTGAAGGGGTTAATGTCTTCACGTATGGCGACGCGTTTAAGTTGCCTTCAGTTAAGGGAGCCAAGCCTAGGAGTCTGGCTGAGGCTAAGATGCTCGGAGGTAAAGTTACGGTGGTTTACAGTTTCTTAGACGCGATTAAAGAAGCTGGTAGGAGGGGGAGTGAGGAACACGTCTTTTTCGCTGTAGGGTTTGAGACCACTATGCCAGCCGTAGCTGAGCCCGTATACAACATGGCAATCCCTAAAAACCTGACTGTCTTGAGTGCTCATAGACTCACGCCACCGATCATGAGGTACCTCCTAGAGAACGTGCGTGAGGTAAGGGTGGACGGCATCATAGCGCCCGGACATGTTTCAGCCGTGATAGGGTATAAGGAGTGGGAATTCCTAGTGAGAGACTTCAACATACCTACCGTGGTTTCCGGGTTTGAACCCGTGGACGTTCTCCTAGCCATACTCGCGGTACTTAAGTGTAAGGTTGAGGGGAAGCCCTCCTTAATTAACGAATATGTCCGGGTTGTTAAGCCGGACGGCAACCTTAGAGCTAAGAAGATAATCAACGAGGTCTTCAAGACCGTTGACTCATACTGGAGGGGCATAGGTGTAGTCCCTTCTAGCGGTGCTTTACTTAGAGAGAGGTTCGCGGATTTCGATGCTTCGTTGAGGTATGGGATAGTGGAGAGACCTGACTTCAGCGATGTCTTGCCTGGGTGTAGGTGCGGTGAGGTAACGCTAGGTAAGGTAAAGCCTACTTCATGTCCGCTCTTCATGAAGGCCTGCACCCCTGAAAACCCTTACGGTCCCTGCATGGTCAGCTCAGAAGGTACTTGCAGGATATGGGCTGAGAATCTCCACACCATACTGACAGAATTGTGAGGCAGGTGTTTACTTTCGAATGGGTTCGGGAGGAGAGGTTTCCAGGATAGCTTTCCCGATACTTTTGGGTATGGTACCGGACTCGGTAATAAGTCTTATCGCGATGATCACTGCGTCGAAGATCGGTACGGAGGCTCTAGCCGGTACCGGGCTTGCGTCATATCTATTCATGATAATAAACGCCATGACTTCGGTCTTCATGGTTGGTTTGCTGGTAATCACTTCCCAGGCTTATGGAGGTAACGATTTAAGACTGATCGAGAGAGCTTTCGGCGAGACGCTCACGGCTTCAGTTATTTCCTCGCTAGCAGTAGTCGCTACCTCACCGCTCTGGCTACCTATCTATACAAGCTTGCTCTCAGGGGGTCAGGAATTAGTTAATGAGGTGGCAGTAACTTACTTGAGTCTGAGAGTGTTTTCCATACCTGCATTGATGCTTAACTCCGTGATAGCTACCTTATTCAGAGCTGTTGAGAAGCCGTGGCCCCCCACGTACTCTTCTATCAGCATAGGCGTGACTAGTTCTGTACTCATACCGTCACTCGCGTTAGGTTACCTAGGGTTACCGAGGTTAGGGGTTTCCGGTATGGGCTTGGCTTCCACGATTTCACAGTATGTGGGCTTGCTCGTATACGTTTTCTTAAGACCCCCGGTTAAGGTAGGGTTCTACACACCCTCAAAAATAACCGCTAAGATTTTAGCGGTAGGGGTTCCTGCATCCGCTGAGAGATTCGTTGGAAGCGCAGGGCATAACATATACATAAACGCTGTCGCTAGGTCAGGTGTTGAAGCTTTAGCAGCACATAACATAGGGTTGAGCGTGGAGAACCTGATCATAGGTCCTGTCTTCGCGGTCAACGTAGCTGCTTCCGCTAAGACAGGGCACCACGTAGGTTCTAACAACATCGGAGATTTGGATAGGGTGGTTGAGGAAGCCCTGAAAATAGGTGTTGTATGGATGTTTATAGCTACCTTAATACTCGTTGGTCTATCACCCTTCGTCGGCAAGTTCTTCACGGATGATAGGGAGGTGGCTGAGCTAGTTATGGTTTACCTAATAATGGCCGCTATCTCGGAAATCGGGCTTGGAGCGTCGCAAGCACTTTACGGCGTGTTTAGGGGTGCTGGAAGTACTTGGGTACCGCTCGCGATAAGTTCTACGACGATACTGATTTTCAGGGCGGCACTAGCTCAAATCCTCCAACCGATCTACGGGATCTACGGTGTTTGGTTCACTCAAATAACTGATATGTATAGTCGGTTCCTCATATCTTACTTAATATACGTTAAGCTCAAGTCGAGACTCCTCGTTAAAGTGATCTAACCCTTCATAAGGTGCCTTCCTCAAGGTAGTCCCACAATAACTATGGTGTGGTTAGCTTCAACACCTTATTAATTACAGTTCCTATTCTTTTTCTATTTGGTGTTTGAGTGATGCATGAGTGGGCTTTGGCGGAGGGTGTGGCGCGGTACCTTTGTAGTGTTGCGGGCGGCAGGAAGCTTAAGAGCGTTAAGATAGGGTTAGGTGAGCTACAGTCTATTGATGAGGAGGTTTTCAGGTTCGCTCTAGCGGAGCTGTTGAGGGTTGAGGGTTGTGAGCTTAGTGAGGATTCGGTAGTTTTCGTTAGGAAACCGGCGGCGTTTCAGTGTAGGAAGTGCGGGTATTCCTGGACTCTCAATGAGGTAGGTCTTAACGACGAGGAGAGGGAGGCTATCCATTTCATACCTGAGGTAGTGCATGCTTACGTGTCGTGCCCTGCGTGCGGCTCAAGAGATTTCGATGTTGTGGGAGGTAGGGGTGTGGAGGTAGTGGAGGTGGTTGTTGAGTGAGTGGCTTGAGACGTCATGACGAAGACCCTAGGAAATTACTTATTGAGAGGAGGCTTGCTAACGTCAATAACGTGATCCCGGTTATGAGTCCTAAAGGCGGTGTTGGCAAGACTTTGATCTCAACGCTTATGGCTTTAGCCATAGCCGAGAACAACTCCAGCGTGGGGATACTAGACCTAGACGTGACTAACCCGTCAGTCCACGTAATACTGAACCTGGACCCGGGCGTGAAACCTTCGGAGGATAAAGGCGTGATACCTCCTAAGGTTCACGGGATTAAGGCAATGAGTATCGCGTACTATACTGAGGGGAAGCCGCTACCTCTAAGAGGTTCCGAAATAACTAAGGTTGTTAGGGAAATCCTAGCGATAACTATTTGGGGTAGCCTAGATTACCTCATAATAGATACGCCGCCCGGGATGAGCGACGTACACCTAGAAATACTCAGTAACGTAGGTAAGGCTAGACCTCTGGTGGTGACAACCTCCCACATCCTCTCAGTTTATTCTGTGAGATCTCTCTTAACAATACTTAAAGAAGTTGGAACACCTATCGTAGGGCTTGTGGAGAACATGAGCGAGAACCCGACAGACGTTGTGATCGACCTGTGCAGGGAGTTTAAGATTAGGTACTTAGGTAACGTGCCGTTAGAGTCTTTGCTCGCCTTAAGCGTTGGTAATATGACTTTAATGAAGAAGACGAGAGCATACAGTAGAGTAGCTGAGATAATTAAGCGCTTAAGTTCTTGAAAACTCTACCTGAGACCTAGCTTCCTCCTGCAAGATTCCGTTATGGTTATTGCGTAGTTAAGTAACTCTAGTTTTTCCGACGCCAGCACTTTAATCAAGTTAGCGTGTTTTTCTAAGTCTTCCTTACTCAGCATATTCATGCTTGCTACGTGATTCCTAAACCTTATTTCTAGGGTCCTGCCCCCAACACCTACACTTAATCGTTTATTGCTCACTACTACCTTACCCTCCCTGCTATCGTATGAGATCACGGTGAGAGGCGTTCTATGGATTACTGAGGTTACGTGATTATCGTTAACGTATGTGAGACCCTCACATAGTTTAACTACGGGAGGCCTCGAACTCTCCAAGGAACCCTCGATTACTGAGAGCGTGGATATTAACGCCCTCATCTTAGCTAGCACCTCACTTATTAAAGCAGCCCCAACAACCCCTACCCTACTAAGCTCGGAAGACTCTCTGGTCCTGACCTCCTCGTAAGCCCTCTGAGCCTCCTCAATTACCCTCAAGGCATCCCCAAACATACTTCCTTCAACACCACTAAAACATTAAGGTAGGTTTTTAAAGCTTTAAAGAACTTACGTAATCGCGCATTCTTGAATGATCGGGGATCTCCCCGTTACCTAATAAGGTGTTCTGGAAACGATAAACATGGTGGGTAATAAATTATTATCTGCCGAGATACAGCTCGGTACTAGTAATCAATCATGAAGGAGTTTTTGAGAATAAGAATGATTCATGTGAGGTATGAATTCCTTAACTCTAATGTATTATAAGTAATCGCGCGTTCTTGATGGTGGAAGACTTGAGCTTACCACCTACTCTTACCTTCTCACTGCTTGAGTTAAGATTATGTGTTGATTTTTTGAGGACTTCGTCTATGTATTCTCTCACGGCTTCTCTTATGAAATCACTCTTAGTTGGGTAGCCTAAGTCTCTGTAAGCTCTCTCAAGCAGGTCGTTAACCCTTGCAGGAACTCTTAGTGTGAGAGTCCGGGTTCTCCTAACGTCAAGCTCCATCACAAACATTAGTATCACCATTATATTATCCACATAACTTCATAAAAACACCATAACCAGAATTTGCTAAGGCTCTAAAGAATATTAATCATTAAACGTTGAATAATACCTAAACATCTTTTCATTATCTGTGAGGCTCGTATTATTAGGGTTAATGAGTATTACTCTACCGGATTTCACGAAGGAATCGTGGAACCACTACCAAGGAATACCGACTCTTAATACTTAAGAATGAACGCTCCAGCCCCCCACACGGAGAACTTCGTAGGACGGTGTATGGTAGTCCATGGGTCAGCGAGATCTGCGGGATGGGGGGTCGTTAGCTTCGAACACTTAAATGGGGGGAAGCACCGACTCCCAGGCACAGGTAATTCACGAGAGAGTTTTTTATTCTGAGGTTGTCTTAACTACATTAGGTGTTGGAGTGCTGGGTGATTTAGGTTGAACGCTAAGAGGAAGAGGGTGAAGGCTTACGTTAATGCATTGAGTGATTTGATAAGTAGTGAGAACCCGAGCAGGGAGTTAGCTATTCAGTTAATTAAGAAGTATTTGGAGAGTGTTAACGTCGAGCCTTTCAGGGGGGCATCAAAACCTGAGGATATATACGAGAAGGAGATGATAAGTCTTTACGTGATAGCTACTAGAGGTTTAGGCATTAATAGCGAGTTTAAAGAGTTGATGAGCAAGGTTTTCGATAAGGAGTTGACTTATGAGGACGCATACCTACTACTATCTCGAGACGCACCGCCGGAGGTCGTGAGGGAAGAGATTCGATCGCTCGTCAGCAATCTCGACGAATCTTATATAACGAGGGTTTTGAGATACGCACTAACGCTCTACCACCTAGACTTCGAACCCTTCGAGAGCGTGATAAGAGTTCTTAAGAAAGCCCATCAAGCCTTCCCGGAATTCAGTGACGCGATAAAGAGGTTTACTAAATTCGTTATCTCGGTCAAGCTTGCTGAGGAAATAAGTCAGGGGATAATAAAGAATAAGATCGAGAAGGAGATAAGGAAGCAATTAATTTCTTTGGAGATAGGCCTCCCTAAGTCTACGCCTCCGGACGACTACGTGATGAAGGTGGCTAAGGTCACGTACGAGATAAACGACGCGGTACTCTCAAGAATTTTCGAGGTATCGAGACCTCAAAACAATAAGACTAGCGACTCCGAGAGTTGAGGTTCTTGATCATCTGTAGACTTCGGAAATAGCTTTCCTAATCTCCGGTGGTAAGGTCTCGTAATCCACTTCAGTATCTTTAACTTCCTTGAAGTCACTTAATTCTAGTAAGTCCCATTCTTTCTCTTCATCCCCGATAGCGTAGGAACCCTTAAGCGTTTTATGAACTACTACGAAGCTCTTCCCGTCAGGCGTCCTGTAATGCTCTACCACGACCCTCTCCCCACCCTTCCTCACGTGATATATTGACTGCCTCTGAGCCTTCAGCACCTACCAACACCAACAATAGAGTTCGTGTTAGGTATTTAAGCGTTAGAATTAACTAATAAGGTACGTAAAGATATTTTCTGTGGGGACGCATCCTATACCAGGTTGGTCTTGTCTAGGTCTGTCTTGGTGGGTTGTGTGATGGGTAAGTGTTTAGTGTGTGGTAGGGAGTCTAACACTATTAGTTCGTCTCTATCTATTTGCGGTGATTGTTTGAGGAGCTTGGGTGAGGTTCCTGAGTTTAGTAGAGCTAAGCGTGCGAGGTTTAGGGATAGCTTAGGACTCCCGATAAAGCCTCCCAGAGTTGGTGAGGGCGTTTTCAGGCAGTGTAATATATGCGTTAATGAGTGTCAGCTGAGAGAGGGTGAGGTAGGCTTCTGCGGTTTGTGGAGTAACGTAGGGGGCTCAATGAGGTTTAGGTTAGGGCTGGATAAAGCGCTGGGTTTATGGTATCTTGACCCGCACCCGACGAACTGTGTTGCAGGGCCTGTATGCCCCGCTAACACGGGTAGGGGGTACCCAAAGTACACTAAAACGCCGGGTGTTGAGGTAGGTTACTACAACCTAGCAGTCTTCTTCGGCGGTTGCTCGCTAGACTGCTTGTTCTGCCAAAACTATGAGCATAAGGAGCTTGCGTCAGAGAGTGTTAAGGGGAGGGGTAGGAGGATATTCAGTCTTAGAGAACTCGTGGAGACTGCTTTAAGTCCTGAAGTGACTTGCGTTTGTTATTTTGGCGGCGATCCAGGACCTCACTCCCCTCACGCTATAGCGGCGTCCAGGGAAATACTGAAGAATTCCGGAGATCAAGTAAAGAGGGTGTGTTGGGAGACTAACGGTCTTCAGAACCCGGCAATCATGCGTGAGATGGCTAAGTTAAGTCTCGAGTCTGGCGGGATAGTTAAGATAGACTGGAAAGCTTGGAGCCCCGCGATCTACGAAGCACTCACAGGAGTTAACGGGGTTAAAGCTGTTGAGAGATTGAAGCATAACGTGCGGTTAGTCAGCGAGTTAAGGAGTTTGAGAGAGGAGCCCCCTCTCCTAGTCGTGAGTACTCTGCTGGTTCCAGGATACGTTGATTTACGCGAGGTAGAGAGCATAGCGACTTACCTCGCTAGCGTGGACCCCGGCATACCCTACATACTATTAGCGTTCCACCCGACACACTTAATGAGAGACCTACCCACCACTAGCTACGACCACGCTATCAAGGCCTTGAAAATAGCTCGTGACTCAGGGTTGAGGGAGGTCTACATAGGTAATGAGTGGCTACTCTCGAAGTCTTACACAGTGTAATGAGTTAGTCCCGTCGATCCACTACTCACGGTTTTTAATGCTATAGTACCTTTATGAGGGGGTGTCGAGTTGGGTGAGAGAAGACTTGCTTCAGCTATTTCCTACCTCACGCTTCTGAGCGTTGTCATTACTCAATGCGTGATCGCGTTCCCTACACTACACGCCCAGACCCAAACTTTCGAGAGATTGATGTCTATGACGAATAACGACATCATATTAACGTATAACATAACCAGGAATGTCAAGATAACTAACGTTAGCGGTCTCCCAATGAGTTACAGTGTGGGTCAGGAATACCTCGTCAGAATTAAGGCAATCAACGGCACGCACGTGGTTGTTCAGGGGTTTAGGTTTCCTGGATCAGCAATACACCTAACCTTAAGTAGTTCTGAATGGGTAGGTATAGGAGGGCTTATTTACTGGATCCTCAGCAATTACACGGACTTTATTACGAAGAACGCTTTACTGGAGTATAACGTTACTCTAGTTAGGAGTTCCGCGGTAAACTTCGTGAACACAGTGTTTCTGCTCCCCCTACTACGTGAGGTAACCGCGGGTGCTTGTAGCAGGGTCCCTATAGCGAATACCTACATAGACGGTTTCGCTGTAGTGGTTTCCACCAGCTTAGGCAACGGTAACGCCTACTATGACTGCAAGTACGGAATTCTCTTTAAAGCATACATAGCTAAAACAACCTACCAGCGTTTAGGTAACGCAACATACTTAATTGAGGACTCAATAAACTTAGAGCTCCATAAAGCTAATACAGAGATACTGAACGAGATAGTGGTTAGGGAGCAAGCATGGGGTTTCTACGAGGCCTTGATTTACGTGATCCCCGCGATCTCTATAGCGGCAGTCACTACATCTATTCTTCTCTTCCTAAGGTCTAGGAGAAAAACTCGGGAAAGCCCTCAACGAGTGATGGGTGAGGGTGTTGAGGGGGGATCTGGAGCTAATAATGGATAGGTTGATCGCTAGGCACTCGAGAGCGTTAGAGGATGACTCGTTTATCCCCACGAGAGCTAGGAGAGCTTCCTTAACCCCTCTAGAATCATTGATTGGGATAATACTCTCGCAAAACTCTACTGACAAGAACGCTTGGAGAGCTCTAGAGAATTTGCTCGCGTATTATGGTGGTAGAGTAACGGCTGAGAAAATAAGCGGTACTGATTTAAGGGTTTTAGAGTCTTTGATAAAGCCTGCAGGTATCTACAGATCTAAAGCTAGGGCTATTAAGAACCTGGTGTCCGTCTTGAGTGAGGAGGAGCTAGCGAGCCTGGACGTGAATGAGTTAAGGAAGAGATTATCTTCCGTACGCGGCATAGGACCGAAAACTGTTGATGTTTTCTTAGCTAGCGTGCGCGGGGTGCCTACCTTCCCTATAGACACGCACATCAGGAGAATTCTTTACAGGCTTGGAGCGATAAGCAAGAGAACAGAGAGTTACGATAAGATAAGGTCTTTAGTCATGAGTCAGATACCGCCTGATAAGCTCTTAATAACACATTACGTGTTAATACTTCACGGAAGAACCATATGTAAGGCTAGGAACCCTAGATGCTCTGAATGCCCCGTGGAAGAATTATGCGAGAAGAGAGGTTTAACACCTGGCTGAAGACCGTGTTACGGTCCTACACGAATAATTTACTTATTCTCTCTAAAATACTGTAACTGTTTTCGCTAAGTTTCTGGGTTTGTCGGGATCTAAGCCTTTCTTGACGGCCGTATAGTAAGCTAGTAGCTGTAGGGGCACGACGTATGAGGTCGCTGAAGCTACTTCATGTAGGGCGGGCATTACGAAGCTGAAGTCCGCTAGTGATAAGGCTTCCTCAGCGTTGTTCGGCGAGACCAGTATCGCGTAAGCCCCTCTAGCTTTCATTTCCTCGATATTACTCTTTATTAACTCTTCTTCCTCCTTGCTTAAGATAACAAACACTACCGGGAAGCCTTCCTCCACTAAGGCTATAGGGCCGTGCTTTGATTCCCCGGCAGGGTATGCTTCAGCGTGCACGTACGCGATCTCCTTCATTTTAAGCGCTCCCTCCATAGCGACAGGTAATCCGAGACCTCTCCCGAGGTAGTACGCGTTATTCTTAAAGCTCATCTTATCAGCTAGTAATGAAGCTAGCCTCTCACTCTCTTTCAAAGTCCTCGCTACTATCTCGGGAGTCTCACGTAAGGCGTTGTAGATGTTGGCGGCTACGGAAGGCTTTAAAACACCTCTTAACTCCCCTGTCTTGATCGCTAGGTATGAGAGGAGCGCTACCTGTGACGTGAAGGTTTTAGTAGCTGCTACCCCTATTTCCGGCCCCGCTCTTATGTAGATAGCCATGTCAGCTTCTCTGGCTATGGCAGACTCCACCACGTTAGTTACTGCAATTGTTAAAGCTCCTCTCTCCTTGGCTTCCCTAATCCCTCTCAAGGTGTCTATAGTCTCTCCCGACTGGCTAACCCCGATGACTACGTCGCCTTGACTCAACGCGTTGAGCCACCAACGACTCTCCGAGGATATGAGGGCCTCAGCCCATAAGTTAGCGTATTTCCTGAATAAGAGTGCGGTTATTAGCGTGGCGTGATAGGAAGTCCCGGCACCAAGCAACAACACTCTCTCGGATTTAGCGAGTACTCTAGCCACGTCACTCACGGACTCATTAGCTGCGCTTAACGTGGAGGCCAGAGCGTACGGCTGCTCGTGGATTTCCTTGAGCATGAAGAAATCATACCCTTCCTTCAAAGCCATTTCAGGGCTCCACTCAACAACCCTAACCCTACGCTCCACGTCGACGGGGAGCCACCTGACGGAACCCCCCTCCCGAACCATCCTCTCCACCACAACCTCCCTCGGCGTGATGTAGCCTGCCTCGCCATCAACTAACACGATGACCCTCCTAGTGTGGTTTAAGAAAGCCACCACATCGCTCGCGACGAAATTACCCTTATTTCCTAAGCCTATTATTAGGGGCGACATCTTCTTAGCGAAAAATATCTTTCCGGGATCCTCTAAATCTATCATTGCTAGCGCGTAAGCTCCCTCAAGCAACTCAATAGTTTTCTTGAAGGCCTCGTAAGTGCTGAGCCCCCTCTTCTTAAAGGATTCTACTAGGTGCGGGATTACCTCAGTATCCGTGTCTGAGGCGAATCTATGTCCCTCACCAATTAAGAACTCCTTAAGCTTCTTGTAGTTCTCTATGATCCCGTTATGCACCACGGCTACGCGGCCTAAGCAATCGGTGTGTGGGTGAGCGTTCTCGTCACTCGGTTTCCCGTGTGTTGCCCACCTAGTATGCCCGATACCGTTAAACCCTGAAATAGAGTCAAAACCTAGTCTCTGGGATACTGCGTCTATCATGCCCTTAGACTTCCTAATCTTGAGTAACCCCTCCTCAGTTATCACCGCCAAGCCTACTGAGTCATACCCCCTATACTCGAGCCTCTTCAAAGCATCCTTAATCAGCTTGCCGAGAGGTTCTTGAGTGAACCCCTCCTCGGTAGTTATACCTATTATGCCGCAAACCACGCGCTCGCAGCCTCGCACTTATTTTACTCGTTTAAAGAAATAAATAGTTTGAGTGAGGTAGTCTGTCTTGAAGTTCTTGTTAGTTAATGATGACGGATTCGTGACTAAAGCACTACCCCTAACCTACCACACACTATCTTCTTTCGGTGAGGTACTGGCTATAGTTCCTGAAATACCTAAGTCGGGAGGCGCTCACTCACTAACCCTACACAAACCATTATTCCTGAGAGAACTCTTAATACACGATACTAAGATCTACGTAATAAATGGGACTCCCGTGGACGCTGTCCACGCAGCTCTACAAATACTCAACTATAGACCATCCCTAGTAGTTTCAGGCGTGAATATAGGGGAGAACACGTCGTCGCAAAACATCCTCTACTCAGGTACTGTGGGGGCCGCGCTGGAAGCGGGTTTGCTGGGGATCCCGTCCGTAGCTTTCTCAGCTGACGTGGAGAGCGATGAGGAATTAATAGAGCCTCGATACTCCTCCAAGGTTAGGAAAATAATAGAGGCCGTAGTAAGCTTCATCACGAGTAAGGGGTGGTTCAGCGGGGTGGACACGATATCGATAAACATCCCTAGGTCTGGTTTTAAGGGAGTGGTCATGCCTAGGACTCAGAGACTGAGATTTCATCAAAGGTTTGAGAGCAGGGTGGACCCTAGGGGGAGGAGGTATTATTGGTTAGTTGGGGATAAGATCGTTGAGGAAGGCACGGACTCGCACTACTTAAGTGAGGGCTACGTAGTCGTCACACCGTTAAGAGTGGACTTAACGCATCCCGCGTTAAGCGGTTGCGGCGAGCTAGACCCACTCCTCACCGAGCTGATAAACCACCTCAACAAAACATTAAGCTACTCACCTAGATAGCTACGGGGGGTTGAGGTTGATGAGCAGGAAGAGACTAGAAGGTTTCACACGCTTCGAGAAGTATGAGGACGCTCTCTCAAGGCTATTGACTCAAGTCAGCGTAGCCCTCGAGTCGGAGATGGTGCCGGTTACGGACGCTGCCGGCAGGGTAGCTGCTGAAGACACGTATAGTTTGAGAGACTACCCGCCCGTTGATAGGGCCGCGTTAGACGGCTACGCGGTGAAATCGCTGGACGTGCTGAGCGCCTCGCCTAGCAACCCGGTAATACTGAGACTCGTGGGGAGTGTTGAGGCAGGGGAGATCCCTAAATTCACCGTTAACGCTGGGGAAGCAGCCATAGTTTTCACGGGTGCTACGATGCCGGAAGGCTCGGACGCGGTAATCCCTTTCGAGGAAGCGGTCAGGAAAGAGAGCTATGTCTACGTATTAAGACCTGCTCAAAAATACAAGAACGTTAGTAGGGCTGGCGAGGATATCAAGAAAGGCGACTTAATAATTAAGAGGGGTCTTACCGTAAGACCTTGGCACGTGGCCGCGTTAATTGAGGCAGGAATCACGGAAATAAAGGTTTTTAAGAAGCCTAGGGTAGGGATCGTAAACGTCGGGAATGAATTGCTGGCCGGAGGAGGCGGTAAGATACCTAATTCAACGGGACCTCTAATACACACGTACCTGAAAGAACTTGGTTGCGAGCCCGTCTTAATAGGTGTGGTGCCTGACGACGTGGAAGAAATATCTAGCACGGTCTTAAGGGTTTTAAGAGACTTCGACATCCTCGTAATGACAGGGGGGACTTCTGTTGGAGGTAAGGATTTAGTTCCTGAAGCTCTCTCTAGGGTTAAGGGCGCGAGCTTAATTTTCCACGGCGTCAACCTGAGGCCTGGCAGAACGGCAGGGGCATACTTAATTGAGGGTAAGCCGGTGCTAATGTTTTCAGGCCTGCCCGTAGCAGCTTTAGTAGGTCTTGAAGCGTTCGTTAAACCCTTAATAAGGAAGCTCATGGGAGCCGCCCCGTTACCGGAACCAACCGTGAGGGTTAGGGTGCGTAGGAGGGTGGCCAACGTCGTGGGTTTCAAGTCTTTCTTTAGAGTAGTTGTTTACCGCGAAAACAACGAACTCTTCATGGAACCCCTTAGATTATCAGGGTCCGGAATCATATCAACCCTCTTAAAAGGTAACGCTATATTGGTCGTTGACGAGAATATAGAGGGATATGATGAGGACGACTACGTGAACGTTATTTTAATAGGGCCTATATACGAGAAGAGACCTGAGTTCTTAGATCAAGAAGCCCCGACATCTTCTTAAAGCTTGAACATACCTCACGAACCGAAGAATGCGTTCATGACACGTTGTTAGTGGGGCCGCGGGGATTTGAACCCCGGACCACGGGGACCCAAGCCCCGCATTCTACCAAGCTAAACTACGGCCCCTAATCTACAAAACAATAAGGAACTAGACATATATATTTCTTATGTGGTTCGGGGCGTGAACTTACTCAGTAACCAACACTTCAATCTTGTTCGTTATCTCTTCCTTTATTTTCTTAGTGAATTCCTTAAGTGAGCCGCCGTCTTTCAAGAGTTTCTCGAATTCTTTGAATAGGTTGGTTTGCGGCATGCTTACCTCCTTGATTATTTTGTTGAGTTTCTCGCTTATTACTAAGTAAAGTTCTAGAGATCTTCTTAAGGCCCTCTTCTCTATGTCTAGCCCGTTCATTCTCGTGAAGGCTGCGTGTTCTTTAATCGTTTTTGCCAGCGGCTCCACGCTAGTTATGCTCAGAGCGTTCGTTAAGATGACTTTCGGAGTCCAACCCCTCTTCACAACGGAGTCTAACGCGAAGAGTACTTGGTTGTAGGTTAGGTTAGCTCCCGGTAGGTCGGCTTTATTCACTACGTACACGTCCCCGATCTCCATTATGCCGGCTTTAATAGCTTGTATCTCATCGCCTGACTCAGGCATTAAGACGACGACTATAGTGTCAGCTACGCTCATTATCCTCGTGCTGAACTGCCCTGCCCCAGGAGTTTCTAGGATTATGTAATCAAATCCTAGACGCTCAAGCAACTCGATGGTGAGTAAAGTCTTCAGAGGCAATGATTCCTCCTCACGCGTCGTCATAGACCTGATGTACACTTCCTTAGGAACGTCCTTCATCCTGACCCTATCACCCATTACGGCTCCCCCAGTAATAGGGGATCTAGGATCAACCGCTATGACGGCGATCGAGTTGCCCTCACGAGCTAAGAGGGTGGCTACAGCGTTTATTAATGTAGACTTGCCCACGCCGGCCGACCCAGTGAACCCTACCACGTGAGCGGTTTTAGGCTGGTACGGGATTTGAGTAATCACTGAAATCGAGCTTAGCGGGTTTTCCTCAATCAAGGTTATTAGCTTACTTATTGATGCCTTATCTCTCTTAAGAGCTCCGTTAATGAGTCTCGCGACGTCGATACTCATATAGTCATTCCTCCGGAAACGTGTTTGATGCCGTTACCCGTTAATATGACCACGACCTTCCCGGAAATACTCCTCTCCTTCATTAACTCTCTCGCTACCGCATAGCCGTAAGCGCTCGTGGGCTCGGCTACAACCCCCTCCCTCCACAACTCCCTCAGGTACGGCACCGCTAACTCGTCATCTATTACCGCGTATAAGCCCTCTAATTCTTTAAGGATTTTAGCAACGTGCTGTAGCCTCGGGGCGTCAGTTAACCTTATCCCGTCAGGGAGCTGAGCTCTAGACCTGCAAACACTCACGCAAGGTTTGTAATACTTGGTGAGTGACTCATAACCGCATGCTTGAACAGCCACCAGCTTCGGAACACGCTTAACTACCCCGGCCTCAACTAACTCCATATAACCCTTCCACAAACCTATGAGGAGGGTGCCGCTAGCTAGCGGACTAACGACGTAGTCTACCTCGCCCAACCCCCTAACTAGTTCTAGCGCTAGATCTTTCATACCTTCTAGGAAGTAGGGGTTGATTCTATGCCCTACGTAACACCCCTCCGGATCACTTACGGCAAGCCTAGCAGCCTCGTCCCTCGTAGGAGCCTCCACCACCTCAGCACCCAGAGCTTTAAGCATGTTTTTCTTGCCTGCCGGCGCGTCGTAGGGTACGTAAATCCTGGCTTTTATGCCGGCACGCCCGGCGTAAGCAGAGTATGAAATCCCCGCATTACCTGATGAATCCTCGATAACCAGCTTACAACCCCTGCTCAAAGCTTCTGAAACCGCCGTGACAGCGCCTCTGTCTTTGAACGAACCTGATGGGTTAAGGTAATCTAACTTCAAGTAAATACCTTCCCTAGACTTTATCACGGGCGTCCTACCCTCGCCGAGGGTTACGAGCCTTAACTCCCTAGGAATTAACGTGCCGTCCTCCCTCAAAGACGTACGAAAATCACTATCTACTAAGAGCGGCTCACCGCAGTGCTCGCACACATATAACCCGGGCCTGTACTCAGTCTGAAAACCACACCTCCAACACACTAACCTCACGTCATCACACCGACAAAATATTTTCTCAAATTATTATAAGAACACATTAAAGACCTGAAATTCGATTAAGTGCTGGAACGCATCATCATGGGGAAGGGGATTACTTCCTTTATTGATGTCTGCCCGGTGAATATCATCACTAACCTATCTATCCCTAACCCTAAGCCGCCTGCCGGCGGCATCCCGTACTCGAGAGCTTCCACGAAGTCCCAATCATAAGGGTGTGCTTCAGCATCACCTAACTTCCTCCTCTCCTCCTCCTGCTTAAAGTACGTTTCCTGAAGTACCGGGTCGTTTAACTCTGTGAAGGCGTTAGCTAACTCCATGCCGGCGATGTATAACTCAAACCTCTCAGCATACTCGGGGTTCAGCCTATGAGGCTTGGCTAGAGGAGATGATGACGCTGGGAAATCAATCACGAAAGTAGGCTGTATTAAGTGTTGAGCCCCCACCAACCTATCGAAAAGCTTTACTATAGCCCTACCCCTATCGTAACCACCCGGTAGTGTGAGGCTGTATGTCCTCAGAAGATCTCTTAAGTCGTCATCACTCAATACATCGACGTTGACCCCCGCAAACTCCCTCAACCCATCAACCATCCTAACCCTCCTGTAAGGAGGTCTCAAATCTATCTCAACGTTTGATTCCCCGACGGGATAGCTCACCTTAGTAGTTCCTAGAACCTTCTCAGCCACAGTGCTTATTAGTTCTTCCGTAAGCCTCATCACGTCATTGTAATCCGCGTAAGCTTGGTAAGCCTCCATCATAGTGAATTCCGGGTTGTGTTGCACGTCTATGTCCTCGTTCCTGAAGTTCTTACCTATCTCGAAAACCTTGTTGAAGCCCCCTACCAAAAACCTCTTCAAGTACAGCTCGAGAGATATCCTCAAATACCAGTCCTCACCGAGTGCTTGAATCCTGGTTATGAAGGGTTTCGCGGCGGCGCCGCCGTAAACCGGCTGAAGTATGGGGGTCTCAACCTCTATGAATCCCTTACCCCACATGAACTTCCTTATCTCAGCTATGGTATTGAATCGCGTTTCAAAAATCTTCCTTACTTGCGGGGTCATCATTAAGTCTAGGTAGCGCTTCCTGTACCTGACTTCAGGATCCAGTATTTTATGACCCCACTTAACGGGAGGGGATCTCAGAGCCTTCACTATGAGCTGGTATTCCCTGACGTTAATGGTTAGCTCCCCTTTCTGAGTGTAGAAGAGCTCCCCCCTCACGTTTATGAAATCACCTAAGTTAACGTACCTCAAGAATTGCTCGAAACCTTCATTACCTACGTTACCAGCGTTTACTGAGAGCTGTATTCTGTAGCCGTCGTCTATTAAGTCAACGAACACTAGCTTACCATGCCTTCTGAGACTAGCCACCCTGCCGGCGGTAGCGACTACCTCACCAACCTTGGGGTTGCTGACTATGTTCTTGACTGGTACGTAACCTAGGCTAAGCACGTGTGGGTAGGGGTTAATCCCTTTCCTCATCAACTCCTCTCTTAAACTCTTCCTGAAATCCCTCTCAACACTCATCAAGCCCTACCTAACCTAACAATACGTGATGGGTTAAAATATGTGAGTCACGAGAGACACTTAAAAATCTCCCTTAATGTAGTATTCGGTGAGTAGTGTGCCCGTCGAAGTATACGACAAGAACAAATTTATAGAGTTGTCAGCTAGGGCGGAGGTATGTAGGGTCGTGAGGAAAGAGAAGGAAGGGATAGCTAAGGTCAAGGCTAGAACGAAAAGATATCTCTACACGATAAAAATACCTTTAAACGAATTAGAGGAATTCGTTAAGCAACTGAAGTGTAAGGAAGTTGTTGAAGTAGGTAAGAAGACCTCATAAACTTTTTATGTTGAAGAACCGGGAAGCACGCAACTAGTGAGCTCTTTAGGGTCAGGTTTTCAGAGCGGATTACTCACATCATTACCTCAGAGATCGAGGACCTCATCACGACGTTTTAAGCCGCTTCACTCCATATTAATTCTTGAACTGAAGTTAATATGTTCGGGGTGAGGGTTTGGAGGAAGCTCATGTAGCTCGCTTAGCCGCGGTTACTGAAGCACTCAAGTTCTTGGAGGGGAGAGAATTAATAGGTTTAGGGACTGGCAACACCACGGAACTCTTCATTAAAAAAGCTCATGAGAGGGGGTTGCTGAGGGGTAAGTCTTTAGTAACCACGTCAGCGAGGACCGCGACTGTCTTAGCGGAGCTAGGTTATATGGACGTTAACGTCTTATCCGTTGAGGAACTCGACCTCTACGTGGACTCAGCTGACGAGGTAGATTTAGAGGGTAGGATGCTTAAGGGTGGTGGGGCGGCTCTGACCATGGAGAAGCTACTGGCTAAGCACTCACGATTAAGAGTCTTCGTCGTTGATGAATCTAAGCTAGTAAGTAAGCTCTGCGTGAAGCACCCTATACCGGTCGAGGTCTTACCTAACGCGCTGAGAATGATCTTAAATGACTTGAGGAAGCTCGGCGCGCGAGCCTCACCCAGAGAATGCAACGGAAAGAAAGGACCTGTGGTGAGCGATGTAGGGGGCTTCATAATCGACGTAATGTGGTTAGTTACGGACTTAACGTACACGTCGTATGCTCTGAAAGAATCTCTCCTATGTATTAAGTAGACTTTAGTAGCGTATGAGGTCATCAGCAGAGCTGATTGAAGAGCTGAGTTGCCGCCACCTACTACAGCAACTACCTTGTCTTTGAATAAGGGGGCGTCGCACGCGGCACAATACGTAACACCCCTACCAGCGAATTCCGCCTCGCCCGGAACGCCTAGTCTTCGCCTCCTACTACCTACAGCTAAGATCACCGTCCTGGCCTTGAAGACAGTCCCCGACTTAGTTGAGACTCTGAATAGGTCGTTCTCTTTCGCGACCTCCGTCACGGAATCCATATAGATCGGTACATCATACTTCTTAACATGCTCTATGAACTTCTTAGCTAATTCCGGACCAAAAATTTCTTGTATCCCTATGTAGTCATCGATTATGCCCGCCTCGTTCAGGGTCCCCCCTAGGTTCTCGCCAACGCAGGCAGTCTTAAGCCCTAACCTCTTAGAGTATAGAGCTGCTGAAAGCCCTGCCGGGCCAGCCCCAATAATCAAGACGTCCAGGACTTCCGCTTCACGAGGTTTTCTCGGAATCCCAAGCCTGAAACCCATCTCAAACCCTCAATAACTAGTTATTTGAGGGGGAGTAAATAAAGATGTGTGAGAATGGTGTGGGTTCATGAAGTATCGTGAGCTACTCTACGACCTATTGTTTAACTACGTGGAAGCTCTTGAGTGCAGGGATCTCAGCGTGACGGTTAATAGACCGGATATTAGGCAAGAGCTAATTAACGTGGTTAAATCGCTGAATGCTTCGGAAGGGTTGAGGAAGAACATGAATTACTACACTCAAGTCTACAAAGACTTCTTAAAGAACTACCTTAAGGCACCGTACAGCAAGACAGGGTACTCACCTGAGAATCTAGCCAGGACGTTCCTGAGAAACCCACTCGCTAGAGTCAAGAACGATCTCGAAGGGATTAGATACGTGACAGAGTTGAAGACCTTCATACCCACGCTAGTGGTGGATAGTGATAAGGTAAGCCTACCCCTAATACTCCGTAAAGCACTTAAACGTGAGACCATCCCCAGCCTTAAGTCAGTCTTAGAACTCTCGGGGTATGAGCTAGTCTTAGCAGACAGCGCGAACAGACCTATCTACGTACTCTTCTCGAAAAGGAACAAGCTCTACGCAGTAAGCAGGAATACCGCGAGAGTAATAGTGTTATCGTTCGGAGTGCCCGGACTCCCCAGATACTTTGTTAACCAATCACTCAATACTTTCAAGAAATTAGTAGCTATGTACTATCCTCAAAGCGTTTGCGAGTACCTGGACGCGAGGGCAATAGTGAAAACCGTTTCTCAGTAGATGGCAGTTCATTTGTTAGAGCCCCATCATCTACTTCTCAACGGCTTTCTTATAGGCCGTCCCCGTGCTACGGGAGCGGTCGCCACCAGTCGCCTAGCGGCTCATCCCCGGGGCTCCCTCCGCCGAAGACGACCCCGAAGAGTCCCCCTCACCTAGATCATCGAGATCATCCATCACCTATTCACAGAAAACTTAATAAAGAATTTCTTAGACATCAACAAACATGAGCAATACAAATGATTATGGGAACTGAAAAAACCCTGAAAACTGTGTTCACTGCCTCGCCGGAAAACTAGAGACTAAGACTTATTTGATATTCTCAGAGTTTATGAGGGGGTCTTAAATGACTATTAAAGTGAACTCTCCGTACATAACGGAGGATGAGGTGCGGGAAGTAGTTAAGGTTCTGAGAAGTGGTAATCTGGCTGCGGGGGAGTACACCCGTTTATTCGAGGAGTCGTTCGCTAGGTACTTAGGGGTGAGACACGTCCTCACGGTAAGTAACGGTACGGTGGCTCTCTACCTAGCTCTCAAAGCCTTAGGTATTGGTCCTGGGGATGAGGTGGCTGTGCCGGATTTCACTTTCTTCGCAACCGCCTCGTCGGTAGTTCTAGCCGGTGGTAGGGTGGTTCCAGTAGATATAGATTTGGAGACCTACAACATAGATCCTAACGACTTAGGAGAAAGACTTACTGGGAAAACCAAGGCCGTCATACTCGTTCATTTATACGGTCAGCCAGCGGACGTGGATAGTGTGAGGGAGGTACTGGATGGTAAGACTGTCTTCCTGATTGAGGATTGCGCGCAGTCGCACGGGGCTGAGTATAAGGGGGTTAAGACAGGGTCTCTAGGCGTGGTAGCTGCTTTCAGCTTCTACGCTACGAAGAACTTGACTATGGGTGAGGGGGGTGCTGTAGCGACTAACCGAGACGATATAGCTGAGTATGTGAAGCTTCAGAGGAATCACGGGCAGGTTGAGAAGTATTTCCATTCGGTGATTGGCTGGAACTTCAGGATAACCGATCTGCAAGCAGCGTTAGGCTACGTTCAGCTAGCTAAGCTGGATAAGATGAATGAGAGGAGGCGTGCTATAGCTAAGATATATAACGAGGAACTCACGGGAATTAAGTTTCTGAAGCTTCCTGTTGAGAAGTCGTACGCTAAGCACGTCTACCATCAATACACTGTGTGGGTTCACGGTGACGGCGTTAGGGATAGGTTGAGTGAGTTCCTCAGGGCTAGGGGGGTGCAGACAGCAGTTCACTACCCCAATCCCGTGCACATGCAGCCTGCTCTCAGGGATTACTTGGTCATGAGTAGGAAGCTAGTTAATTCTGTGGAAGCGTCTAAGCACGTCCTCTCACTCCCTATGCACCCAGGCTTAAGCGACGAAGACGTTTTGACCGTCGTTAAATATATTAAGGAGTTTTTCAGGGATCTTAAAGTTTAGAGAAGTCTAAATTTTATTTATCTCTAAGCAAGTTATACTCGGTGATGGGATGGGGAGACGCATGAGTGAGTCCATAGAGGATTATATTCTCACGGTGTACCGCTTAGAGAAGCTTTGCGGGGTGGCTAAGACGTCTCAGATTTCCAGGGAACTGAACTTGAGGGAGGGTACCGTGAGTAAGGTGTTGAGGAAGTTACGTGATGAGGGGTTCGTTGTCTTGAGTAGGTATAGGGGGGTTAAGCTAAGTGATTTAGGTAGGGAGGTAGCTGAGAGGATATTGAGGAAGCACGCGATAATAGAGGTCTTCCTCACGGATTTCCTAGGCTTTGATAAGCTTAAAGCACACTACCTAGCGCATAAAATGGAGCACCTGCCTGATGAGGTGGTTGAGGCCATATACCACAAGTTAGGTAAGCCGAGCTTACGTCACCACATATCGTTCGTGAGGGAGTTAAGCGAGGAAGATTATAAGCGGGTGATTCCTCTCACGAAGGTCGCCCCTAACAAGTGTTATGTGGTCACCCACCTCTACGTCGAGTTAAGCACCGTTCTCGAAAAGCTATCTAAGTCTAATTGCGGGTACCCGTGCGTGATACGTGTTGAGGGCCTAGGTTCTAAAGGGGTTTCAGTGAGTGTTTCCGGCGTTGAAGTAGTTTTTACCTACCAGGAAGGAGAGTCTATATTCGTTAAGGAGGTGCAGTGCGGTGAGTAAGCAGGTTTCCCCTCTTTCCAGCGTGCCCGAAGGTTGTAGGGTGCGCGTGTACAGGGTGTGTGCCGGTAGAGGCCTCTCAACAAGGCTTTACCAGATGGGGGTAGTGCCTGGCGAGGAGGTTTTGGTGAAGCACAATAATAAAGGCTTCATCATACTAGAGGTTAGGGGGGTGGAGATAAGTCTTAGTAAGGGCATTGCTTCGAAGATAGAGGTTGAGTGCTTGACTAACTGTCTTTAAACGTTATACTTATTCACCGACGCGTGAGACCATCCGTTTTAGCCTGTTTAGTAGAAACAATAATTATTAACTCTATCTACGAAACCTAATTGGTGGATGCTTTGAGTCAGGAAAAATTAAATAGTAAGGTAATTGATGAAGTCCGGAAGATTGTCTGGCCCAGGAACCTCAAGCTTTTCACGGCAGGTCCTGTCGCATGCTTCCCCGAAGTTCTTGAGGTCATGAAGTTTCAGATGTTTAGCCACAGGTCTAAGGAGTATAGGGAGCTACATAAGGATACTGTTGAGAGGCTTGCCAGGTTTGTTGAGGCTAGTGAGGGCACCGTCCTCTTATTCCCGAGTAGCGGTACCGGCGTCATGGAGGCTAGCGTGAGGAATTTCGTCTCGTTAGGCGGTGCCGTCCTCACCACGATAATAGGCGAGTTTGGCTCCAGGTATAGGGAGGTGGTTGAGAGTAATGGTAGGAGAGCGGTTGTTTTAGAGAAGAACGCTGGCGAGCCTGTTTTCCCCGACGAGTTAGATGAGGCTCTGAGGAAGCATCCTGAAGTGGAGGCTGTGACAATAACGTATAATGAGACCAGCACGGGCGTCTTAAACCCGCTTAAGGAGTTAGCTGAGGTTGCTAAGAAACACGGTAAGCTAGTCTTCGTGGACGCGGTCTCCGCGATGGGGGCTGCTGAGATAAAGTTTGACGCGTGGGGTCTTGACGTCGTGTTCACGAGTAGTCAGAAAGCTTTCGGGGTGCCTCCGGGCTTGGCTGTCGGGGTGTTCAGTAAGGAGGCTTTGAAGAAAGCTGAGGCAATACCTAGCAGGGGCTGGTATTTCGACGTGCTGAAGTACCTACACTACCAAGAGAAAGAGTGGTCGACCCCCTCAACACCCCCGATACCTCAGATAATAGGCCTGAACGTCATGTTGAGGGTGGTTGATGAGATGGGCGGTAAGAGTGCTTGGCTTTCCATGTATTCTGAGAGAGCTAAGATGGTTAGGGACGGGGTTACGAGACTCGGGCTAGAACTCTTCGCTAGGAGAGGCTACGAGTCACCCACAATCACTTCCGTTAAGTCTCCTGAAGGTATTGACGGGTACGAGGTCTACAGCAGGGTTCGTGAGAGGGGTTACGAGATAGCGGCTGGTTACGGGAAGTTTAAGAAGACTTCGTTCAGGATAGGGCACATGGGTTACATGCCTAAAGAGTACATAGAGGAGGTGCTGGGAGTGATTAAGGAGGTGTTAGCTGAGCTCGGGTGGGTGGGAAAGAAATGAAGGCGTTAATAGCTGCCCCAATCCACAGAGACGCCATAAAGATGCTTGAGGACGCAGGTATTCAGGTAGTTTATAAGGAGTACCCCTCGGAAAAAGAGTTAAGTGAGTTGATAGTGGACGCGGACATCTTATTCGTCAGGAGTAAGCCGTTGGTCACGGCCGAAGTAATAAGCAAAGCCGGGAAACTGAAGGTAATTGCTAGAGCTGGTGTAGGGCTTGACAACATAGACGTTAAAGCGGCTGAGGCTAGGGGAATCAAGGTAATTAACACCCCTGAAGCAACGAGCAGGAGCGTGGCCGAGCTAACCATAGGTTTAATGCTCTCCGTAGCTAGGAAGATAGCTTACTCTGACAGGAAGATGCGTGAGGGTAAGTGGGTAAAGAAAGAAGCTGAGGGAATAGAGCTTAAGGGCAAGACGTTAGGGATAATAGGGTTTGGCAGGATAGGTAGGGAGGTTGCCGCGATAGCTTCTAAAGGCTTGGGCATGAGAGTGCTGTATTACGACGTCTACAGAGCGAGCCCAGAGATAGAGAGGGAATTAGGCGCCACTTTCGTGGACTTAGAGACTTTAGCGAGGGAGTCTGATGTTGTTAGTGTTCATGTTCCTCTTACTCCTGAGACTAGGTGGTTGGTTGGTGAGGGTTTGTTGAGGTTGATGAAGAAGAACGCAATACTAATAAACACTTCAAGAGGAGGAGTAGTAGATACTAAAGCATTAATAAAAGCACTACAAGAAGGCTGGATAGCAGGCGCAGGACTAGACGTATACGAAGAAGAACCACTACCACCAAACCACCCACTAACGAAACTTGATAACGTCGTTCTAACGCCGCACATAGGTGCATCAACAGAGGAAGCGCAGGAGAGGGCTGGCGTAGACGCGGTAAGGAAAGTCTTAGAATTGATTAAGGAGCTTAAGTGAGTCGGTGGCTCACCGTAAGGTGGTCACTTATTGTCATCGAAAGAGAAGGTTCGTGTGAAAATACCGAAGTACGATATCCCGGCCGTCAAGTTAGGGTACGTGTTGCTTGACGCGGATGACCTACTACCTCATGAGGAAATAGTTACGGAGAGATTAAACGATATAGTGAGGAATATAAGGGAGCATAACGCTCTCGACATGCCCTTGATAGTAGCGCCCATACCAGGTAGTGGCAAGTACCTCATAGTTGACGGGCATCATAGGTGGGCTGCTCTAATCAAGTTGGGGTGTAGGAAGATACCTTCGGTGATAGTGGATTACTTCGATCCTAGAATCAAGGTCTTCACATGGTATCCTGCTTTCTCGGGGGAGCCCGACCTACTCCTCAGTAGGTTGAGCGGGGTGAGCGTCCGGACGTGTGGGTTAAGCATAGACTCAGTCAATGATGAGGACTTAAGGAATAAGGCTTTCTTAATGTTTGATAGGAGTAGTAGGTGTGTGTCTATAGAAGGCGATGTCGAGGTTCAGAGGAGGGTGTTGAGGATTCTTGACGAACTCGCTGTGAGGGATTTGATAAGCCTTGCTTGGTATGGGTTGCTCTCAGACGCCTCGGAAGATCTCCGCAAGAACGAGATAGATTGTGTGCTGGTGCGGAGAGCTTTCAGTAAATCAGAGATAATGGAGTATGTTAGGGGAGGGGGTGTTTACCCACCAAAAACTACCAGGCATTTACTCCCCTTCACACCTATCAAGGAATATATTAAACTCGAAGTATTGTGTACCTAGTCTTAGTAGTTTCTTGCTCTAGTCTATCAATGAATCTCAACCTCTTCGCCGGGTCGGGATGGGTTGAGAATATCTCTAGTGGCGATATTCTCTTCTGAGATTTAATCCATTCAACGACTTCGTCGATATCGTAGGTTCTTATAGAAGATCTTACGCCTAGCTCAGGATCTGATATGAGTAAAGCTTTGAGCTTGGTAGCACTACTAATCTCCCCGGATCTAGGCTTACTTATAGTTCCTGAAGCGACTAGAATCCTTGCGAGAGCTCTCTGGAGGTTCCTACCCCCTTCAGGTAGCGTTAACACAGAATTAGAGTCAGCGTAGTATTCTCTGAGCCTACTTATGTAGAGAACCACCAAGTTACTCAAGAAAGACACTATTATGAGGACCATCCCAACTAAGAAAGCGAGTGCAGGCGTTGACTTACTCTCCCTACTACGTCCTGAGCTGAAGAAGCCTGAGTAAATGAGTATTCTGCCAAGCCAGTAGATCAGGGCTGGCAGTATGCTTATGACCATCATTACCTCAACATCCCTATGCTTTATGTGCCCTACTTCGTGAGCTACCACCGCCTCAACCTCCTCGCGAGGTAAGCTGTCTATAAGTCCTTGAGTGACAGCCACCTTATACCCGCTCAGGAAGTTACCGTACGCGAAAGCATTAGGTATTCCTAGCTGTGATATCATGGCTTTAGGAACTCTCTTAAGTCCGGAAGCTCTAGCAACTTTCTCAACCACCTCAGCAACCCAGAGATCTCCAGTGCTGGTAACCGGCCTGACCTTGTAGAGCGCTTCTATGATCCACGGGCTAATTAACCATTGAAGGAAGTGAACGCCTACAACGAATACGAGGGAAAACGTCAGTATGGTCATGACGTCCGCACCGTACGAGAACAAGCTCAATATTGCGGATAATATTAGAGTCGTTATGCCTATCACTAAAGCTATGGATCCGAGCATCGAAAGCCTCAACTTAATCAGGGACGCCACCTAACCTCACCTCAGATTAATAATACATTAAACTGCTTTTAAAGCGATTTAATTATGAGTGATTCTTTAATTACGTGAACCCCTTATCTTATGGGTGATGCAGTGTGGTCGTGGTAGGGCCTACGCTAGTGGTTAAGCATGTGGAGAATTCTGATTTGTTGAAGAAAGCTTATGATTTTCTAGAGCAAGATGAGGAGATCCAGACACTCATAAAGATGTCTAATGTGATGGCCGTAAGTAGGTTGAGGTATAACGATCATGGAGTGGTTCATTCGAGGATAGTCTCAGGTTCTGCTCTAGAACTCTTCGATATGTTGGTTGAGGCAGGTCTTAAACCGTCCACGATCGCTTACGGGACCGCTAGGAGTGTTGAGGAGGCTAAGTTGGTTGTTCTAGTCGCTGCGTACCTCCACGACATAGGCAATTCCGTACACAGGGTTGAGCACGAGTACGTGGGCGCGTTATTAGCTAAAGACATCGTAGACAGGATGTTTCGTGAGATACTCCCTAACCTGAGCCCGGCTAGTAAGTACATGCTTAGACACGAGATAATGCACGCTATCTACGCTACGGAGATCAACACGAGAGCGTTAACTCTGGAGGCCGGGGTCGTTAAAGTAGCTGACGGTACGGACATGGCTGAGGGGAGGGCCAGGATACCGTATAAGATGGGTAAGCTAGACATGCACTCGGTTTCAGCGATCAGTATTAAGAAAGTAGAGATAGTTAAGGGTTCTGAAGCACCTGCTAGGATAAGGATACACATGGACGACTCGGCAGGTCTCTTCCAAATAGAAGCGGTTCTCAAACCGAAAATACTTACTAGCGGATTCGAGAAATACTTCGAGGTCTACATGAATGTTAACGGGAAAGAACTCAGAATATACCCGGATTAGCGGGGAGGACCTCACTAATACCTAATCATGCGTGAACCAGTTTCTCAGCTTTCAAAAACGTGTAGAAGATTCCTGCGAGGAATACCCCAACCCACATTGAGGTAAAGTAATTTCCTATGATTAAGTTACCTAGGAGAGTTGCTGTTAAGTATGTAGCAAATAACACGAGGTTCGTATCTCTACCGCTCTCAAGTTCTTTCTCACCCTTAGGTGTTACTATGTAGGAAATCCTATTATCGAGTAAGGCCTTTATAGTGTGAGTTAAGATGTGAGGTGATATAGAGACTGTGAAAGCCGCTATAGAACCCATACTCTTCAGTATCCTGAGCTTAGGTAATTTAAGCTTTTCAAGAGATTCGTAAATACTTAACCCGTAAGCCACGGTCATTACAGAGAACGCAGTCAGGAAATACACGTTCATTCTCATTAAGTCGTCGCGGAGTAATATCGATAACGCAGGTATTAGGATTAGGGAGAGGGAGAGACTCGCTAGAGGTATGTACTGTAGTAGGAAGAGAGCGCCTTCAACGAGTCTCAGCAAACCTAGATCCCTACTCCTCTTAACCACGTACTTCAAGTAACCCTTCTTCAGAGTCTCTATCGCGCCGAAAGCCCACCTCGTTTGCTGTACTGTGAAAGCCTTGAAACTTGAAGGTACTGAAACCTCTACCAACGCTTCGTCGGAGTAGCCGACGAGGTAGCCTGCCCCATGTAGTTTAGTCCCCATATACATGTCGTCTTGTATCACGTTATGCTCCCATAAACCAACCTTAAGTAGAACGTCCTTCCTATACATAGTCCCAGTACCTAACGGGAAGATCATGAAGCCAAGGTTGTGCCTGCCTCTATAGAGTGTGTCCACCACGTACTTCATGCTGTACGTCAGGGAGACGCCGAGCTTCGTTTTCCTATAACTATAACCTACCCATCTAGCCACGCACGCGTCATGGCCTGACTCAATACATGAGATTAGTTTAGGTATGGTGTCCTCACGTATTCTTGAGTCGACGTCTAAGAATAGGATTAAGTCATACTTAGAGTTAAGGATACCGTAATTTAGTGCGGCCGCCCTACCTTTAGGTCCTTCAGTTCTTATGATAAACCTGAAATTCCTGAGCCCTAGTCTTGAAGCATGTTCCTCGGAAGCTTTCTTAAGCTCTAACGCCGCTTCAGGAGGGTCATCACACACGATTAAAACCTCGTAGTCATTCCTTAACTCACTTAAACCCTTACTTAAGTTCTCAATTAACTCGATTACTATGTGTTCAGGCTCGTTCTTCACAGGCACTACCACGCTAACCCCTGAGTTGGGGAGGCCTGTGCCTGCACGCGCGCCCCTCTTAACACTCTTCCCCCCGCCGAGAAAGTATATGACGCTATGCACGAACATTATCACAACACTCGGCATTATAAGAAAAACGTAAATCAGCGATCTAATTACCTCATCCACCATCTCCCACACTAAAGATAATACTAAAGAACGCGTTTTTAATAAAATACTTGATCCCACAACCATGACTAGATAAGGAAGGAGCTCCCGGAAGTGAAGCATAAAAACTTTTATATTAGTCTTTTGTTTAAATATAACTTAGACAAGAGTGTGATACTCTTGACTAACTTAGATGATGTAATTGAGTGGTTGAGGACTTACAGCTCTTCTTTCATAAACGCGAGGAAGATATCGAGGAAATTTAACGTGAATAGTAAGGTGGCGGCACACATACTGAAACAGCTGAAGATTAAGGGTTACATAGTTCTTTACAGGAGGAGGAGAGGTAGGTTCAACATATATAAAGTAAACAAGAACAGATTAAACGGCAAGTCAGGGAACTCCAGAGGGTTTATTGCTGTAGCAAGACCTAAGTAGCTTAAATAACTTAACCGAGAAAAACTTTCTTAAGGCCCTCCACTCTGGAAACCGATAACTAGACTTTCTTGACGTTAGTTACGACTGTGGTAGTATTGGCTAAGTTATCTCCTACCGGACAACGCTCCTCAACTAACTTAATCCACTTCCTCAGAGTCTCTAAGTCAGCGTCACTCCTCACTAGAACCTCCGTCCTTATCTCTTTATAACCCGCTCTCTCACCCACGCCGGTCATGTACTTGCTCGGGTTGATCACCCCCTCCACATTCACTTCCAAACCTTCTATGCTTATCCCCAGATCCTTAGCTACTAAAGTCCCAACTATGTTTATACACCCAGCTAAAGCAGCTAAGACGTACTCAACAGGGCTCGGCGCCTCACCACCTATCTTATCAGTTATTATCTCGTATTCACCGCTCTTCACAACCATCATCGTTGGTGAAACTCTTTTACCGCTTACCTTAACTACTACATCCTTCATTTCCGTTTTCACGCTTAATCACCTCGTTATTTATGATAAAAACACCTTAATAAGCGTAGTAGTTTACGACTGAAGACCTTGATTCCTTAACGTGGGGACGAACTTACCTTAATATTCCTGATTTCCTCGTAAAACTCTCTCAAGACATTCTCGGCTTTCTCCTTACCTGCTTCTATTAAATCTATCTTTTCCTGGAGTTTCCTCGTTCTCTCTTCGTTGATTAAGTCATTGAATTTCTCGTTCAAGAACTTGAATACTTCCTTCCCTCTACGAGTAGCTACCAGCTTCCCCTTACCTACCTCCACGACGTAACCTCTTCTCTTGAGAGTGTCTAAGATCTTAGCGTATGTTGAGGGTCTTCCTATACCCCTACTCTTCATCAACTCTACCAGGTCGCTGTACGTGTATAGCGGGTGTTCAGGAACAGCTCTGGAAGTGACTTCAGTTACGAGATACTCCCCGTCCCTCAACTCACCTAAATTAACGACGTTGAAGTACTTGCTCAGCTTGCTAAACCCCTCCTCCACCACCCGGGTAACGAAAGTAAATTCCTTGCTGAAGTCGTTGAACACCAACTTAAACGACGTCTTCTCTATCCTTGACGGAATCATTTGACTAGCTATAAACCTCCTGAAGATGAGGTCGTAGAGTCTGTAGTCGTCAGGTCTTAAAGGCACTGCGAAAGATATTACGCCGGCAGCTCTCAAAGTCTTGATTTGCTTAGAGTCGAGAGGTCTCGTAGGCCTTATACACTCGTGAGCACCCTCCTTCTCCCACCTCCTCCCATGGAAGAACTCGTGCCCGAAAACCCTCTCAATGTAGTCTCTAGCTATGGAGATACCTAGAGAACTAACAGTAGTGCTATCAGTTCTGTGGTAGGTTATGAGACCTGCTTCAAAAAGTCTTTGAGCAGACTCCATGACCTTAACCGCGGAAACTCTCAACACTCTAGCGGCTTCTGAAAGCATTGCGTCCGTGGTGTAGGGGGGCGGCGGGTAAACCTCCTGAAGACTCCTCCTAACATCTGTTAAGAAAACCTTACCCGCACTCCTGACAGCGTCGGCGAAGCCCTTAGGAGCTTTAAAGATTAGGGGGATCTCCACTCCCTCAAGCTTTAGAGTCACTAACTCAGCTTTAGTTCTGTGAATGTTCGTGCGGTCGACAACCCAGCCAAGGACCGGGGTCTGCACCCTACCGGCTGAGAGGAAGTTGAGTTTAAAGACCTTCCAGAGTATGGGGCTTAAGCTAAAACCGATCCACCTATCCTCAATCCTCCTAACTATCTGAGCGTGGACTAAGTGCTCGTCAACCGATGTTAGGTTTTTGAGGGCCTCAGTCAAGCCCCTGCGCGTGACCTCGTGAAATCTAACCCTATAGATATTCTTGTTTAAGGGTTTGAGTAGTAGGGTTACGTCCCAAGCTATCTTCTCGCCCTCGGAGTCGGGGTCTGTACCTACTAAAACTTCATCAACTTGTGACGCCAGCTTCCTGAGAGCTTCTATGACGGGCTTACTCTCCACGAATACCTTACCACCGCATGATGGGCACACAACCTCCTCCTCAGGCACCTCCCTACCACACTTAACGCACCTTCTTATAGGCTTGTAGTAGGGCTTAAACGAAGAATCTCTCACGACAACCCCAAACCACTTCCTTATGTCGGTAACTAAGTCTAGGATATGGCCTCCGGTAGCTGTGATGACCATTAACCTATTCTCGGTGAGTACTTCGTATGTCTGCAAGCCGTTGATTACTCTCCTAGTAGGTCTACCGAATAGTTTAGCGATGGTTTTGGCTTTATTAGGTGACTCGACAACGAATAAGGTTGTCTTCATGAGTTCCCTCTTCTTAACCCTCAGCTTACCTTCAAGAGCCTCCCTTACCTTAGCCCTATCCCTATCCACTTCTTTCAATACCTTGGTGACACGGCCCTCGTCATACTCGGAGAACTCGAGAGTTTCTAGTAACCACTTAAGATCTCTTAATAGCGCGTTGTAAGCTTTCTCTTCATCAATTACTAGAATACTTAAACCCTTCGTGAGACCGCCTACGTAGAGCCTCGACGTCCTCCCGCTTGCTTGGATGTAAGCGGTCGCGTCAGGTATTATGAAGAAATACTCACCCTCCCTACCACCAAAAGTTATGGTCTTGCTCTTCCTGAGTCTATCAATTACTTCAGGATCTCTCAACACCTTGTTCATGAAGCGTAACGACTCCTCAGCAACCCTCCTCACGAACTCTTGGTAACCGCTGAGTTCCTTACCGTTTCTCAAAGCTTCGCGCACGGCTTCTAAAGTCTCCCTACTCGCAGTCCTGATCTTAATTAGCCCTCCCAGAACCCTATCAAACTCTTCCGAGTACCTCTCGTACACAGCGTCCTTAACCTCGTTAAGCAGTATTAACCACCTGCTTGGCTGGAAATCCTCCACACTTATTCTCAGCCTGAACTTAGGGACCCCTGCGAACACAGCATACCTTACTCTTTCAGGGAGGTCTATGCCTCTGGTCAGCGGGCTTCTGTAGGAAGCGATACCTATTAAAGCGTCTAACCTCCCCTCAACAAACTCGTTAAACACCTTCTTCCTGGAACCTAGGTAAGCCTCAACCTTAAGACCCCTCCCCTTAAGGAAGTCCGCTAACTTCTTCACGTAGTCAGCCCCCTTATCCATGGGGACGTAGATAAGGCCCCCGCCACCAGCTTTCTCAACGATCTTAGCCACCACTTCCTCGACGGCTTCCCCGTTAGGTCTGACGTAGAAGTCTTCGATATTCCTCCCCATCTCCGTCTTACCGCCCACCGAGAACCCGTAGAGCGTGTTAAGCATTCTCACACTCTTCGTTCTTCGAGCTGTTTGCGTAGCACCACTAACCACCACAAGCCCCTTAACTTTTTCTTGGAGGGAAACCCTCAGCTTATGCGCTTCATCAAGTAATCGTCTAGCTTCATCAGGGTTTTCCGGAGCTAGCTTCCTAGCCTCACTCTCAAGCTCCTGTATTGTGTTGACCTGTTCCTCATCCTCCTCCGTCACCCCAAGCATCCTCAAAACTATTTCAACGCTCTTACTCCTTCTGAGGAAGCTGTCCACGTCGTCTACGAAAGCTATGCTTATCGGCTGCCTTAACTCGGGTTTCTTCATCAGTGAGGCTGGGGTAGTTATTATTATAGAAGCCTCACCCACATTCTCGATAGCTTCCCTCCTGCCCTTCTCGGTCATCAAGCTATGGTAAGCTACTACTTTCACGTTACTTAACCCCAGCTTATCACGGATGGAGACGGTCTTGCCGTATACTTGATTAGCTAGCAAGCTGGTTGGGACAAGTATTAGCGATCTCCTCCCCTCATGAGCCGCCGCGTATAGAGCTAGTATGATCTGCATCGTCGTCTTACCGCTCCCTGTAGGGGCTATCATAGCGAAACTCTCGTTATTGAAGAACCTGCGTGCCCAGAGTCTCTGAAGACCCCACATCCTAGAATTAATCACTTTAAGAAACATACGGTCAATTTCCTCAACCTTCTCCTCAATAATCTTAAGTCTACGTAGATACCCATCCCTAATAACCCCAGTCTTCAAGTCCTTACGAGGTAAACACTTCCTGCAAGGCAACCCACTAGCTAACCTACTCGACTCTATATCTCCCCCGCAATTAGGGCACAAACCCCTGAAGACAGCTTCTATAGCCATGACTTTATACCTGTATTACCCACCCTAAAATACTACTAGAGTATATTGAAGCTTAAAAATCTAAGCACTGATAGCCAACACAACAAAGCACTCCCTACTAACCAGCAACCCCCACCCCAATCCAAGGTGGGAGGTGATCAAAAACTCACGAAACCTATGTGGGAATTCGGTGCGTCAAGATCTACGACGATCAACCTATCGTCAAGTCTTAGATGAATCAATCCCTCACCCGATACCATAGCTCCATAAGGTAATTCGGTGAGCCTCGCTCTATAAGAAACTAAGTAAGCTCTCGCGCCGTGAATGATTTGCGGTCTTAAAATACTCACCCTATATATAGCGGGCGTTTTATGTGTGGTATCGATTAACTTAACTAGCACTCGCTCCTCACGGGTCACGTCGTAAGGACCTAAGATCTCCTTCTCCTCATCGCAATCAAGTATTCTGAGGGTATACTTAATTCCTCTAAACTTTCCTTGAGTAAGCTTTCTTCGCAGGAGTCTTACGTGATGATTAATCGGAAGTAACTCACCCACCGATGAGATCTCCTCAAGAGCGTCACTTAACGAGAGATCCTCCGTGATCCCCGAGCTCCTCAAAGTTCTTAAGACTTCGTAACTATCAACTGATTGCTCCCAGCAGATTAAGTCTATGTCTGATTCACCAGTATAGTAGCCGCCAAGTAAACTCCCACTCAAGCCACACTCAAGACCGTGACTAGATAATAACTCAATTAAATCGAGCGCTGCACGGTGTAGGTGGTTTGAGCTCTCACGCAGCGCCGCAACCACTTCTAAAGACCTCAAACACTCAGATACTGCCTCCCAAGGAATTATAGGGACTACCTTCCCGATCTCGGGAAGAAACCTCATATAATGCCTATAATACCTCGCCACAACGTCGTAAGCCTCACCCAACCTCTTCAGTTTCCTGCCCTCGAAAATTCTGGGAACCGCGACAACCCCGTCAAGAGGGTGGTAACATCCCTTAACCACCCATAAGCTACCATCACGTAATCTAACCATATCGCCTTCAACAAGCTTCGAACACGGACTCATCAACAGAAACCTCACCAATGTTGCGGGATCACCGCCATTTATGGTGGGGGATAAGCTCTTATAAATTCTTTAATCACGAACCCGCCCCTAACGTGGCTGGCGGCTCCCCGCTATTCATGGCGGGGGTTCTGCACCCTCTAGGGCTTTCCCTCATTGTTCAGAGCCCCTCACGGGTGCGGCATCACTTGCTCAGGCCCCGCCGCCAGCTCCGGGGAGGTGCGGGCTCATAGCCTGCTAAACTCGCCCACACCCAACACCAAGAGTAAATACTATAACAAAAGCTTATAAGCCTTCCACACACCCCCCACCTTAAAAGGAGAGGCTCCCAATCGGGGTGACGGGGGCTTCAACAAGCCTTGGAGCTGGCATTTAGACCCTGACACGATATCGGTCGCTGACGTCGCGATAGAGTTGTGTGATGGGACTCCTTCATTCGTGGAGAGCGAGCTAGATTATTGGCTTAACGTAGTTAAGCGGTACTGCCCTTGGAATACCAAGATAGTTGCTGAAGAACCTTGGTTCAAACCTTCCTAAATCTAAGGAAATAGTTTTTGCTTTAATCGGGTCCCGGCTTCAGTAAGGAGCTTGTGGGGCAACGCGCGGGTTTTAACCGAATACAGCGCTTTCCTTAAGTAGCTTGCCTTCCTCAAATCTCTCCAGTCTTAATTCCCTGGTCTCGGGTAGCTTAGGCTTCCCCTCCAGGATTATGTTCTTGAGCTCCTCACCTATTATCGGGGCCATCATATATCCGTGACCGCTAAACCCTGTTGCGACAACTAGGTTCTCCAGATGCGGGATAACCCCCACTATGGGGTGATGGTCTGGCGTGACCTCGTAATACCCTATCCACACCCTGAGTAGGTTAGTGCTCAGTATTTGAGGGAAGTACCTAGACATTATAGTCACTGCTTTCCTCAGATACCCGTACCTGAGGGTAGTGTCTTCCTCCGGTACGGGGAATTCCGTACCTATTAAGAGACTTCCCGTCTCGTGCTGAACTATGTAAGAACCTGTCTCCTTATGTATGACTAAGGGCTTAATGAACTGCACGTATTTTTCGGTGACTAGCAAGTGGTGTGGGTCTTTCTTAAGCGGTATCTTAACACCTATCCTTTCCAGAATATCCTTACACCACACGCCGGCCGCCACTACTACGTGCCCACCTACCTCAACATCTTTCGATTCGTTAATGGTTATGGATCGTGCCCTGCCACCAGATACTCTCACGTTAGTGACCGGGGTATACTCATGTATGGCGACCCCCAACTCCCTCAACTTCCTCCTCACAGACCACAAAAACTTTAGCGGGGACGCTTTCCCCGCCATAGGGTCGTAGAGCGCTGCCAAGACATCGTTTAATTCTATGGGTACCACATCCCTGATCTCGTCTCTCTCGAGAATACGGGTTGGTACGCCCAGACTATTCTGATAAGCTGATAGCTTTTTATGAACCTCTACTAATTCCTCCGTAGTTAGTAGCCATAAATACCCGTCTTGAACGAATTCCAGCCCGCTGATCTCCTCCCTTAGAGATAACCATCTACTTATGGATTCCTTCATTAACTTCACGTGAACGTCTGACGCGAACGAAGCTCTAACACCGCCCGCACACCTACCCGTACTTCCGAAACCTAGGTACCTCCCCTCAAATATGTGTATGTCTTTAACGCCTTCCCTAGCCAAGTAGTAAGCAGTCATAAGACCTGTTGAGCCACCGCCTATTATGGCTACCTCAACGGATTGCTTAACAACCAATCCTTAACTCACCTCTCCTTAAACGTGTATAGGGGTATCGGCTTCAGAGGAGGTCTTGATGGAGGAACGTTTAATTCTGTGTCACTCTTGCCTCTAGCGGTGTCTCCGAAGAGTTGCGGGTACATACGTAGTATTGTGTTTATGCAGTAACGACCGCCGCAAGGACCCATACCTATCCTAAGCCTCCTCTTAAGGGTTTCTATGTCCTTAATCCCTTCCTCCTTAATTACTTTCTGGACTTCCTCTAAGGTTATTTCCTCGCAAATACAGAGGAGTTTAACCATCACTTAATCACCCTAATAGCTCTCACGACCATGACTAAATCCTTAGGGACTGAGAGCGTGACTACCCAGGACCTAGTTATCTTGTCTCTGTAGACCTTCGTTACAGTGCCCCTACCCACCTCCCTCCCCTCACGATCTAAGAGTAAAACCTCACTACCCTTCGAAGGAGCGGGAAGTAACTCGTGAGGTAGCGTGACATAACCCACGTCCCCCTCTCTTGAGACGTCTACGACGAATATGGCTAGCCCGGGACACCGCCCAACGCATACCCCGCAGCCAGTGCATTTACTGAAGTCTATCTTAGGTAGGTCAGTTATTTTGTTTTTGGTGACGGCGTTGAAGGGGCAGGAGAACACACACACGTTGCACGGGATTTCCTCAACGCACTCGTAGATAGCTACAGGTCCTCTACGTAATCGTTCCTCGCTCGGTACGTACCCCATCCTAGCTAGCGTGTCTAGATCAACCACTCCTGACTCCTTAAAGTGTGTCAAGCATTCACACCCCCGCAGGGCAGGAGAGATAGTTGCCAGCTCCTCCTAATCTTCTCACTGACCGGAGCTGACCTATACTCATAAAGCATTCTCAGGAGGTTTTCCCTCTTAGTCAGGTACTCCTCCCTCTCGCCGCGAGCTTTAATCAGTATGGAATAACCGGCGATCCATCCCTCGATGAAGGCCGTGGTAGCTTCCTCGATCGCGGCTAGGTCTCCGGCAACGAAGACGTTCTCAACAGAGGTCTCCATATACGGGGTTTTCAAGGGGACTAAGCCCCCGAGGTCCGGTATGTACCTCGTAGCCGCCCCGAACTGCCTCACCAATTCCGTGTTAGGAGTTAACCCAACAGCTAACAACACCGTGTCTACCTTGACGGATCTCTCCGTACCTCCCACGACGTTCCAGTTCTCGTCGACGCGTGCTATGACGGCTTCCTCAACTCTCCGAGTACCGTTAACGCCTAGTATGGTGTGGCTCGTCAGTATCGGTACTCCGTACCTCCTTATCTTAGCCGCGTGAACGAACCAGCCCCCAATCCTCGGCAGAGCCTCAACGACTGCCTTGACCTCAGCCCCTGCTTGAAGTAGTTGGTACGATATTATCAACCCGACGTTGCCTGAACCCACTACTAAGACTTCGTTGCCTGGCTTAACGCCCCAGACATTCATTAACGTCTGCGCGCCTCCAGCCCCCATAACCCCCGGTAAGTCGTTGTTCTCGAACACTAAGTGGTTTTCGTACGCGCCGGTCGCTATCACCACATACTTAGGTCTTATTAAGTACTTTGCTTCGTCGCTGACGGCTAGAACGCCTTCCTTAAAAACCCCTACCACGGTAGCCCCGCTTATTATTCTCATGTTAGAGCACTTACTCAGCTTACTGGAGTATTCCTCAGCTATTTCAAAACCTCTCCTGCCAGCGAATAACTCCTTAGAGCCGAAGAAGATATGTGTTTGCTTTATTAGCTGACCGCCAAGTCTTATCTGATCATCCACGAGCACCACGTTAAGGTCCGTATTACATAATACCTCGGCTGAAGCCATCCCGGCAGGCCCTCCACCAACGATTAACACGTCAGTAGTTATCTCCTCACTAACTAATCTCTTCTCGTACTTACTGGCTTCAGGGAGGTCGTTAATCCTCTCAACCCTCATACCATCCTCAGCCGGCGTAATACATGAGCGTGTCGGGATCCCATTAACTCTAACCATGCATGAACCGCACTTACCGACCATGCAGAAAACAGCTCTAGGTCTTTTTAAGGTCGGCGATAACCTGAACACGTCTATCCCTGCAGCGTAGATCGCGGCGGCTAAAGACTCCCCCTCGAAAGCTCTCAGAGGCTCTCCCTCAAAAAATATGGTTATCTCCCTGCCGCGCTTAAACTCAAGTATTGGGTGTGAGCGTATCCTCCTATCCCCCAAAACACATCAACCAATAAGGTAAATTTTCTGAGGAAATAAAAAAATATTTTAATTATCCCTCAAAAGAAGATGTGGTGAGGTACTACGCGGTTAGGGGATGCAGGAATATCTGACCTAACATATTTTTTCAAGCCCAGGTCTGTGGCCGTGGTAGGCGCGTCCACCGCTGAGGGCACCGTAGGTAAGGCGATAATGGTTAACCTAGTAAGCGAGTTTAAGGGCGTGATATACCCGGTCAACCCTAAATACGAGGAAGTCTTCGGTCTGAAAGCCTACAAATCTTGTAAGGACCTCCCGGAAGCGCCGGACCTAGCGGTGATTGCCGTGCCAGCTAAGATAGTGCCTCAAGTACTTGACGAGTGCGGGGGTAAGGGGACTAAAGCAGCCATAGTTATAAGCGCTGGTTTTAAGGAGGTAGGTCCTGAGGGTGAGAAACTAGAGAAGATGTTGGTTGAGGTAGCTAGGAAGCGGGGGGTTAGGGTAATAGGACCTAACTGTCTAGGAGTCTACGACGCTCACTCAAGACTCAACACGATATTCAACCCGCCGGACAGGCAGAAGACGCCGCCGCCAGGCAACGTAGCGTTCTTATCTCAGTCAGGAGCGTTGGGCGCCGCTATCCTGGACTGGCTAGCAGAGTATAACATCGGTATGAGTAAGTTCGTGAGTTACGGGAACGCGGCCGACGTAAAGGAATGGGAACTCATAGAATACTTGATTGAGGATCCTGAAACCAAGGTCATAATGATGTATATAGAGGGTGTTGAAGACGGGAGGAGCTTGCTTAGAGCTGTGAGGAGAGCCACGTTGGCTGGGAAGCCTGTCATAGTGTTGAAGGCCGGTAAGTCTGAGAGAGGTATTAGAGCGGTGTCGTCGCACACAGGATCTCTCGCAGGCTCCTACAAGGTTTATGAAGCCGGGCTAACGCAGAACGGCGCCTTAGTAGTTAACGAGTTAGACGAGTTCATACTAGCTACTAAAGCGCTAAGCTGGTTACCGGCCCCGCAAGGCGATAGGGTAGCTATAGTGACGAACGGCGGCGGCGCCGGGGTTTTAACAACCGATGCGGTGGAGCTCCTCGGCCTGCGACTCGCTGAATTATCTGAGGAAACAAGAAATTATTTGAGGAGTAGGTTACCTCCAGCAGCCTCACTAAACAACCCTGTGGACATACTTGGTGACGCGCCGCCGGAAAGATATGAGATAGCTATGGAGGCGGTGATGAGAGACGAGAACGTTGACTTAATAATAGTTATAGGGATAATGCAATCACCGGCGTTCAAGCCCGTGGACGTGCTCGCGAGCATGAAGAGGTTGCTGAGGGAGTATGGGAAGCCGATAATCTTCGTAGCTCCCGGTGGCGAGTACACCGTGAGCAACTTAAAGAAGATAGAGTCTGAGGCTAGGATACCCACGTTTAAGTCTCCTGAAGAAGCTGCTAAGGCTTACTACTTCCTCGCAAGCTGGTATAAGAGTTATAGGACCCTGAAAACGCTGTCCGAGGGTAGCTCAGGATAACTTGGTGTAGGTATTCATCAAATGATGATTCAAGGAGATCTACACATCCACTCCTACGTGAGCGACGGGGAAGCAACCCCGGAAGAAATCGTTAAGTATTCTATCAAGAAAGGCCTCAACACCATTTCGATAACGGATCACAACACTTTCTCAGGGTCTTTACTAGCTATGCATAAAGCCAAGGACATCAAGAAGTTGCTCGTCATACCTGGAGCTGAGGTCAGGACTTTCTGGGGTGATGTGCTAGTTCTGTGTCAAGCACCTATTAGGATCTCGGTAAATCCGGTGAGGCTTTGGGAGGAGGCTAGGAAGAACCACTGCTTGCTAATACCTGCACACCCCTTCGATATCTTGAGGTTGGGCATAGGTGCTAGGTCTAGGTATGTCTCGTTATGGGATGCTTACGAGGTATTCAATTCCTCATCAGACCCGCTAACGAACCTGATCTCATTTCTCTACTTGAGGGATTTAGGTAAGCCAATGCTTTCTAACTCAGACGCTCACACGCTGGAAGGGATCGGGTCGTCGAGGAATATCTTCGAGGTAGGTGAGCTTAGCGTGGAGAGCGTGCTTGAAGCAATCCTCAAGAATTCCGTGAGGTTAGTGCCTACCTACTCCATCCCCTCAACTATAGCTAAACTGAGATGGGGTGCGAGAATCAGGCGTTTCTCGAAGAACCTGAGAGAACGCTACGAGCTCTATCTGAGGTTAGGAGGATTACCCCCTCACCCCTAAGCCTCAGCAATTCCCTCACAGCTCTCTCCTGACTTAACCAGTTCCCGCGCGCTTTACCGCTACCGATTAACTTCATCAACTCAATCCTTAACCATTGCGGGACTTCTGAGGGGTTCCTCAGCGCGTACGGTGTCCCCGGCAAAGGTATGAAGTAGTGGATGCGGATCTTCCCACCCATGCTGATCACTTTCCTCATATGCTCGATCGTTAACTGCTTATCCTCTAAGGTCTCGTCCGGCAACCCGATTATGTAATCGACTTCAGCTGTTAACCCAGCGTCCCTAAGTGCTTCTAAGGCGTTCAAGACGTCTTCTGATGAGTGACCTCTCTTAATTTTCTTCAGTAACTCGTCAGAACCTGATTGAGCCCCTATATTAACTCTCTCGTTGTCGACGTGTGTCTTCAAGAACCTAGCTACCTCGCGATCAATTCTCTCAGGCCTTATCTCTGACGGGAAGGTGCCGAAGTATACCCTCCCACCCAAGCGTCTTAAATTATTTAACTCGGTCAAGAGCTCGACGAAGCTTTGGCCCGTTCCAGGATCTCTGTAGGAAAGAGCGTCAGGGGTTATGAATCTCAAGTCCTTAATCTTCCTGTTTAGTAGGTACCTACACCAGAACGTTATGTTCTCCACACTCCTATGCCTGGTTCTCACGGTATGTATATAGCTGACTTGGCAAAAACTGCATGAGTGGAGGCAACCCCTAGTTATTTCTATAGGGTTGAATAAGCCGAGTCTTGGTGAGAAGGGCGGGTACTTATCTAGATCGCTAGTAAATCCTCTACCCCTAAACACGAATTTACCGGAGTCGAGGTAGAAAACTCCGGTGACGCTTGAAGGATCTCTCTCATTAAACCCTAACTCAATTATTTGCGGGAGCGCGTTCTCCGCCTCACCTAAGAAGGCATACTTAAAACCTAGTGAGATCACCGTGCCGAACGGGTCCCCCGTCGCGTGAGGACCTCCCGCAATACTCACGACGCCTAAGTCACGCAGTTTTTTATTGATTTCAGTGATTTTCCTGTGCTTCGTTAAGAGATCCGTAGTCAGTAGTGTCTGTATGTAAGCGATCCTCGAGTACTTGACTTTAAGCTCGTTAACAGTGTTCAGTAAGTTGTCTAGCGGGACCAGATAGAAATCCGCTTCTTTGAGTAGTTCGTGCTTTTCTGCAGCACCCAATAATACGTGCACGCTATACTTAACGTCTCTCCAATACCCCACTACTACGGCTTTCCCCCTCATTTCCAAGAACCTGTCACACCGCGCGTGATCCCTGCGGATCTCTGGCGTCTAGCACCATTATTTAGTTATTTAGATCTTTTAAGTATTAGAGTAAGGATGAGTTAATTGCGTGTCGAGGAATTGAGGCTCCCTGATGACGTCATAGAAGCTTTGAAGAAGAGAGGAATAACCACGCTCACACCCCCTCAAGCAGAGGCTGTTAAGAAGGGCTTGCTTGAGGGGCGTTCAATAGTGGTGGTAGCTCCTACAGCTAGCGGTAAAACACTTGTCGGGGAGTTAGCGTTGATTAATACGTGGCTTAACGGGGGTAAGGGGGTTTACGTATCGCCTTTGAAAGCGCTAGCGGAGGAGAAATACGAGGAGTTCAGGTTTTGGAGTAGCTTAGGGGTTAAGGTAGGTATAACTACGGGTGATTACGACAACCCGGGCGAGGAGCTCAGGCGGTATGACTGGATAGTAGCTACTTACGAGAGGATGGACTCTATCTTCAGGCTTAAGCCTTCCTGGCTTAGCGAGGTGAGGACTATCGTGATAGACGAGTTGCACATGGTGGGTGACGAGGACAGAGGACCTATAGTTGAGTTGCTGGCTGTCAGGTCACTCCTCGATAACTTACAGATCGTGGGGCTCTCTGCGACGGTGGGGGAACCTCAAATACTTAGTGAGTGGTTGGGGTCTGAGCTGGTCGTCAGTGATTGGCGCCCGGTAAAGCTCGTTGAGGGTTTCTACCTATCCAGGAAAAACCTCATAGTTTTTTCTGACGGACGCTTAGAGGAGGTGCCGAAGAAGCAGACCCTACCGCAACACTGCTACATGAAAGCTATAAACGAGAATTACCAGTTATTAATCTTCGTGCAGGCTAGGAAGAAAGCCGAGGAGCTTTCATCAAAGCTTGCCTCACTAAACTTAGAGGAAATACCTGAGGCTAAAGACTTGGTGAGGGAGCTGGAGTCTTCCGAGGCCCCACGAACAGAGGTTGAGTCCTTATCTAAGGTGGTTTCGAGGGGGCTCGCATACCATCACGCAGGACTCTCCCTAGCTTCCAGGAAAATAATAGAGAGGGGGTTTAGGAACAGGGTTCTCAGAGCGGTCGTAGCCACACCGACTTTAGCGGCCGGCATAAACCTCCCTGCTAGGAGGGTAGTGGTTTATACTAGGAGGTTCGAGGGGTTCCTCAAGCCTATCACTGTAGCGGAATTCAAGCAGATGGCTGGGAGAGCCGGGAGACCCCAGTACGATCCTTACGGGGAAGCTATAGTGGCTGACGTGTCCTCGGAGGAGGAGGGGTGGGGTTACGTGTTAGGTAGGCCGGAACCCGTCGAGTCCGCACTACTGCAGGATAGGGCTGTGAGAATCAGTACCCTAGCTTTGATAGCTTCAGGGGATGCGAGAACTCCTGAAGACCTCGTCAACATCTTTGAGAGGACTCTGGCGTGCTTTATGAGGGGCAGGAAACTCAGCGTTAACATGGTTCGCTACGGGTTGAGGTTGCTGAGTGATGAAGGGATGATTGAGGAGAGCGGTTCCCTACTAAGAGCTACTAAGTTGGGAGCCACCGTGTCGAGGATGTACATAGACCCGCTCTCAGCGATCATAATACTCAACGACTTAAGGAAAATCATAACCGCTAAACCCCTTTACTACCTAACGTTAATAGCCTTAACCCCGGACTTCGGCAGGGCTAGGATAACGAATTACCGGGTGTATTCCGCTGAAGCACGTTCCTCACTCACTATGGGTTTAATTCCTGAACCTCCTGAGGACGTGGAGGAGATAGGGTATTATGATTGGCTACGTGCTTACAAGATAGGCAAGATACTCAACGAGTGGATTGAGGAAGTTCCTGAGGACGAGATCCTGCATAAGTACGGTATCGGGTCCGGAGACTTGAGGGTGTTGGTGGAGACTGCTGAGTGGCTGACCTACGCCGCATCAAAGGTGTGCGACGTGGTCGGTTTAAGAGAGCATTCCAAGAAGCTTGAGGTATTGAGTGCTAGGGTGAGTCACGGGATCAAGGAAGAATTACTTGATTTAGTTCGTGTTAGGGGTGTTGGGAGGGTGAGGGCACGGATTCTCTACGATCACGGAATTAAGACTGTTGAGGAACTTGCCTCCACAGACCCCTCTAAGATAGCTAATCTTAAGAGCTTCGGACCTAAGGTAGCAAGCAACGTAGTCGAGGAAGCTAGGAAATTGGTGGGTTCACGTAGAGAGCTTAGAGAATAACTTCACTATGTCTACCTCGGCTACCGTGGTGGGGATGTATATGCTTAAGTTAATCAACACCTCAGGACTCACCTCCCCCACAACCCCTACCGACTCACCGTTGACTAATATCTCGGCAGCCCTACCCTCTATTAGTAGTTTCCTCGAAGTCTTCCTTAGCTCGTAGCTAGCCCCGATAGTCTTCATCAGCGACTTAAGCACTACTAACCCGTCAGTTAAGGTGTAGCCATCGCCGGCCAGCCCGTAAGCGAGTTTCTTCGCATACTTCGGCAACGTGTTTTCCTCAAGCCTTACCACGTCACCTATCTCAAATATCTCCAACCTCCTTCTCTTAGAGCTGTTCGTCTTCACGGAGGTGAGTATGGTGGGTAGTAGGGAATTCCTCACCGCCGAATAAGTCTTCATCTTAGGATTCCTCACCCTCACGAACCCCTCCTCGCTAGTTAAGGCTAGTATCTCAGGATCCGTCAACATGAAGTTCAGCACTTCCTGCAAGCCCAGACCTAACATGATCTCCCTCAAGTACTCTGAAAACCTCTCTAACGGGTTTATCCTGCCGAAATGCGGTGGGTTAGAGATCTCGCCGCCAAGCTCGTTATACCCGTAAGATATAGCTAGATCTTCTATGACGTCAACGTATGAGAGCACGTCCACCCTGTAGGGAGGGACCTTAACTACCACGCGATCCTCACTCAAGCTCTGAATCCCGTAACCCATGGATTCAAGTAGTCGCGGGCCCTTAACCTGGATAGGGTCTATACCCAGTAGTGAGGTTACGTGGCCCCTCCCAACCTCCACAACGGTCTCCTCCAACATCGGGCTGTGAGGGAAGGGTGAGGAACCCTTAATGCTAACCTTCCTAATCACCGGGTTCCTCGACCTCTCACTAACGGATGTGGTTATGACGTTCAACATCTTCATCATCAGGTAGGGCTCGGTCCCCGTCACGTCTATGACCACCCTGCGCGTCTCCTCAGTGACTTTATTGTCTTCCGCGTTAAGTATTGGAGGGAATGAAAGCACCTGACCCTCAGAATCTATTAAGAGTGGGTAGCGGCGATGGCGTACTAGGTGAGCGTATTTAAGCCCTTTCTCAGTCGTACGTAGTATCTCGTCTAAGCTCATGACGTTCTCGTAGCCTAACGGTCTGTAACTAGCGTTCTCTACCTCAACGTACTTTATAGGCGGCTTCACCTTATCTAGGTCGTAAAGACCTATCGAAACAAGCTCTCTGTCGCCGCAGTACGTGGCGTGGAGCTTCTCCTGTAGCTGAAATATTTGCCTAACCGCTTCCTCATCAAGTTCCAGGTTCTCCACTATAGCTAAGAATGCGTACGGCCTGTACTCAGGGGCCTCACTAACGTCTAAGTATGTTGAGGAGTCCTCAACCACGTACTTGATCGGTTTCCTAGAACCTTTGTAGACACCTACCGATCTGCCGAGACCTTCAGCGGAGAACATGTCCGGCCTGTCGTGGCTAGCTTCATAAACTATGGTATCGCCCCTCACCTCCTCTAAATCACTCTTCAACGTTTCCAGTATCCTCGCTAACTCCTCTAGGGATAGCGGTGTCTCCGCTACCCTCTCAACGTCCCACAACTTTACCTCAACTTTAGGCATTCTTTAAAATCACCCCAGGTATTTTCGTCGATTCTATGACGTCTAAATCACACGAATAAAGGTTTCTTATGTCGTCAAACCCTAGAACTATCATAGCGAGCCTGTCTATCCCTATCCCCCAAGCAGCTACCTTGTAGTCTGTGGGTAGGGCCACACTAGCTAGTACTTCAGGCCTGAACATTCCTCCCGGGAAGACCTCGATCCACCCTAGCTTAGGATGCTTCACGAATCCCTCGACGCTTGGTTCCGTGAAGGGGAAGTAAGCTGGCTTGAACCTAACTTCCTCCATGCCTAAGCGCTTAGCGAGTTCCTTGAAGAAACCTAGTAGTTCCCTGAAGGTCACTCTCCTACCTACTATGATTCCCTCCAGCTGGTGGAACTCCATCAGGTGTGTAGGGTCCGGCGTGTCAGGCCTGAACACTCTGTCGAAGGAGAACACCCTGTACTCCCCGGCACCACGCTCGTATATGGTCCTCAAAGACACGGGGGTCGTGTGAGTTCTGAGGACGGTCATTCGAGCGACGTCCTCTCTCCAACAATACTTCCAAACCTCAGTATGGACCTTCCTAGTCCTCTCAAGCACGTCAACTTCCTTAACTTCTGCTCGAGCGTTATCAACGTAGTAAACATCCGTTTCTTTTCTTGAGGGATGGTATTGAGGAACGAATAAAGCGTCGAAATTCCAGAGGCAGCTCTCCACGTAAGGACCCCTAACCTCCTCAAACCCCATCTCAACCAGTATTTCCTTAACGTACTTCATGAACAGCGTGTAAGGATGTCTCAACCTAGGCGTGCGCGCGGGTACCTCGACCCCCACATCGAATTCCTTGAATATGGCTTTCTTCCACGTCCCGGTAACGAGGGCTTCGGAAGTTAAGTTAGTTATCAGCACTCCCTCAACCACCCTCCCCTCACTCAATAACTTGAGTAAGTCTTGCGTTGGGTAGACCTTAATGATCTTAACGTCGTCTACGTCCACGAACCCTCTGCGTTTAAGGTCCGCGACCCAATCCGGTAGGTTATCGTAGGACACGGGTTTCACGTGATTCCTCAATATTTCCTTAACCCTACCTACCTCACCTAGGAAATCGCTTAACGCCCCCTCAGCCAGAAACACTAAACCACTCTCAAGCTTAATTAGTCCATACCTCCTTAAACGACCCAGAGAAGCTCTTAATTCATCCTCGTTTAAGCCTGCGGAAGCTAACTCTTCTAAGCGTACTCTCCCGTTATTAGCTATCAAGTACCTCAACACCCTCTCTTCAGGGAGTCCTAACTCAAGATACTTAAGCCCTAACTCACTCGTCTTAACCAAGTACCTCAAAGTCTTCTCCAGTCTTATCAACCGCTTACTCTCTAACTCCGCGAGATCCCTCATCAAATCAGATTCTTTAAACCCTAGAGAATTACTGACTTCGCTGACGTCAGCGCCCTCACGCACCTCACCCAAATACTTAACGATCCTGAACTGCCTCGGAGGCAACACCAAGCTTTCGAGCACTCTCAACACCGCTACATGAGTATTTAAGGAAAACTAATAAAATTATTAAGTTAGGTGCTCATACGTTTTAGGAGGGGATGGAGTGTCCTTCATCGAAGCATACCCTAAAAAAGATGAGGGAGTGCTTGTCTGGTTTCCTGTCGCTATAGCGGAATTCCGGGAGTGTAATCCCCGTAGTGATAGACTGGTCTTCGAGTGTTACTTAAGCAGTGTTCTCGAAAACCCGTTAATCAGGTTCCTCACGATAAGGAAGTTGAATAAGAACACGAAAGTCTTAACCTACCCGAGCGTCAACGCGGTGAAGCTAGCTCACACCACGTGCAGCGAGTACGAGTTATTCAAAGACGTTGAAGCAACTGAGGAAATCTTAAGGGACGAGGAGAAAGCCAGGAAATTCTTTAGCGACTTAATATCCGGTGAAGCACCTCAACAGAGGGCTAGGAGGTGGTGGAACCTGGAGTTATTTAGGCCTCCCAAGATAGATATGCGTGAGATACTCCTCAAGAGTAATATAGCCATAGTTAAGGAAATCCTTAAGAATCTATGCTTAGATAAGCGGGTGAAGCCTTCTTACTGGGCTCCCGGATATCTCTTAATGAGGGTGAGTCGGAGGTCCGGTCAGGTCTCGATAATAGAGAGGGACAGGGAAGAAATCTCCAAGATATACTCGAGACTCCTCATGCACGAGAAGCTCGCGAAAATCTTTGAAGGTTTGTGAGAAGAGTCGTTAAGTCTTCCTAAGCTCGTAAAGTAGGTGGCGTGCTTCAGGCATTATTAGTTTTCTCAAAGCTAACTCGACAGCGTCCGGCGATCCGGGCAGCACGAATAGTAGGGTATTCCCTGAGACACACGCGAAGCTCCTCGAAGCTATCGCCGCGGACCCGTGCTTCGTGAACGTTAGGTACCTGAAGAGCTCGCCGAAGCCTGGCATGTCCTTACCGCAGTAACTCTTGAGAGTATCTACCGTGATGTCCCTAGGACCTACTCCGGTACCCCCGGTGACTACGATGACGTTGCATGAACCCAGCAAATCCTCGAAAGCCTTCCTGATTTCCTCTTCTTTGTTAGGGACGAGACGCCTGCCCCTCAACGTCGCTCGGTAATCCTCACACACCCTCTCCACTATGGGAGTGATCTCGTCTTTCTTAACCCCTCTCAAAATAGAGTCGCTAGTTATGATTAACCCGAGGTTGATTTCCAAGCCCTCAGCTTCTCTCCTATGCTCCTCGACCGGCATGACACTAACCCCTAATCTTACCGCTCTTCACAGCTTCCAAATACCTCTCAACTATGTCATACCCGTACTTCGACTCAAACCTTCTCCTACCTTCCTGAGTCATTCTTAAGGGGGTCCACCTAGGGTCGAGAACCACGTCAACGCGTACGTCCCTTACACCCTCAATAACCGTCAGTTTCTTGTATATCTCGAATAGTATGTAGGTGCTGGCCGGACATCCAGGAGCCGTGAAAGTCATCTTTATTAAGACGTCACCAACCTCGTTAACGGTGACCTCGTATATCAGTCCAAGGTTCCACACGTCAATACCTAGTTCAGGATCCTCCACGGTCTTCAGAGCTTCTATGACTTTACTCTTAAGAGTCTCCGACATTTCCTAAGCCCTCTACGTTAATACCGCACCGTCTTTATTAAGGATTTGAGGAACCCTTACTCCAGTCTTTAACTAGCTTAGATAGGTTCTTAACGCTCAACCCGAAACTTACGGCCGCCGCAAGGAATAGCGGGTACTCACCTAACATTATGAACACCCTAGTTAACACGCTTAGTAAGGCCGCCATACCCTTACTAACCCCGACCAGGCTCAGAATACCGGTCTGCGTTAGCTCATAGATCCCTACATTACCTGGCGTGACTATGGGGAGGAGCCAGATTATCATGTAGATAGTGTCGAATCCTATGATGAGTTGCCATAGACTTAGCTTAAGCCCTACTAGGAGAGCTAACGCGTAACCGTGAGCGACGTTAGACAACCTCTCCAACACCGAGAGTAGGGTGGCTAACAACACGTAATTATAGCGCTTAGTTAAGCTTGTGAAATCCACTACGTACTCTTCACGAAGTCTTATGCTGGTGTCCTTACCGAGCTTACGGTAGAGTTTATTTACTAGAGACTCAAGAGCCTTACTCCTAGGCATTAAGAAAAGGAGTGAGTTAATCAGGATTAAGGCAGCGGCAGGCACTATCAAGACTAGAGCGCGTGAAACAGACATGTGCAGCCCTACCACAGATAATAGTAGGAAAGCCAGCATAGTTAAGGTGGTTATAAGTCTATGGGAAGTTATCCCTAATAAGGTCTTGCTAGCGCTCATGGAGGGATTCCTAGTTAATAACGCGAATTTAACGACTTCCGTAACCCCTCCTAACGGAACAATCAACTCAGCGAACACAGACACGTAAGTCACTTTAACAACTTCAGATAACCTAACCCTCTCCACAGCCCTCAACAATATGAAGAACGTTAGCGCGTGGAAAGTGACTGAAGAGATTCTCGTGAGTAGAGCTAAAGAAACGTAGCCAAAACTCTCACTCCTTGTGAGGAGAGCGAGGACGTCGCCGATGTTGTTGGTGTATATGAACGCGAACAATAAAGTATAGGAGGCGATAGCGAGCGACAACGTTATCGCCAGCGTCTTATTCAGCCTCATCTTCACAACCCTTACTAGAAGTCTTTAAATACATGGAAATATAAGTCTGAGGTCTTCGTTGTTTAGACAATTGATTGATGCGGACTTAAACAATAAAAGAAGAGCCCGGTAATTATTTTTTCAGGTGAGTGGGTGGTGCCGGCCTTAAGAGAGTGGAGGAGTTACACGCCGTCCACGATAGATGAGGAAACTAAGTTACCTATCCCTAGCCGAGACGAGGACGAGATAACTATGTCTTACGAAACCTTAAGTAAGTTAAGTTTGGTGGGTGATGGCACGTACGTCTTCGTTTGCGATTCCTGCGAGGATATAGACTTCCACGTAGTTCTTGATTTGCTGGACGTTCGGGGTGCGTCTGTAGTCGTATTCAAGTCCGTTAGTGAGGGGCTTTACTACAGCTTGAAGAACGCGCCCTCAGTCCTCACGGTAGTGAGTAGTAAGCCTCCTGCAGGTGCGGTGAGCATGGTTCTCAATAGTAAGGGTAGGGTGCAGATAACTAAGTATGAGTTAAGGAAAGAATTTCTCGGTTTCCTGAAGTCAAGCATAGTTGATGAAAGAGCGTTGAACGAGCTTATAGCGGAAGCCTCAGCAACTACTACTGTTAAGGTACTTTCTAGGCTGGCTAAGCGTAGGGATGTGAGGAACGGGCATGTGAGCGTGGTGAACGGCTTTATCCGAAATCCGAGATTGTTGGAGAGGGTTTTTTCTTCTCTTAAGCTTAAGAGAGCTGACTCCTCAATAGCTGACGAGCTTAGGAAGCAAGGCTACGACATAAACTTAGGCACCGCGATAGCTTTGACTAAGATCGCCGAGAAGTGCTCTGCTAACGAGAAGGTTGTTTTCGTGGGTGGCACGGTCTCTGAGGGCGTGATAATACTTCACATGAAGTGTGGTGGCTTGAGTTGAGGAGAGTCTACGTGGCCGGGGTAGGAATGGTTAACGTGGGTAAGCACGTTGATAAATCGCTGAGGGATTTAGCCGGTCAAGCAGCTCTTAAGGCTATGGAGGAGGCCGGGAACGAAGTGCCTGAAGCGCTCGTGGTAGGTAACATGCTGAGTTCTTTGGTGGAGCAGGAGAACCTCGCGTCACTCATAGGGGATCACATAGGTCTCAGAGGCGCTTGCGGGCTTAAGGTCGAGGGTGCTTGCGGGTCAGGAGGCCTAGCCTTGATGACCGGGTACTCGTTAGTTGCTTCAGGACTCTTCAATAAGGTGCTCGTGGTAGGTGTGGAGAAGCTTTTCGAGAGGCCGTCTGCTGACGTGATTAGGGGGCTGGCTTACGCGGCAGACGCAGACTACGAGTTAATTTACGGTGTTACCTTCTCCGGGTTAAACGCTCTCTTAATGCGCTACTACATGAGTAAGTACGGGGTTAGGTATGAGGAGCTAGCTTACTGGTCGGTCTTAATGCATAAGAATGGCTCCAGAAACCCCTACGCTCAGTTAAGGAATGAAATAACGTTAGATGACGTCATGAAGTCCCCGGTAATAGCTGACCCGATAAGACTCTACGACTCATGCCCGCTAAGCGATGGCGCGGCGGCCGTATTCCTAGTCGGTGAGGACGTTAAGAAACTCACGGACACCCCCGTCACCGTGGCCGGCGTGAGTAACTCTATAGATAGCACGGACCTCTCCTCAAGACTGGAGCTCGACTACCTACTAGCTTCTAGCACTTCCGCGAGGAACTCTTTAAAAATGGCTAAGGTAGACTTAAGAGAGGTAGGTGTTGCAGAGATACATGACGCTTACACAATCACGGCGGCCTTAAGTATAGAGTCGATAGGGTTTGCCGAGAGGGGTAAAGCGCCTAAAGCTTGGAGTGAGGGGCGTTTTAGTCCGGGCGATAAGCCCTCCATAAACCTCTCCGGGGGTCTGAAGTCGAGAGGGCATCCGGTAGGCGCTACCGGGGTTTACCAAGTAGCTGAGGTAGTGATGCAGTTGAGGGGGGATTTCCCTGGGATTTCGGTGCCGGCTGAGGTAGGCTTAACCCAGAATATAGGGGGTGCGGGATCTAACGTCACCACAGTAGTGTTGAGGAGGTGACGTGCTTTGACGACTATTCAGAGAGTGTGGAGATTAAAGAACACGCTACTCAACCTTCTCGCGAGCAGGTGTTCTGTGTGCGGCCACGTCACGTACCCCCCGAAGATGAGGTGCCCTGTCTGCGGTTCCAGGGAGTTGAGGGAGGAGAGCCTGCCTCGTGAGGGTGAGGTACTGAGTTACACAATCATTCGAGTACCTGCGAAGGGATTCGAAGACTTCACACCACTAATAATAGCCCTCATCAAGCTCGGCGACGCCAAAGTCTTGGCCGAGGTCGTTGACGTGAAGCCTGAGGAAGTGAGCGTCGGTATGCGGGTCGTCGCCACGGTCAGGAGAACGGCACAAACAATCGATGGTGGAGTACCTTACGTGATTAAGTTTAAGCCGCTTAGGTCGTGAACCGTACCGAACAGCACGGTTTTCAGTTATAAACCCGTGGCGCTAGTTTTTATGTTGGTGGTTAAAAACGAGTTCGTCCGAGTACGTGGATTTCTCGGATTTCCAGAAACTTGATTTAAGGGTTGGCTTGGTTGAGAGTGCTGAGAGGATTCCGGGCTCTAAGAAGTTAATCAGGTTGATAGTTAACCTGGGTGAGAAGGGGAGGAGGCAGTTAATAGCGGGTCTTGCCGAATGGTACAAACCCGAAGATCTGGTAGGGAAGTATATCGTGGTAGTCTCTAACCTAAAACCTAAGAAGATGATGGGGTTTGAATCGCAAGGTATGTTATTAGCTGCAGGGTGTGGTGAGGGGGAGGTACCGGTAATCTTAACGGTTGAGAAACCGGTGAGTCCGGGCACCAGGATTTGCTGAAGGTTAAATTTCCTGTGTTTTAGTCTGAAGTACCGACCTTACCTAACTTCTCCGCAACAGCTGCTTGAGCTGCCGCTAGCCTGGCCACGACTATTCTGAAAGGTGACGCGCTCACGTAATCTAAGCCGGCCTTATGCAGGAACATTATGGATTCTGGGTCGCCGCCGTGCTCCCCGCATATACCTACCTCAAGGCTTGGATTAGCTTTCTTACCCTCCCTAGTACCAAGCTCTACTAAAGCCCCAACACCCACAACGTCTATCGTCTGGAACGGGTTCTCAGGCAGTATCTCGTATTCTAGGTACTGAGGCATGAACTTATTCTCGACATCGTCTCTGCTGAAGCTGAACGTGGCTTGAGTTAAGTCGTTCGTGCCGAAGCTGAAGAAGTCTACTTCCTTAGCTATCTCGCCGGCGGTCAAGCAGGCCCTGACCGTCTCGATCATAGTACCTATCTTCACGTCGCTTAAGTCAATACCGTACTCCCTCTCCACGTCTTTTATCGCCGGTATTATTGCTCTCTGCTTCACGAACTTGACCTCGTTGACGTGCGCTACCTGAGGTATCATTATCTCTAGGACCGGCTTATAACCCTCTTTCTTAAGTTCGGCGGCTGCCTCAAGCATGGCTCTCGATAGGTAGTAGTAGAATTCAGGGTATGTCACGCCAACCCTAACGCCTCTGTGACCCATCATCGGGTTATGCTCCTTAAGTACGGACACCCTCTTATATAGCGCCTCAAGCTTCTTCACCCTGTCCTCAAGCTCCTTAAGAACGTTCGGGGTTAGGTCCTTAGCTACCTGAGAGTTAGCTAGCTCCAGATACGCTGTCTTAACCTCGTAGAGCTCCTTCAACACCTCCTCCGGCGCGGGCAGGAACTCATGTAGTGGCGGGTCGATCAGCCTTATCACTACAGGGAGTCCGTTCATTATCTTAAGCATTTCCTTGAAGTCCGGCTTAATCATCTCAACCAGTTTCTTCAGGTGTTCTTCTCTAGCCTCCCTAGTCTCAGAGAGTATCACGTTCCTGAGAGCTTCAAGCCTCTCCGGCTTCCTAAACATTCTCTCAATCCTCAGCAACCCTATGCCCTCAGCGCCGAATTTCCTAGCTATTAACGCGTCCTCCGGTACGTCCGCGTTAGCTCTAACACCTAACTTCCTGACGCTGTCAGCCCACTTAAGAAGCTTGTCTAGCTCAGGTATTATCTCGGGTTCCACGGTCGGTACTCTGCCAACGTAGACGTTACCTGTATTCCCGTCAATCGTTATCCAATCACCCTCCCTCACTACCCTGCCGTTAACCTCAAACACTTTCTTCTCGTAGTCTATCTTAATCGCCTCAGCACCGACTACGGCTGGCTTACCGATCCCTCTAGCAACTACCGCCGCGTGTGAGGTCATGCCTCCCTTAGAGGTCAGTATCCCTACTGCGGCGTAGAACCCGTGCACGTCGTCAGGCTTTGTCTCAACCCTGACTAAAATGACTTTCTTACCTTCCCTCGCTTTAAGAACTGCCGTGTCAGGATCGAAAACAACCTCACCGCTAACTGCTCCCGGCGATGCCGGCAACCCCTTAGCCACGGGCTCCGCCTTAGCTTTAGGATCTACTCTCGGGTAGAGCAGTTTCAGCACTATGTCTGGCGAAACCCTCATTATAGCTTCTTCCTTACTTATTATGCCTTCCTCAGCTAACTCAACAGCTGTCTTAACCCTGGCTACGGGAGTCATCTTAGCTACTCTATTCTGGAGGAAGTATAGCTTGCCCCTCTCTATAGTAAACTCTATATCCATCACGTCCTTATTCAGTTTCTCGAGTAGTTTGCCGGCTCTTATCAATTCCTCATATATTTCCGGCATCCTCTCCTTAAGCTCCTCCAAGCTTAGGGGTGTCCTAATACCTGCTACCACGTCCTCTCCTTGAGCGTTAGGCAGGAACTCGCCGTAAGGCTTGTTCTCGCCGGTAGCGACGTCTCTGGTGAAGTACACGCCAGTGCCTGAGTCCCAACCCATATTACCGAAGACCATGGTCACGATATTGACGGCTGTGCAGTCAGCTATGTCCGGGGTTATGTTGTTAGCCATCCTATAGAATATCGCTCGCGGGTTCATCCAAGACCTGAAGACAGCCTTTATCGATAGCTCCAGCTGCTTCCACGGGTCTTGCGGGAACTCACCCCAATTCTTCCTGATGACCTCCTTATATTCCTCGACAACCCTCTTTAAGTACTCAACCGAGAGCTTCCACAGACCCGGCGCCACGTCCGCCGGCGGCTGCGCGTCAAGCCTTAAAGTATATTTAGGATACCTAGACTTAACGGCTTCTAACTCGCTCGCGTAGAGCTTCTCAGCCTGCTCCTTAAACTCCTCCTCATACTTATCGAAGACCTCATTAAATAGCTCCTCGTTAATCTCGAGAACTATCCTACCAAACATCGCTAGGAATCTCCTATAAGCGTCGTAAGCAAACCACTCGTTCCCGGTTAGTCTTGCAAGACCCTTAACTACCTCATCATTTATTCCTAGGTTAAGGACTGTGTCCATCATGCCCGGCATTGAGACCGCGGCACCGGACCTAACGGATACCAGCAACGGGTTCTCAGGAGAGCCGAAGACCTTGCCGGTCTTCTCCTCCAGCTTCTTCATGTAGTCACGAACCTGAGTCATCAACCCGTCAGGCAGTTCCATACCTCTTATTATGTCCCATATCTTCTTGATTAGCTGGTCCCTGACCTGCGGCGGCGGGTTTCTCTCAAGTTCCTTAACGATAGCGTCAATCTCCTCACGTCTGCAGACGTAGAATTCCCTGCACGCTTGAGTAGTTATTATGAAGCCCGGAGGTACTGGAAGACCTAGCTGAGTCATCTGAGCTAAGGAAGCGCCCTTACCCCCCAACAACTTCTTATCTTTCCAATTAGCTTCCTCAAAACTGTAGACGTACTTCACACCCATACCACATCACTCTCGTGTAATTAAGATTGAATAAGGCTTTTAAATCAAATTCCCTGCGTTACCGGAACCTCCATAACCTGAAGGGTGGGTCCCTTAACCTCATAGATAGCTTAGAAGTGGTGGGGGGCGGGTCTACTGAGGGCGATATGAGCCCCGCGGGCTAACCTGGCTACCCCACCCCGCTACTCCGTCCCCCCATTCATTATTCAACATTACGAGGTTTTTAAGCATTAGATGATTTCTTAACAAGGGACCTGAGCAGTCCCCACTCAGGACTTGTTTCAGGGCCTACACCGTAGATTTTTGAAGCCATTATCTCCAGGTCTAGCTCCGTCGGTATGCCTAGCTTCTTAGAAATGCTCCACGCCTCAGCCAGTGAGTTGGTGTTGCATATCATTTGAGCCAGCTTATTTACCTTAATGACGTCCTCACTCTTAAGAAGGAATGTGACGAGGGTTAACGCGTTTATCTCTATGGTTCTGCTACCCCCTCTTATAGCTTTACTCCCTACGTAACCCTTAAGCGCTAGGTAGGGTGCTCTACTAGCTTCCGTCTTAACACGATCTATTAAGCCCTCGTAGAGGTCTACGTGGTGTTCCCAGAAACCTACGACACCTACGTAACCCCCCATACTAATCAACTCACTCACCTTCCTCAAGACTTGGTCTTGAGGGAGTTCCCCGTCAGCGCCTAACGCGGTCACGCCGACAAGCCCTCCAACCCTCGCCGTAGCCGCCAGAGTTATTGAGTCTGTTAGGGGAGACCATAGATTATCTTCCCAGCCTTCAGCGAGGATATCGCTGCCTACATCTAGATCGATTAAGACGTTCCCCCCACCCCCAACCAACTCATTAAAACACTCGTAAACCCCGCTAACACCCCTCTCAAGAGTTACTGCAGGAACCTCTTTCTTGAGCTTCCCTGCCACATAAGCTGTGTGCGGTTTGAAAGAATACCTACCGCGTACGACGTAAGTATTTTCATTAACCCACACGCACTTACCGAACCTCGCGTTCCTGATATTAGCTACGGGCACAGGGCCTGGGTATGGGTCAACAACCCATCTCTCCCATAAGACTCCCAGAGGGCGGCACTCACGAACACCTACGAGTTCTTCAAGAACCTTACAGAAAACGAAAGCTGATATCACGTCCCCTCCGCCACCGGCACCCACAACCACTATCTCCTCAGCTTCACGCAACCTAGCGAGGTAATTACTCAACTATCATCCCTAAACCTGCTACACGTCAAGATTAAAAACCGGTTACCCCTTGCTCAGGGCGCTGGTTCCGTCCCCCGGCTAAAGTATTACCTTGCCTTCCTCTATTATGTCGTCGCTCAACTCCTTATGCGGGAGTATCGTCACGTCCTCCGTTATGAAGACTTCGTCGTAGACCCTTACTTCATCGCCTAGCACCACGCCCGGGGATATGCGGACCCACCTACCTATGTGTGAGCCCGCGCCGACTATAGCTCCTTTCAGGTAGCAAGCAGATTCAGTGACTACGTTATCTAGGAGTAGTGAGTTGACTATTCTGGCGTTGCTCCCCACTATCGTCGCCTTCCCTATCAACGCGTAGGGACCTATCACGGAGTTATCCCCTATCTTAGCGTTCTCGTCTATGAAAACAGGCTTGATTATCTCGACGTTATCACCTATTTCTGAGGTGGGCGATATGAAGCCTTCAGGCATCAAGTATTTCAGAGCACTTAAATTAGCTTTTAAGTAGTCTTTAGGAACCCCTATGTCGAGCCAGAGCCCCTCATGGATATACGCGCTTAAAAGACCGTCCTCCACCAGCTTAGGCAAGACGTCGACAGCTAGCTTGGAGGGCTTCTTCGCCGGGAAATACTTCATTAACTCGGGGCTGAATATGTAGAATCCGGCGTTTACTAGGTTGGAGGGCGGCTGTCCTTGAGGCTTCTCAACGAATTTTACGACCCTCCCGTCAGCACCTACTTGAGCGACACCGTATCTAGAGGGGTTATCAACGCGTGTTAAGACTATTGAGGCGGTAGCACCCCTCTCCACGTGGAATTTTATGAAGGATTCTAAAGAAACGTCGCTGAACACGTCCCCGTAAACAACTAGGAAGGGCTCGTTAATGCTGAACTTCTCCACTATGAGTGGTATAGGACCTCCATCACCTAAGGGGCTTATCTCCTCCACGTACTCTATCTTGAGTCCGTAGTCCGACCCATCATTATACCTCTCCTTAATCATGTTGCTCATGTATCTCACGGAAACATACACTCTCTTAATGCCCGCGCTCCTCAAATTACTTAATATCCAGTCTAGTAAAGGCTTCCCTAGAATAGGGAGCAAAGCCTTAGGTCTCGTAAGCGTTAAAGGCCTCAACCTAGTAGCGTAACCACCGGCCAATATGATGGCCGTGTCTACACCCACTAACAGCACCGATAAATTCTCGATAATCATAATAAAAGCTTAAACTCTTGAACCGACGTGCTTACCTCAGCCGACCCTGAATCTCGACTAATTCCTGAGGAGGTTTTAAAGCTATGAATGCTGCCCCGTAAACCACTACGTCATCCCCGAACCTCGTTATGGTGAATTCAGGCACTCGGTTGATTACGTAGTCTTTGACGAACTCCTGGATTACCTTAAGGAACTCAGGGTTGTTGAGGATTATTGAGCCGCCGAAGCTGATTACCTCAGGATCGTAGACGTTGATCACCGACGCCACCCCGGCAGCGTTTATCCTAGCTAGTTCTTTGATTACGTAAGACGCGAATTCATCCCCTCTCTTCCAGTACTCGAAGAGCTTCGCGGCTGGTACAGGCCCCTCCGCGCTGATCTCATAGAGTTCTGAGGTGCCTTCCCACCTAACCCTAAGTTTTTCGATAAGCTTCCATAAGTTATTCCCTGAAGCCATGCCCTCCCAATGGCCTAAACCCCCGCAACCACACCTAATGTCTGAGTCGTAGGAGACCACTATATGCCCTACCTCATGCGCGTTCCCGTCCTTACCTAGGAGTAGGTGGCCGTCCACGATAACTCCAGCACCAATCCCTGAACTCAGCGTCAAGTAAACCACGTTCTTCTTGCCGAGTCCGGCTCCAGACAAGTACTCAGCGTACACGGCAGCTACACAATCATTAACAACGTATGTCGGGGCTCTGAAGTATTCCTGCAGGGGTTTCCTCAAGTCGAAACTCCCCAACTTGATGTTGGGGGAGTTGACGACTCGGCCCTCCCTAATATCTAGAGGCCCTATAGTCCCCACACCGACCGCCACCACCTCGTGCTCAGGGAGTCCCTCAACAAGGCTTCTGAAAGCCTTGATTATGGCGTTAGCTACGGCGTCCTCCCCTCCTTCCTGAGGCGTGCTGAAAACAGCTTTACTCACTAAGCCCACGTCAGCAGAATTGAATAAAGCTACTCGAGTCTTGGTAGCCCCGACGTCAGCCGCTACCACGATCCTCAATCCCGTCACACCTCGATTGGAAGCCTCGCCCTTTAGGGCGGTGGAAGGCTTATAAGCTTTTGTTATAATATTTATTCTTGGTGTTGGGTGTGGGCGAGTTTAGCAAGCGATGAGCCCGCGCCTCCCCGGAGCTGGCGGCGGGGTCTGAAGCATGATGCCGCACCCGTGAGGGGCTCTGAACGATGAGGGAAGCCCCAGAGGGTGCAGAACCCCCGCCATGAATGGCGGGGAGCCGTCAGCAATCATAAGTTCGTGGAAATTATTTTAGGGTTTTCCACGCGATTAACTCCGAGACTAGACGTGGTAGTCGTGTATGTGCACGTGTTTCTCGTGGATTGTGATGGCTTCGCCGTACACCTCCCTAAGTATCTCTTCCCTCAACACGTTCTCCGGCTTGCCGAAGAACCACCTACCCCCACCGAGTAGTAGAAGGTTATCCGTGTCCTGCAGTAGTAGTGTTGGGTCGTGAGAACTCATTATGACGGTGACTAACCTACCCTTAAGCAACTTAAGTATTGTTGACGCGAGCGAGACCCTGCCAGCAGGATCTATCGACGAGAAAGGCTCGTCTAAGATAAGTATTTTAGGGTCGTGAATTAAGGCTCTCGCTATCAAGACTCTCTGCCTCTCACCGCCCGAGAGTTTCCAGAAGCTCTTGGTCTTAATACTCTTATCGAGCTCCACCAACTCCAAGACCTCCTCAACCCTCTTCTTAACCTCACTACTAGAGAGCGTTCTAGGCCATCTCTTCCTGTAGAGGAGGTAGGAGGTCTCAATAAACTCTTCCACGCTGACGGGGTACGGGAAGTAGGAGGGCGTGAAGATCTGGGGTACGTACCCCACGTACCTACCGACGCGTTCAGGAGATCCCGTGACCTCCTCATCATACAGGAAAACACTGCCTTTCAGAGGCTTGAGAAGACCTATGAGAGTCTTAATCAGTGTAGTCTTCCCCGAGCCGTTCGCTCCTATGATTTGAGTTAGCGTGTTCTCAGGGAATAACGCGTTTATCCCCTCAACGACTGGTCTCACGTAACCTACTGTTAAGTCAACTACTTTGAGCATTCCCTCCCCCTATGCACACATTAATTTAAAATTTATAAATGAGTGTGCACACTGAAGATTGGTGTGGGGATTGACTCTCGCTAAGGTGTGGTATGTCGGCATACTCTTGATGTTAGTTAATCTCCTAACCCCCCTAATCAATTATTCAAGTGGTTCCACGGGGTTAACGATTATAGCTACTTTCCCTAACCTAGTTGACGACATTAACTTGATTAAGTGCGACCTGGATAAGGCTTACTCCCTACTACCGCCTTCGGTAGATCCTCATGACTACTCCCTAACACCTGCGGACATTGAGTTGCTTAAGCAGGCGGACTTAATAGTCTCCACATCACACACGCATTTCGAATCACGTATTAGTGAGTTGAGGAATCGGGGGGACATCAAAGCAGTGATTGTAGAGATACCTAAAATACCTGGAATCAGACTGTTGCAGAACCCGAGCACCGGGTTGCCTAACCTACACATGCCTATATACGACCCGAGCAACTACCTAATATTCTTGAGGAACCTCACGGACACGCTCAAGCGTCTCAACCCTGCTTGCTCGGACGTTTACGAAGCTAAGTACGAGCTGGTGAGGGAGAACATCACTAAATTACTGAATAGCGTTGAGCGGCTGAGTCTTAGAGGCGTTGGAGTGAAACCCGTTGTTCAATACGCTGTTACGTGGGTCGGCATAAACATAACTAATCTCCTGGTACCTGAGGAGGGCGTTAGCCCAACACCTAAGGACGTGAGCGAGATAGATGAGTTGGTTAGGGGAGGGCGTGTTGACGTGATAGTCGTTACTGCTGAGGAAGACACGTACGTTAGCTACTTAAGAAGTCTCGGGACTCAGTACGGTGTGCCGGTATTGGTGGTTCCCCTACCTTTTACCGAGGGCTCCGTAATCAGTAAGTTAGAGGAGGTGGTTGAGCAACTCGCTAATCTCGAGGCCTCGTCAACCACTACTCAAAAACCCGGGACGTACTACCCTAACAACACACTCCTGCTAGTCTTGCTAGGTTCCGCGTCCTCCCTACTCCTCGCTCTGCTAATCTATCGTGTCGTGCGCGTTAGGGGGATTAGCTCTCGTTCAGGAAGTGGGGGTGTGTAGACGTGCGTGATTTGATAATACTCTATTCTTCCTTGATACTCGCGTTAATCACGGCAGGGATTCTCCTCGGGTTGGAGCCGAGATGGCTCTTGACCTTCGCTTCCCTAGGACTCGTCTTCGGTTTCTTAAGCCCCGTCATAGCTGCTAGGAGGCTCTACTACCTATCGGCCGCCGCACCACACTCAACCCTCTTCTCAGTGGCTCTCTCCATAATGTTAACCGGTGCTTCATGGTCTAGCAGCTACTATCTGGTAGCTGTGATTGTTTCGGTCTTGCTGATGCTCGGTGTTGGTTATATGGTGAGGTCGGGTCTAGATCCTGACGTAGCTACCTCCGTGTTCGTCGCCGGCACCACGGCTTCCAGCGTCTTAATCCTCTACTACGTGTCCGTGAACTACAGGATGACATACTCTGTTAACGCGTTGATTCTAGGTGACCCGCTACTTATATCATTTAATGAGTTAGTGGTGCTTTCCCTCACGCTAATCATGACGGCCGCCTTAGTCATTACTACGTTTAGGGAGAACGTGTGTGCCGGGGTGGATATAGACCTGCTTAAGTTGAGTGGGGTTAAGTTGACTCTCTACGATTTAATGCCTTACTTCCTGCTAGGTTTTGCTTCAGTGGTTTTGTTAAGGCTTGTCGGATACGTTATGTCGCACGTGATGATATTACTGCCTTCACTCATATCGATGAATCTCGGTAAGAGAGCTTGCGTGACTCTAGCGCATAGTGTGGGGTTAAGCGCTTCCTCAGCTTTAAGCGGGCTCATACTATCTACATACCTAAACATATCGCCTTCGGGTAGTGTCGGCTTATTCCTAACCTTAATTTATTTAGGGACGTTTATTATGAGGAGGTACGGTCTTGAGTAGGAAGGAGAGATTCGGGATATCGATACCTGCGGAACTCTCAAGTAAGGTTAAGGACGTAGCTAGTAGGAGGGGCGTAACGAAGTCTAAGATTATTGAGGAGGTTTTGAGGAACTATATCACGGAGTCGACCCATGGGGAGAGCCCGCACCATTGCTCAGGCGTTATAGTGGTGGTTAAGGGGGAGGCAAGCCCGAGTCTAGAGACCTTATACGAGAATTATAAGGAGGTCATCGTTGGGTATACGCATCAACACTTAGAGGGTGTATGTGTTAACGTGTTATTCGTTTCAGGAGCTTCTCAAGAGATTGAGAACCTTACGAGGAGTTTGAGTTCGTGCGGGTGTTTCACTAGGTTCATGCCCCTACACGTAAGGGAGTTTAAGAAGGGTACGTGAGTTCTCGACATTCACGCTTTAATAACCCATTTCTTCCTACTCCTGTCGAAGTACGCTATCGCTGACTCAGCCATCTTCTTGAGTAGTGATGCTTCCTGCTTATCTAATACCTTAGCTATCTCCGAGTCCCTGTCCGTGGTCAGGGACTCAACCTTGCTGACGAACTGGGTCCAGAACTCCTCGTCTACAGCTACCCTCTGATCTCTGAGGTTTAGGACTACCGCGCCCTCCCTCTCCAGCCTATCAAAGAAAGCGTCTCTATTCCTTATCTTCTTAGCTATGTCTGCCTCATATATTATCTTCTGCTTCTTAAGTATCTCTATGGCGGTGACCCTCTCTCTAGCCCTCTCCTGAACGGCCTCGGCAGGGGCTTGCTGTACCGTGATCTTGGAAGGGAGTTCATCGAGTTTAGAACTTAACTCGTCGAGAACCTCACGTACCTCAACCAACCTATCCCTAAGCTCCGTGAGGAGTGAGGAGTACGTGTTTATGGTGTCCGTCGCGGATCTAAGCAACCTCTGAATACCGCTGAGCGCCTCATCCTGAACCACCTGTTTTTGTGAGACCTTGCTTAAGTAATCCTCAAGCACTTTCTTGACTAAAGCTTCTGTCGCGAGTCCCGGATACATCTTCTTAAGAGAATTGACGAGTTCCTCAGGCAGCTCGAGAACCACCTGAACCAACACATCACCCTCACTACAGATTAAGTTATGGAAGTTAATAACTAGAGCTATTGCGACTGAAAGTCCTTTAGGGTGGGGAGGAGGTCAGTAAGCGCTTCCCCCCTCTAAAGCTGAGATTATCTCGTCCCCTCTAATCACTACGGTAGAGAATTTCTCGGCAAGTCTCCTGACCTCGCTGTAGGTGGCTGCGTCACCGTCGTTTAAGACCTCGGTGATTATTAGTGAGGGTCTTAAACCGCTTAACTCAGCTAACGCTAGACTAAGTTCCGTATGCCCTCTCCTAACCCTAACACCCCTACCCAGGAGTATCGGGAGGTGTCCCGGCGTCACGAACTCGGAGTAGAATTTCCTCACAGCTAGTGTGGTCTTCCCTTCCTCAGTGATTAAACGAGTCACCTCATCTAATTCCCTGACCGTCCTAGCCTTATCCGAGTCCCTGATCCCTGTTTTAACGCTCACGTGATTCACCCATAAGCTGAAGTTTGGCGGGTCCCCGTAACCCAGCCTCTTACGCGTCAGCTCCCCGTAACCCAGCAACCGGAACGCCTCCTCCAAGTACTGGAGGCCTAAGACGGACCCTACCTCCCTGCTGGTGACGTAGCAGGTTAAGCCGCCGGCGAATTTCCTGGAGATAGTTATTGCGTGGGTGTTGACGGCGCCGGCAAAGAACACCATATCCGCCTCACTCTCCCTACTCTCGGAGTCGTATATGAAGACAGGCTTCCCAGCCCTCAACAGCTCTAGAGCCTTCCTCAGCATCCCGCATCACTAAAACAATGTGGTTGAGTGGTTTTAAAGGTTGTATCCAGGTCCTGCGCCGAAGTCTACTCAATCCTTGATTCTTAGCAGGTAGGTCATCAATATGAGAGAACATGCTTCAGCTGCTAAGGTGTAGGGTATTAAGTAGGTTGGGTTCAGCGTATATATGGTTCCGGCTATCACGCCCCCGAACATCCAGGCAGCGCCGTAGACGAGCCCGTAAGTGCCGTAAGCGAGCGCTCTCCTATCAGGCTCTACCAGGTCTGGTATGGCGGCACGCATGTTCGTCTCATATATTGACATGATAGCCCCCCAGATAGCGGCAACCAAGTACGCCGCGGTCTTAGTGTTGGTTAGGAGTAGTGAGGGTATCAGGGAAGCTAGCAACGGCGTCAGTATGAGTGATTTCAGCCCTACCTTATCGTATAGGTAGCCTACCGGGAAAGCTATCAGAGCGTCAACACCCATCGCTAAAGCATACATCAAGGAAATTTCAGGGTCGCTGAGTAAGCCGTACTCCTTCACGTGGTAGGATATTAGCGACCAAGCCAGGTAGCCGACAGTCATTAGTGAGAGGGAAGCCGAGAAGATATTGAATTTCTTGCCTAGACCGCGGCCCGCCACAGTCTTCCTCAAGCTAACGCTCCTTACCTTAGGGTACGTTGTGTAGGCCGTGAGCAAGCACGCGAGAGATATCGCGGCTGGGACGGCTAGAATAGAGAAAGCTAGTCTGTAGTCCTCCCCCGACGTGCTCAAAACGAGAGTTACTAGGAGGGGCCCTGAAACAGCCCCGACCTGATCCATAACCTCGTGTAGTCCGAAACCCTTACCCCTACCTATCCCCTCAATAACCTCCGATAATATCACGTCTCTCGCAGGAGCTCTCAATCCCTTACCCAACCTCTCGACGATGAAGAGCGCTAGAGCAACTTCCCACCTACCAGCTAAGGCAAGCGCCGGGACAGCCAGCAAGTTAATCAAGTATCCAGCCACGGTCAAACCCCATAAAACCCTACTACTCCTCAACCTATCAGCTACGTACCCACTGAAAAACCTCATCAAATACCCTAAGAACTCCCCGATAGTCACGGCGCCGGCCACCAACGCCGTCCCCTCAAGAATCTTCAAGTAAGCTCCTGAAACACCCCTAGCACCCTCGTAAGTCATGTCAGCAAACAGCGAGACAAGACCTAATAAAACGAAGGTCAGAAGCAACTTCTTGTTCGTCCCCTACCACCTCAAATACAGACCCAAGGACACACTAATAAATTTTCCGATTACCAATAATATCGGTGTTGGGGCGTGGGTGAGGAACCTCTGCTAGACTTAGTCAACCTGTTATACGCTGTTAGCAAGGAAGAGAAAGAGAAGCATCCTAGGAAAGCGGACACGTACTGGGTCACGGATCTCGTGAGGTGTGCGCTTAAGAGAGAGTACGAGCTTAAGTATCCCGAGCTAGTTGAGAAAGAAATCTTCACCCCGGTCTTCATACTAGGCACCTTAGTTCACAGGGGGTTGCAGGAACTACTTAAGAGTATCATGGGTGAGGGGGTGTCCACGGAGGTTGAGGGGAGTCGCGAGGTTGTCTTACCTGACGGGAAGAAAGTGATTGTCGAGGGTAGGGCGGACATAGTGGTTAAGATAAGTGACGAGATGATCGGGGTGGAGATAAAGACGGCTAGAAGCGACTACGAACTACCTAAACCTCAACACGTGGATCAAGCCAGAATATATAACTGGCTCTTCAACCTCAACCAAACAATACTGGTGTACATAACCCCGGAGAGAGTAACCCAATACCTCGTAAGCGATAAGGCCACCGAAGACGAGGTCGTGAGCAGGATAACGTCTAGGAAGATCCCCAGATACGACTGGGAGTGCAAGTACTGCAGCTACTCAGTCATGTGCCCCTACAAGGTGCCGAGCAAGTGAGCCATCGCTTCCCGGCAGGCAATTACTCATCATATTTTTAAACACACCCCTCAACGGCCACACCCTTATTCGAGGATTTGAGTAGTGCTTGAGAAGGTAAGCTAAGGGAGCTGATCCTCCCTCAGTAAGTACTCTAGCGGTACGTACACGTACCCGGTCCCGTAGTTTAGCTCGTAGAAAAGCTCGTATAAGGCTCTCTCCAGGGCCCAAGCCTTAAGAGAGTTTATGAATACTCCCTCATCATTAAGTCCTTGAATTTCCTGCAAGCTCGTGTTCCTTAAGTACTCTCTTAGTAGGGCGTTGAAGACCGTGTCCTGCCATTCGAGAGCCTCACTACCTAGCTTGCGTTCCTTGACGAATTCGTGGAAGACTTCCGCTAAGCTCTTCTTCCTCGCCTCCGCGTAAGCGAACATCGCCACGTAGTGGAGGGATCTTAACAAGCATGCGAGATCTCTCGACGCCGTCTCCAAGACAGACCTCCTCCGCCCTGTCCTGCCTGGTTCCCCCTCAAAATCTATTAATGTGAAGTTCTCGCCGTCGTAGAGTGTTGACTCCACGTACCTAGTCATTACCGCGACCACCACACCCCCTAGCAAAACCTCTAAAGCTAGTTTAGGCGAGTAGGGGAACCCCCTCCTAGACAAATACCTGAGGAATCTGGGCTCACTTAACTCCGGGGAGAACGTCCTGTAGCCTTTCAAGACGTACTTCCTACCACCTACCTCAACAACCGATATCACGTTAGTCCAGGCGGTGGGCAAGGCCTTAACCACTACCTGACCCTCCGGGAACTCATCGTATTTCCTGACCTCGAGCAACCCCCCACCACTAATCAAGTTCTTAACGTACTCGACCGTATACTCGCCCTCAACGTACTCGCCGCCCTTAATCGTCACAGGCGCGAAGACCTGCAACGACCTAACCTTTATTAGAAACCCTTTAAGACCCTCCCCTAGGTTGAGGGTGATTATCTCGTCCGGCGGCACCCCCTTGAGGGGGTACCACCTCCTACTCAAAACCCACTCAACGACCTCGTCCCCGCAGCAAGCCATCCACACACCACCTAATAAATTACGTCGTGAAATATAATCTGGTGTGTTGATGTTGGGTGTGGACGGGCGTGAAGGGGTTGAGGACGCGTGCGTGTTGGGGAGGAAGCCTGTCTTCATATTCGTTATCCACTTCCACCAACCGGTAGGTCAGTTAGGTGAGGTTCTTGAGAGACTATTCGAGAACAGTTATAAGCCTTTAATGAAGACGCTCATGAAGTACCGCGCGCCCGTAGCCCTACACTTCTCAGGCCCCCTACTCTTATACGCTAAAGAACACTACCCAGACTTCCTAGAACTCGTTAGGAAGTCCGGTGATTTAGGGTTTCCGGAATTCGTCGGAGGCGCTTACTCTGAAGCAATACTCCCGCTAATACCTATCGAGGACCGTGTCGAGCAAGTCAGGAAATACAAGGATCTTTTCAGGAAGTTAATCGGTGATTACCCGCTCAAAGGTTTCTGGCTGCCTGAGAGGTTCTGGGATCAAACAATACCTTCAGTGATAAGTAGGTTCGGGTACGAGTACGTCTTCGTCGACGACCAACTACTCTACTCGAAGGGCATGAGGTGGGGTGATAGCAAGTATTTATGGGTAACTGAGGACTCGGGAAAGCCTATCAAGCTATTCTTCATAGATACTGAGATCAGGTATAAGCTGCCTTGGTCCCCGATACCTGAGGTAGTGGAGTACATAACCAGGATCTCAGGGCTTGAGGGACGTCCTTACGTTTTGTGGGGTAGTGACGCGGAGAAGTTTGGTGAGTGGAAGCCGTGGGACGTTACCGGCAGGTGGCTTGAGGAATTCCTTCAAGTTTCGGCGAGGAACGACAAATACTGTATTCTGAGACCTAAGGATTACTTAGGTCTGGGGGTCCCTAGAGGGCTTACTTACCTGCCTCACGGAAGTTACGATAAGATGATGGAGTGGAGCGGTGGATTGGTGTGGAACTTCCTAACAAAGTATAGTGAGTCTAACAACATGCATAAGAAACTTATACATGTCAGGAATAAGGTGCTTGAAGCAGAAGCACGCAGTAACTCCAGGCTTGAGGATGCGTGGGATTACATACACCTAGCCGAATGCAATGACGTTTACTGGCATGGACTCTTCGGCGGGACTTACATACACCACTTAAGAGCTGAGGTCTACAGAAACCTGATAAAAGCCGAGAATATCGCGGATGAGATCCTAGGTAGTTACGGCGCTAAGAAAATAGACTTTGATTTTGACGGGAAGGATGAGGTGTTGATTGAGGGGGAGTCGCTCAACGCTTACGTGAAGCCTTCCGACGGCGGCACGTTATTCGAGCTAGATTATAGGGAGCGGGGGAGGGAGTGTAATCTAGCTAACATTATGTCAAGATATCCTGAGACGTACTTGAGTGATGTCCCGTACTACACGCACGACACCTACAGGAGAGCTTTATTCAGAGACTTCATAGCTGAGGACGTAGCCAGCTTGAGGGAGTGGGTGAGTAGGGGAGGCGGCTATACCGCGGGAAGCCTGGTGAGTGTCTCAGACTACGCCTTAAGCGAGTTAAGGAATTCCGGCGTTGTTTTGAGGTCGAGGTTTAAAGACTTAGAGATCGTTAAGGAGTATTACTTAAGTGACTCAACACTGACTGCCACGTACCACCTAGGGAACACGTCGAGAAGTGGTGAGGTCCTACTTATCGAGATCCCGTTCTCCCCGTACTCACTAAACGAGTTAAGACTTGAGGTTAGCGGGGAGGTTGTTGAGGTCGGTCAGTACGTGGAGACTAACGAGTTCACGCTAGCTTCCGAGAGTAACGTGGTCAAGGTGAGGTTGAGTGAGGTCGTTAATTTGTGGAGCTGGAAACACGTAACTCTATCGAGGACTGAGAAAGGGGTGAAGGAATCGCTTCAGGGATTGATAATCGCTTTAGGGTTGAGGTTAGGCGATCTAGCTGGGGGGAGCTTTGAAATCACTCTACACACTACCTGACCTCCCTAAGGGGGCGTGACGGTTTTTCAGCACGATATGAGGAACCCGTACTCGCCGAAAGAAAGTTCGTCGTTGCTTATGTTAACTCTCCTATACACGGCAGGTCTTAGGTTACTCACTGCCTTGCCTGCCTCGACAGTCTTCCCAGACATGTTGACGATTATTGACGCTTGACTCGAGCTCAAGTACCTGCTTATTATGAGTAAGTCCCCGGCCCTACTCATGCTCATTAAGCCTTTCCTTATCGGCGGGCACGACCTCCTTACTTGAATTAATTCCTTAACTAGCTTCAGGAGTTCCTTATCCCACCTACCCTCATCCCACACCATGCCCCTCCTATTGTCCGGGTCGCCCCCGCCGACCATCCCCACCTCATCCCCGTAATATAGGGAGGGGGAGCCCGCCAAGCAGAATAGGAGGACGTAAGCTACCTCAAGCTTGTGAGGGTCGCTTATCAAGGTCTTTATGCGCGGCGTGTCATACCCTAATGCCTGCCTCCCTAGCCCTGCCGAGGAGTTCTTGAAAAGTTTTTAAGTCACCTAGCCTAGGGTCCACGCTGAAGTAGTCTTCCACGTCATACCTATGGTATGATGGGGACTTAAATATGGGTGTTAGGTAGAGCGTCTCAACACCTAACCCCTTAACGTAGTCTAGCGAGTTAATAATCCCCCTCAAATCCCCTCCCAGGAAGCCGTGAGGTCTTGGGGCGACATCCCACCTTAAGTTACCGCTACCCCCACCCTCACCCGACCTCCTGAAGCTGTCTGGGAATATCAGGTAGTACGTGGTGCCTAAATACCATGGAGGAGCCTCCGCGAGTTCTCCGGAGAATTTGATGAAGCTCTCATCACCTAAGCCCCCGTCACCGTACGGCAGTACCTCCCCGTCCCCAGTCTTAAGGAAGAACCTGTAAAGGATTTTCCTAGAAGCGACTTCAGGCGTGACGACCTCGTAGACGGCGTAATAACCTACACGACCCACCCTACCAGCCTTAACGGACTTCCTCACGTCATCAACCAATAACTCCGCGTAACACTCCTCAAAGATCCTTGAATGCGTCCTAACCCTCAACACCAGGCTACCCTCATATATTGTGGCGTAGGAAGGGTCTACAGGTATGTGGGTCGCGTGCCACGGCTTAATAGAGCTAGGGCTTACCTCACCTAACTTAGCGAGAGACATGGTTAACTCGATGTTCTTATTCTCTGGGAAGGGTCTTAAGCAAGTCTTCTCAGGGTTCTCAGGATCTAAGACGGTCTTAGAGTCGTTTACTACGAAGACGTAGGGGTACTCACCATCCCATACCCTGACCTCAATACCCCACCGACCACCCCTCCTAGATAGTCTGAAGTAGCTTGGCGCGAAGGAGGTGAATATAGAGGATAGGTAGACGTTCCTGTAACTCGCGTCAGGTATGGAGAAGGCCGCGATTAACCTGCCGTAATGCGGCCCTAACCTCTCCCGCCCCACTACCTCGTACATCACTCATCGTTAGCTAATTAACGCTTGGTGTTAAAAGCGTTGGAGGTTGCTAACTAAATGAGTTCTCCTGTGTTGGGGTCGAAAAACTTTATTCTCTCCTTGACGAACCTGACCCTAACCCTACTCCCTATGCTGTATAGCTTGCTGCCGTGTGTCCTGCTCTTGATGACGTTGTCAGATAGCTTCAGCGTTACTATAGTTTCGGAGCCTAGGGGTTCTGAGACCACTACCTCGGCGTCCGCGTCGTAGGGCCCGTCGTCAACGAGTAGCACGTCCTCAGGCCTAACACCGAAGACCACCTCCCTACCTACGTAGTCTCTCAGACCGCCTACCTCAGGGAGTCCTGATAGGTTCAGCACGTAATCCCCTACCCTCACCTTAGGGTCGCTGCTCTCCACCCTAGCTCTCATGAAGTTCATTCCGGGGGATCCTATGAAGCTAGCTACGAACATGTTTCTCGGGTTGTTGTATAGTTCGAGGGGCTTGCCTACCTGGAATACCTTACCGTAGTTCATCACGGCTATCCTGTCAGCTAAGGTCATCGCCTCGACCTGGTCGTGAGTCACGTATATCGTGGTGACTTTAAGTCTTAGCTGCAACCTCTTAATCTCAGCCCTCATCTCAGTCCTTAACTTAGCGTCTATGTTGCTCAGAGGCTCGTCGAGAAGCCACACGTTAGGCTCCCTAACGAGAGCTCTGGCTAGAGCAACCCTCTGTTGCTGACCGCCGGATAGCTGGGCCGGCTTCCTATCCAGTAGCTCGGAAATCTTAAGTAGCTCAGCAACCTCCCTAACCTTACGGTCTATATCCTCCTTACTCAGCCTCAACTCCTTCCTCCTAACCGTTAAGGGGAAAGCGATGTTGTCGTAAACGCTCATGTGCGGGTATAGCGCGTAGTTCTGGAAAACCATCGCGACATTCCTCTCCTTAGGTGTTTTATGATTCACCACCACGTCGTCAATCCTTATCTCACCCTCCTCAGGAACCTCTAAACCAGCTATTAGCCTGAGGGTCGTCGTCTTCCCGGAACCTGAAGGACCTAGCAAAACGAAGAACTCGCCGTCCTCTACGTCGAGACTCACCTTACTCACGGCCTCAACCTTACCGTACCTCTTAGTCACTTCAATTAAAGAAACCCTGGACACACACCCACCCATAAAAGAATACGATAGAAAAAATAATAAAGTTGGTTTGTGCGGAAAAACTAATCTTACTTCTTCCTGAAGAACGCGTACCCTAGGAGAACGCCTATGATTAACAATATGATGCCGACAGCGGTGGTCGTTGTCCAGTCCGTAACGTATACTGGAACTGTTGTTGGGATGGCTGTAGTGGTTACTGAGGTCTTGGTCTCCGTTGTTGTGGCCGTCTTAGTTATCGTCTCCGTGACCGTCGTGGTTGCTGGCTGAGGCGGCGGCGCCGGAACGCCCTTCACCACCGCCGGAGTCCCCTCTAGTGTTTGAGGATCTACTCTATAGGAGGTTAGCATAGCGTATTGGTCGTTAGCTGTGGGGGCTAGGAGATCTATCACTAGCGGTGCTACGTTAGCTGCTAGAGCGTATGTGTCGGCGCCTCCGAACTTCCATTCCTCGGCCGTCAGCCCCACAGCCCTCAGCTTGCTTGCTTCGTAGCCGTCGTACCCGGATAC
>Ga0078972_1000569_pt1 | contig 152613 bp, 140 predicted proteins | sample YelNatPaOPGAMG01_FD_67568 | JGI IMG/M metagenome (GOLD analysis project Ga0078972, IMG submission 67568) | Hot spring thermophilic microbial communities from Obsidian Pool, Yellowstone National Park, USA - OP-RAMG-01 (SPADES assembly) (version 2) | ecosystem: Environmental > Aquatic > Thermal... | reverse complement strand
GCGGCGGCTGGCGAAATGTTTTTGGGCGCTAACTCCAGTCGCCCTACGGGCTCCTTCCGTTAGCGCCCAAAAACATCGGGTGGTGGAAGGAGTAGAAGAGCAAAAGTGTTGACGGGTGCCGATCAGTGTTTCACACTGAGAGAGCCCTGCGTCGCTTCGCTCCGCTCTGATCGGCATCAGATCGGAATGACTGATCGACATTGTTGGAATGCGCACGGGGACTCCGCGGGCTAACGGCTGCGCCCGCGGAGTCCGGCCGACCGATCGCACAAAGCACCAGGACCACCAGGACACAAAGAAGTTCAAAAGGTTTCCTTTGTGTTCTTTGTGGCTTTGTGTCTTGGTGTTTAATTCAACGGATTGCCGGCGCAAAGCGCTATGCCACACCCTTCGGCTGCGCCCGCGGATTTCGACCGTTCGATCGCACAAAGACACCAAGACCACCAAGACACAAAGAAATTCAAAAGGTTTCCTTGTTTGATCAACGGATTGCCGGCGCAAAGCTGTATGCCCTCACACCCTTCGGCTGCGCCCGCGGCTTTCGTCGAGCGGGTCTTTGCGCGAATCCAACGAGTGCGCGATCGCAGCCGCCCGCCTCAAACTTCCAGGATCACCGGCAGAATCAAAGGATGCCGCGAGGTCTGCTTGATCAGGAAGCGGCGGAGGTCTACCCGGATCTTCTCCTTGATCATGCCCCAGTCCGCCCGCTCTTCCTCGCTCGACGAGGCCACCGTGCGCGCCACTACCTGCCGCGCCTCCTCGAGCAGCGCGCCATCCTCATGCGAGATGAACCCGCGGCTGACGATCTCCGGCAGGTTTTCCGGTTTGCCGGTGTGCTTGTCGATCGCGATGATCGGCAGCAGGAAGCCTTCCTCGGAGAGGTGCTTGCGGTCGCGGATGACGAACTCCTCGATGACGTCGTCGAGCGCGCCCGAGTCGATGCACACCCGCCCGACCGGCACCCGCTCGCCCTTGCGCGCGCCGTAGCGGTCCAGTTCGAGCGTCTCGCCGGTCTCGAGAATGAACATGTCTTCGAGGCCCACGTAGCGCAGATGCGCACCCAGCATGGCGTGCTTGGCAAGCTGCCGGTACTCCCCGTGAATCGGCATGAAATACCTGGGCCGCACCAGGTTCAGGATCAGCTTCAACTCCTCGGCGCTGGCGTGTCCGGAAACGTGCACCGGCGGATTCATCGAACCGTAGACTACATCGGCGCCGCGCTTGGAGAAGTGGTTCAGCATCCGGAAAATGGCCTTCTCGTTCCCGGGAATGATGCGCGAGCTGAGCACGACGGTGTCGCCGCGCTCGATCGAGAAATGCTTGTGGTCGTTGACCGCAATCCGCGACAGCGCCGACATCGGCTCGCCCTGGCTGCCCGACACCACCAGCACGAGCTTGCTCGGCTGCACGTCCATCAGGTCCTGCTGCCGCACCAGGATGCCGTTCGGAATATCGAGCAGGCCGTGTTCGTGCGCGATCTCCGTGGTGCTGACCATGCTCCGGCCGAGGAACCCGACCTTGCGGCCGAACTCCGAGGCCAGGTCCAGAATCTGCTGCATCCGGTGCACCGAGGACGAAAAGCACGATACGACCACGCGCCTCGGCGCCCGCGAGAAGATGTCCTCAAACCGCGGCCGGATGGCGCGCTCGCTTTCCGTGTAGCCGGACCGGTCCGAGTTCGTGGAGTCGGACATCAACAGCAGCACGCCGCGCCGGCCGTAATCGGCCAGCGTGTGCAGATCGAAAAGTAGGTTGTCGGTGGGCGTCGGATCGACTTTGAAATCGCCGGTATGAATAATGACGCCGACCGGCGTTGTAATGGCGAGCGCCACGGCGCTCACGATCGAGTGCGTGACGTGGATAAATTCGATGACGAACGGCCCGATCTCCAGTTTCTGGCCGGGCTTGATCGTGTTCAGCTTCGCCGTCGCGAGCATGTCGTGCTCTTCCAGGCGGCGCTCGATCAGCGCCCGCGTGAATGCGGTCGAGTAAACCGGCACGTTGATCTGCGACAGCAGAAACGGCACCGCGCCGATGTGGTCCTCGTGGCCGTGCGTCAGCAGCACCGCGCGCACGTGCTCGCGGTTCTGCTCCAGATAGGCGAAATCCGGCGTGACGATGTCGATGCCGAGCAGTTCTTCCTCGGGGAACATCATCCCGGCGTCAACGACGATGATGTCGTCGCCATAGCGGATCGCCATCGAGTTCATTCCGAACTCGCCGAGGCCGCCCAGAGGAATGATTTTTAGTTTCGCTTCGGACATGGTGAAAATTCAGGCTAACATACCGCCCCGCTTCCGATTCAGTGTCGCCGGCCTGCGGGAGGCGCCTAATTCATCCGGATCGACTTCATTCGGAGAGGGTCTTGCGGCGGGAACGGCTCGGCCGGCTTCGGCACCAGGTCTTCGAGCGTGGTCTTTCCCAGCACCTGGTCCACCACCTGCTGCAGCGAGCGCCAAAGCGAGCGGATCGAACAATCCACGGTATGCGCGCACACGTTCTCACTGCCGACGTGCTGCTCGCAAAACGTTGGGTCGTAGAACCGCCCGCCCAGAACCGCCATCGCTTCGGCCACGCTGATTTCCTTGAGAGGCCGCGCAATCCTGTATCCGCCGGCCTGCCCGCGCTCGCTCAGCACCAGCCCACCGCGCCGAAGCACCCGCATCAGCTTCGCGACGTAATGACTGGAAAGCCCTTCGGCGCGGCTGATCTCCGGAATCGTCAGGCTCTTCCCGGCGCCGTTCAAACCGAGCTGAAGCAGGCAGCGGATGCCGTACTCTTCCTGCGCGCTGATTTTCACATCATCCCCAGTTGAATGCGGGCCGCCTCGGACAACCGGCTCATGTCCCAGGGTGGATCCCAGACCAGTTCCACTTTGGCGTCCTTCACGCCGGGCACTTCCCTGACTTTCCGCTCCACTTCCCCGGGCAGCGAGCCGGCCACGGGGCACCCCGGCGCGGTCAGCGTCATCCGGATGCTGACGGCGCCCGAACGCTCCACGTCCAACTCGTAAATCAGCCCGAGGTCGTAGATGTTCACCGGAATCTCAGGGTCGTAGCACGTGCGCAGCGCTTCGATAACCTTGTCCCTGAGTTTCTCCATCGGTTACTCCGTCGAAACCTTATCCGTTTCGTTTCCGAGCGCCGCGCGCAGCGTGTGCCACGCCAGCGTCGCGCACTTGACGCGCGTCGGATAATCGCAGACGCCGGAGAAGGCTTCGAGCTTGCCCAGTTTCGGCGCTTCGTGCACCGGTTCCAGGCCCGTGACCAGCGCGTGAAAGCTCTCGAACAGCGCCTCCGCGTCGGCCAGCGTCTTGCCTTTCAGGCTCTCGGTCAGGAGCGATGCCGACGCTGTGGAAATCGCGCAGCCCGCGCCCTCGAAGCTGATGTCGCGCACGACATCGCCCTCGAGCTTCAGGTAAATCGTGATCCGGTCTCCGCAAAGCGGATTGTACCCTTCCACTTTGCGGGTCGCGTCCTGGAGCGAGTGATAGTTGCGCGGTTTCCTGCTGTGATCCACAATCACCTGCTGGTACAAATCCCGCAGATCCGAACTCACTGAAAAATCTCCTTGGCCTTCGCGATGCCCGCCGCCAGGGCATCGATCTCCCCTTTCGTATTGTAGAACGCGAGCGATGCGCGGCTTGTAGCGGGAATGCCGAAGCGGTCCATCACAGGTTCGGCGCAGTGGTGGCCGGCGCGGATCGCGATACCCTCGCTGTCGAGGATGGTGGCCATGTCGTGCGGGTGTATGCCGTCGATCACGAACGACAGCACCGCGGCCTTCTCCGGCGCGGTGCCGATCAGCCGCAGGCCCTCGATGCGCTCGAGCGCCTCCGTGCCGTATTCGAGCAGCTCGCGCTCATACGCCTCGATGTTGTCGAGCCCGACGGATTCCAGGTAATCGATCGCCGCGCCCAGCGCGATCGCGCCCGCGATGTGCGGCGTCCCGGCCTCGAACCGGTAGGGCGGATCGTTGTACACCGTGCACTCGAATTTCACCGAGCGGATCATGTCGCCACCGCCCTGGTACGGCGGCATCTTATCGAGCAGCGCCTGTTTGCCGTACAGCACGCCGATGCCGGTGGGGCCGAGCATCTTGTGCCCGGAGAACGCGTAGAAATCGCAGTCGAGCGCGCGTACATCCACCTTCATGTGCGGCGCGGCCTGCGCTCCATCCACCAGCACCGGGATGCCGCGCTCGTGCGCCATCTGGATCATCCTGCGCACCGGGTTGATGCTGCCGAGCGCGTTCGAGACGTGCGAAATGGCCGCGATCTTCGTCCAGGGGCCGAGCCGCTTCTCGAATTCCTCGAGGATCACTTCGCCGCGGTCGTCCATCGGCGCGACGGTCAGCCGCGCGCGCTTCTCCTGCGCCAGGATCTGCCACGGCACGATGTTCGAATGGTGTTCGAGCGCGGTGATGAGGATCTCGTCGCCGGAGCCGACGTTGGCGCGCCCCCAGGCCTCGGCGACAAGGTTGATCGATTCCGTGGCGCCGCGCGTGAACACGATCTCCCGCGGCGTTCTCGCGTTCAGGAAACGCGACACTTTGATGCGCGCGGCTTCGTAGCCGTTCGTGGCCCGCTCGCTGAGCGTGTGCACGCCGCGGTGCACGTTCGCGCAATCGTGCGTGTAGAACGACGTGAGCGCGTCGATCACGACCTGCGGCTTCTGCGTGGTCGCCGCGTTATCCAGGTACACGAGCGGCTTTCCGTGCACCGTCTGCGTGAGCGCCGGAAAATCCCGGCGAATGGTCGAGACATCCAGCTTCACGCGAGCAGTATTCGTTTGAGCGCCCATGATCAGCCCCCGAATCGGCCGAACAGCGTCTCGCCCAGGCGCGAGCGCACGGCCTCCGCTTTCATTCCTCCGAGAATTTCGCTCGTGAACGCGTAAGTCAGCAGCCGCCGCGCCTCTTCGAGCGCAATGCCGCGGCTGCGCAGGTAGAACACGGCTTCCTGATCCACCTGCCCGACCGTCGCGCCGTGCGTGCAGCGCACGTCGTCGGCGTAGATTTCAAGCTGCGGCTTCGTGTTGATGACCGCGTCCGGCGAGAGCAGCAGATTCTTGTTCCGCTGGATGGCGTCGGTCTTCTGCGCTTCCGGGCGCACGATGATGCGGCCGTGGAAGACGCCGCTCGAATTGCCGTCGAGAATGCCCTTGTAGAGCTCGCGGCTCATGGTGTGCGGCCGCGCGTGGTCGAGCGTGGTGTAGTTGTCGATGTGCTGCCTGCCGGAGGCCAGATACAGGCCGTTCAGCATGCACTCGGCGCCCTCGCCGGCCAGCACCGCCGAGATCTCGTTGCGCGCCATGCCCGAGCCGAGCGCGACGTTGTACGAAACGAAGCTCGCGCTGGCGGCCTGTTCCAGCGCGAGCATGCCGAAGTGCAGCGCGCCCGGGCTTTCCATCTGGAGTTTGTAATGTTCGATCACGGCGCCCTCGGCCGCCGAGATTTCGGTGACCGCGTTGGTGAAGTAACGCCCGTCGCCGAAGCCGGCATAGCCCTCGACAATCGTTGCCTGGCTGTCGCGCCCCGCGACGATCAGGTTGCGGGGACAGGAAATCGTGCCGCCGCCGGTCGAAACGAACAGCAGGTAAATGGGCTTGTCCAGCACCGCGCCGTCGGCGACCTCGATGTACGCGCCATCTTCGAAGAAGGCAGTGTTCAGCGCCGCCATCGCGTTGTCCTCGTACGCGGCGTACCGGCCGGCTTCGGCTTCGCGAATGCTGCGCATCGCCGCGCCGCCGGTGGACAACTCCGGCGCATACCGCCCGTCCACAAAGACGAACCGGGGACAGCCCAGATCCGCAAACGCGAAATCCCGAAGCCGCTCGGCCACCGCGCCGGCCGGCACAGGCTTTGCGAACTCGTACGGGGTTTTCACGAACGGCGCCAGGTTCGTGTACTTCCAGGCTTCGTTCCTGGTGGTGGGAAATCCGAGGCGCGCAAAGCTCTCGATCGCGGCGCGCCGCAGATCGGCATGGCCCGGCAACTCGCGCTCGCGCGCGCGAAACGCGGCCAGGTACGCCTCTTCGTATCCGCGTGCCGCAGTCACCGTGGCCTGCATCACGACACCGCCGCCGTCTGTTCTTCGAGCCACGCATAGCCGTGCTGCTCCAGCTCAAGCGCGAGCTCTTTTGCGCCGGACCGCACGATCCGGCCCTGATACATGACGTGCACGAAATCCGGCGTCACGTAATTCAGCAGCCGCTGATAATGCGTCACCAGGACGATAGCCCGCCCGGGACTGCGCATCGCGTTGATGCCGTTCGCGACCGCTTTCAATGCGTCGATGTCGAGGCCCGAGTCGGTCTCGTCCAGAATCGCGAGCTTCGGCTCGAGCACCGCCATCTGGAAAATCTCGTTCCGCTTCTTCTCGCCGCCCGAAAAACCTTCGTTCACGGGCCGCGAAAGCAGCGCCTCATTGAGTCCGAGCAGCTTCGCCTTGTCCTTCACCAGCGCGAGAAAATCCATCGCGTCCAGTTCTTCGAGGCCGCGGTGCTTCCGTGCCGCGTTCAGTGCGGCGCGCAGGAAGTACATGTTGCTGACGCCGGGGATCTCCACCGGATACTGAAACGCGAGGAAGACGCCCTCGCGCGCGCGGTCCTCGGGCGGCATCTCAAGCAGGTTCCTGCCCTCGTAGATGACCTGGCCCGCGGTGACTTCGTAAACGTCGCGGCCCGCCAGCACGCCCGCCAGCGTGCTCTTGCCCGAGCCGTTCGGCCCCATGATGGCGTGGACCTCGCCGGCTTTCACCGCCAGGTCGATGCCCTTCAGAATGTCTTTGTCCGCTACTCGTGCGTGTAAGTTCTTGATCTCCAGCAATTCAGTTGTCCTCGCACTCCCGAAAGTCATGTGGGGCAGACCCCCTGGTCTGCGCGCGGCCCCCTGGCCGCGTAATCTTCGCGCGAGGCGAGCAGGCCGACCAGGTGGTCGGCCGCGGGCGAGGGCGTCTGCCCCACAATTTCATCCGACGCTTCCCTCCAGGCTCACGCTCAGCAGCCGCTGCGCCTCCACGGCGAACTCCATCGGCAGCTCGCGAAACACCTCCTTGCAGAAGCCGCTGACGATCATCGAGACCGCGTCCTCCGCGGAGATGCCGCGCTGCTTGCAGTAGAAAATCTGGTCGTCGCCGATGCGCGAGACCGAAGCCTCGTGCTCCACCTGCGCCGAGTTGTTCTTCACTTCCAGATACGGAAACGTGTGCGCGCCGCACTCGTTGCCGAGCAGCATCGAGTCGCACTGCGAATAGTTGCGCGCGCCCTCCGCCCCCGGCAGGATCTTCACCATGCCGCGATAGCTGTTCTGCCCGTGGCCGGCCGAAATGCCCTTCGAAACGATGGTGCTCTTCGTGTTCCGGCCGATGTGGATCATCTTCGTCCCGGTGTCGGCCTGCTGGTAGTTATTCGCCACCGCCACCGAGTAAAACTCGCCCACCGAGTTCTCGCCCATCAGGATGCAGCTCGGATACTTCCAGGTAATCGCGGATCCGGTCTCGAGCTGCGTCCACGATATCTTCGAGTTCACGCCCAGGCACTTACCGCGCTTGGTGACAAAGTTGTAAATTCCGCCCCTGCCCTCTTTGTCCCCGGGATACCAGTTCTGCACCGTCGAGTACTTGATCGCGGCGTTATCATGCGCCACCAGCTCGACGACCGCGGCATGCAACTGGTTGCTGTCGCGGATCGGAGCGGTGCAGCCTTCGAGGTAACTTACGTACGCATTGTCGTCGGCGATAATCAGCGTGCGCTCGAACTGGCCCGTGTCTTTCGCATTGATGCGGAAGTAAGTGGACAGCTCCATCGGGCACCGCACGCCTTTCGGCACGTAACAGAACGAGCCGTCGCTGAACACCGCCGAGTTCAACGCGGCGAAGAAGTTGTCCGTGTACGGCACCACGGAGCCGAGATACTTTTCCACCAGCTCGGGGTGATTCTGCACCGCTTCGGAGAACGAACAGAAAATAATCCCTAGCGAGGCCAGCTTCTCTTTGAATGTGGTGGCCACCGAGACGCTGTCGAACACCGCGTCCACAGCCACGCCCGCCAGCGCCTCCTGTTCCTTGAGCGGAATACCCAGCTTCTCGTACGTGCGCAGGATCTCGGGGTCCACTTCCTCCAGGCTCCTGGGCCGCTTCCCGCCGGCGCCCTTCGGAGCCGAGTAGTACACGATCGACTGGTAGTCGATGGGGGCGTACCGCACATTGGCCCACTTGGGTTCCTGCATCTTCACCCAGTGGCGGTACGCACGCAGGCGCCACTCCAGCATGAACTCCGGCTCGTGCTTGCGGGCCGAGATCATGCGGATGATGTCCTCGTTCAGCCCGGCCGGGACCGCGTCGGTCTCGATTTCGGTGACGAAGCCGTACTTGTACTCCTGGCGCGTAAAGGCCTGGATGTCGTTGGTGCTGGAGCCCATCGGCCCTCCTCTGAAAAACGGAATCTAACTCAGGGTAGCGAATCTGTACTAAAGAGTCAAGATTGCCGCCCGGCCTCAGCCATTTCAGGAGATGCAGAATCGGGCCGGCTGGTCGCAGGCGGGAGCCCCTAAGACAGAAATGCCCACCTCCGAAAAGGTGAGCATCTGTCCTGCCCCTGTTCTACCAGGGTGATGTTCAATGGGAGAATCAGTTTCGACGGCATCGCAACCGCCAAAACTCTTGTGATTGGATCTTATTTCACCCGGCCCCTTAAATCAAGAAAAAAAGCTCAATGTCCCCGATTGCCCGCAAGCTGTTCCAACAGCGCTGTTTGAGCGCCTGTTGGAAAATTCCTCAGGCTGTGGAAAAGCCGTCAGAGGGCCTCCGACGGGCACTCCGATTTCAGTCCAATCGGCAGAAAAAACAAATCTTAGGGATTACGGTTCAGCGCTCGCCGCCGAATCGGCAGCGCCGGTCGCCTCAACGGCGGTCCTGTATGTGCAGCAGGATCATCGGTTCGTCGGCCTTGCCGACCCAAATCCAGCGCCTTAAGACGCCAAAGATGAGGCCTGCGGCGAGGAAGAGCGCAAGGATGATCCCGATCAGAATGAACGCGTTAACGACGAGATCGCCGATATTGTCGCGCCTGTTCGGCACCCGCTCGTTCCAGGTGATCTGGCCCTGAAACCTGACCGCCCCGACCAGTTTCCTGGCCGCCTCCTGATCGGGAGGCGCCACCACGACCGCGACCATCGACCCGCTGCGGTTTGCAACAGCGCCGGGCAGCTTTTCGAAATCCGCCAGCCGCTGCCGCGCGATTTGCGGCGTCGGGTAGGAGAAAATAGCCAGCGAGGCGGCCCCGCCCTTGGTCTGGTAGGTCCCAATCGCGCCCTCGGTGCCGAACTGGAACGCAGCCACCGCAGCGGGAACCGCGCCGGCGAATTTTTCCAGGCTAACCGGCCCGAGCACGTAACGTTCCGAGTTGGGAATCAGGCCTGCGGCGGGCAGGTATTTCGGCAAGACGGGCAGGGCCGTGCGGTCCACTTTCTTGAGCCCCTGGAAAAAGGCGGCCAGGTCGGCCGGCTTGGGCTTCCAGCCCGTGAAGCGGAACAGGTAGTTGCCATAGGCAACCAGGGTCCCGTCGCGAGTTTCCACGGCCAGGCCGGCGGCCTGGGAGGGGCGGGCATCCGCCGGACGCTGCCATTGGAATGCGGCGAAGGCCCCGGTGGAATCGTTGAGACGGTATCCGACCGCCTCGAATTTTCTACCGCGGGCGGCGTAACGCGCCTGCTCGGCGTCGCGTAAACCGTACTCGTCCCACAGCGGGCGGTCCGCCGGCGCGGCCGGCTCGACCGAGACGCGGGTGAAGCCCGCAAGCTGCTCGGGCCAGATCGCCTGTTGCTGCGGCGCGGGCGCAGCCAGCGCGGCCGCCGCGATCGCCAGAACTCCAGCCAGGCAGGCGCTCCCCTGTTTTGTCAGCACTCCGGCAGGCGAAACGGCCCGCCCCAACTTTAGGCTCCGCAGCATTTTTTGTACTTCTTCCCGCTCCCGCAGGGGCATGGATCATTGCGGCCGACCTTGGCGCCCTTGACGACCGTCTTGCTCTCACCACCCGAGTCGCCGCCCACGTACTGGAGCGCCGCCATTTCCTTCTCTTTCTTGCGCTGGATGTTGTGCGTAAAATCCAGGATGCTGTTCTGGGCCGCCTGCCGCTGCTCGGGGCTGATGGCCGCCAACTGCTCTTCTTCCTCGGCCTCCGGTTCCTCTTCCTCGTACTCCTCTTCCGGGAACGGCATCGGCGGGCGCTCGCCCTCGGCCACCTGCAGGAAGAACAGGTACCGCACGGTCTCGTCCTCGATGCGGTCCATCATCTCGTTGAACAGGATGAAGGACTCCTTCTTGTACTCGACCAGCGGATCCTTCTGCCCGTAACCGCGCAGCCCGATGCCTTCCTTCAGGTGGTCCATCGACAGCAGGTTGTCTTTCCACTGCGTGTCGATGACGTGCAGCATGATCATGCGCTCGGTTTCGCGCATGATCTCCGCGCCGAGCAGCCGCTCTTTCTGCTCGTACTTCTCGACGATCTGCCCGAAAACGGCTTCCTCGATCTCTGCGCGGCTCATCGGCGCGAGCGCCGCGGTATCGATCTTCACGCCGAACTGGCTGTTGATGTCCGTCTGCAGGCCCTGCAGATCCCACGTGCTCGGGTGGGCTTTCTCCGGAACCCGCTGATCCAGGAACGATCCGAGGATGCCTTTCGACATCTCCAGGATGCGCTCCTTCTGGTCGGCTTTCTCGAGCAACTGGCGGCGCCAGCCGTAGATGGCCTCGCGCTGCTTGTTCATCACGTCGTCGTACTCGAGCAGGTGTTTGCGGGCCGCGAAGTTCTGCGCCTCGACGGCCTCCTGCGCCTTGCGGATGCGCCGCGTGATGAGCTTGGACTCGATCGGGACGTCCTCTTCCATGCCGAGGCGCAGCATGAGATTCTGCATGCGCTCGCCGCCGAAGATGCGGAGCAGATCGTCCTGCAGCGAGAGATAGAAGCGCGAACTGCCGGGGTCGCCCTGGCGGCCGGCGCGGCCTCGCAACTGGTTGTCGATGCGGCGCGACTCGTGCCGCTCGGTGCCCACGATGTGCAGGCCGCCGAGCGCGACTACCTCCTCGTGCTCCTTGTCGGTCTGCGACTTGAACCGCGAGTAATACTCGTCCCACTTCGCGCGCGGCACCCGGTAGAAGATGCCCTGCTGCTGGAAGTAGTAGAAGTGCTCGTCGCTGATGAAGACTTCCTGGCCCGCGGGCAGCGCCTCGGCGACCTTGTCCTTCAGGCAGGCTTCGCGCGCGGTGAACTCGGCGTTGCCGCCCAGCAGAATGTCGGTGCCGCGGCCGGCCATGTTCGTCGAGACCGTCACCTGGCCCTTGCGGCCGGCCTGCGCGACGATGAACGCCTCGCGCTCGTGGTGCTTGGCGTTCAGCACCTCGTGCTTTACGCCCATCCGCTTCAGAATTCCGGACAGCTTTTCCGACTTCTCGACCGAAATCGTGCCGACCAGCACCGGCTGGCCCCTCTCGTTGCAGGCCTTGATCTCCTTGGCGGCGTTCCGGAACTTCTCTTCCTCGGTGCGATAGACGATATCCGGGTTTTCGACGCGGATCAGCGGCCGGTTGGTCGGGATCACCACCACGTCGAGCTTGTAGATCTTGTCGAACTCGGCGGCTTCCGTTTCGGCCGTACCGGTCATGCCGGCCAGCTTCTTGTACATGCGGAAGTAGTTCTGGAAGGTAATGGTGGCCAGCGTCTGGTTCTCGCGCTGGATTTTGACGCCCTCCTTGGCTTCCACGGCCTGGTGCAGACCGTCGCTCCACCGCCGGCCGGGCATCAGGCGCCCGGTGAACTCGTCCACGATCAGGACCTCGTCGTCCTTGACGACGTAATCCTTGTCGCGGAGGAACAGCACGTGGGCCTTGAGCGCCTGCTCGACGTGGTGCTTCCACTCGATCGTCTCCAGGTCCCAGAGGCTGGGCAGGCCGAGCAGCCGGGCCGCCTTGTCGAAACCGTCGTCGGTCAGCGCCACCGTGCGGCTCTTCTCATCGACGGTGTAGTCGCCCGTGAAATACTTCTCGCCCGGCTCCTTGCCCTCGATCACCTCGCCGCGGATCAGCTTCGGAATAATCCGGTTCGCCTTGTAATACTTGTCGGTGGATTCCTCGCTCGGGCCGGAGATGATCAGCGGGGTGCGCGCCTCGTCGATCAGGATCGAGTCCACCTCGTCGACGATCGCGTAATGATGCCCGCGCTGGACGCACTGCTCCAGCGAGAACTTCATGTTGTCGCGCAGGTAATCGAAGCCGAACTCGTTGTTGGTGCCGTAGGTGATGTCGCGGCGGTAGGCCTCCTGGCGCTCAGCGTCATCGAGTTCGTGAACCACCACGCCGACCGACAGGCCCAGGAACTTGTAAATCTGGCCCATCCACTCGGAATCGCGCTTGGCCAGGTAGTCGTTCACGGTGACGACGTGCACGCCCTTGCCTTCGAGCGCGTTCAGGTAAACGGGCAGGGTGGCGACCAGCGTCTTTCCTTCACCGGTCTTCATTTCGGCGATTTTGCCCCGGTGCAGGACGATGCCGCCCATGAGCTGCACGTCGAAATGGCGCATGTTCAGCGTGCGCCGTCCGGCTTCCCGGACCACGGCGAAAGCTTCCGGCAGCAGGTCGTCGAGCGTTGCGCCCTGGGCAAGCCGCTCCCTGAATTCCACGGTTTTGTGGGCCAATTCCTGATCGGAAAGGGGGCGGATGCCGGCCTCGAGATCGTTAATGGCCGCCACCAGGGGACGCATCGCCTTGACCTGCCGGTCGTTCTTCGTCCCGAAAATTTTCGCGAGTATTGCGTCGAACATGATGCGCTTTGTCTTTATTTTACCGCCAAGGCTGATTCCAACGCCCGATTTATCGGACGCGCGGCGCCGGGGCTCGTTTCAGCTTACCGCGAGTGATCTTCCCCGCGGGCAGGAGTTTGCAGCCGGGTTCAAGACAGGGATAGCCACGGGGGGCCCGGTTCCGGCGAGAGCCGCCCGGCCCCGCGCAGAATCCGAGCAACCCGGCCACGCCTTTCCATCGTATCGGAAGGCGATCGCATTACGCGACAGCTTGCACGTATCCGAGCGGAACCGCGACCGAATCGCCGCGCATCTCGCCTCCCATGAGAGCGACAAGCTTTTCGGCGACGGCGATCCCCAAGTCCAGCGCCTCGCCGGCGGGCCGCGACTCGGCCGCGCCCTTGTACCGCACCGCGGCCGTGAGCCGGAAGCGTTCCGCCGAGATGCGCTCCGCATCCGCTTCGAGGCCGATTTCGCCTTCGTCCGCCCCGTTGAGCGCAGCATCGAGCAGGCGCCCGAGCAACTGCCGGAGCCGCACGGCGTCGCCGCCGGCAAGCGCCGGGACGTTCCTGCCGAAACGCGCCGCGAACCGCAGGCCCTTTCGCGCCGCTTTGCGATGATACTCCGCCGCCGCCGCGTGCAGCAGCTCCCGCAAGTTGAAGTGCACGTCGTCGAGCGCGATGTGCCCCGCCGAGAGCGCCGAAAGCTCCAGCGCCGCGTTCACGTGCGCCAGCAATTCCTCGGCGCAGAAGCGGGCCGCCGCCAGGTATTCCCGCTGCCGGTCGTCGAGCCGCGTCTCGAGCAGCAGGTCGGTCATGCCGAGAATGCCGCTGAGCGGGGCGCGGAATTCGCGGTTCACGCTCGCCAGGAACTCGGTATGCGGGTTTGAGGCCGCCGTGCCCATGCAAATCTATCGGCAACGGCCGCCGAAACGTTTACACTGTGTAGCTATGACCAGGGTTGCGGCAGTGCAGGCGGCGCCTGCGTTTATGGATCTGGACGGCTGCCTGGAGCGGGTGCGCGGATGGGTGGAACGCGCCCGCAAGGAAGGCGCCGAGATGGTGGTGTTCGGGGAAAGCTGGATTCCCGGCTATCCGGCGTGGCTCGATTGCTGCCGCGACGTGGCGCTCTGGGACCACGGCCCCGTGAAGGACGTCTACTGCCGGCTGCTCGAGAACAGCGCCACCGTGCCGGGCTTCGCCTGCGACGAGTTGTCCGCCATCGCGCGCGATTCGTCGGTCGTGCTGGTGATCGGCGCGCACGAACGCGTGCCCGAGGGCCCCGGCCGCGGCACGCTCTACAACACGCTGCTCACCTTCGATGCCGACGGCTCGCTCCTCAATCGCCACCGCAAGATCATGCCGACCTTCACCGAGCGCCTCATCTGGGGCCAGGGCGACGGCAGCACACTGCACGCCGTGAACACGCGCGCGGGCCGCATCGGCGGGCTGATCTGCTGGGAGCACTGGATGCCGCCGGCGCGGCAGGCGCTGCACGATTCCGGCGAGGACGTGCACGTGGCCGCCTGGCCGTGGGTGAAGGAGATGAGCCTGGTCGCGTCGCGGCACTACGCTTTCGAAGGACGCACGTTCGTCGTCGCCTGCGGCGCCATTCTGCGCGCGGGCGACCTGCCCCACGCCCTCGAGCTTACCCCGGAGCTCAAGGCCAACCCGGACCAGTTCGTCCTCCGCGGCGGCACGGCCATCATCTCGCCGCGGGGAGACGTGATCGCCGGCCCCGCGCTCGATCACGAATGCCTCGTGGTGGCGGATCTGGACTATTCGCTCATCGCGAAGGAAAGCCTGGCGCTCGACGTGACGGGGCACTACTCGCGGCCGGATTTGTTCGAGTTCCGGCTGAAGAGTTAAGGGCCGCCGATGCAGGTCGAACGGCGGCCGACCCGGGCGGGACGGCTAGCGCCGGTAGTAGCCGTGCCGGGCTATCAACTGCCACTCGCCCGGCCTGAGCCCGGCATCCGGAGACAGCTTAACCAGCAGCTTGCAGAACACCCCCGGCGGCTTGGGGTCCGATGGCCGGTAGCCGATGGTATACCGCGCGCGCAGGTCATCGATCACTTGCGCCAGCATCTCATCGGCCCTGCCGCCATGCAGCCGCATGGCGATCCCCCCGGTTACTTCCGCATACTTGTAGGCGTCTCCTGGCGGATACGACTTCCGCCACGGAGCTTCGAATGCAATTTCAATCGCCGCCCACGGGAGAGCGGCGGGATTCTTCTTCAGAATCGGCACAACGGCGACGCTCTGTTCCTGTAAGGCGCGCATTGCCTCTACCTCGGTGTGGGGCCGATAGCGCTTTTCAGAAGGAACGTTAGGCAGGTTGTCGGTCAACCAAATTATGGCGCGGCGGTTCAAAGGAGAGGCCGATTGGCCCAACTCAACGGCTGCCTCGTAAAGAGCTTCGTTGAAATAGGCCGGCTCATGCGACTTCATCTCAGCCGCCTTCGAAATAGCGGCCAGCGTCCGGCTTCGATCCCTGGTGAAGCCATCGACCAGGCGGGCGTGCGCAGCGTACGCCATTACGGCCACCTCGTCGTCCGTCCTCAAGTGAGCCAGCGCTTCGGCCGCGCCTTTCGCGAGGTTCCTCAGGATGCCGTGGTCACTCTCGGTGAGGTCGAACAGCAGCACAATCGACAGCGGCGTTTCGCCGTGCGAAAAGTAGAGGATCTTCTGCCGAACGCCGTCTTCAAAGACCTGCACCGCTCCGGGCTGCAGGGAGGCTGTGGAGGTCCGGGTCTTCGAATTAATCACCTGGAAGTCAACCAGTACGAGTTCGGTGGTCGCCCGAAACAACGGCGGGGTGTCCTGAGCGTTTGCCAGGAGTAGAGTCAGGCATAAACAAGCCCCGATTCTGAACTGCATTCACGAGACGACGCGCTGGGAGTAGCTTTGGTTGCAATCACGCCGTCCGCGGAGGACCTCGTTCCCAATCGCTGCGGCCGGCGCCGGCTTCTGCGAAAACACTGGAGAGAGTCGCGGGCAGGGCGCCCCAGCCTGGGGCGCCCCGTCGCCTGCTTCCTACTGAAACTGAAGCGCCTTGGCCGCGTCGATGCGCCCGTTGCCCGACTGCGGATCGGCGCCGGGCTTGTAGAGATCGACGGCTGAGTGCTCAATCAGCGACTTCAACCGCGACGGCGCCATGTGGCCGTACTTGCCGACCAGCAGAGCCGCGACTCCAGACACATGGGGAGCGGCCATGGAGGTTCCGGCAGCGAAATAGTAGCTGTATACGGTCCTTCCGGTAGTCCTGTCGTAACTCCATGCGCCGGGGCCGATCACCATATCGAACGGATATGTTTGAGCTACGACGAAATCCCCGCCCGGAGCAGCCACATCGATAACGGACTGGCCATAGTTGCTGTAGGACGCGAACGTGTCGAAGGCGGTCAACCCCCTCGGGCCGACTGCGGACACGGCCATGCCGTTGCCCGATTGCGCGGGGATGGACCAGGCGCGGCCGCTGTTCAAATCCAGACCGTCGTTTCCCGCGGCACTGACCACCAGCGTCCCGGCAGCCGTGGCAGAGTTGATGGCACGGCCCAGAGCCGAAATCAGCGGCCCGGCACCGCCGCCGCCGGCGTTCACGCGGTCGAAACTCGCGCCGAGGCTCATGTTGATAACGTCGGCATGCACATCAGGACCGGAGGCGTACAGAATGCCCTCGATGATCCAGGAGAAGCTGCCGCTGCCCGTGGTCGCGCTTAACACTTTGACGGCCACAATTTCAGCCAGCGGCGCCACACCCTGGATGCCTCGATTATTGATGGCGGCGGCGATGATTCCGGCAACATGCGTGCCGTGATTGAAGGTGCTCGGGGGCGGGTCCAGGTTGGGCTCGGCCGGGACTAAAGACCTGCTCAGGCCGATGTTCAAATTGGGCGCGATGTCGGGACAGGTTGTGATGATGCCCGAATCGAGTACCGCCACCCGGGCGCCGAAGCCTCTGTAGCCGGCCGCCGCGGTCTGATCCGCGCCGATCTGCCGGATGTTCCACTGGTAGGCCCAGAAAGGTTCACTGTTGACGTCCTCGGGCCCCGGCTCAATCGATGGAGCTTCCACCGCGATCGGCTTGATCCACTGGACTTCCGCGTCCTCGGCAATGGAAGCGGCCGTGCCGCTTGCAAGTACGGACTTCATGAACGCAGGACTATCGGATTCGGCCACGATCACGCCGATGCGTTCGAAGTTCTTTGTGACCCTGCCGCCGGCGGTCTCGACCGCCCGCACGACCGCAGTCGTGCTGCCCGGGCCCTGAAACGGCGAAAGGACAACGTATCTGGCGACTGGGTTAGCGCTCGCCGCCATCGCGAATGCAAGGAGAGTGAGGCACTTACTAAGTTTCATCAGAATTCTCCATTTCCGCAAGATTGAGGGCGCTTGAACGGCCCTCTCCGGCCATGCCCGCCCGAAATCCGGGTGTTACTCCTCCGCTTACAACAGGTAACTGCGAATCCTTATGGGAAGCCGCCACTCCACACAAGCTCCCCGATACTTATTCGTCGTGACGGTTGCCCAGCCCGCATCCGATATATCAGGATGCTCCCGCAATATGGATCCGAAGTTTTCCGATGTCAAGGGTTCCGTGCTGCCGTGCACGGTTGACCTTGTCATGCGGCTAAGTCCTGGTAAGTGTGCGCTATCGTGGAAATCTGGTTGAGGCACTCAAGCGGGGTTGCTCTAACTATTCCGGGTTTGCCTACGCCACCGTGGGAGTTTGGCTGCGCTACCGGAGGGTGTTGTTCCCCACCCCTCCGGCAGTCGTCGTCGGAAACCGCAGGCCCTCGACCGGCGCCGCTATCTCAATCCCAGCCACCCGGCGACGCCGGTCGCGATCATGATCAGCAGCACGGTGCTGGTGATTGCGACATATTTCCAGTCCCGGTCCACCGCGAACGCGTAGATCGAAGCCACAACTCGAGCCACCGGCGTGAGAATCAGCAGCACGGTGGCCACCATCATCAGCGCCAGCGGATTGCCGTGGGCCACGCCGTGAATGACCCACGAGGCCTGGTAATGCGCGCGCACCCACTTCGCGGTAAGCGGGAAATAAGACGGATGCAGAAGAGCCAGCACTATTCCGATGGCAAACAGAACGGAGCTGACCAGCATGCCTCCCAGCAGCACGCGGTACACGCCGGCATAGACGTTCTCTTCCGCCGGGGTCTTGGGCGCCGAAGCTTGTTCCGTTGGCTGTCGCATAAACTCCTCAACCGGCGCTCAACCGAAATTCGGGATGTGCAGGCCGAACTCCGCGTTCAGGCCGCGCGCCAGCATTCCATAGGCAAGAAAGACCATGAGTACCGCGAACAGCCATTTCAGAGCCACGCTGTGCAACCGGTTCATGATCGTGGTGCCGGCCGTGGCTCCGATGGTGGTGCCCAGAGCGACCGGGCCGACCACGACGAAGTGGATCAGTCCCGCCATGAAGAAAAGGATCGAGCCGACGGCCGCGGTCACGCCGATCATCAGCTTGCTCGTGCCCACCGCGACCTTCATCGGCACATTCATGTACCGGTTCATGGCGGAGACCTTGAGGACGCCGCCGCCAACCCCGAGCAGGCCGGAGGCGATTCCGGCCAGGTACGCGATGGCGGCTCCGATCCACGATCCGTTCACGAAATACCGGACATCCCGGCCGGCCGCCACGTCGTAATAGCTCCCGGCAAGCGACAGCGAACGGGTGATGCGGTCGGGCCTTGCGGCTACGAACTCGCCGGCGGCGATGCGGCGGTCATCCAGATTGCGTGTGGAGAATGCGGCGTACGCCATATAAAACAGCAGTGCGGCGAAAATCAGCGCCATCACGGACTCATGCAGATAGAGCGCCAGCACGCTCCCGGACAATGCGCCGATGGTCGTGAAGATCTCAAGAAACATCGCGAGCTTGAGATTCGTGATCCGCTGATCGACGTACGCCGAACCGCCGGCGTTCGACGTGGCGATCACCGACACGATGCTCGCCGCGACGGCGATTTTCATGGGCAGGCCGAACCCCAACACCATGGCCGGCACGATGAAGATGCCGCCGCCCACTCCGAGCAAGGCGCCGAAAAATCCCGCAACCGAGGACGCGCCCAGCAACAGCAGCACAAAGTGAAAGGAATAGAGCACCCCTGCACCTCTTCGTAATTCCACTGTAGAACCCAGGCATCGCACGAGCAACTCGATGGCCGCTCAGCTCCTGTTTTCAACGCGCAATCGTTTGCCGCTCGCGGTCCGCGCTGCCAAAAGCCGACAGCAGGACGGCGATGATTCCGCTCAGGAAGACGCCGTCGAACGTGCCGGCCCCTCCGATCGAGGCGATAGGCGCCCCGAGGCCCTGAATTCTGCCGAGATTCAGAAGATCCGCACCGATGAGAGTGCCCAGGCTGCCCGCGATGTACGCCAGGGGGGCAGCCCGCCGCCACTGTAATATCAGCGCCGCGAAGGCCGCCACAGCCGGAGGGACCAAAGTGGGAACACTGATTCCGACGCCCCGTACAGGATGAGCCATCAGGTGAGTCACGAACGCGACCAGCGCGACCGCCAAGGCGGCCTGCGGGTAGAACCTGTTCTTTCTCAGCAGGTAAATCGACAGAATAACGGGGATCAAGGCGCCGCCCACGTTCACGGCGATGATGGTTCCCGGCCATTCCCGAACCACCGGGACGACCCATTGCACCCCGGCAAATTCAACCACGCGTCCGGAGACCACCTGTTCCGGCGGCAACTGAGCGACGGGGATATTGATGGCGCTGCCCAGAAGCGAGAGCACCAGGACGAGAAAGACGTAGCGGCGCGGGATCCCCATCCGCTCGTACGCATACCGCAGGATGCCTATCTCGACCAGCGCGACAACGAACGCCAGGAGCAGGGCCAGTGCCAGAAGGAAGGGCCACGCCAGCGGGAAATAGTGCATGTCCGAGAAATGCATCGGTGCGCTCCGTCCTACGTCGCCGCCGGCAGGCGGCTGGCGGTCGCAATTTCTTTAGCAATTGTAGGGCCACGGCGGAAATGCGGGATTTCCGTGCGGCAATCGGCGTCGCAATCCGCGTCATTGTGGCGAACGAAGACACGCTCGTGCCATAACCGGAGCTCCCCGCCGCTGCGATCCATTGCCGGCGCGGCCGGCGCACACACTTCAGCCACCGCGCCGTGCGCCGGCTCGAATACCGCATAATTTTCGCCGATGTCGCCGCTCCAGCCGAAGCTCATGCCGCCCACCGTCTGCGCGCACAGGCCGCCGAACAGGGCAGCCGCTTGAAGTTGCCGTGCAGCGGATCCGCGAGCCCTGAAGAGAGGGCGCTCTGCACGGAATCCTCTTGGAAGTCGCGCGGGCGCGCGTGGCCGAACGTACTCCTCGGGATTGCGCCCGCCGCGCTGCCGCAGGCGCTGCGACGGTCCGTTGCGGCAGCGCGTTGTCTCAGGCGGCCCGGTCTATTTTCGGACCGCCGGGCGCAGCGCGTGGGCCACGGCTTCGGCCATGCCGCTGGTGGTGGTCGTGCCGCCCATGTCGTAGGTGCGGGCTTCGCCGCGGCGCACCACTTCGGCGACCGCGCCTTCGATCTCGGCGGCCTTGTCCTTCTCGCCGAGCCACTCGAGCATCATCTTCGCGGCGAGAATCGTGGCCAGCGGGTTCACCTTGTTCTGGCCCGCGTACTTCGGCGCCGAGCCGTGCGTCGGCTCGAATACCGCGTAGTTGTCGCCGATGTTGCCGCTGTAGCCGAAGCCCATGCCGCCCACCATCTGCGCGCAGAGGTCGGAGAGGATGTCGCCGAACAGGTTCGTGGTGGCGATCACTTCGTAGCTCTGCGGGTTCTTGAGCAGCCACATCGTCATGGCGTCGACGTTCGCGGTGTCGAGCTGGATGCCGGGGTAGTCCTTGGCCACCTCGGCGGCTGCTTCGAGGAACACGCCGTCGGTGGCGCGCAGCACGTTGGCCTTGTGGACGGCGGTGACCTTCTTGCGGTTGTTCTTCGCCGCGTACTCGAATGCGGCGCGCAGGATGCGGCGCGAGCCGTTGCGCGTGATGCTGCGCAGCGAAATCGCCGCGTCGCGCGGGATGCGCGCCATGCCGGGATCCTCGAAGAATTTCTCCGGCACTTTCGGGAACTCGACACCGATGTACATGCCTTCGGTGTTCTCGCGGAAGACCGTGATGTCGATGTTGTCGCGATAGTTGAGCGGATTGCCGGGGAAGGCCTTGCAGGGACGCAGGCAGATGTAGAGGTCGAGCATCTGGCGCATGCGCACGATCGGGCTGCGGTAGCTGTATCCCTTGCCCTGAAGCTCCGGCGCCAGCTCGCGCGCGGCTTCGCCGGCCGGCTTCGAGGTGATCGCGCCGAAGAAGGCGCAATCGGTCGATTTCAGCAGGTCGAGCGTGCGCTTGGGCAGCGCGTCGCCTTCTTTGCACCAGAATTCCCAGCCGATGTCGCCGTGGATGTAGTCCGCGGGAAATTCGACGGCTTCGAGGACGGTCTTGGCCGCGTCGCAGCACTCCACGCCGATGCCGTCGCCCGGCAGCCAGGCAATCTTGTACTTTTTCATGGATTGGCTCTCCTTATGCCGCGGCGTGCTTCTTCTTGAGATATGGGATCAGGCCGCCGGCGTTCAACAGTTCGACCGCCCGGGGGTCCAGCGGCGCCGCCGAATAGAAATCCTTCGCGCCGGCTTTGGCGATGCGGCCCGAAGCCAGGTCGATCTCGATCTCGTCGCCCGCTTCCAGGTGCGCGACGGCCGCGGGCGAAACCACCACCGGCAGGCCGAGGTTGATCGAGTTGCGGAAGAAGATGCGCGCGAACGACACCGCGATCACCGCGCCCACGCCCGCGTACTTGATCGCCGCGGTAGCCTGCTCGCGGCTCGATCCGCAGCCGAAATTCTTTCCGCCCACGATGAACTCGCCCGGCTTCAGGTTGGCCTTGATCTCCGGATACGCCAGCTCGAACAGGTGCTCGGGAGTCTTCTCGCGGTCGGTGATGTTCAGATACCGGCCCGGATAAATGATATCGGTATCGATGTTGTCGGGCAGCTTGGCGGCGACGCGGCCGCGCAGAATCATGGAGCTCATGCAGCCACCTCCTTGGCGACTTCCTCGGGATGCGCGATGTGCCCGGCGATGGCGGACGCCGCCACCACGGCCGGCGAAGCCAGGTAGACATCGGAATCCTTGCTTCCCATGCGTCCGATGAAATTGCGGTTCGTGCTCGAGATGCAGACCTCGCCGGCGGCCAGGATGCCCTGGTGCACGCCGACGCACGGCCCACAGCCGGGCGGGTTGATCATGGCGCCGGCCTCGACCAGTTTCTGCAGGTAACCGAGGCGGATCGCTTCGAGGTAGATGCTCTGCGACGCCGGAATAATGATCAGCCGCGTGTTCGGATGCACTTTGTGGCCCTCGACGACGCGCGCGGCGATGGCGAGGTCCTCGAGGCGCCCGTTGGTGCAGCTTCCGAGGACGGCCTGGTTCACCGCGATGTCGCCGAGCTTCGAGAGCGGCTTCACGTTATCGACCGAGTGCGGGCAGGCGACAACCGGGTCCTGCAGCACCTCGCTCGCGTCGATCTCGATCACCTTTTCGTAATGTGCATCGGCGTCGGGCTCGTAGGACGGGCTCATCGGGATGCGGCTGCCGGTGCGCGAGGAGAGGTATTCGATGAGCTTGTCGTCCACCGGCGCGAAGGCGACCTTCGCGCCCATCTCCATGGCGAGGTTGGAGAGCACCATGCGCGAGGCGATGCTGAAATTGCGGATCACGGGGCCGTCGAACTCGACCGCGCGGTAATCCGCGCCGTCCGCGCCCAGCTTGCCGATGATGTAGAGGATGAGGTCCTTGGCGGAGACCCAGGGGCCGAGCTCGCCGTCGACGAGGATGCGGAATGTCTGCGGCACCTTGAACCAGAGCGTGCCTTCGGTCCAGACGCCGGCCATCTCAGTGGCGCCGATGCCCGCAGCGAAGGCGCCGAATGCGCCGTGCGTGGTGGTGTGGGAATCGGTGCCCACGACGACCATGCCGGGCAGCACGTGGCCGTGCTCGGCCAGCACCTGGTGGCAGATGCCGCCGCGGCCGACATCGTAGAAGTTGCGAATACCCTGCTCGCGAACGAACTCGCGAATGGCTTTGTGCGTCGTCGCGGTCTTCTCGGATTCCGCGGGCACGCGGTGATCGAAGATGATCACGATGCGCTCGGGATCCCAGACGCGCGCGACGCCGATCTCGCGGAAGCTTTTCCGCACCAGGTCGGCGTTCTCGTGCGACATTGCCACGTCCACCGACGCGACGACGATTTCCTCGGGCGCGACGCTTTCGCGTCCCGACGCCCGGGCAAGGATCTTCTCAGCAAGGGTCAGGCCCATGATTCACTCTCCGGCGCAGGCGCGCTGCGCCTACGCATCTACGGCGTACTTCTGTTCCATGGTTGCCCGCGGCAGGTACTCGTTCTCGCGGGCCCGATACTCGTTCAAGCCGACGAACGCGGTGTACTCGGCGAAGCTCGAAAGCAGGTCGGTGCGGCCTTCGAGCAGACCGGTGGGGGAGGCGTGCAGCGCCTGGAAGAAATTCTTCAGCGCGCGATGCGCGACCAGGATCGAGGCGGCGGGGATGCTCACGCGCGCCACGCCGAGTTTGGCGAGTTCGGGAATCGGCGCCAGTTCCGTTTTGACCCCGGTGACCCCATCCATCAGGTTCACCGAGAGCAGGCCCTTCACTTCCCAGACGGCGCGCTCGATATCGGCCCTGGTGCGAATGCCCTCGATGAAGCCCATGTCGGCGCCGTTTTCGAGATACAGGTTGCAACGGCGGATGGCTTCGGTGAGGCCGAAGACGGCGCAGGCGTCCGTGCGCGCGTTGATGACGATGTCGGCGCCGGAGTTCTTGCGCGCATCGGCCATGGCGCGCAGCTTGCCCGCCATCTCGTCGGCGCTGATCACCTGCTTGCCTTCCATGTGGCCGCTGCGCTTGGGGAACACCTGGTCTTCGATACTGACGCCCGCCACGCCCATGGCGATCAGCTTTTGGGTGATCTCGATCGCGTTCATCGCGTTGCCGCCGCCGGTATCGATGTCGGCCATGACCGGGACGCTTACCGCCCGGGCGATGTCGAAGGTGCGATCGAGCACGTCCTTCATCTCGACCAGACCTACGTCGGGCCGGCCGAGCAGGCTGCCGGCGATGCCGAAGCCGCTCACCTGGATGGCCTCGAAGCCGGCGGCTTCGATGACCCTGGCGCTCAACGCATCGTGGCAGCCGGGCACGACCAACGCCCTGCGGCGTTGGAGCTTTTCTCTCAGAATGGAAGCTTTCTTCCCGACCATTTGCGGACGAACTCCCGGGAGACTATGGTAATACATTTCCGATAAACAGGACCGGCGGCGAGCGCATCGGATGTGGCCGGCGCGAAAGCGCGTGTATGATGGTCCTTACCGCGCATGCTGGTAACCGGGATCTGCACGCTCGAACAGTTCGAGGCCTATCGCAGGCGGCGCTGGCCGCCGCAGTGCATCTCCTACGGACTGCTTCGCCACGCCTCGGACGGCGCGCTCGGCCGCGCGCTTTTCGAGACGGTGATCTGGGACCTGGAGTTTGCCTCCGGCATCTGCCGCACAACGCGCGCGCGGCGGTTCGGGGAAGTCGATGAGCTGCTGCTGTCGCTGCTGGGAGCGCGCGGGGCTCCGGCCGGCCCGCTCGAGATTCACGATTGGGCGGCGTCGGACTGCGGGAACTCCTGCGACCTTGCCGGCAAGCTGTTCGAACGCTTCCCGGCAGCGCGCGTGACCGCTTCCGACATCACGTTCCACCTCGTCTCGGCACGCGATGCGCGCGGGCGGGAGGAGTTCATCTTCGAGGAGAATGGACATCCGCTGCAATACATCGCGCCGCCGTTCGTGATCCCGCTGAACCGCCCGGCGCCGCGCGTCGGGATCGTGAACCGCGTGATGCGCACCCGCGCGCTCGAACGCGCGCGGGGCATGGCGCGCGATTTTCCGCTGCCCGGGGATGAGTTCGTGGGGCCGGGCGGCTGGCGATTCTCGCGGCTGTCGCTTGTGCATCCCTCCGCGGCGGCCATGGCGGCGCACGACCCGCGGTTCCGAATCGTAATCCACTCGATCTTTTCGCCGCTGGAGGCCCGGGTTGACGTCATCCGGACCATGAACATCCTGAACCGCCGCTATTTTCCGGACGAGCGGATCCAAGCGGCGGCCGAAGCCGTTTTCCGCAGCTTGCGCGAGGGCGGGCTTTGGATCGTAGGCCGCACGGGCGAAGGCGGGCGGAATGAGGTGAGCGTTTTCGAAAGGCGCTCGACGCGCTTCGACGAGGTTGCCGAGTTGAACGGCGGCAGCGAGGCCGCGCCGATCGCGCGCGAGGCACTGTTCGCGGCCGCGCAGGCGGCCAGCGTGCGGTAGGCGCTCCGGCTGCGCCGGCCTCGCCGGCCCCGCGAGGCCGGGCGGGTCCGGGCGGCGGCCGCGGGCCGGGACCGAGGGCCCCGCGTGTTAAAATACGACTCTGGAGCGCGCATGCCTTATTTGCAGAACCAGTTTGAACAGAACGTGCTGGTGACCTCTGTGGATTACGTCTTCAATTGGGCGAGAAAATCATCGCTCTGGCCGATGACGTTCGGCCTGGCCTGCTGCGCCATCGAGATGATCGCCTCCAGCGCGGCCCGGTTCGACATCGCGCGCTTCGGCGCCGAGGTGTTCCGGCCCAGCCCGCGGCAATCCGATCTTATGCTGGTGGCCGGCACGGTCACGCTGAAGATGGCCCCCGTGCTGAAGCGGCTGTACGACCAGATGCCGGAACCGAAGTGGGTCATCGCGATGGGCGCGTGCGCGAGCGCCGGCGGGCCGTTCAACACCTACTCGGTCCTGCAGGGGGTGGACAAGATCGTGCCTGTCGATGTTTATGTGACAGGTTGCCCGCCCCGGCCGGAGAACCTTTTTTACGCCCTGCTGAAACTCCAGGACAAGATCGACCACATGCCGAACCTGGCCAAGCGGCCGACCGAGGTGAGGCTGGAAGAGTCGATGCTCGAGGATTTCAAGCAGCAGGTCCGCATCGCCCAGATCAAGCAGCCGGCGTAAGTCTTTGTTCTACAAAGATTCCCAGAATGTATACCGCGTGAGGGAATTCGAGGAGTTCCCCTGGCTTGAGCACGGCTTCGGCACGCGCGCGTCCGGCCGGTGGGTGCACGGCCCGCTGGCAACCCTGAAGCAGATCCATTCGAATACGTGTGTCGTGGCGGACGGCCGCGCGGGCTGCCTGGGCGAGGGCGACGCGCTGGTTTCGAACACGCCGGGCCTTGCAGTTGCCGTCCATACGGCCGACTGCCTGCCCGTGCTGATCGTGGATCCCGTGCGCCGCGCCGTGGCCGCCGCGCATGCGGGATGGCGCGGGACGGCGGCTTCGATTGCGGTGCGCGCGGTGGAGAAACTGGCGGCCCGGTTCGGAAGCCGCCCCGCCGATCTGCTGGCGGCCGTCGGGCCCGGGATCTGCGGCCAGTGCTATACGGTGGGCGCCGCGGTGGCCGCGCAATTCGCCGGGTGGTTTCCCGAAAGGTCCGATCTGAATCAGCAAACCACGCTCGACCTCACCGAGGCCAACCGCCGCCAATTAATTGCCGCCGGGTTGAGCTCCGGCGCGATCTATACCGGCGCGCCGTGCACGGCGTGCCACGTGGACGAGTTCTACTCCTATCGCGTGCAGGGGAAAACCGGGCGCCTGGTGTCGGCTGTGGGGATCAAAGCGGGCTAAAAACTGCGAAGGGGGCGCGGGCAACCATACCCACGCCCCCAGAAAACGCGAGGATAGATCAGGCGGCGTTCATCAGCAGATTTTCGAGAGTGGTGGCCGCCTCGCTCTCGTGGCGGTCAGCCGCTTCCTGGCATTTGATGCAGAACGGCGCCCACGGCACTGCGGCCAGCCGCTTGGGGCTGATCTCCTCTTCGCAGTGGGCGCACACTCCGAATGTGCCCTCGTCGATGCGTCGCAATGCAGCGCGAATATTGCGCAGCAGATTGGACTCGCGGTCCAGATTGCGAATCGCCAGCTCACGTTCGGCCGCCCGGGTCACCTCATCGATCGCATCCGGACTCTTCTCGATCGCGATTTCATCGCGCCTGCGGAGCACGTCGGCCAGCTCGGCTTGCTTCGCCTCCAGGATCTGTCGGAATTTGTTCAACTCACTCTTCGTCATGTTCTCTCCCCTCCTCGCTCATTCCTTAAAGATGTTTCATCTTGGACAATTGATTAATTATTTCTAATCTAGTCCCTGATGTCCAGCTAAAAAGCATGAAGACGGCTCGCGCTCTGTTCTGTTCCGCAAGACGCAAAAAGGGCAACTTTGCTTCCGGGTTCCCGGCCCGGCCGGCTTGTCGGAACTCAACCTGTTGCATGCCATCCTCAACTAAGACTCGTTCTGAGCAATTTCGGTTCCAAAAAATTCTTCTGGGCGCCAAGGCCCGCAAGTAACTATTGGACGCCGCTTTCTTATAGAAGTTTCGGACGGGGTCGAAAAATCTTTCGTAAAATTTCACAAAGTACTCACCCGGCTGCGGCGGCAGCTCAGGGGCAGACCGGCAGCGGCCTCGGGAAGCACCGCCCGGGAATGTGCATTTTCTACACAGCCGTGAACACTCCGCAGACAGACGCGTGCCCGGACGCAAACCTGCAGCGACCTGGCCCTGATCGATTGCGCTATCGGAGAAAGAGCTGAACAGCGAACCTGGGGGTACCGCTTCCCGCGAGCCTCCGCGAACCACACCGGGGGCTCCGTCCGTTAGTCTAGTGTAAATCGGAGGCGTCGCAGTTTCAACCAACGGCCGGAAAAAAAGCGCCGCGCGTGCCATAATTACAGCGATTGAGCTCATGAGCGTTCCGGTACAGGCCGAATCGCGCGACGCCGCGCCCCATACGCAGCCGACCGACGGGCCTGCGGCAACCTGGTTCATCGGGGCGCTCTGCGCGGTTTTCCTGCTCCAGGGCTTTGCCCTGATTCCGTATGTAGGCGTGCAAAACGACGAGGTGCTGTTCGCCTCCGGCATTTACCAGCCGGTGGCGAGCGAGTGGACGGTGGCGGTGCGCGGGCATGCGCTGCCGACCATGGAGATGAGCTATATCGGTTCGCTGAAGACCTGGCTTTACGCCGGGATCTTCAAGCTCTGGCCGCCGTCGCCCTACTCGATTCGCGTCCCGATGCTCCTGTTGGGCGCCATCACGATCTGGCTGCTGTTTTTGCTGATGCGGGAGACGGTGGGGATGCGGGCGGCGGTGACTGCGTGCACCCTGCTCGCCTTCGATACGACGTACCTGATGACGTGCTGCTTCGACTGGGGGCCGGTGGCGATACAGCACGCGCTGCTTGTAGGGGCGATTCTGTCGCTATGGCGTGCGCACGTTTCGGGTGGTCTTCTCCCGCTTGCCGCCGGATTTTTCCTGCTGGGGCTTGGGGTTTGGGACAAGGCGCTGTTCGCGTGGATGGTGGCTGGGCTGGGCGCCGCGGCGCTGGCGGTCTTTCCGAGAGAAATGCTGGCGAAGATCACGCCCGTGCGGGTGGCGGCGGCGCTGTTGGCTTTCGCGCTGGGGGCGGCGCCGCTGATCCAATACAACGCCAAGAACGGCCTGAAGACGTTCCGCTCCAACGCGCATTACTCCGCCGAAGACCTGGGTTCGAAAGTCACGATCCTGCGCGTAAGCCTGGAGGGCTCGTCTTTGCTGGGCTACATGGCGCGGAACGAACCGGTTGTCGTCGCCGCGAAGCCAGAGGGCCCGCTGGAAGAGACTTCGGTGGCGGCCAGCGAAGCGCTGGGCGCGCCGCGGACCGGGCTTCTGATGATCGCCGCGGTCGCCGCGCTCGCTCTGGCGCCCTGGTTGTGGACGACGCCGGCGCGCCGGCCGATGCTGTTCGCGCTCATCTTCATGGCGGTGACCTGGGCGCAGATGGCCTTTGTCAAAGACACCGGCAGCAGCGCGCATCACGCGGTGTTGATGTGGCCGTTTCCGGAGTTTTTCATCGGCGTGGTCTTCGCCGGCGCTTCGAAATACGCCGGCCGCGCCGGACTGATCGCGCTGGCGGCCGCGGCGGCGGTGGTAAGCGCGTCGAGTCTCGCCGTCACCAACCAGCACCTGACGCAACTGATCGAAGACGGCCCGACGACGATCTGGACCGACGCAAGCGCGCCGCTTTTGACGTATCTTGAAGAGCACCCGGCGAAGACGGTGTACGTGATGGACTGGGGCATTCTCGACACGCTGCGCGCGCTCAGCCGCGGCGGCCTGCCGCTCCGGTTCGGCAGCGACGACGTTGCGCAGCCGGAGATCGACGATGGGGCGCGCGCGCGCATCGCGCGGATGCTTGCGGAGAAGGACGCCATTTTCGTGGGGCACACCGACGACAACCAGATCTTCCCGGAGCGCAACGAGCGGATGCAGGAGGCCGCGGACGCGGCCGGCTACCGCAAGCGCGTGATGAAAATGATCGAGGACCGCAACGGGCGGCCGATCTTCGAGATCTACCGTTGGGTGCGGAAACCGGCCGGCGGAGAATGACGGGGCCGCGGGGAGCGCTCAGGACGCTGCTCGGCGGGGTGGCGCTTGGCTGCGCGCTGCTGGGCGCGCTGGTCATTCTGGTCACGGCGACGCCGCTGGTGAAAGTGCCGGTGCGGGCGCTGGCGGGGGATTGGCCGGACGCGAAGGGCGACGTGCTCATCGTGCTCGGCGGCGGCACGGTGGGCAACAACATGCTGAACGTCGCCTCCTACTGGCGCTCGCTCTACGGCGTGCTGGTATGGCGCGGGGGCGGGTTCCGGGAGGTGGTGGTCAGCGGCCGGGGCGTGGCGCCGCTGATGCGCGACTTCATGATCGCTTACGGCGTGCCCGCGGCGGCGATACGCGTCGAAGACGGCTCGCTGAGCACGCGCGAGAACGCTCTGTTCGTGAAGCGGCTGCTGGCGGGCCAAGGCGGCCGGCTGGTTCTGCTGACGAGCGACTATCACATGTTCCGGGCGCTGCGCGCGTTCCGGAGAGCGGGCCTCGCGGTCCAGCCGCGCCCATTCCCCGACGCGCTGAAGAGCGCGGAGTCGTGGCGGGGGCGCTGGCCGGCGTTTCTGCAGGTGTCGCTCGAGGCGGTAAAGATCGGGTACTATTACGCACACGGATGGCTTTGACGCATCCCGGCCCGCGGCTCTCCTATCATTTGGATATATGAAACGTAAAGCATCAGCAGTCTGGCGCGGCGGCCTGATGGACGGCAACGGCGCGCTCAGCACACAGAGCGGCGTGCTCTCCGGCACGCAGTACTCATTCAAAACGCGATTTGAACAGGGCATCGGCACCAATCCCGAGGAACTCGTGGCGGCGGCGCATGCGGGCTGCTTCGCGATGGCGTTTTCCGCGCAGCTTGGCGAGGCGGGCCTCAGGCCGGAATCGATCGAAGCCGGCGCGACGGTCACTTTCGAAAAGACCGGCGCGGGCTGGACGGTGACGCGCAGCGACCTGGAGGTGACGGCGGTGGTTCCGGGCGCGGACCGCGCGGCGATCGAAAAAGCGGCGAACGAGGCGAAGGCGGGCTGCCCGATTTCGCGCCTGCTCAAGGCGGAGATCACACTGACGCTCGGCTGAGGCCGGCCTGCTTCCGGCAGCGGCGCCGGGGAAGCCCGAGGCCGCTGCCGGCACGCCGCGCCGGCCGGCGGCGCGCAGGCCGATTCCGAAATTTCCCGTGGCGGGGCGGTAATTCGTATCATAAAGCTTGATGACGCCGCGGGAGACACTCGCCGTGCCGGCCGCGCTCGCCAGGCTGGGCGAGCTCGAGACGGCGCTGGGATCGGCCATACGCGGGAAGACGGAAGTCCTGCGGATGGCGCTGGTGTGCCTGCTCGCGAAAGGGCACCTGCTGATCGAGGACGTGCCCGGCGTCGGCAAGACGACGCTGGCGCAGGCGCTCTCGCGGGCGGTCGATTGCCGGTTCCACCGGCTGCAGTTCACGAGCGACATGCTGCCGAGCGACGTGCTGGGCGTGACCATCTACAACGCGCACTCGCAGGAGTTCGAGTTCAAGCCCGGCCCGATCTTCACGAATTTCCTGCTGGCGGACGAGATCAACCGGACGACGCCGAAGACGCAGTCGGCGCTGCTGGAGGCGATGAACGAGCAGCAGGTCACGATCGACGGCCGCTCGTACCCGTTGCCGGAGCCGTTCATGGTGATGGCGACGCAGAACCCGGTGGAGCACCACGGAACGTATCCGCTGCCCGAGTCGCAGCTCGACCGGTTCTTCATGCGGCTGCGGATCGGGTATCCGGATCGCGCGAACGAGCGCGAAATCGTAAAGCGCGCCGCGGTCGGGTCGTTCGACGGCGTGGCGCCGGTGCTCTCGGCCCAGGACGTCATGCAACTGCAGCAGTGGGCGGGCACGGTGAAGGTCGACGATTCGCTGGTGGACTACATGCTCGCGATCGTCGAGCGGACGCGCTCGCACGAAGCGCTGTCGCTGGGCGTGAGCCCGCGCGGCGCGCAGGCGCTGTATCGCGCGGCGCAGGCGCTGGCGATGCTCGAAGGCCGGGAGTACGCGATCCCGGACGATGTGAAGCGGCTTGCCGTGCCGGTGTTCGCGCACCGCGTCGTGATCAATACGCGCCTGGCGCTGGCGCAGCGCACCGCCGACGTGAGCGACCGCATCCTGGAAGAGATTCTGAAGCTGGTGGACGTTCCGCTCTGAGGACTCAGCCCTGAAATGAAAACCGCAATTATCGGCCTGCCTATGGTAGGCAAGACTTCCCTGTTCACGATTCTGACCGGAGTCCGCGAGGAAGCGCGGATCGGAACGATGTCCACGCGCATGGGCGTGGCGAAGGTGCCCGACGCGCGGCTGGACGAGCTGGCGCGGGTGTTCGAGCCCAGGAAGGTGACGCACGCGGTGGTGGAGTACGTGGACACGGCCGCGATCTCGAAGGAAGCGCTGAGGGAGCCGAGTTACCTGGCGAGCCTGCGCGTGGTGGACGCGTTCGCGCACGTGCTGCGCCTGTTTGAGGACGAGACCGTGCCGCACGAGGCAGGCTCTCTCGACCCCCTGCGCGATCTGGAGAACGTGGAGCTCGAACTGATCCTGAGCGATCTGGTGGTTGTGGAGAAGCGGATGGAGCGGCTCGACAAGGACCGCAAGAAGATCAAGTCGGCCGATCTCGACCACGAGTTCGAGGTGCTGGAACGCGCGAAGGCGCTGCTCGAGGCGAACCGGCCGCTGCGCGAGATGGAGCTGAGCGCGGAGGAGGAGAAGCGCATCCGGGGCTTCCAGTTCCTCTCGCAGAAGCCGATGCTGTACGTGCTGAATATCGGCGAATCCGATGCGCCGCGGCTGCACGAGATCGAGGAGGAGTACCGGAAGCGGCTGGCGGGGAAGCCGCGCACGGCGGTGTCGGCGGTGGCGGGCAAGATCGAAGCCGAGCTGGCTGAGCTTTCGGCCGAGGACGCGCGGGAGTACCTGGCGAGCTACGGGCTGAAGGAATCGGGGCTGGAGCGGCTGATCTCGGTGACGTATTCGCTGCTCGGCCTGATGTCGTTCCTGACGGCGGGCGAGGACGAGTGCCGCGCGTGGACGATCCCGGTGAACAGCAATGCCGTAAAAGCGGCGGGCGCCATCCACACGGATTTCGAGAAGAAGTTCATCCGGGCGGAGGTGGTGAACTGGCAGGCTCTGGTGGAAAACGGCGGGTATGCCGGGGCGCGCGAGAAAGGCCAGCTAAGGCTGGAGGGCAAGGAGTACATCGTGCGCGACGGGGATGTGCTGGTGATCCGGCACGGATGAAAAACGCGCGAGCCGCCTCGAATCGAATTCCTTACGGCGACTGCTCGCACAGGGCGCGCACGCGCTCGAGGGTATCGACCTCCTCGGGCCGCTTGTCGCGCCGCCAGCGGACGATGCGCGGAAAGCGCAGCGCGTAACCGCTGTTGTGCCGCGAGCTTTTCTGCACGCCGTTGAACGCGACCTCGAGCACGACCTCCGGGCGCACGGCGAGCACCGGCCCGTGCCGCGCCGCCGTCAGGCGCTCAAAGACGCCGGTAAGCTCGCGAATTTCCTCATCGGTGAGCCCGGAGTACGCCTTGCCGACATCCACGAAGCCGGAATCGGACCGCACGGCGAAGGTGTAATCGGAGAGCACGCCGGCGCGCTTGCCGTGACCGCGCTCGGCCGCGGTGACGACAACGTCGAGCGTCGCGTAAGGCCGCTTCCACTTGATCCATTCGCCGCTGCGCCGGCCCGACTCGTAGAGACTGCCGCGGCGCTTCAGCACCAGCCCCTCATTGCCGCGCGCCCGCGCGGCGTCGAACAGCTCCACGATCTCTTCGACCGAGTGCGCGGCGAACTGCGGCGAGATCAGCAGCGGCTCGCCGGCGCCCGCAAGCGCCTGCTCGAGCTGCCGGCGCCGCTCCTCGATCGGCGCTTCGAGCAGCAGCGCGCCGTTTCGATAGAGCAGATCGTACGCCATGAAGACCACGGGGACGTCGAGGGGCATAAACAGCGGCACCACCTTGCGCGCAAGGCGCTGCTGGAGCAGGTTGAAGCCGAGGGCGCGGCCTTCGCGCCAGGCCACGATTTCGCCGTCCACAAGCGCGCTGCCGGGCAGCGCCGCCAGCGCGGTCTCGAGCTCCGGGAAGGATGCGGTCGCCTCCGTCATGCCGCGCGTGAAGAGCACGGCCCGGCCGCCGGCCACGTGCGCCTGCGCGCGGATGCCGTCGTACTTGTCCTCGACGATCCAGTTGTCCGGGTCCTTGATTTCGGCGAGCGAATCGATCGGCTTGGCGAGCATGAAATCCATCGGATGGAAAAGCCGGGCTTCGATCTCGCCGAGCCGGCGGCGGCGCGCGGCGACCGCGACGGCTGCGAGGTCGCCCGAGCGGTTGCCGGCCTCGCGCACCGCTTCGAGCGGCGCGCCTGTGGCTTGCGCCACCGCTTCCACAAGCAGCTTGCGCTGCAGGCCGATCCGCAACTCGCCGCTCATCGCTTTGATGAAATATTTGAGCGCGAGCGGGCGGTAGCGGGAGAAGCATTCGCGGAGAATGTCGAACTTCGCGGCCTGGCGGCGGGCGGCCGCGAGCCGGCCGTAGACGGCTTCGGCCGCGGCGAGCGAAAGCGGCTCGTTCGCCGTGCGGCCCACCAGCACGAGCGAGATCGCCTCGCCCAGGTCGCCGGTCTCTTGCGCGCAGGCGTGCATCGTTTCGAGATCCCAGCCGGAGGCGGCGATGGCGGCATCGCGCAGCGTCGCCCAGCCAATCGAGAGGCGCATGGGGCCGGACAGGAAGCGCACGGCGCGCGCGAGGTCGTCATCGGGCAGCCCGCGCAGATAACCGGCCACGAGCGCGAGCTTGCGCAGGCGGCTCGCGTTCGAGGCCACGCGCTCCAGGACGGCCGCCAGCGTGTCCATCACACCCCCGCCCGGATGCCGCGCTGCCGTAGAATGTGCGCGAACTCTTCGGCGTGGCCGTCGAACGCGTGCACCTCGCCCGCGCCGCTTGCCGCGACGATCGCCAGCAGCTCTTCAAAATCGGCGTGCGCGGAATAGGGGATCAGCTCTTCGGCGTTCGCGCGCGCCCGGGCGTTGTCCAGCGCGGCATGGCCCGATACGTAGGCCGCGCGAAAGCCCTTGCCGGCGCGGCGGCCACGCTGCGCGACGGCCGCCCGGGGCGGAATTCCGAACCCGGCAACCGTGCCGTGCGGCCCCGGGCAATCGAACAAAAACAGCGGCTTGAGCTTTTGTTCAAAACATTCTTCTGCGAATTGTTCGATTCGGACGCGCGCCTGCTCTCGCGACAGGAAGTGAAAAATCGGCAGGCCGAAGGCGGCTTCGATAATCAGGCGATCGCAGGGGACGGCCTTGTACGGCGCGCCGGCAAGCGGCGGGCGCAGCTTCACGTGTCCGGTGTAGCATACGCGCTCGCCCTCGTATTCGATCAGCAATTGCGCCGCGCCCGGCATGTGACCGGAGGGGTACGCCGTGAGCCGCGCCCCGTTCCACTCCGCGGATTCGCCGTACGCGAGCGGCAGAAAGGCCTGGACCCGGCACAGCGTTGCGGTTTCGGGAGTCGCAATTACACGGCCGCGCGCCGCCCGGTGCGCGTGCGAGATCCACGCGGTCTCCGAGTCGTGAGCCGCATCCAGCCACAGGCGGATCTGCGGAAGGAAAATCCCCTCGGGAGTGAACTCGACCCGCATCCGCTAACATTTTAGGACCGGGGGTTAGGACCGGGCGGCGCGTTGCCGGATCACTGGCCGGTCCGCCGCAGGGCCGTATGCCCGGCTTCCGCCGGCATCCGCGCTGCCCGGTTTCGAATGCCGGAATCCCGAGCGGACGCCGATGGGCGGCGCGGGGCATCATCGAGCGAGGCGAGTCGCGCGCGGGTGCGTGCGCCGCAACCGCGCCTTACGCCGGGCTTGAGCATCGTGCGCAACCGGGACGGCACGTCTGCGAGTTCCTTGTCCGCGAGATGATGCAGGAAGAAAATCGCGATCACGACATCGAAAGCGCCCGCGACGGCCGAGATCGTCCCTTCGATGAAATGCGCGTTCGAGGCCCCGAGCCGCGCGGCATCGGCCGAGGCCTGGCGGACGGCTTTCGGCGACAGGTCCACGCCCACGATCTCATTCACCTTGGGCGCGAGCAGCAGCTCGGTATCGCCGATTCCGCAGCCGAGGCTGAGCACCCGGGAAGAGGCGCCGGCTCCGGTGAGGCGGCAGATTCGCGCGACCATGTGCTCGCGAAGCGCGCGGACGGCGGGCTTGGCGAAATGCTTCTTATTGCGCGCCGCTGACGCAAATCGCGGCGCCGTCGAACGATGCGAGGCCCGCGATATTGATGGTCAGATTCGACGTTACCGTCCCCGTCAGTCCGTACACAATGCCGCCGGATCGGGTACACGGGAGGACCGCGGGCAGCGTGTCCGGGATCCTCACATTGAGCTGATACAGTCCCACCTGGCCCGGCGTGAGGCCGGCGAAGATGGGGCCGGGGAAGACCGGCGTCATGATCAGCGGATTGACATACGGGCGCGACGGCCCGGCGTTGGGATGAAAATCGAACTGCACGACGATGGGTTCGGCGACGACCGGCGCCGGCAGCGGCGCGGGGGCGCCCGTCTTCACCGGCGGCGTCGTCCGTCCGAAACCGAAGCCGTAGATCACCACGATCTCCGAAGCTTTGGCCGGAGAGTCGGCGGTGACGAGCGTGCCGTCGGCATGCGTAACGATGCCGCTGCAGGGCGGGGTGGACGGCGAGCCCCCAGCGATGCCGTCGCAACGCGTGAGGAGGTGGATGTTGTCCACAGCCGGCACGAGCAGAAAGCGCGCGCTTTCGATGCCGTCCTCGTTCACGCTGATTTCCGTCAGAAGCTCCGGCGACTCGATGCCCGGCGCGGACGCGGCCAGCTCGAACGGAATCTGGATGGTGAGCGCGGTGACGATACATCCGGGGGACGCGGCGGAACCCGCACAGGCGGTCGTCTGCGCAACCGAGAACAGGGGGGCGGCATACGTATTGCCGCCTTGCCGCAAGTTGACCGAGAAACCCGCCAGCGAGACCGGAAGCGGGACGGACGCGGAGACGACCTGCGATCCGGCGGGCAGAATCGTCCTGGCCCCGGAGACGTACAGCGTGACGAGCTGTCCCGGCGCCGCCCGAAACGGGATGGGGCTGGCGTATCCGCCGCCCATCAGGACCGGAGTCTGAGCGGAAACGGGACAAACGGCGACGACCAGCGCGAAAACAGCAATCGAATGCAACCCGCGCATATGCCTGCCTCCCAAGGTGATTCTAGCGCGCTATTCCGGCACTTCCGCACCGTGCTCCACTTTTTCGACCTTCACGCGCGCGATGCGGTTGCCCTCCATCTGAAGGATGGTGAAACGGCGGCCTTCGTGGACGACCGAGTCGCCGGGCTTGGGAATGTAGCCGAGGCGGAACAGCAGGAAGCCGGCCAGCGTCTCGAAGCCGGCGTTCGTCGGCAGGTCGATGCCGTACTGGGATTCGAGGTCGCGGATGTTGATGGTGCCTTCGAGCTCGATGACGTCCATGCGCAGCAGCAGCGGGCGGTGGAGGTCGTGCTCGTCCTCGATCTCGCCGAAGATCTGTTCGAGCACGTCCTCCATGGTGACGAGGCCCACAATGGTGCCGAACTCGTCCACCACCATCGCCATGTGCGCGTGCTCGCGGCGGAAGTCGTCGATCATCTGGTTGAGCGGCTTGCTCTCGGGCACGACGAGCGGCCGGCGCATCACGCCCGCCATGCGGAACGGCGGCAGCGCGGTGTTGAGGCGCTCGGCGGCGCGGCGGCGCTGCCACAGCGGCAGCAGATCTTTGTAGTGCAGGTAGCCGACGATGTGTTCCCGGCGGCCTTCGTACACCGGCAGGCGCGTGTACTGGGTTTCGATGAAGGCGCGGAGCACATGGTCGAGCGAGGCTTCGAACGGGACGGCGGCGATGTCGTTGCGCGGCACCATGACCTCGCGCACGGAGACGTTTTCGATGTCGATGAGGCGCTCGATAGACGTTTCGGCGAACGGCGAGAGATGACCGGCGGCGCGCACGGAGCCGGCGATCAGCTTCAGCTCTTCGACCGAATGACCGGCGGTGCGGCCTTCGGGGCCCAGGCCGAGCAGGCGGGAAACGGCGGCCGAGGAGCGCTCGAGCAGGTAGATGAACGGCTGCGACACGCGGTAGAAGACGAGCAGCAGCGGCGCCACGACGATCGCGTAGCCTTCGGCGCGCTTGATTCCGAGGTTCTTCGGCGTGACCTCGCCGAAGACGACCATCACGTAGGTGAGCACGAGGAAGGCGATCACGAAGGCGACCGCGTGGAGCGCGGCGGAAGCCGCCGGCGTCAGGATCGGGCGGAACCAGATCAGCAGGAGCTGGTAGAGAGTGTCCTCGCCAGCCCAGCCGGCGCCGAGGCCGGCCAGCGTGACGCCGACCTGGATCGTCGCCAAAAGGCGCTCGGGCCGGCCCAGCAGGTTCAGCGCGGCCTGCGCGCCGACGTTGCCCGCCGCGGCCAGCTCGCGCAGCCGCAGCGGCCGCGCCGAAACCAGCGACATCTCGGCGGAAGCGAAGAACGCGTTCATCCCGATAATCAGGACGAGGAGAATGAAACGGTAGCCCAGAAAGGCTTCTTGCATAGAACCCCTGTGAATGCGCCGCCATTCCACGTACAATGTGGCTTGGGCCCGCGCATCCTCAAATATCTCAATATAGCGATACTGGGCTGCGGAGGTTGCGTCGTGGCCGGAGTGTACTGGTTCGGCTGGCGGCCGCTGCCGCGCGTTTCGGGCACAGTGCGCGCGCCGCTGGACGGCCGGGCGACGATCGACCGCGACAGCCTCGGCGTGCCGCACATCACGGCGAATTCGATCGAGGACGCGCTGTTCGCGCAGGGCTACGCGACGGCGCAGGACCGCCTCTGGCAGATGGACGCGCTGCGGCGCCTGGCGGGCGGGACGCTGGCCGCGGTCATCGGCCGGGACGCCATCGACAGCGACCGCGAGGCGCTGCGCCTGCGTCTGGCACGCCTAGCCGCGCGCGACGCCCGCACGCTTGCCGACGCCGAGCGCGCCGGGCTCGCCGCTTACGCGCGCGGCGTGAACGCCTTCATCGAAACGCATCGCAGCCGACTGCCGTTCGAATTCCGCGTGCTCGGATACGACCCGAGCCCGTGGCGCATCGAGGATTCGCTGGTCATCGGGATGTATCTCTACCGGGCGCTGACCTCGACCTGGCGAACGAAGCTTCAGAAGAGCCGGATGCTCGAAGGCGGCGATCCGGCGAAGGTGGATTTCCTGTTCTCGACGCGGCCCGGCGACGGGCAGCCGGGCTCAAACGCCTGGGTGCTCGCGGGCAGCCGCACGGCGTCCGGAAAGCCGCTGCTCGCCAACGATCCGCACCTGCCCTACAGCATTCCGAGCATCTGGCACATGGTGCACCTGCGCGCGCCGGGCCTGAATGTCGAGGGCGTGACGCTGCCGGGGGAGCCGTGCGTGATTATCGGGCACAACGACCGCATCGGCTGGGGCGTGACGAACCTGCAGGCCGACGTGCAGGACCTCTATATAGAACGGCTCGATCCGCGCACCGGCCAGTACCTGTTCCGCGGGCAGGTGGAGCAGGCGGCGCTCGAGCGGGACGTGATCCAGGTGAAGGGCGGCGCGCCGATCGAATACGCGCAGTGGGTGACGCGGCACGGCCCGGTGTTCGAGGACCGCGGCCGCTTCCTCGCGCTGCGCTGGACGGGCGCCGAGCCCGACGGATTCCGCTTTCCGTTCCTCGATATCGACCGCGCGCGCAACTGGCCGGAGTTCACGGCCGCGCTTGCCGGCTACGGCGGTCCCGGGCAGAATTTCGTCTACGCCGACGTGGACGGCAACATCGGCTACCAGGCGGCCGGGCGCATCCCCATCCGGCGCAATTTCGACGGCGCCGCGCCGGCGGACGGCAGTTCCGGCGAGTACGAATGGGAGGGATTCATCCCGTTCGAGCAGATGCCGCGCAGTTACAACCCGCCGGACGGGCTGATTGTAACTGCAAACGACAACCCGTTTCGCAACGGCCCCTACTCGCCGGGCGGCAATTACGCGGCGCCCTATCGAGCCGCGCAGATCCGGCGGCTGCTTTCAAAGCGCAACGGCTGGCGCGCGGCCGAGATGGCTTCGGTGCAGAAAGACGTGTACTCGGCGTTCTTCCAGTTCGTGGGACGCGAGGCCGTGACAGCGTGGGACAGGCGCCGCGCGGGGAATGCGGACCTGGCGGAGGCGGTGGCGGTGTTGCGCCCCTGGGACGGGCAGATGGAAGACGGGCCGGCGCCGCTGCTGGCGATGCTCATTTACGAGCACCTGCGCGTGGCGATGGCCGACCGCGCCTCGCCCGGCAAGGCGCTCGAGTACGACCCGGCGGTCTTCGGCAAGATCGACACGGTGCAGATCGCGCCGGTTATCGTCGAAACCCTGCTGCGCGCGCGCCCGGCGGACTGGTTCGGCGATTACGACCAGCTCCTGGTGACCGCCCTGCGGGACTCCGTCAACGAGGCCCGGCGCGTGCAGGGACGCGATCTTAGTAAGTGGGATTGGGCCACTTACAATCGGCTATACATTGCGCATCCCGTCGGGAGCCGGCTGCCGCTGATCGGGAAATACTTCAGCATCGGGCCGGTGCGCCAGAGCGGCTCGCCGCTTTCGATCAAGCAGACCTCGACCGGCCTGGGCCCATCCATGCGCATGGCGGTGGATTTTTCCGACCTCGATCAATCGGTATGGAACCTGGTGACCGGCGAATCCGGCCACCTGCTCTCGGGCCACTACAAAGACCAGTGGGAAGCCTACTACTACGCCCGCAGCTTTCCGATGGAATTCTTCAAGGTCGGCGTGAAAGACAGGCTGGCGCTCCTGCCGGAGTGACGCTCGTTCTCCCGCGTCAACAGGTGATAGATGTAGCGCTCCAGTTCCTCGGCGCGATGGCCCGCGGTGTGGCGCGCGAGCACGCGCTCGCGGGCGCGCTCGCCGATGGCCAGGCGCTCCTCGTCGGGCAAGCGCAGCCAGCGCAGCGTGTCCTCGGGCGAGCGCGCCACCAGAATCTCGGTGCCGATCTTGAAGATGGACTCCAGGCCGGGCCAGTAATCGGTGATGATGGGCGTGCCGCAGGCGGCCGCTTCAAACAGGCGCACGCTGGGCGAATAGCCGGCGCGGACCATGTCGGCGCGAGTCACGTTGAGCGTAAAGCGCTGCGAGTTGTAGAAGGCGCGGTGCTCGGGCGGGGCCAGGTGCTCGGTGCGCACGACGTTCCGCGGCCAGCGCACGGTCGGCGGATAGAGCGGTCCGGCGACGATGAAGCGCCCCTCGGTCCACCGCCGTGCGGGTTCGAGCATCAGGCGCTCGAGCGCGGGCTGGCGGTCGGCGCTGTACGTTCCGAGGTAACCCATCTCCCACTCGATCCGGCGGCGTTCGGGGAAGTACACGCCGGGGTCGGTGGAGCAGTGCAGCACGCGCGCGCGCGGCGAACCGAATTCCCGCTCGATGCGGCGCAGAATCGGCCCGCCGGTGAAAGAAAGGTACAGGTCGTAGCGCGGCACAAGCTCGCGCGAAAGATACTCGGCGCCGCCGCGGGCCAGGGCGGCGACGGTTACCGGCGTGTCGATGTCGTAGAAAGCCTTCCTGCCGCGCGCGGTCGCGGTCACCCACTTGCCCACCGCGACGCCCTCGGGCACGTACGAGCCGACAATGGCGATGTCGGCGCGGCGCACCTCGCGGGTGAAGCGGTCCTTCAGGTCCTCCAGGCTGGTGTAGAGCTCGGTGCGCCCGAACGGGGGGCTCGGCAGGTCGCGATTGGCCGCGTACCAGGGCACGTCGCGCTCGAGGAAGAGCACGTCGTGGCCGCGGGCGGCCAGTTCGCGCATCAGCCCGCGATAAGTGGTGGCGTGGCCGTTGCCCCACGACGAGGTGATCGAGAGGCCCATAATCACGATGCGAACCGGCGGATGACTCATGCCGCGGCCTCCGATCTTCCGCCGCGGCCTGCGTCGAGGATGCGCTCGAACTGCTCCGCGCGGTGGACGTAGGTGTGGCCGGCGAGCACGCGCCGCCGCGCGGCGGCGCCGATCTCGCGGGCGCGCGCGGGCGTGAGGCCGGCCAGGAGGCTCGCAACCTCGCGCCCGTTGCGCGCGGCGAGAACTTCCGAGCCCGGCTCGAGGAAGGCGTCCAGCCCCTCCCAATCGTCGGTGATGATGCAGGCGGCCGCGCCGGCGGCCTCGAACACGCGCGTGGCGGGCGAATAGCCGTACCGCGCCATGCTCTCGCGGCTGACGTTCAGCACCGCGCGCGGGCTGCAATTGAGCGCGTTGTGTTCGTGCGTGTAGACATGCCCGAGCAGGCGGACGTTCCGAGGCACGGGCTTGTCCTGCCAGCCGCTGCCCGCGAGCAGGAACCGGGATTGCGGCAGCTCCGCGGCGGGCCGCAGGAAGAATTCCTCGACGCGCGCTTCGCGGTCGGGCAGGCGGTTGCCCAGGAACGTGAGGTCCGCTTCGAAGCGCGGCTCCGGGCGGACCGGGAAGTGGGTGTCCGGATCGAGCGCATTGTAAATCGGCTCGCAAAGCCGGGCGCCGAGCGCGCGATAGGAGCGGACGACGGGCGGCCCGCCGCCGTAGGTGAAGATCAGGTCGTAGCGCGGGATGAGCTTCGCGAACGGATCGTCCGGATGGGAGCGCACGCGGTCGAGCGTGGCCGGGGCGTCCACGTCCCAGAAGGCCACCAGGCGGCCGGGCTGCCGCAGGTCGAGAACGGCCCGTTCCAGGAATTCGTCGAACACGCCGATGCCGCTGGCCTTGACGATGAGGTCGGCGCCGCGCGCGTCTTCGAGCGCGCGATGGACACCGTCGAGTCCCTCGGCCGGATACACGTTGACGCGCGCCCAGGGCGGATCGGGAATGTCGCGGTGGCGCTGGCGGTCGTAAGCGTCGGGCTCGTGGAATGTGACGGAGTGGCCGCGGGCGTTGAGCGCGCGAATGATGCCGCGGTAGTAGGTGGCGGCGCCGTTCCAATAAGCCGACACGAGGCTCGATCCGAAGAATGCGATTTTCATGCGAGTGCCTCCGCGCGCGCGCCCGCCGGTTCGCTCGCGATCGCGAGCAGTTGATCGACGCGGTGCGCGCAGGTGTGGCGGGCGAGGACGGTGCGCCTTCCGCGCGCGGCCATCTCGCGCGCGGCGCCGCGATCGTTCAGCAGGCGTTCGAGCGCGCGCTTCATCTCGTCCCCGTTGCGCACGATCAGGAAATCCCTGCCGGGCGTGAACAGACCCTCGGCGTCGTCCCACGGCGAGCATACGAGCGGGATGCCGCAGGCGAGCGCTTCGAAGACGCGTATGGTGGGGATGCCGGGCAGCGTTTCAACATACGGCCGCCGCGGGATGTGCAGCGTCAGGCGGAAGCGCGCGAACACATCGGGCACTTCGTAATTCGGCAGCCAGCCGCGATAGGCGATGCCCGCCCCGGCGAGCGCTTTGCGCGCGCCGTCGGGATAGCGCACGCCGTACACACACGCGCGCAGGCCCAGCGCGCGAACGGGCTCGATGAAGTACTCGCAAATCTCGGCGCTGCGCTCGTCGTCGCCCCAGTTGCCGATCCAGACGACGTCGCCCTCTTCGGCGGCCTGGAGGGGGCGGAAGATGCGCGTGTCGGCGGCCTCGTGCCAGATCCAGGCTCGCGAGGCCCAGCCGCGCTCGAGGTAGAGATCGCGGATCACGCGCCCGTAGGCGAGCACGCCGTCATAGTGCGTGAGGTCGCAGGCGGCGAGCGCTTCGCGGGCGGTGACCGCGCGGTGGTGCGTGTCGTGAAACAGCAGGCGATAACGGCCCGATCGCGCACGGTGTGTGCCGATGCGGCTCACCAGATCCGGGTCGTTCCATTCGTGCACGATGACGAGGTCCGCGCCGTCGAGCGCGCGGCCGAGATCGAGCGTGTCCGCGCGATACGCGGTGCTGCGCAGGTGTGGAAATGCGGCTTCGAACCGGCGCACGGCGCCTTCGCCGTATTCGGCGACGAGGTTGCGGCGGCTCCAGCCGTCCTCGGGCTCATAGATGACTACCTCGTGCCCACGCGCCAGCAACTCGGAGGCGACGCCGCGGAGGAAATGCGCATTTCCGTGATTCCAGTCCGAGACGAGCGAGTGATAGAACAGGACTACGCGCACAAGGCCTCCCCCGAAAAACCGGTGACAGTATATTCATTTCCCGATTTCGCGCCCGCGGCCGCGTAAGCCGAAAGGTACGCCGCGGCCATGCGCTCCGGCGTGAAGCCAAGAGCGCGCCCGCGCGCGTGTGCGGCCAGTGTTTCCCGTTCCCGGCGGCGCGAAAGCAGCCGGTTCAGCGCGGCTTCGAGCGCATCGAGATCGCCGGGCGGCACGAACAGCGCGGCGCCGTCCCAGTTTTCGCGCAGGCTCGGGATGTCGCCGAGGACGAGCGCGCAGCCGGCCAGCGCGGCTTCGAGCACCGAGAGTCCGAACGGCTCGTAACGCGCGGGCAGCGCATAGATGGCGGCGCGGCCGAAATGCCGGGCGAGTTCATTCTGCGAAAGCCGGCCGAGCGCGCGGACAGCGGTGAACGCGCCGCGCTGTTCACCCGCGACGAAGACCGGCGCGCGCAGGCGCGGCGCGACCCGGTCGAGAGCGGCGATATTTTTCGCTTCGTCCCAGAGGCGCCCGGCCGCAAGGATGAACTGCGCTTTCGCGCGCGGCACGAAACGCGCGGCGTCGCGCCCGTTTGGAATCACGCGAGCGGGCCCGGCGGCGCCGGGGTAGTGCAGGCGAAGCGCATCGAGCATGGCGTGGCTCGGCGCGACGATGAGATCGGCTGAGCTGATGCCGCGCGCGACGGCGCGGCGGTATCTGTCCCAAGTATGCGGTGCGGGCTCGCCCTTCACCGCCCGCCACCACGAGCACACGCACGAGTGCGCGACGACGAGGACGGGCGCCTGCCACGGGAGCGCGGCGTGGGCGTAGCCGTTCAGGTGCACGATGCCGGGCCTCACGCGCGCGGCGAGCGCGAGCAGCCACTCGCCCGCCGCGGACACGTCGCGCCAGGGGTCGTCCATCCATTCAAGCTTGTACGAGCTTTCGAAGATCTCGAGGTTCGCGACGCCCGCGGCCTCGGCCCGCTGCGCCGGGCTGAGCGGCGCGCCCATCGTGGCGAGCGCGACGCCGATGCCGTGCGGCGCGAGAGCGGCGGCCAGTTCGAGCGCGTAGGGCCAGACGCCGCCAACCGTGTCGGCGGTCATCAGAATGCGTCGCGGGCTGTTCGCTCCGGCTCTCACTCGCCCGGTCCCGTTTCAAGCTGCGCCAGCGGCAGCGGGTGTAATTCCTGGATGTCGCTGAACTCGGCGTTCTCGCGCAGGTAGCAATCGAGCGCACGCTCCCAGGCCTGGTCGTCGGGCTCGCCCCAGCGCTTTCGATAATCGGGCGAACCGGGGTAGGCGAACAGCGGCACGGGCTTGTTGGCCCAGACGCCGAAGCGGCGCAAATGGTCGCGCCAGGCCTCGATTTCCTGCGCGTCATCCACCTTGGCGTCGAGCAGGTTGGCCTGCACGAACGCGATGTGCTTCTTGGCTTCGATGAGGCGCGCGGTGAACTCGGCCGTGGTCAGCTTGCTGCGCTTGTCGAGCAGCTTGCGGCCCTCGGGCGAGATACTCTCGACGCCGGCTTCCACCGACACGCAGCCGGCGCGGCCGAGCAACTCGAGCAGGTCGGGCCGCCACAGGTCGATGCGCGTCTGCACGCCGAACTTGAACCGGCGCTCGGCGAACTTTTCGAGCAGCGCGGCATCGGGCAGAAAGATTTCGTCGATGAAATAGACGTATTCGACCCCGCGCGAGAGCAGGCCGTCGAGTTCCGCCAGAATCGTCTCGTGCGGGCGCTTGCGGTAATTCGTGCGGAACTGTTCCTTGGCGCAGAACGTGCAGTGATACGGGCAGCCGCGCGACACCTCCATCTCGGCGCCGGGGCCCAGGGGTTCGGCATCGAAGCGGTGGTGGTGATGGCGATGGCGCGCGAGGGTGGCTTTCGGCCATTCGAGCGCGGGCAGCGCCTTCATATCCGCGACGTGCGGTGTGACGGCGGCGGCCGCGGCGCCGTCCCCGCGGTGAACCAGACCGGGAATTCCGCGCCAGTCGCCGGCCAGCGCGGGGAACAATTCTTCGGGCTCGCCCATGATGACCGCTTCCACGCCCAGCTTTCGCAACGTCGCCCGCGGCGTCGTGGAGGCGTGCGGCCCGACGGCGATGAACGCGCCGCCCACACCGCGCAGGTTGCGCACGGTTTCCTGCGGCACGCGCAGCTCGGGCGGCGCGCAGCGCCAGAACAGGTAACTGGGAGCGGTCGTCAGTATGATGAAGTCCGGCCGGAATTCCGCGACGCGGCCGCGCATCTGCTCGGGTGAAAGCTTTTCGAGCTGGCCGTCCACGATCAGCGCTTCGTGGCCGCCGCGTTCGAGCACCGCCTTCGCGTATCCATATTCGAGCGGCAGGTGCGGCTGGCGACACCCGAAATAGATGCTGCCGTCGAAACTCCAGTTCGGATTGACAAGCGCATATTTCATGGCGTTGCCCTGGCCGTCTCGACCGCGATGCCGCGGGATTCGGCGAGCCATTGGTACAGGCGCGCGACGCCTTCGCGCACGCCGACGCGCGGCGCCCAGCCCGAAGCCGCCTGGAAGCGGCGCGTGTCGGAAACGTAATAGCGCTGGTCCGCCGCGCGCCAGGACTCGAACCGCACCTGGGGCCGCTCGCCGCGCATCCGCCCGATCATGTCGAGCAATTCGATGAGGCTGACGGTGTTCGAAGGGCCGCCGCCGATGTTGAATGCCGTGCCGGCGATTTTGTCCATGCGCCCCACGGCCAGTTCGAACGCATCGAGCAAGTCGTCTATGTAGAGGATGTCGCGTACCTGATAACCGTCGCCGTAGATCGTGATGGGGCGGCCTTCGAGCGCGCTGATGAGGAAGTGCGCCACCCAACCCTGGTCCTCGTTGCCATACTGGTGCGGGCCGTAGATGCAGCTCATGCGGAAGACGGCCGCGGGCAGGCCGAACGTGCGGGCGTAATCGAGCACGTACTGATCGGCGGCGCCTTTCGAACAGCCATAGGGGCTGCAGAAGCGGAGCGGCCGGCCCTCGCCGATGCCGAGCGTGCGCGCGATGCCGTCGGCCGGCTCGTAGCGCGTGCCCTCGCGCCGAAGCTCGAGATCTTCCAGATGCCCGTACACCTTGTTGGTCGACGTGAACACCAGAGTGGGCCGCGGATTCATGGCGCGCAGTTCTTCGAGCAGGTTCAGCGTGCCGCGGCCGTTGGTTTCGAAATCCCGGACGGGATCCGCGAGGCTGGTCGTGACGGCCACCTGCGCGGCGAAGTGGAATACGTGGGCGGCGCCGCTGAGCGCATCGCGCAGGGCGGCCCGGTCGCGAGTGTCGCCGGCGCGGATCCCGGCGCGGTCGCCGTGCGTGGCGCGCAGCCACTCGACATTGCGCTCGACTCCCGCTCGCGAAAGGTTGTCGAAGACGACGACGCGGCGGCCGCGTGAGAGCAGCCGGTGCGCAAGGTTGATCCCGATGAACCCCGCGCCGCCGGTAATTACCGTGGTCATACGGTAAGCCCCCGCGCCGCCAGTTCGGCGCTGGCTTCGGCCACACGGTCCAGCGCGATGCGGCCCTCAAGCCATCCGGCGAGTTCTTCGAGCCCCGCCTCGAGGGTAACTTCCGGACGATAGCCAAGTACGCGGCGCGCCAGCGAAATATCGGCAAAGCAATGGCGGATGTCGCCGACCCGGTACTTTCCCGTGACCGTCGGGCGCAGCCGCTCCTTGCCGAGCACGCGGCCCATGCGCTCCGCGATCTCGAGGATCGTGTACGCCCGGCCGCTGCCGACATTGAACACCCGTCCCGCCGCATCGGGCGTCGTGAGCGCGAGCCGGCAAACGCGGGCCACGTCGCGCACGCTGACGAAATCCCGGCGCTGCCTGCCGTCCTCAAAGATCATGGGCGGCCGGTCGTTCAGGTAGCGCGACGCGAAAATCGCGAGCACGCCGGTGTAAGGATTCGAGAGCGCCTGCCGCGTGCCGTACACGTTGAAAAAGCGAAGGGCGACGGTAGGTATGCCATACGCGCCGCCGACGATGAGGCACATGCGCTCCTGGTCGTACTTTCCCAGGGCGTAAATGGAGGCGAGGCACGGGGACTTGCTCTCCGGCGTCGCCACCGGCGTGAGCGGCTCGCCGGCGGCGCCGGTGAGCTCCCAGTTTCCGGCGCGCAACTGCTGCGGCGTGCGTTCGACGGTCTCGTAAACGGCGCCGCTGCGGCCGCGGTACAGGCCCTCGCCGTATATGCTCATGCTGGAAGCGACCACCAGCCGCTCGACCGGCTTGCGGGTAAGTTCCTCGAGGAGCACGGCGGTTCCCAGGTTGTTGATGCCCGTGTATCGCGCCAGCTCGTACATGCTCTGGCCGACGCCGACCGACGCGGCGAAATGGTAGACCGCGTCGATACCCTTCAGGCTCCGGCGGACCGCTTCGGGGTCGCGGACGTCCCCCGTCACTAACTCAACGTCCGGATTGAGATACTCGGGCCGTTTTCCCCCGGGTCCGTGAACCTGCGTGCACAGGTTATCGAGCACCCGGACGGAATAGCGGTGTTTGAGCAGTTCGTCGGCCAAATGGGAGCCGATGAATCCGGCCCCGCCCGTGATCAGAATATGCTTTCCCAAGCTGTATCTTCTCCACGGTCGATTTGTGAAACAGCGCGGCGGCCGGCTGATCGGGAGCAAAGACAGGGAGAAGAGCCGGTCTCGAATCCATAGAAGTCCGGCAGCCCCAAGCCGGACCCGACAAAGAAATCCTACTAAGTCTTGTAACACATCGGGCATACATAATCAACCTTTGTAGCTTGTAACATGCATATTTTCCATTCGCATCCGGAAACGGATGATAAGAACCTGTTAGACAAAACTTACTAAATATCCCGAAAAAATGTACTTTCGATTCATTGAGAGGTTCAGTATCATACAAGCAAGGGGCGAAGGAGCATGCCAAAAACCGCGTCGGATGTACTCATCGAGACGATTCACAACTGGGGCGTCGATGTGATCTTCGGCGTTCCGGGCGACGGCATTGACGGCATCATGGAGGCGCTGCGGACGCACCAGGACACGGTACGGTTCGTCCATACGCGCCACGAAGAGGGAGCGGCGTTCATGGCGTGCGCCTACGCCAAGTACACCGGAAAGCTGGGCTGCTGCCTGGGAACTTCGGGGCCCGGCGGCATTCATCTGCTGAACGGCCTGTACGACGCCAAGCTGGACAAGCAGCCCGTACTGGCGCTCACCGGGCTGCAATACCACGACGTGATCGGGACGCACACGCAGCAGGACGTCGCGCTCGACCGCGTCTTTATGGATGTCGCTGTCTACAACGAGCGGATCATGGGGAAGAGCCACGTCGAGAATGTGGCTGAGCTGGCGTGCCGCTCGGCGCTCTCCAAGCGCGGCGTCGCGCACCTGACGATCCCGGTCGATTTCCAGGACCAGGAAGTGGAAGCGCGCTCGCGGCGCAACGTGCCGCACCACGTCTCGGACGTACTGGCGCTCGGCGCGCGGCTGCCCAATCGCGGCGACGTGCAGCGCGCGGCCGACATTTTGAACAAGGGCAAGAAGATCGCGATTCTGGCGGGCGCCGGCGCGCTGGGCGCGGGCGATCAACTCGAGCAGGTCGCCGAGAAACTGGGCGCGCCGATCATCAAGGCGCTGCTCGGGAAGGCCGTGGTTCCCGACGATAGCCCGTACACCACCGGCGGCGTGGGCTTGCTCGGCACGAAGCCGTCGCAGGAGGCGATGGAGAACTGCGACACGCTGCTCATGGTCGGCACGTCGTTCCCCTACATCGAATTCCTGCCGAAGCCCGGGCAGGCGCGCGGCGTGCAGATCGACATCGATCCCACGCGCATCGGCCTGCGATATCCGGTCGAAGTCGGCCTGGCCGGCGATTCGCGCGAGTGTCTTGCGGAACTGCTGCCGCTTCTCAAGAGGAACAAGAACCGCGGATTCCTGGAGAGCGCGCAGGCCGGCATGCGGGACTGGTGGCGACTGATGGAGGAGCGCGGCACCCGCGAGGACAAGCCGATGAAGCCCCAGGTGGTGGCGTGGGAACTCGGCAAGCGGCTGCCGAACAATGCGATCGTATCCTGCGACTCGGGAACCATCGCCACGTGGTGGGCGCGCCAGATCCCGGTCCGGCGCGGGCAGATGTATTCGCTCTCCGGCACGCTGGCCACCATGGCGCCGGGCCTGCCTTACGCGATCGGCGCGCAGATCGCGTATCCGAACCGCCCGTCGGTCGCTTTCGTCGGCGACGGCGGCTTCTCGATGCTGATGGCGGAGTTCGCGACGGCGGTGAAGTACAAGCTGCCCATCAAGGTAATCGTCATTAACAACAACGTGCTCGGACAGATTCGCTGGGAGCAGATGGTGCTGCTCGGCAATCCCGAGTTCGGCGTGGAGCTTTCGCCGATCGACTACGCGGCCTTCGCGCGCGCCTGCGGGGGGACCGGCATCACCGTGGACGATCCAGCCGACTGCGGCAACGCGATCCAGCGCGCGCTCGATACGCCGGGGCCGGCGCTGATCGACGCCATCGTCGATCCGTTCGAGCCGCCGCTGCCCGCGAAGATCAGCACGAAGCAGGCGGCGCGGTTCGCCGAATCGCTGGTGCGCGGCGAGCCCTACCGCGGCAGGATCGCGCTGACGATCACCGAAGACCGGGTGAAAGAGATGATCTGAGCTCGGCCATGGCGGGACGGAGCAGAGCCCAGATCACGATCGACCGTCTGGACGTTTCCGCGTACACGGTCCCGACGGACTTTCCGGAGTCCGACGGGACCCTGGCGTGGGACAGGACCACCCTGGTGCTGGTGGAGGTGTCGGCCGGGGGCGAGACGGGCCTGGGGTATACGTATGCCGATACGGCAGCCGCGCTGCTGATCGGCGACAAGCTGGCGGAACGCGTCCGCGGGGCCGATGCGATGGACGTGCCGCGCATCTGGGCCTCACTGGTAGCGGATGTGCGCAACCTCGGCCGGCCCGGCGTGTGTTCGATGGCGATCTCGGCCGTCGACACGGCGCTGTGGGACCTGAAAGCGCGTCTGGCCGGGCTGCCGCTGGTCTCGCTGCTCGGCCGCGCGCACGATGGCGTCGAGGCTTACGGCAGCGGCGGCTTCACTTCCTATTCCATTAAGCAACTCCAGAAGCAGTTGCGCGGCTGGGCCTCGCAGGGCATGCGCGCCGTGAAGATGAAAATCGGCACGCATCCGGAAGAGGACCTGGAGCGAGTGCGCAAGGCGCGCGAGGCGGTCGGCGATTCGGTCGAGCTGTACGTGGACGCCAACGGCGCCTACAGCCGCAAGCAGGCGCTCGAAAAGGCGCGCCGGTTCGCCGATTACGGCGTCACCTGGTTCGAAGAGCCGGTGCCGGCGGACGATCTCGACGGCTTGCGCCTGATCCGCGACCATGCCCCGCCGGGGATGGACATCGCCGCCGGCGAGTATTGCTACGATCTTCCGACCTTCCGGCGCATGCTGGAATCCGGCGCGGTCGATGTCCAGCAGGCCGACGCATCGCGGTGCGGCGGCATTACCGAGTTCATGCGCGCCGGCGCGCTCACCGCGGCGCATTCCGTCCGCTTTTCGGCGCATACGGCGCCCAGTTTGCACGTAAACGCCTGTTGCTCTTCGCTCCCCATCTCCAACGTCGAGTACTTCCACGACCACGTTCGCATCGAGCACATGTTCTTCGATGGCGCGGCGACCGCCGTAGACGGCGTGCTGCGGCCGGACCTGTCGCGGCCCGGCATGGGCCTGGAATTCAAGCGGCGCGACGCGGCGAAGTACAAGGTGTACGAGAAGAAGTCGGCGGAAGCCCGTCGATTGGCGGCGTAAGCCCACGAACACAACGGGAGGGGAGAGAGAGATGGCGAGTCTGGTCGAAGTCAAGGGTCCCGGCGAGCGTACGATGATCGAAGGTCCGTCGCGCAAGCGCCGCGGCGCTGCGCAGCCGGACTATGCCAGGGATCTCGAGCAGGATCTGAAGAAGAAGATCGACGGCGAGGTGCGGTTCGACAAAGGCGCGCGGGCGTTGTATTCGACGGACGGATCGAACTACCGGCAGGCGCCGATCGGTGTCGTGATCCCGCGTCACGCGGACGATATCGTCGAAACGGTAAAGCTCTGCAATCAGTACGGCGCGCCGGTGCTGGCGCGCGGCGGCGGCACGAGCCTCAGCGGCAATTGCTGTAACGTCGCGGTCGTAATCGATCATTCGAAGTACATGCGGCGGATCCTGGAGCTGGACCCGCACAACAGGCGCGCGCGTGTGCAGCCGGGCGTGGTGACCGACGACTTGCGCTTCCAGGCCGAGGACTACCATCTCACCTGGGCTCCCGACCCGGCCACGCACAGCCACAACACCTTCGGCGGCATGATCGGCAACAACTCGTGCGGCATCCACGCGCTCATGGGCGGCAAGACGGAGGAGAACACCGAGGAGCTGGACATCATCACGTATGACGGCCTGCGAATGCGCGTCGGCAGGACGAGCGACGCCGAGCTCGACCGCATCATCCGGGAAGGCGGGCGGCGCGGCGAGATCTACTCAGGCATGAAACGGATCCGCGACAAGTACGCGGACCTGATCCGCGCGCGATACCCGAACATCCCGCGCCGCGTATCGGGCTACAACCTGCCGCAACTGCTGCCCGAGCACGGCTTCGACGTCGCCAAGCTGATCGTGGGCAGCGAATGCACGCTGGCGATGGCCCTCGAAGCCACCGTGAAGCTGGTCTACAGTCCGCCGTCGCGCACGCTGGTCGTCCTCGGTTATCCGAGCATCTTCGAAGCGGCCGACCACGTCATGGAAATCCTCGAGGCGAAGCCGCTGGGCCTGGAAGGCCTGGATGAGCGGCTGGTCGAAAACATGATCCGGAAGGGCCTGCACACGCGGAATCTCAAGCTGCTGCCGGAAGGCAAGGGGTGGCTGCTGGTCGAACTCGGGGGCGAGGACAAGAAGGAATCCGACGGCAAGGCGCGCGAGCTGATGAGCCGGCTGAAGAGGAAGGGCAAGCCCGAGAGCACGATGAAGCTGTACGACGACAAGGCCGAGGAAGACAAGGTCTGGCAGATCCGCGAGTCCGGCCTGGGCGCGACGGCGTTCGTGCCGGGCGAGAAGCCCGCCTGGACCGGTTGGGAGGACGCGGCGGTGCCTCCGGAAAAGCAGGGCCGCTACCTGCGCGACTTCAAGAAGCTGCTCGACAAATACGAGTACGAAGGCGCGCTCTACGGGCACTTCGGCCAGGGCTGCATTCACACCCGCATCAGCTTCGATCTTTTCACCGCGCACGGCATCGAACAATGGAAGGCGTTCCTCAACGACGCGGCGCGGCTCGTCGTCGGTTACGGCGGCTCGCTTTCGGGCGAACACGGCGACGGGCAGTCCCGCGCCTGGCTGCTGCCGATCATGTACGGCGAGGACCTCATCAAGGTATTCAACGAGCTGAAGGCGGTCTGGGATCCGAAGAACCGGATGAATCCGGGCAAGGTCGTGCACCCGTACGCGGTGGACGAGAACCTGCGCTTCGGCACGGATTATCGCCCGCCGCAGGTGAGGACGCATTTCAGCTTCATCGCGGAGAACGGCTGGTCGGGCGCGGTGAACCGCTGCGTCGGCGTGGGCAGATGCCGGCGCGAACAGGGCGGCACGATGTGCCCGAGCTACATGGTGACGCACGAAGAGGAGCACTGCACCCGCGGCCGCTCGCGCATGCTCTTCGAGATGCTGCAGGGCGAGGTGATCACCGACGGCTGGAAGAGCCGGGAAGTATTCGACGCGCTCGACCTGTGCCTGTCGTGCAAAGGCTGCAAGGGCGATTGCCCCGTGAACGTGGACATGGCCACTTACAAGGCCGAGTTCCTCTCGCACTATTACGAAGGCAGACTGCGGCCGCGATACGCCTACTCGATGGGCCTCATCCACTGGTGGGCGCGGCTGGCCTCGCTCGCGCCGGACCTGGCGAACTTCGTCACGCAGACGCCCGGCCTCAGCAATCTCGCCAAGGCCATCGGCGGTATTTCGCAGAAGAGAAAACTCCCGCGGTTCGCGCCGCAGACGTTCAAGGACTGGTTCGCGCGGCGGCCGGAGCGCAATGCGGGCAGGCCCGACGTGATTCTCTGGCCGGATACGTTCAATAACTTCTTCCACGTGCGGACGGCGCAGGCCGCCGTGGAGGTGCTCGAGGACGCGGGTTATCACGTCCTCGTGCCGATGCAGGACCTCTGCTGCGGGCGGCCGCTCTACGACTACGGCATGCTGGACACGGCCGAGCGACTGCTTGTCGACGCGATGGATGCGCTGCGGCCGCTGATCCGCCGCGGCGTGCCGATGGTCGGCCTCGAGCCGAGCTGCACGGCCGTGTTCCGCGACGAGCTGCACAACCTGTTCCCGAACGACGAGGACGGCAATCGCCTGTCGCAGCAGACCTTCACGCTCGGCGAGTTCCTCGACAAAAAGGCGCCGGGCTACCTGCCGCCGCCGCTGTGGCGCAAGGCAAAAATGCACGTGCACTGCCAGCAGGACGCCATTATGCCGCCGATCAGCGAAACCAACCTGCTGAAGCGCATGGGCGTCGATCTCGACCTGCTCGACTCCGGCTGCTGCGGCGTCGCGGGCAGCTTCGGCTTCGAGCCGGAAAAATACGACATCTCGATCAAGTGCGGCGAGCGCGTGCTGCTGCCTGCCGTCCGCGGCGCGTCGAAGGACACCATCATCATCGCCGACGGGTTCAGTTGCAAAACGCAGATCGAGGAGAATACGGATCGTCGCGGCCTGCACCTGGCGCAGGTGCTGCAAATGGCGAAGCAGGAGGGCGCGCAGGGGCCGAAGGGCAAGTATCCGGAAAAGGGCTACCTGAAACAGGAAGTCACGAACGGCCGGCGCGAGACGAACGCGGTATTGCTCGCGGGCGGGGCGCTGGCCGGCGGCGCCCTGCTGGCGTGGGCGCTGTCAAGAAAGAACGGGCGCGGGTCAAGCGAGGAACGGCATGGCGCGCAAACGTGAAACTCCGATTTGTATGCGCTACCTGGCCGGCGCGGCCGGGGGCGCGGCCGGCACGTTCGCAATGGATTCCTACATGCGAGCGATGAAGAAGGCGCTGCCGGACGGCAAACACTCGAAGCCGAAAGAGCACCTGATATCGCTCATCGGCCGGAAGCACGAAAAGGGCGAATCCTCGACAGCCGCATTGGGACGGATGCTGTACGAAGCGGCCACGGGCGAGCGGCCGTCCGAGCGGACCAGGAAGACGCTGTCAAAGGCCGTACACTGGGGCTACGGCGTCGACCTGGGCGGCCTGTACGGCGTTGTGCGCGGCCGCAAGCGGAAGCTGGACGTTCTGGGCGGGCTCATCTACGGCGCAGGGCTGTGGGTGCTCGGCGATGAAATTGCCGTGCCGCTGATCGGCCTCGCCGAAGGCCCGAAAGCGTACCCCACGAAGATCCACGCCGAATCGCTCGGCGCGCACCTGGTGTACGGCGTCGCGACGGCGGTGGCGACCCAGTTGCTCAGGAAGATCGTATGAAGCCGATCGGACGCAAGCGGTGGGCGATTGCGGAGGGCTATATTCCCGGCTGGAGCCACGGCCCCGAGCCGGAGTTCACCAGCCACGAGACGGCCTGCCTTCTGAACGTCTCCGACGACGATGCGCACGTGGAGATCACCATTTTCTACTCGGACCGCGAACCCGCGGGGCCGTATCGCATCACGGTCCCGGCGCGGCGGACCAAACACGTGCGCTTCAATAATCTCACCGACCCGGAACCAATCCCGAAAGCGACCGATTACGCCAGCCTGATCGAGTCCGATGTGCCGATCGTCGTGCAGCACACGCGCCTGGACTCGCGGCAGGCCGATAACGCGCTGATCACGACGATAGCGTACGCGGATGCGGCGTAACCGGCGCCGCCCGGCGTGACATTCACGCTCATCTTTTCGCTCACGCTGCTCGCCGGGGTCCTCACCTCGGAGCTTGCCAGGCGGAGCATTCTCTCGACCGCCGTCGTGTTTCTGGCCGCCGGTTTCATCGTCGGGAACAGCGTGCTCGGCGCGTTTGCGTTCAATCCCGAGGATCAGTTGGTCGTCTGGCTTACGGTCTTCACGCTGTTCTCGGTGCTGTTCACCGACGGCATGCGCGCCGGCATCGCGGATCTGAAGGCAAGCTGGCCGCTGGTGTGGCGCGCCCTCGGCATCGGCCTGCCGCTGACAATGGCGGGGACGGCGGCGCTGGCGCACTGGATCGCCGGCCTGCCGTGGCTCGAATCCTGGCTGCTCGGCGCGATCCTCAGCCCGACGGATCCGGTGCTCGTCTCCGCCATCGTCGGACAAAAGCAGGTGCCGAAGCGCATCCGCGATCTGCTGAACGTGGAAAGCGGTCTCAACGACGGCCTCACGCTGCCGGTGATCCTCGTGCTGCTCGGCGAGACGCAGCATCAGGCGGTTAAGGTCGGCATTCCTCTCGAGCAGGCATTGCTCGGCATCGCGCTGGGAGTCGCGGCGGCCTGGGCTACGATCCGCCTGGAGGAATCGCGCATCTTCGGCGCGACCGAGGCGTACCGGCCGCTGCTCGGGGTCTCGATAGGCCTCATCGTCCTGTCGTCGAGTTTTCTGCTCGGGGTGAACGCATTTCTCGCCGCATTCGCGGCGGGTATTACGGTCTCAAGCGTCAGCCCCGCCGTTCACGAATCCTTCAATCAATTCGGCGAGTTGCTCACGGAGTTGCTGAAGCTGGCGGCGCTGCTGGCGTTCGGCAGTCTGATCTCCTTCAGCGAACTGAGCCGCCTTCCGGGGACCGCGTACCTGTTCATGGCGCTGGCGCTCGTCGCCGTGCGGCCCGCATCGCTGGCCGTCGCGCTGGCCGGCAGCGGGCTGCCCTGGCTCGAATGGGTGACGGCGGCGTGGTTCGGGCCGAAGGGCTTTTCTTCCGCGACATACGCTCTGTGGGTGGTCACGTCGAGCGCGTCCCGCAAACTGGAGATCTATCACCTCGCCGGCCTCGTGATCATTGCTTCCATCGTGGCGCATTCCTCGACCGACGTGATCGTCGCGCGCTGGTTTTGCGAGGAGGAGGAGCGCGAGGGCTGACGGAAAGAATTACACGAGTTCCGCCTGTGGCGGCCCACCGGCGCGAGCGCAATCAATCCGTTAGGCGTCCCGGAGGACCTGGAAGGGCGATTGCTGCGTACTCCGGTAACGAGTGCCGGAGGAATGCTGAGGGGTTTTCTCCGGGCCTGGGACTGCGCGCGCAAGCCCGATTTACCGCTTCGAAAGGGGAAATGCGTCCATTTGTCATCTTGTTCTGGCTCGCCGAGGCCGGCATCCTGTTCTGCGTCTGGATGATCTATACGTGGCAGCTCTCAAGAGCGGAGCTGCTGGTCGGCATCGGCGCGGCGCTGCTGGCCGCGGCCGGCGCCGAAGCGGTCCGGGGCCTGAACTTCGCGGGCTTCTATCCGCTGATGACATGGGTGCTCGAGGTGCGGCGGCTGCCGCTGACGGCGCTCAAAGGGTGCGCTGTGCTGGTCGAAGTGCTTTGGCGGCGCCACGTGCTGAAGCGCGAGGTGCGCGGCGGCCTGCGAACGGTGCGCTTCGAAGCCGGGGGCGACGATGCGCGATCGGCCGCGCGGCGCGCGCTCGCGGTCGCCTTCGTCAGCTTCGCGCCGAACTCGATCGTCGTGCACATCGATCGCGAGAGGGGCGTCATGATTTACCACCAGATCATTCCCACCACCGTGCCCAAGGTTGCGCGATTGCTGGGAGCGCGGCCATGAACCTCTGGCTCGCCGCCGCGACGGCGCTGCTGTTCTGCCTGATTCCGATCGGCATCGCCTGCCTGCGCGGCGAGGCCATCGACCGGCTGATCGGCCTCGAAGCGGCCGGCGCCGTCGCGACCATCGAGCTCGAGATGCTGGCCGAGGGCTTCCGGCGGACGTCGTTCTTCGACCTGCCCCTGGCGCTGGCGCTGCTCGCCTTTGCCGGCGGGCTCGTCTTCGCCCGCTTCTTCGAGAGGTGGATGTGAGCGCCGGGTGGATTCTACAGGCGGCGCTGCTGGCTTTCGCGGCGCTCTCGGCCGCGCTCACCGCCATCGGCGTGCTCACCGGGAAAGACAGCTACGAGCGGCTGCAGTTCATGGGGCCGGCGGCGACGCTCGGGGTCTGGGCCGTGGCCGCCGCGGTGCTGATTCAGGAAGGACTCGACGAGGCGGGCGCGAAAGCCGTGCTCATCGCAGTCGTCATCTCGCTCATGAACGCAGTCCTTTCCCACGCAACGGCGCGGGCCGTCTACATGCCGCAGCAGGAGGATTCGCGCCGCCGGAACGGCGGCGATTGAGGCGGCCGATGCTTTTCATGCAGGGCCTGATATTGACGATGGTGGCCGGAGCGGGCGCCGCCGTGGTGTTCACCCGGGACCCGCTGAAGCAGGCTCTCGCGATCAGCCTTTACGGCATTCTGCTTTCGCTTCTCTTCTTTCTTTTGCAAGCTCCGGACGTATCGCTTTCGCAGATCGTGGTCGGCGCGGTGGCCTTGCCGCTGATGATCCTGCTGGCGATCGTAAAGGTCCGGAAGGACGCCGAAGAGCGCCGGCGCAAGGAGGCGACGGAGCGCGGGCGATGAGACGAAGCGCCAGGCTTCCGGTCTTTTTCGTCGCCGCCGGCGGATTTGCCGCCCTGTTCCTGGCCGGCTTGCGGGGGCTGCCGCCGTTTCAGCAATACCGCGGCCCGTACGGCTACGTCCTCAACGCGATCTCGGTGCCCCAACGCGGCATTACGGATGTCGTCAGCGCCGTGAACTTCGATTTCCGCGGCTTCGACACGCTCGGCGAGGAATACATCCTGTTCACGTCCGTGATCGGCGTCGTCGCGCTGCTGCGCCGGCTTGCCGGCGAAACCCGGCCGGCACAGGAACAGACCGCCCCGGGCCGGCCCGAGGTCGAAACCAGCGACGCCACCCGCGTCTTCACGCTGACGCTCGTCGGAATGGTGACGCTCTTCGGCCTCTATATCGTCTCGCACGGCCAGATTTCGCCCGGCGGCGGCTTTCAGGGGGGAACCATCCTGGCCACCTCGCCGCTGATGGTGTACCTCGCCGGCGATTTCGAGAGCTTCCGCAGAATCGCTTCCACGAGGCTGGTGGAACCCGCGGAGGCCTTGGGCGCGGCGGGCTACGCGTTCATCGGGCTGGCGGCCATGGCGCTCGGCTTCGCGTTCCTCTACAATTTCATCCCGCAGGTCGGGCCCGGAACCGTGATCTCCGGCGGCACCGTGGCGCTCATCGATGCGACCGTGGGTCTTGAAGTGGCCGCGGGCTTCGTGCTGCTGCTGACCACGTTTCTGGAAGAATTCCTGAGCGGCCGGGGGTCGAGGTGACATTCTATCCGTACGTCATCGTGGTCTGGCTGTTCGTGATCGGCCTCTACGGAATCGTGAGCAGCCGGAACCTGATCCACCTGACGATCTGCCTGTCGATCATCCAGTCGTCCACTTATGTCCTGCTGCTCTCGATCGGCTACCAGAAGGGCGCCGGGGCGCCCGTCCTGCTGCATGTGCCGCCGGGCACGCCCGCGGTCGACCCGGTGGTGCAGGCGCTGGTGTTGACCGATATCGTGGTCGAGGTTACGGTAACCGCCCTTCTGCTCGCGCTGGCCATTCAGGCGCACAAACGTTTCGGCACGCTCGATCCGGACGAACTGCGCGTCCTCAGAGGCTGACGGCATGGCGCTCGCGCCGTTGCCGGTTCTGGTGCCGCTGGTTGCGGCCGCGGCCATCGTGGCGGCGCGGCGGCTTGCGCCCGTCGGCGTCACAAATGCCATGGCCATCGCGGCGGCGGCGGCCGTAACCATCATCTCGATCGCGCTCTTCCTGCGCGCGGGCAACGGCGATATCGTCTACTGGTTCGGCGGATGGACGCCGCGGAACGGCATCGCGATCGGCATATCGTTCGTCATCGACCGCACGGGAGCGGGCATCGCCGCGCTGAGCGGCTTTCTCGTGCTGTGCGCGCTCGTGTTCTCCACCGGTTATTTCGATACCGTTCACGCGCTCTACACCGCCCTGATGATGTCGTTCCTGGGCGCGATGTGCGGTTTCGCGCTTACCGGCGACATCTTCAACATGTTCGTGTTCTTCGAGCTGATGAGCGCGGCGGCCTTTGCGCTGTGCGGGCTGGAAACCGAGGACCCGGGGCCGCTACAGGGCGCACTGAACTTCGCCGTCACAAACACCGCGGGCGCGTTCCTGGCCCTGAGCGGCATCGGCCTGCTGTACGGGCGCACCGGCGCGCTGAACATGGCGCAGATCGGGCGCGCGCTGCCGCCGGGAGCCGACACGCTGATCGTGATCGCGTTCCTGCTGATCCTCTGCGGGTTTTTCGTGAAGGCGGCGGTGGCGCCGTTTCATTTCTGGCTGGCCGATGCGCACGCGGTGGCGCCGGCGCCGGTGTGCGTGCTGTTCTCCGGGGTGATGGTGGAGCTCGGACTCTACGGCGTCATGCGGCTGTACTGGACGATCTTCGCGATTCCGCTCGCGCCGATTGCGGGCGAGGTGCGGAACATCCTGCTCGGCGCGGGAATTCTGACCGCCGTGGCGGGCGCGATCCTGTGCTTCGCGCAGCGGCACCTGAAGCGGCTGCTCGCGTTTTCGACGGTGAGCCATATCGGGCTGATGCTTATGGGATTCGGGCTGCTGGCGCCGTTGGGCACAGCCGGCGCGCTCCTGTACTGGATCGGGCACGCGGCGGTAAAGTCCGCGCTGTTCCTCGTCACGGGCATCCTGCTGCACCGGTTTGGAACGGTGGACGAGCTGGATCTGCGTGGCCGCGGCCGCACGAAGAGCCCGCAATTGTGGATCGCCGGAGCGGTCTTTGCGCTGGGCGGGCTCGGTCTCGCGGGCGCGCCGCCGTTTGGGACCATGCTGGGCGAGGCGGTCATCGAGAGCTCGCCTCTGGCGGCGCAGCATCGCTGGATCCAGGCCGTCTTTCTGTGCGCCGAGGCGTTCACCGGCGGAGCGGTGCTGCGCGCGGCGGCCCGCGTCTTCGGCGGCTGGGGCGCGCCAGAGGCGCCCGCGGAGAAATCCAGGGCGCTCGGAGTGGAGCCGCCGGAACAGCGGCCGGCGCACGGCCGGATTCCGGTAGTCATGACCGCGACGGCCGCAGCCCTGGTTCTGCTCGGCATCGCCTCGGGCGCCGTTCCACATGCCCGTGGCGTCGCAACCGTCGCCGCCGTGCGGTTTCAGGCCACGCGGGAATACCAGGCCCGGGTGCTCGAAGGCGCGCACGGGACGTTCGCAGCCGCGGCGGATCCGCGCGCCGGTTGGGTCGAAGGCGGAATCGGCGCGGCCGCGGCTGTTCTGCTTGCGCTCGCCGCCATGTTCCTGCCCCGGTTCGAACAGGCGTTCCTGGACGCGGTGCATCCGCTCCGCATCCTGCACAGCGGCCAGGCGGGCGAGTACGTGGCCTGGCTGACGGTCGGCGTAGCCGTATTCGGGGCCTTCTTCGCCGGCCTGCTGCTTTAGCCTGGCGCGCCAATTGCTCCACTTTCATAAGGGGATTGAGCATCGGCGCTTTGCGGCGGAAGCCGGCGCAGTAATTCCTGCAACCAGCATTTTTTACCGCATCGGCGCCGCGTGCGGCATCTCGAAGGGGGGACTATGAAGCTGAATACTTTGCAAGACCTTTACGTCGAGCAATTGCACGACCTGATGGACGCCGAGGAGCAACTCGAAAAAGCGCTCGACAAAATGAGCGACAAGGCATCCTACACAGAACTGAAGAATGCGTTCATGGAACATCGGGAGCAGACCAAAGGCCATGCGCAACGGCTCGAAGAGATCTTCGAAAACCTGGGCGAAAAGCCGAAGGCGCAGAAGTGCAAAGGAATCCGCGGCATCATCGACGAGGGCGAGGATGTAGCGAAGGCGAGCGGCGACGCCGCTTCGATCGACGCCGGCCTCATCGCCTCGGCGCAGCGCGCGGAGCACTACGAAATCGCGGCCTACGGCACTGTGGCGACTTACGCCGAGATGCTCGGCCGCACCCAGGATGTGCAACTGCTCCGGCAGACGCTCGAGGAAGAGAAGGAGACCGACCGCAAGCTGACGTCGCTCGCGGAGCGGCTCATCAACGTCGATGCAGCGCGGGCGGCGGGTCGCGAGCGGAGGGTTTCCTAACGCTCGACGGGCAGGCCGCTCCGCCTGCCGGCGAAGGAAGGAACGCAGCATGGCGAAACAGCAGCGCAGGCAGCACGGAAAGCCGGAAAGCCGGTCGTACGCGAGCAACATTACCTTCGACCCCGAGGTGATTCGCAAGTGGGCGGAGGAGCGCGGCGCCAGGCCGGCCTGTGTTCGCGGCACCGGAGGCGAGGGCGACATCGGCATGCTTCGCCTCGATTTCCCGGGCTATACGGGCGAGGAATCGCTCGAACACATAAGCTGGGAGGATTGGTTCAGGAAGTTTGAAGAGCGGAAACTCGCTCTGGTCTACCAGGACAAGACAGCCACCGGCCGGAAAAGCAATTTCAACAAGATCATCAGCCGCGAAACGGCCGAAGAGTCGTTGAAGAAGAGGCACGAACGCGCCGCCTGATCCCGCGCCGGCCCCCGGAGCGCGGGCCTCACCCGCCCGCGGCCGGCCCTGCATTCGGTATCCTACAACTTAAGACTCCGGCGCAAGCCAACGGGTGAGACTTGCATTTCATCCTGCATTTGAGGCAATCTGAAAAGCTTTGTCTATGCGCGTGCGAATTCTCTATCACGATCACTGCTTCGACGGCGCCGCCGCCGCGGCTTTTTTCAGCCGCTTCATCGAAGGACGTTTCCACCCGGACGCGGAGTTTGCGTTTACCGGGCTTGCGCACAAGGCCTCGAACCTGTTCGAGGAGGGAATGTTCGACGGCGACGAGAACGCGATCGTGGACTTCAAGTATTCGCCCGATCCGCGCGTGACATGGTGGTTCGACCATCACCAGAGCGCGTTCCTCACGCCCGAGGACGCCGAGCATTACCGGCGCGAGCAAAACCCGCAGAAGCTCTACGATCCGGCTTACCGGTCCTGCACCAAATTCATCGAGACCATGGCCCGCGAGCGCTGGGGATTCCACGCCGCGGACCTGTGCGACCTCGTCCACTGGGCGGAGATCATCGACGGCGCGCAGTACGCCGACGCCAAATCCGCCGTCGAGCTGGCCGCGCCCGCGATGAAGATCACGCTCGTCGTCGAGGGCGTGAAAGGTTCCGAGATGGTGCAGAAAATCATACGGATGATGCGGCACATGCGGCTCGACGACATCATCGCCGCGCCTGAGGTGCAAGCGGTGTACCAGCCGCTCTACGAGCGCCACCTGCGCGCCATAGACATCATCGGCAAGCGCGCCGAGTGCAAGGACGGCGTGGTCTTCTTCGATCTGATCGGGCTCGATTTGGAAGGCTACAACAAGTTCATTCCGTATTACCTGTTCCCGCACTCGACCTACACGGTTTCGGTCAGCACGGCCAGCTTTCGGACGAAAGTCTCCGTCGGCTCCAACCCCTGGGCCCAGGGCCCGATCACGCACAACCTGGCCAGCATCTGCGAGCGCTACGGGGGCGGCGGCCATCCGCGCGTCGGGGCCATCAGCTTCGAAAAGAACGATATCGAATCGGCCCGTCGCGTGGCGGCCGAAGTCCGCGATGAATTGAGCAGCTAGTCGCCTTTCGCGCGCGTGGACCCGGCCGAACCACGGCGTGAACAACTCAGAAGAGCGGCACGACGATCGTTTTTTCGCCGCTGCGGTAAATGAGCTCGAGCGACTTGATCTTCGCGGTCTTGCCCTTGTACTCGAAATACAAATAGCCGCTTACCGGCCCCTCCAGCTTGCCGTTGGCGAGCGCGGTCTCGGTCACGGCCTGGTCGCCCGTTTGTTGCGGCTCTTTTTCGGGCTGCTGCTGCACCTTCGGCGGATCGGGCAGCCGCCGCGCTTCCGGGTCGCCCGGATAACGCCCCACCGACGCGGGGCGCCCGAGGATGATTCCCGTATTGCCGGCCGCTGCTCCGGCCTGCAGCGCCGGCTTTCGGGTCCAGTCCGGGTACTTCAGCGAAGCCGCCACGAAGCCCGGCGGCTGCGCCCAGAGGACCTGCTTCTTCCCGTTGATGCGGAGGGAAAACTGGTCGCTCGATATCGTTCCGGTTTCGCCCTTCGCCGGATATACGGCCACCTCGATCACGAGGTAATCGGGAACGAAGAAGCTGTCATCGCCCGATTTCAGCGTGTGCACGAGATACTCCGCGCCGATCTCGACGCCCTGGCCCCGCGCGCTGGCCGGGTAGTCCGACGCCTTCGGTTTCGGCTGGAGGCCGCGCTGCGCCATCAGCACCGGAGCCAGCCAAAAAACCAGTGACAGTATCCTCATTTCCCAATTTGTATCCTACTCCGGCGTGAACTGCCCGCGTACTCCGCCTCTCCGCGGTTCAGCAGTTGCTTCCTTCGTTTCGTATAATGCCCTGTCATGCGATGGATCGCGATTTCGCTCTTCGCCTGCGCCATGGCTGCGCCGGCACAGACGCTTTCCGAGAAGCTCGACGCGCTTCTCAAGGACTCGCCCGTTGCGCAGCACGCGTTCGTCGGCGTCTCGGTCTATGACCTCGCCAAAGGCGAGCCCGTCTACGCCTCGAACGCCGATCGCCTGTTCGTACCCGCGTCGAACACGAAGCTGTTCACGACGGCGATGGCGCTGACCCGGCTCGGCCCGGACTACCGCTTCCACACCGTGGTGCGGCAGGAAGGCGCCGATCTCGTGCTCGTCGGCGGCGGCGATCCCACGCTCTCCGGCCGCGCCGTGCCCTATCAGAAAGGCCCCGATCCGAACCCGCCGCTCGCGGCCATCGAAGCGCTGGCCGACCAGGTGGCCGCGCGCGGCATCACACGCATCGACGGCGACATCATCGGCGACGATACCGCCTACGTCTGGGAACCGTATCCATCGGGTTGGGCCGAGGACGACGGCATCTGGGACTACGGCGCCCCGGTGAGCGCGCTCACGGTGAACGACAATGTGTTCACGCTGACGCTGCGCGCCGCGGAGGCAGGTGAGCCGCCGGCCCTTTCGCTCTCGCCCGCGCTCGAGTACTTCACCATCGACAATCGCGTGCGCACGGGCCCCGGCCTCGAGAACCGAGTCCGCATCGAACGCCCCGCGGGCACGCGCCAGTTGCGCCTCTGGGGCGCCATGCCCTCCGACCCGGCGACGGAAACGCGCCTGCTGCTCGCCATCGACGATCCGGCTCTCTATGCCGCCACGGCCTTCGCCGACGCCCTCGAGCGCCGCGGCATCGCCATCCGCGGCCGGCCGGTCGCGCGGCACCGCTTCCCGAACGAGACGCCGGAGCCGACAGAACCGCCGGCCGGGGCCGAACTCGCGCGCCGCGATTCGCAGCCGCTCAGCGAAACGCTGACGATTCTCGCCAAGGTCAGCCAGAATCTGCACGCCGAGATGGCGCTGCGGGAAGTGGCGCGCGTGCGGCGCGGCGTCGGCAGCCGTCAGGCGGGGCTCGAAGAGGAGCGGGATTTCCTGAAGGAAGTGGGGATCGAGCGAACCGACTACCAGTTCGCCGACGGCTCCGGCCTGGCGCGCTCGGGCCTGGTGACCCCCGGAGCGATCGTCGCGCTGCTGCGGTACATGTACGCTTCCCCGTACCGCGATCAGTGGATCCCGCTGCTGCCGGTGGGAGGCGAGGACGGCACGCTCAGCACGCGCTTCGACGGCAACCCGGCCGCGGCGCGCATCCACGCCAAGACCGGCTCGCTCAGCCACGTGGCCGCTCTCTCCGGCTATGCGGAAAAGGCCGGCGGCGGAACGCTGGCCTTTTCCATTCTGGTGAACAACTTCAATACCCAGAGCGCCGGCGTGCGCGCCCTGATCGACAAAATCGCTCTGCTAATCGCCGAGTGATTTGGCTTCTTCCTCGACCGGCGTATTGCTGCCGATCGCGTAACCGGCCAGCGCGCCGATGATGCTGCCCACGATCACGCCCGCCAGCACGTAGTAGAACGACGTCAGCGCCACCGCCGCCACGGCCGGGTCGGCTACGCCGGCGCCGTGGTTCAGCACGTCCGCGAAGCCGGCCTTCACCCCGAGCTCCGTCGCCGGCCGCATCAGGAAGGCCACAACGCCCCCGGCCAGGAATCCGACGTTCGCCAGGCCCAGCGCCTTGTCGGCGCGCGTAAGCCGCGCGTTGCCGCCCTGCACTTTGCTGTGCTTCCGGCTATAGAAGAAGAAGATCAACTGCCCGAGCACCGTCCACACGATGAGCCGCGTCCAGTTCTCCGCGCCCAGCGAGTACATCATCACGAAGTTCCAGCCGATGCCCAGGATGGGCACCAGCGGCACCAACGGCACCTTGAACGGCCGCGGCACGTCCGGGTGCGTGTGCCGCATGATCCACACGCCCGCGCACACGATGATGAACGCGAACAGCGTGCCGATGCTGGTCATATGACCCACGATCTGCAGCGGCAGGAACGCGCCCAGGATCGCCACGAAGATGCCGAACAGCATGTTCGATTTCCAGGGGGTCTGGAAGCTCGGGTGAACCTCGGAGAAGACCTTCGGCACCAGCCCGTCGCGGGACATGGTGAAGAACACGCGCGACTGGCCGAGCAGCATGACCAGGATCACCGACGTGAAGCCGCAGATCACGCCCAGCTTGACCAGCACCATCAGCCAGGAGATGCCCGTCACATCGATGGCCACCGCAACCGGAGCCGAAACGTTGAGCTTCGTGTACGGAACCATTCCGGTCAGCACGATCGAGAACAGCACGTACAGCACCGTGCAGATCAGCAGCGAACCGATGATGCCGATGGGCATGTCCTTCTGCGGGTTCCTGGCTTCCTGCGCCGCGGTCGAAACCGCGTCGAAGCCGATGTAGGCGAAGAAAATGGTTCCCGCCCCCGCCAGGATGCCCGACACCCCGAACGCACCGAACACGCCCTGGTTCGGCGGGATGAACGGCACGTAATTATGGCGGTTGATGTAGAACCAGCCCACCGTGATGAGCACGATCACCACCGCGACCTTGACGACCACGATCACCGCGTTGGTCCGCACCGATTCCTTGATGCCCACCATCAGCAGCGTCGAGATCACGGCTACAATGAACACGGCCGGGAGATTGATGATGCCCTGCACGGTGGTGCCGTCGGCCAGGTGCAGCGCCTCCAGCGGCGAGGACACAAGTTGCGCCGGCAGGTTGATGCCGAAATCGTGCAACAGCGAGACGACGTAACCCGACCAACTGATGGACACCGTGGCCGCTCCGATGGCGTACTCGAGAACCAGGCTCCAGCCCATGATCCACGCCAGCCATTCGCCCATGGTGGCGTAGGTGTACGTGTACGCGCTGCCCGAGACCGGAATCATGCACGAAAACTCGCTGTAGCACAACCCGGCGAATGCGCAGCCGACGCTGGCGATGATCATCGAGATGGCCACCGCCGGCCCGGCGTTTGTGGCCGCCGCCAGGCCCGTCAGCGAAAACAGACCCGCGCCGATAATCGCGCCGATGCCAAGCGATATGAGTTGGAACGGGCCGAGGGCCCGCTTCAGGGTATGGGATTCCGCTTCCGCCTGAAGATCGCTTACCGTTTTTTTTGCAAATAGCGTAGAAGCCATTCGAACTCCTAGGAGCTTTCCAAACCTGTTTAACCTGCGAACGTAAGGGCGCTCAGGGCCGTTACTCCCGTTCCGCTGCCCGCCGCCATTCCTCCATGCGCGCCCGCACGCTCTGAAAAGTGCAGATCTCGGGAAGGATATCATGAATGACCGCCAACGAGTCGGCGCCGGCCCCGAGCACCGCGCCGGCCGTCTCCCGAGTGATGCCGCCGATGGCGACCAGCGGCATGCCGGCCGCCGCCCGCCGCGCCCGCCCCAGGCCCTCCAGCCCGACCACCGGGTCCGGGTTCTCCTTTGTGCGCGTCGCAAAAACCGGGCCGAAGGCCAGGTAATCCAGCGGCTCCGCCGCCGCGGCACAAAGCTGCTCGAGGTTATGAGTGGAAAAACCGAGCACGCGCCCGGAGCCGATCAGCCGGCGCGCGTCGCCCGGCGCCAGGTCGTCCTGCCCGACGTGCAGGCCCGCGTCGAGCAACATCGCAATGTCCGCGCGATCGTCCACGACGAACAGCGCGCCGGCTTCGGCGCACAACGCGCGCACCTGCTTCGCCTCTTCGAAAACGGAGCGGGAGAAATGGCCCTTGTGGCGGTATTGAAGGATGCGCGCGCCGCCGTCGAGCATCGCCTCCGCTGCGGTAACGGCGGCCAACCCGCGGCGCGCCAGGGTTCCGGTATCCAGAATCGGATAGATCCGCGGAAGCTTTAACGACGGCACTTCAACATCATAGCTCGGCGCCGCAGACCTTTCACCGGCCGGGCCGCCCGCCATCCTCGCACATTATTTTTGGCCGTTTTAACGAGTTCAGGGTTCTAATATCTCCAGGGGCTGAGCTCGGGGACATGAAAACATCCGTCTTCGCTATCTCTGTGTTTCTGTTTTCCACCACGATCGCGGCCGGTGCGCCCGCAGGAGGCAACCGCTACGCGCTGATTCTTTCCCGCCCGCCGGCGGCGCAGCAGTTCGCCTCGCTGCAGAGCTTGCGCGCGGCTGCAACGGCCTACCGCGATTCGCTTCGCAGCGAACAGGCGGCGCTGCGGCGCGAGCTTCAGACGCGCAACTTCCGCGTGACCGGCGCCGTCCAGACGCTGCTGAACGCCGTCTTCGTCGAGGCGCCTCCCGCGCGCCTGGCCGAACTGCGCGCGCTCCCCGGCGTCCGGGCCGTCGCGCCGCTGCACCGCTACCGCAGGCTGGCGGACACGGTTTCGCAATTGCAGAACGTGCCCGCCGCGTGGGCTGCGCTCGGCGGCGCCGGCAACGCGGGCGCGGGCATCAAGATCGCAATCATCGACAGCGGCATCGATCAGACGCGTCCCTCGTTTCAGGACCCCTCGCTCGCGCCTCCCGCCGGCTTTCCCAAGTGCACGGACGGCGTGCCCGCCGATTGCGCATTCACGAACAGCAAGGTAATCGTGGCGCGCAGTTACGTCTCGATGCTCGCCGCCGGAACGCCGCCCGACGTCGCCGCGACTTCCCGGCCCGACGATCTTTCGCCGCGCGACCGCGTGGGGCACGGCACGGGCCTGGCCGGTATTGCCGCAGGAGTGCCCCTGAACGCTCCGGCGGGCCCGATCACCGGCATCGCGCCCAAGGCATTCCTCGGCAATTACAAGGTTTTCGGCTCGCCGAACGTGAATGACTTCACCACCGGCGACGTGGTCATTCAAGCGCTCGACGATGCGGTCGGCGACGGGATGGACATGGCCGTGCTCTCGCTCGGCATGCCGGCCATGTCCGGGCCGTTCGATACCGGCGCGATTTGCGGCCAGCCGGCCGGAACCCCGTGCGATGCCGAGGCGCAGGCCATCGAGAACGCGATCCGCGGCGCCGGTATCGTCGTGGCGGTGGCCAACGGCAACAGCGGCGATTCCGGAACGGACGCGAACGGCAACTCGCTGTTGACGCCGAATACCATCGAGACCCCGGCCATAACGCCTTCCGCCATCGCCGCGGGCGCCTCGACCAATTCGCAGACGTTCGTCGGAAGAGTGAGCGTTACCGCGTCCGGCGCGCCTTCGAACCTTGCCGTGATCCCCGCCGCGTTCGGCGACGGCCCGACGCCGGCGGCTGCGATCCAGGCCCCGCTGTCCGATGTCGCAAAGATCGACGGCACCGGCCTGGCCTGCTCCGCGCTGCCCGCGGGCTCGCTCAACCAGGCGCTCGCGCTTGTTCTCCGGGGCTCGTGCAGTTTCGTGACAAAGGTGATGAATGCGCAGATGGCCGGCGCGGCCGGCGTCGTCATCATCAGCACCTCGGACACGCTGGTCATGCCCGGCGGCCTGTCGATCACGAATATTCCGGCCGCGCTCATCGCGAACACGGAAGGCACGGCTCTCCAGGCGTACCTGGGCTCGCACCCGGGCCTTGAGGCTTCGCTCGATCCGCAGCTCACGCCGATCGCGGTCAACCCGTACAACACCGTCGCGGACTTTTCCTCGCGCGGGCCCTCCATCACCTATCTTGCGAAGCCCGACGTCATGGGCGTCGGCACCGATGTCTACATGCCCACCCAGACCTTCGACCCGAACGGCGTCATGTATGATCCTTCGGGCTACACCGCGGCCTCGGGCTCGAGTTTCTCGGCGCCGATGGCGGCCGGCATCGCGGCCCTGGTGAAGCAGCAGAACCCGAACCTCCGCGGCGTCCAGATCAAGTCGGCCGTGGTGACCACGGCCACACAGGACATCACCGACAATGGCGCCCAGGCGAGCGTCACCGCGGCCGGCGACGGCAAACTGAACGCAGGCTCGGCCATCAACGTGCTCGTGACCGTGGATCCCTCCTCCATTTCCTTTGGCGCAATCGGCGGCAAGAACCAAAGCCTGCCGGTAAGCAGACAACTGACCGTTCACTACGCGGGGACCACTGCCGCCACGGTGTCGATATCCGTTGGCGCGGCAGACGCCCCGCTGACGCCGAAAGCGGACAAGACAGCGCTCACGTTCCAACCCGGTGGTGCGGACCAGACGGTCACACTCACGCTTTCCGGCAGCACGCCCTCGCCCGGCAGTTACGAGGGCGCCATTCTCCTGACGGGCGCCGGCGATACCGTGCGCGTTCCTTACTTGTACGTCGTGGGCGACGGCGTGCCCTACGCGATCGTGCCGCTGACCGGCATTGGCTTCGATAACCTGCTCGGCGCCGGCGTCGATGGCGGCCTCGCGTTCAAGGTGGTGGATCGATATGGCGTCGCGGTCCAGGGGCTCCCGGTGCAGTTTCAGACGAACTTCGGAGGCGGGTCGGTCCGGAATGCCGCCACGGTCACCAACGTGTACGGGATCGCCACCGCGGATGCCACGGTCGGCAACACGCCCGGGCCGCAGGAGTTTGTGGCTACCGCCGGCATGTTCTACGTTCCGTTCGATGGCTACGCACGTATGCAGCCCGTGATCACGCCGGGCGGCGTGGTGAACGCCGCCAGCGGCCAGGCGGGCGCGGGCATCGCGCCGGGCTCTTACATCACGATTTACGGCGCCGGCCTCGCCGATTTCACCGGCCAGACCTCGACCGTCACGCTGCCGATGTCCATCAACTACACCATGGTCAGCTTCGACGTGCCCTCGGCCAACCTCAGCCTGCCCGGCCACCTGATGTATGTGGGCTCCGGGCAGGTCAACCTTCAGGCGCCTTGGGAGCTCGCCGGCCAGACTTCCGTGCAGATGAAAGTGATTATTCAGGACACGCCCGGCGCCGTGTACACCGTGCCCGTCGTGAGTTACTCGCCGGCCGTGTATCTCGTGAACGGCGCGGCCGCGGCGCTCGACGAGAACAACAACCTCGTATCCTCGTCGAACCCCGCCCAGCGCGGCCACTGGATCCAGATCTACATGAACGGGCTGGGTCCGGTGACGAACCAGCCCGCGTCGGGCGCGCCGGCCGCCTCGGATCCGCTCTCCTGGACCGTCGCCACCCCAACGGTGACCATCGGCGGTAAGACTGCCAAGGTGCTGTTCAGCGGCCTGACTCCGGGCCTTCCCGGGCTCAACCAGGTGAACGTCGTCGTTCCTCAGGACGCGCCCACCGGCACGCAACCCCTGATCGTGACAATCGGCGGCGTCTCCTCGCCGCCCGTGAATCTGGCAGTCCGGTAATAAGGGACCAGCGCGCTGGCCGGCGCGTCTGCGGCCCGTGTTACGGTTTCGCTTTTTTCAGGACCTTCGCGAGGATCTTCGCGCCGCGGTCCAGTTCCGCTTCGGTGATGATGTACGGCGGCAGGAAGCGCAGCACCGTGTCGTGCGTGCAGTTGATGAGCAGGCCTTCGTTCATGGCGTCGAGCACGATCTGCTTGCCCGGAATGTCCAACTCCATCCCGAGCATCAGCCCGTGACCGCGAATCTCGCGGATAAAGCCGAAGCGCGAGGCCAGCTCATTCAGCCGGACGCGGAACTCCGCTCCGCGCTGCTCGATCGCCGGCAGCAGCTCGCCGATGATGTCCATAACTTCGCACGCCACGCGGCACGCGAGCGCGCCGCCGCCGAAGGTCGTGCCGTGCATGCCCGGCGCGATCGTCTGCGCGGCCTTTTCATTCGCCAGGACCGCGCCGAGCGGCAGCCCGGCAGCCAGCGGCTTCGCCGTTACCATGATGTCGGGAAGCGTAACCGGCTCGGCCATCTGGTATGCGAAATACTTCCCCGTGCGCCCGATGCCGCACTGGATCTCGTCGAACACCACGAGCGCATCGTGCCGCGCCGCCAGTTCCCTGGCTTTCGCCACGTACTCCGGCTGAAGCGGCCGTATTCCGCCCTCGCCCTGGATCCACTCGAGCACGATGCCCGCCGTCCGCTCGTTCACCGCCGCTTCGAGCGCCGCTACATCGTTCGCCGGCACGAAGCGCACGCCGTCGAGCAGCGGCTCGAAATCCTTGCGGTACTTCGCCTGCCCGGTGATCGAGATCGATCCCAGGGTGCGCCCGTGGAAGGAGTTCTCGAGCGAAACGATTTCGTGCTTCCGGGGCCCTATCTTTCCGCCATGCGAGCGGATCATCTTCAGCGCCGCTTCCATGGCTTCGGTCCCGGAGTTGCAGAAGAACGCGCGCTGGAGGCCGCTCGCTTCGCACAGCTTCTTCGCCAGCGGCGCCTGGTATTCGTGATAGTACAGGTTCGAGGTGTGGATGAGCAGCCCGGCCTGCTCGCGGATGATCTTCACGATGCGGGGATGCGCATGTCCGAGCGCATTCACGCCGATTCCGGTGATCAGGTCGAGATAGCGCTTTCCCGCGATATCGAACACGTAGCTGCCCCGGCCGCGGTGCAGCACAATCGGGTAACGCGCGTAGTTCTGAAGAACGTACTCGCGCTCAAGGTCCATCACGGACTGCGCGGCTGCCACGGCGGGCTCGGGTGTGCTTGCCATTCTTCCATCATACAAAGCGCACCCGTTCCGCTTCACTTCGCGAGGTGCTACAGTCGCAGACAGGAATGCCTGCGCGGAAACTCCGAATCGTTCTCCTGCTGTTCGCTTGCGCGCTCGCGCGCGCCGCCGTCGTGCCTGCGGGCACGCGGATCGAGATCAGGCTGAAGAGCAAGGTCGCGAGCAACGCATCCAAGGCGAAGGATCCGGTCGAAGCCATCCTCATCATGCCCGTCGCATCGAACGGCGAGATCCTCGTGCCGGCCGGTGTTGCGGTTACGGGCACGGTCAAGAGCGCCACGCCGATCGCAAAGCAGGGCGATCGCGCCTCGCTCGAGCTCGATTTTTCGAAACTTGCCGGCGCGCCGATCGCGGCCAAGGTCGTCGGCGTGGATAACGCGCGCGAGAGCGTGGACGATTCGGGCAAGATCACCGGCATTCTCGCCTCCGAAACGCTCTCCGCGCGCATCAGCGCCGGCGTCGACAAGGTCACGCAGAAGTACGCGAAGCTCGGAGATTTTCTGGGAACGGTCGCCTCGGCGGTGGTGAAGGAACCGGAGCCGGAGATCGATTACGAGCCCGGCGTCGAGATGACGCTCGAGCTGACCAAGCCCGCCACGATCACGAACGCGCCCGCGCCGCAGGCCGTGGCGGCTGTCACGCCGGAAGCGAAGATCTTCGATTTCGTAAACAGCCAGCCCTTTCAGACCACCAGCACGGGCGGCACGCCTTCCGACCTCACCAATCTCATGTTCATCGGCTCCGAGGAGCAGCTCTCGGCGGCGTTCCAGGCTGCGGGCTGGTCCCCGGCGGCGCAGTTGAACGCGCAGTCGGGCCTGGAGGTCTTTCGCGCTGTTGCCGAGATGCGCGGCTACAAGGAAGCTCCGATGTCGGTGCTGCTGCTCGACGGCCAGAAACCCGACGTCGTCTTCCAGAAACAGAACAACACCTTCGCCATGCGCCACCACCTGCGCATCTGGCGCCGGCCGGGAACCTTCGACGGCAAGCCCGTCTGGGTCTGCGCCGCCACGCACGATATCGGCATCGACTTCTCCCCGGAGAAGCGCACCTTCATCCACAAAATCGATTCCGAGATCGACCACGAGCGGGCGAAGGTCGTGGCCGATCTGCTGCTCACCGGCCACGTAAAGGCTCTATCGCTCGTCGCCCGCCCTTCCGCCCCGCGCGAAAGCAGCAACGCCACCGGCGACAAGCTCATCACCGACGGCGCCATGGCCGTGCTGGTCCTCGAGTAAACGGGCGTCATTGGCCGCACGCCTCTCAGCCTTTCTCCACCTGCAAATTATTGGTCACCCCGAACGTGCCCGGCACGCTGTTTGCGCGCATGCCCGCGATCTGCTTGTCAGCCTGGCTCGCCACCACACCTTCCAGGGTCACGTGCCCGTTATCGACGATAATGTGGATGCTCGGCACCGGCTGGATCGCATACCGTTCAAATCCCGGGGCGCTGTAGATATACCGCAGTTCCGCCATCCGGATCCGGTCGTCCATCGGTGACGGCGGCAGCACCTGAATGTCGTTCACCACCTTCGTGACGCCCTCCACCTGCTTCACGGCGGCTTCGGCGTCGCTCTTCACCGCCGGCCAGGTGACCTGCCCCAGCAACGTCACCGTCCCGTCGTTCACCTTGAAAGCCAGGTTGTCGAACACGTTGTAATACGGCAGCATCAGAAGCTGGTGCCGCACTTCCTGTTCGATGCGCTGCGGCGTCACCGCCGGCGTGTTGTTTTCGGCCGCTTCCAGGGTTGCCAGCGTGGAAGCGGCGATTGCTACTACGAACACCTTCTGCAATTTCCGCCTCATGTTCCCCTCCTGCTTTTCAGGATGCACCCCCGTCCCCGGGCGTTCCTAAGGGTTTGTAAAAGGGCCGGATCACGGGCCTGCGCTGTCGGTATAATCGGTATGTGACATTCCGTTTAGTATCACTGTGTGTTGCCGGGCTGCTGGCTGTCGGCTGTGCGAGCAAGAACGTGCAGAGCGAGGCCGCCGTGCGGCAGGGAATCATGAATTATCTGAACGGCAGGTCGGGGTTAGCCGTCTCCTCCATGCAAATAGACGTTTCCTCGGTCACCTTCCGCCAGAATGAAGCCGACGCCTTGGTATCCTTCCGTCCGAAAGGCGATACCACGTCCGCCCCGATGCAGATCCGCTACACTCTCGAGCGGAAAGGCGATGCCTGGGTCGTGAAAGGCAAGGGGAGCGGAGCGGACGCCCATACCGCGATGCCGGGCGCCGGAATGGGCCAGATGCCTGGGATGCAAATGCCGCCCGCGGGCGCTGCCGGTGCGATGCCGCCCGGCCATCCGTCCTCGGGTGCAGCAGCGCCGGCGCCAGCCACGCCGAAAAAATGAGACGGGTAGCGGTACTCGGGGGTGGTCCCGCGGGGGCTTTCGCAGCCGAACGGCTGGCCTCGGCGGGCCTCGAGATCACCGTTTTGGACGAGAAACTCGCCTGGGAAAAGCCCTGCGGCGGGGGCCTCACGTTCAAGGCGTATAACCGGTACCCTTTCCTGCTCGAAAACGATACTCCCAAGCGGGTCGTAACCGAGACGCTGCTTGCGGCGCCGGATGCCGGCGCGGCTCGGTTGAGGTTGCGGCAGCCGCTCGTCGTGTACTCGCGCCTGGACTTGAACCGCATGCTGCTTGAGCGCGCCGCCCGCGCCGGCGCGCGGATCGAGAAAGCGCGGGTCGCCGAGGTGAGCCGCAGCGGCGGCGCGTGGCGGCTGAGGACGAGCGCGGGCGACCTGGAAGCCGATTTCTGCATCCTCGCCACGGGCGCGCGCAACCCGCTGCGCAATCTCGGCACCCGTCTCACCGCGCGCGACGCGATGATCGCCCTCGGCTACTACGTCCACGCCGATCAGCAGCACATCGACATCCATTTCCTGCCCCGCCTGGAAGGCTACATCTGGGTGTTCCCGCGCTGCGGGCACCTCTCGGTCGGCATCTGCGGCAAGGGCGTTCCGGCGCACGAGCTCCGCGCGCGGCTCGAGCGCTTCATGGAACAGCGCGGCCTTTCCTGGGAAGCCGCCCAGTTCTACAGCCACCTGCTGCCGTCGCTGAACGCCGCTTCCTGGCCCGGCAACCGCGTATCCGGCCCGGGCTGGATGGCCGTGGGCGACGCCGCCGGCCTCACGGATCCGATCACGGGCGAGGGCATCTATTACGCGCTGCGCTCGGCGGACCTGGCCGCCGCAACGCTGCTCTCCCCGGCCTCCGCCGAGCCGCACCGCGCTTATCATTCCGCCATCGTGCGCGACTTCGCGGCCGACCTGGCCCACGCCGCCGTCCTCGCACGCCGCATTTTCCTCGGACGCTTCCTGTTCGGCGGCGTTACCCAGCGCATGGTGCAGTTCACGCGCCGCAGCCCGCGCTTTTACGACGTCATGCAAGATCTCTTCGCGGGCACCCAGTCTTACCTCGGCCTGAAGAGCCGCCTCTTCCGCAACCTGCACGGCACGCTGCTCGACACCTTTTTCAGCTTCATGCTCGGCCGCGAAGCGGCCGGTGAGAATCAGATATGAACCGATCCGAAATTCTGTTCGACCGCGCCCAGAAGAGCATTCCCGGAGGCGTGAACTCGCCCGTCCGCGCCTTCCGCAGCGTCGGGGGCACGCCCCTGTTCATCGCGCGAGGCCACGGCTCGCATATCTGGGACGCCGACGGCAAGGAATACATCGATTACGTCGGCTCCTGGGGGCCTTTGATTCTCGGCCACTGTTTCCCGGAGGTCGTCGAAGCGCTGCGCGGCGCAATCGAAACCGGAACCAGCTACGGCATGCCGACCGAGCGCGAGGTCGAGCTCGCCGAGGCCATCTGCGATGCCGTGCCGTCGATCGAAATGGTGCGCCTCGTGAACTCCGGAACCGAAGCCACGATGAGCGCTCTCCGCCTCGCCCGCGCTTTCACCGGACGCGACCTCATTGTCAAGTTCGAGGGCTGCTATCACGGCCATGTCGATTCGTTGCTGGTGAAGGCGGGCTCCGGAGTCGCGACGCTCGGCATCCCCGACACGGCCGGCGTGCCCAAGGCGTTCGCCGATACCACGATCGCGCTGCGCTACAACTCTGTCGAGGCCCTCGAGCGCTGCTTCGAGCGGTACGGCGGCAAGATCGCGGCGGTGATCGTCGAGCCCGTGGCCGGCAACATGGGCTGCGTTCCGCCCGCGCCCGGATTCCACCAGGCGCTCCGCGAGATCACGAAGCGCTACGGCGCGCTGCTCATCTTCGACGAGGTCATGACCGGCTTCCGCGTCGCCTTCGGCGGCGCCCAGCAGTTCTACGGCATCACGCCGGACCTGACGACGCTCGGCAAGGTGATCGGCGGCGGGCTGCCGGTGGGCGCCTACGGCGGGCGCCGCGAGATCATGTCGATGGTGGCCCCGGCCGGACCGGTCTACCAGGCCGGAACGCTCTCGGGCAATCCGCTCGCGGTCGCCGCGGGCCTCGCCATGCTGCGCCACCTGAAGGCGCACCCGGAAATTTACGCCCGGCTCGAGCGGCATTCCTCGACGCTCGCCGCAGCCGCGCCCGCCGGCATCACCGTCAACCGCGTCGGCTCGATGATCACGTTCTTCTTCACGAACCGGCGCGTGACCGATTGGGAATCGGCCGAAACCGCCGACCGCGCGCGCTTCGGCGAATTCTTCCGCCGCATGCTCGACCGCGGCATCTACCTGCCGCCCTCGCAGTTCGAGGCGGCTTTCATCTCCGCCGCCCACACCGACGAGGACATCGCCCGCACCGCCGCCGCAATCCGCGAGTGCGCGTGAGGCACGCCTCGCTCCGAGGGACCGGGGACGCAGAGAACCTTACAGTCTGGTCGCCAGAATCGCGTAATCCAGCCCGCCGAAGAACGCCTCGCGGAAATCTTCGGGCAGCGATTTGAGCGCGGGCATACTCTCGACGGCCGGCGAGAGCCGGTGCACCTGAATCAGCCCCATTCCGGCCTCTTCGAGATAGAACGAAAGCAGCCCCGCCGGTATCGGGCGCCGGTGCGTGGGGTCCAGATAGAAATGCGTCGTGAAGATGGCCAGGCACTCCGGGTTCGGCGTCTCGATCGCCAGCAGCCCTCCCGGCGCGAGCTTCGCGGCCGCAAGCCGCGCCAGCTCCGGCAGCCGCTCCGGCGGCAGATGCTCCACCACCTGCGCCGAAAAGATGCCGTCCAGCGCGCCGTCCTCGAGCGAAGCCAGGTGCGCGAACAGGTCCGCCGCTTCGGCATCGAGCCCGCGCGCGCGGCACGCCTCCACGCACCCCGCATCGAGATCGATCCCGCGCGCCCGTACGCCCGCCTCGCGCATCAGCTCGAGAAACTCGCCGCGCCCGCAGCCCACATCGAGCACCGCGCGCCGCCCCTCAAAAAACGGCAGGTAGAACCGCTGCTTCCGGCGAACGTATTCCTCCGATCCGCGGAAGCGCTCGGCGAATCTTCCGGCATCGAAGCCGATCCACGCGGGCGCCGGCGCCGGCGCGGCAACGGCCGCCGTCTCCACCCCCGCCGCGGCCGGCATGCCGCGCTGCCGGATCAGCCGCAGCTCGGTATGAATCATCCGGTCATAGTCCAGCCGGATCCGCTCCAGGTCCGCCCAGGTGCGCTTCTCAATCTGCGAAATCGCCTGGTCGTACTTCAAGGCGAAATCCTGGTGCTGCATCTTCACCGTCTCGCGCAGCGTCGATTCCATGAGCGCCGTGCGGTGCTGGAACGCAGCCTGCACCTCGGCGACATTGTGGAGGAATGCCGTCTCGATCCCGGCCAGCTTGTGCTCCCAGCCCGCCCGCCACTCGGCCCAGTGCGCGCGGATGTCCTTCAACTCGGCCGCTTCATACCGCAGCCCGGCCGCCTCGTTTTCGAGTTTGGCCAGCCTGGTCGAAAGGTCGAGCAGCGCCCGGTTCTGCTGGTTCAGCGCTTCAAGCGCGTTCTCGATCGCAACAAGCGCGGCGCGATTGAACTCGATCTGCTCGCGCACGTGCCAGTCGAGCGCCCGCGCAATCAACCGTTTCGCTAACTGCACCAGGCCGTTCACCGGGCCGCCGCGGCGCGGGTTCACCGTGCCGATCGCGGCCACCTTGCCCTGCATCGCGTCGCGGGCGTGCACCAGCGGCAGCAAGTCCGCCAGTTCGATCGCGAAGCCCCCCTCCGGATACCGCGCGCGCACGCGTTCGCGCACTTCGCTCACGATCGCGGCAAGCTCTTCGGCGCTCAACTCCTCTCGATCAGCGGGCACGTTTCCTTTCTCTTGCGGGCCGCGGCCAGCAGGCTGTCACGGTCGTCGCCAGGCCTCCGCGCGGGGTGAAATGGCCGATCACGGTCGCCGACTCCGGCTTCGCCGCCGCCACCACGTCCTCCAGAATGCGGTTGACCACGTTCTCGTTGAAGATGCCCAAATTGCGGTATTCGAGCAGGTACATCTTCAGCGACTTCAGCTCGAGGCACAGCTTTGCCGGCCGGTACCGTAGCGTAATCCTGCCGAAATCCGGCAGCCCGGTCCTGGGGCACACCGAGGTGAACTCGGGAATGTCGATCTCGATCTCGTAGCCCGGGAACTGGTTCGGCCAGGTCTCGATCGCGGGCAGCGCCGCGTTCACGCCCGAGCGGGCGTGCTCTTCCGTGTATTCCGGTTTTTTCATTTCGCGTCGAGGGTTCGGGCCAGCATGTGGAGAAACAGGCCGACATCGGCCACCACTCCCACGGCCTGTCCCGTGCCGCGGTCGCTCACCTTGGTCGCGACCGCCGGGTTGATATCCACGCAGACAATTTTCACCCAGCTCGGGAGCATATTGCCCGTGGCGATCGAGTGCAGCATCGAACCCAGGCACAGCACCAGCCCCGCGCCTTTCAACTGCTCCGCGTAGGCGTCCTGCGCCTCGTTCATGTCCGTAATGGTCTCGGGCAGCGGCCCGTCGTCGCGCAGGCTTCCCGCCAGCACGAACGGGGTCCCCGTCTTCACGCACTCGTACAGAATGCCGCTCCTCAAACGCCCGCTCTCCACCGCCCCGCGCACGCCGCCGCACTTGTAGATTTCGTTGATCGCGTTCACGTGGTGCCGGTGACCGTGCTCCGCCTGCCGGCCGTCGCTCAGCCGCAGGCCGAGCGAGGTGCCGTAGAACGCCGCTTCCGCATCGTGCACGCCGAGCGCATTCCCGCTCAGCACCGCCTGAATAAAACCGTTGCGGATCAGCGCCGCGAGCGCCGGCCCGCCTCCCGTGTGCACCACCACCGGCCCGGCGACCACGATCACCTTCTTCCCCTGCCCGCGCGCCTGCTGGACCAGCGCCGCCGTCTGCCGCACCGCCGTTTCCACCTGCCGCTCCGACGACACGCCGTTGCTCATGAACGCGAACGCCAGCCGGTCGCGCTCCTTCGGCTCCGGCGTCACCCGGATGCCGCGCATGCCGGTCACCACGCGATCGCCCGCGCGGATGTCGCGCAGCCGGCGGCACCGCGCCGTGCCGTTTTCGACCACGATCAGCGCGTCCATGCGCTGATCCTGCACCTCCAGCCAGCGCCCCTCGTACCGGATCGCCGTGCGGTGGTTCGTCGTCGAGTAGAAATCGTCCGGCGCGCAGCGGTCGCGCTCCACCGTGGCCAGCCTGGCATCAATGCCGTCCACCAGCGAGCACCCCAGGCCCAGCAACTGCGCGAGCATCCGCTCCATCAGCTCGGCCGTGGGCGCTTCCGCCCTCAACCGCACGTACGAAGGCTCGCTGTTCGTTGACCCGATGCGGAAACTTTCGACATGGAAGCGGCCGTCGTACTCCACAACCGTGTCGAAAACCTGCTCCAGCAAATGGGAATCGATCAGGTGGCCTTCCGCTTCTACGATTTCGTGAAAAGGAAGGGTATTCGGTTCCATCAATTCCTTACAACCAGTCTAATCCGCGCCGCTGCGCGATATTCGCTTCGCGCCATCAGCCCTCAGCTTGTAGCCGAAGGCTAATGGCTTGAAGCGCGCTTACACCCGCGTCAAAAAGACCGGCAACCCGACTTTGTTCGAGTAATTCGGCCGGTACCTCTCGGTGTTATACATCGCTTCCACGTCCACCTTGCGCGGCCCGAGCTTCGGATCCGGAATCGGCACGCGCGCGTAGCAGCCGTTCACGATGCCCATCATCACTCCGTGCTTGTTCTCCTGCAGGCAGTCCATCGCCATGTTGCCGAAGGTGGTGGCGATCATCTTGTCCACAAAGTCCGGCTCGCCGCTGCGCAGCTCGTAGGTCAGGTCGCTGATCACCGTCTCCTCGCCGGTCCGCCGCTTGATCTCATCGCTCAGATCCTCGGCGACGCTCATCTTCTTGCGGTGGCCGAAAGCGTCCGGCTCGCCGTACTCGCGCACCTTGTAGCCCTCCCACTCGGCGCCTTCCGAGAGCACGCACATCGAGTAGTTGCTCGGGTTCTCGCGCTTGTCTTTCACCAGGAGCTCGATCAGCCGCTCCAGCTTCACTTTGTACTCCGGAATCGCGCAGCGGATCGAACGCACGTACGCCGTGTACAGCGCCGTGAAGCCCGCATCGCGCCCGAACACGCGGAAAATGCCGATGCGCTCGTGCGAGCCCACGGTCGTCCGCTGCCGCTCGATCGCGTCGCTGGCGCGCGTAATCGCCGTCGAAAAACCGATGCAGTACTCCGTGTTGCGCACGTCGTTATCCATCGTCTTCGGAATCGCGATCACCTTCACGCCTTCCTTCTCGAGCCGGGCCGCGTAGCTCAGCGTGTCGTCCCCGCCGATCGCGATCAGTTCCTCGATGCCGAGCGCGTTCAGGTTCTTCAGCACCTGAGGCGTGACGTCGTACACCGTCACGGTCTGGCCGCCTTTGGTCGTCTCCGACTTCGGAAAATCCATGCCCTTCAGGTGCTCGGGCAGCGTCTTCATCTTCGACGGATTCGTGCGGCTCGTGTGCAGCACCGTGCCGCCGGTGCGATCGATCGTGCGCGTGTTTTCGCGGTTCAGCGGCCAGATGTAGCGCTCCCTGCTCGCCTGGTCGTCCAGGCGCACGTGCGTGAGCCCTTCCCATCCCCGCCGGATTCCGATCACATCAAAGCCGATCTCGTTCCCGCGGTACACCACACTCTTGATCACCGAGTTCAAGCCGGGGACGTCGCCGCCGCCGGTAAGAATACCTATACGTTTATTTGCCATGAATGCTCCTAGAGAATCAGCGCCGCCGCCAGATTGGGCGAAGCGTGTAAAAGATCGCTAACCCCGATTATAGCGAGGCGCCGGGCCGGCCCGGTCAAGGTTTCTTGTGCAGAACGCGCCGCTTCACATCCGGCCAGAACTCGCGGACGATGCTGTTGCCCACGGAACCTGCCAGGTTGAAAGTCCCGCGCACCAGGGCATCCCCGGTTCCGTTGACCTCGCTCGGATACCAGACGTTCGACATGAACGCCCCGCCGTAGGAGCCGGCCAGCCGGAAGATGGCCACCGTCTCGCCGTGGTTGTCGTTCGGCACGATGAAGGTGTGCTTGATCGCGTACCAGGTCCTCGGCCACACTCCCTGCAAGTGGGATGGGCTTGGCCGCGGATCCTCGTGCAATGCCGCGCCGATGCCGAACTCGAGCGCTTTTGCCGTGGCAAGCTGCCCGTAGTAAAAGCCGAGCCGCGTTCCATAGCCCGCCGCCCCCTGCCCCACCCCCGGCGGATCGCCGTTCCATTGCTCGATGCCGGCCACCGCCAGGCCGGCCACCAACGAGCCCAGGCCCACCACGCCCCGCACCTCGTACCGCAGCCGTTCCCCCAACGTCGGGTAGGGCAACCGCGCCGGCGCCGGCGCAACCGGCGTCGTGACCGGCTGCTGCTGCCCGCTTGCAACCGCGGCCGCCAGCAGCGGCGCTACAAATACGAACTTCCGCATCCTCTACTTCTGTTTCGGAGATTATTGCGCGGGCGCAGCTTCGCTGAGCACCGAATCGAGGCCGGCCACCGAAACCCGCACGTCGATGCCGTGCCGCACGCTTTCGGTCACCGTGCAGAAATCCTCGAACAAATCGCGGCAGCGCCGGGCCCGCTCGACGTCGGCCTCGGCCAGGTGCGGATCGATCGTCACCTCGATGGCGCCCACGCGCAGACGCTTGTTCTCGCCCCGCGTGATCGTGACCTTCACGTCCGTGTGGATCGGGCCCGGATTCACGTGCGCCTTGCGCGCGCAGAACAGCAGGCTCGCGCTCAGGCAATTGCCGATCGCCGCCGCCAGCATCCGCGACGCGCTCGGCCCGGCATCCCGCCCCAGCGGCGGCGGCTCATCCAGCAGCACCGGCGGATGGCCCTTGTCGAACTGCACGCGAAACTCGTAGTCGCGCACCTGGTCAATGGTGATCGTGAACTGGTTCACTACGTCGGCCATGCCTTTATGTTCCCGCAAAAGAGGAGCCGCGGGGGCGGCGGCATGCCGATACGACGGCAAACCTGCGATGTTCTCGCCGGGGCGCTCCACCCCCGGTGGCGGTCCTGCAATGACACGCGGCGGAAGCGCGCTCGAAGACGGCCGGCCGCTCAAGGCCTGTGTTTGCCTCCGGCCCTGCGCCGCTGTATCCTTACCTGAAATGCGACCCACTCTCAGGCTGCTCGACGACGCGCTCATCGACCGCATCGTGGCCGAGGCGCGCGAGATCCTCTCCAGGCTCGGTGTCTCCATTCACAACGCCCAGATCCTTGACATGCTCTCCGATTACGGCGCCCAGGTGGACCGGCCCGCCTTTCACGTCCGCCTCACGGATGACATTATCGACAAGGCGCTGGCCACGGTCCCGAGCTCATTCCGCCTCTACGACACGCTCGGCAACCAGACGCACGATTTCTCGCGCGACAGCGTTTACTTCACGCCCGGCTCGGCCGCCATCAACATCCTCGACGGCCGCACCGGCGAGATGCGAAAGCCCACCACGGCCGATTACATCGACTACGTCAAGCTCGTCTCCGGCCTGAAGCACATCGCCTCGCAGAGCACCGCCTTCATCCCCGCCGACGTCGATGCGCGCGTGTCCGACAGCTACCGGCTGTATCTGAGCCTGCTCTACGGCGAGAAGCCGGTGGTGACCGGCGCGTTCGCCATCGAATCGTTCGAGCTGATGAAGGACCTGCAACTGGCCGTCCGCGGCTCGGCCGAAGCGCTCGCCGCCAAGCCGCTCACCATCTTCTCCTGCTGCCCCACAGCCCCCATCAAGTGGAGCGACGTCACCAGCCAGAACCTGCTCGATTGCGCCCGCTGGTCCATCCCGGTCGAGTTCATCTCGATGCCGCTCTCGGGCTTCGTCGCCCCGGTGACTCTGGTGGGCAGCCTCGTCCAGCAGACCGCGGAAACGCTGAGCGGCATCGTCATCAGCCAGCTCGCGCAACCCGGCCACCCGATCCTCTACGGCGGCTCGCCCGCCATCTTCGATGTGCGCTACGAGACCACGCCGATGGGCGCCGTCGAGACCATGATGCTCGACTGCGCCAACAGCGAGATCGGCAAGCGCCTCGGCATGCCCACCCAGGGCTACATCGCGCTGAGCGACGCCAAGCAACTGGACGCGCAGGCGGGCCTGGAAACCACGATGGGCGCCACCCTGGCCGCGCTCTCCGGCATCAACAGCATCTCCGGCCCCGGCATGCTCGATTTCGAGAGCTGCCAGAGCCTGGAAAAGCTCGTCCTCGATAACGAGATCTGCGGTATGACCTACCGCCTGCTCGAAGGCATTGAGCCGCGAGAGGACTTCCCCGCCCTGCCCCTCTTCGAGGAACTGCTCCAGGAAAAGCACCTGCTGATTGCCGACCATACCCGAAAGTACTTGCGAAAGGAGATTACCTTCCCCGGCCCCGTCATCGACCGCGCCAACCGCGCGCGCTGGCAGAAGGACGGCAGCCTGACGCTCGGCCGCCGCGCCGCCCGCGAAGTCGAGCGCATCCTCGCCCGGTACGCGCCGTCGCGCCTCGGTGAGGAGAACAAAAAGGAACTCACCCGGCTTATGGAACGCGAAGCCCGCCGCTACGGCATGGACGCGCTTCCGGCGCGCGAGCAGCCGGCGGCCTCGATTTGACGGATGCCCCGTAGTACCACCAAGGCTATAATGGTTTCAGAGAGATACAAAGGAACGGTCGAACCATGTCCAGCGCGCAAGCCCTAACCGCTCGCCAGCAGGATATCCTGTTTTCGATCGTTGAATCGTACATCGAAACGGGCGAGCCGGTCGCTTCGAGAACCATCTCGAAGATGCGGAAGAACTCGTTGAGCCCCGCATCCATTCGCAACGTCATGGCAGACCTGGACGAGGACGGCTACCTCGAGCAGCCCCACACTTCCGCCGGGAGAATCCCGACCGAAAAGGCGTTCCGCCTGTATGCGGAATCTCTCCGCCTGAAGATCCGCCCGCTGCTCGATCCGGACCGCGTACGATTACAGTTGAACGAAGCCGCTTCCCTTTCGGACCGCATCGAGCGCTCCTCTCGCCTGTTGAGCCAGATCACCCGGAACATTGGCATCGCCGCCGCCATCCCGACCGCGAGCCAGACCCTCGAGCACATCGAGCTGATCAGACTCTCGCCGCACCGTGCGCTCATGGTCGTGGTCACGCGCGACCGCATGGTGCGCGACCGGGTTGTGTTTCTCGAAGACGACATCGGAGCCGACGAGCTGGTTTCGATCCGCAATTACTTGAACGAGAATTTCAGCGGCTGGATCCTCTCCGAAGCGCGCCAGGAGCTGCGCCGCCGCCTCGAACAGGAGCGCGCCGCTTACGACGAAATCCTGAAGCGGCTGGCCGTGCTCTACGGCAAGGGGCTGCTCGAGCCGGACCTGGTCCCCGCCATCCACATGGAAGGCACGTCGAATCTGGTGGGGCTCGATTTTCACCTCACGCGCGAGAAATTGCGGGATCTGTTCCGCGCGCTCGAACAAAAAGAACGCATGCTGCAGTTGCTGGACCGGTTCCTCGAACAGCGTTCGAGCGAGCTCGGAGTGCAGGTCGGCCTCGGCGATCTCGACCCGGCCATGCGGCCGCTCTCGCTGATCGGACTGAACATCAGCCTCCCCGGCGGCCTCTCGGCGCGAATCGCCGTGCTCGGACCCATGCGGATGAACTATCAGCGCGTGATCGCGGCCGTGCTCGAAGTGGGCGGCGCCTTCCAGGAGGCCATCGACTGATGCTGAATCCGGAAGCGCGCCTCTGTTAAGCTGGTGATTAATCAGCCTTCAGCCGGCGGCGTCAGGCTGGGTTTGTGACGCTGAGCGGTATTCATGAATCCTATGAGTGATGATAATCAAACGAAGGACTTATCCGGCGTGACTCCGGAAGCCGCCGCCGAAAACGTCGATGCGACGGACTCGGCGGCGCTGATCGCCTCCCTGACTGCCGAACGCGACGAGCTGGCCAGGGAACGCGCCGATCTCTACGATCAGTTGCTGCGCCGCACCGCCGAATTCGATAATTTCCGCCGCCGGACGCAACGCGAGCGCACCGAATTCGCCGAGTATGCCGGGATGGAAACCATTCGCGAAATCCTTCCCGTGCTCGACGATTTCGAGCTCGCGCTCAAGGCGCCCGCTTCCGACGCCGAGTACGTCAAGGGCATGGAGCTGATCTATAACCGGTTCGTGGAAGCTCTGAGGAAAATGGGCGTCGAGCCGATCCCTGCCGAAGGGCAGAAATTCGATCCCCACGTTCACCATGCCGTCGAGATGGTTCAGCGCGAAGATGTCGAGGACCACACGATTTTGCAGGAGCTCCGCCGAGGATACAATTTCAAGGGAAGGCTGCTGCGGCCTGCGATGGTGAAGGTGGCCGTAAGACCATAAAATGGCAGTGACCAAACGCGATTACTATGAAGTCCTGGGAGTGGGCCGGGAGGCCTCCGAGCAGGAATTGAAGAGCGCTTATCGCCAGATGGCGCTCAAGTATCATCCGGACCGCAATCCGGGCAATCGCGACGCCGAGGAGAAGTTCAAGGAGGCCGCCGAGGCTTATAGCGTACTCAGTGATCCGCAAAAGAGGGCTGCCTACGACCGGTTCGGCCACGAAGGCCTCGCCGGCGCCGGCGCCACGCCGGGCTTTGACCCCTCCACCTTCGCCGATTTCACCGATATACTCGGCGACTTCTTCGGTTTCGGGGACATTTTCGGCGGAGCAGCAGGCAGCCGCCGCCGTTCGCGCGCGCAGCGGGGCGACGACCTGCGCTACGATCTCGAGCTCGACTTCATGGATGCGGTCCGCGGCATGAGCGCCGAGATTCAGGTTCCGCGGCAGGAAGTCTGCGAAAAGTGCCACGGCCGGGGCGCCGAACCGGGCGACCTGGCGACCTGCCCCGCCTGCCACGGGCGCGGCGAGATGCTCTACCAGCAGGGCTTCCTTTCCATCCGCCGCACCTGTACGCGCTGCGGCGGCAGCGGCCAGATCGCCCGCAAGCCGTGCGCGGAGTGCCGCGGCCAGGGATATAAACTCGTCAACGATAAGATCAAGGTGAATATCCCGGCCGGCGTCGATAACGGCACGCGCCTCCGCCTGGCCGGCAAAGGCCAGCCCGGCTTCAACGGCGGCAGCCCCGGAGACCTGTACGTCTTCATCACCGTAAAAGAGCATCCCGTCTTCACGCGCGAAGGCAAGGACCTGCACTGCACGATCCCCATCAACATCGCGCAGGCCGTGCTCGGCGATCAGATCGAAGTGCCCACGCTCGACGGCGTCGAGACGCTCAGGATTCCCGAGGGAACCCAGAGCGGCGCCACCTTCAAGCTGAAGCACCAGGGCGTGCCCGACGTCAGCGGCGGCGCCCGCGGCGACCTTTACGTCCACATCGACGTCCAGACCCCGAAGAAGCTCACCAAGGAGCAAAGGGCGCTCTTCGAGCAGCTCCGCGCCACTCTCCCCGCGGAAAACAAACCCCACGAGCGCGGCCTGTTCGGCAAGGTCAAAGACTACTTCATGCGCGCCATGCACCGCTCGCCGCTGGCGCTCGGCGCGCAGTAACCTACGCCACCACGCCCGCCGCGCGCGGCGTCACCCGGAACGCGGTATCCGCGCCCGCCAGCATCGCCTCCCAGTCGATCTGCCCGGCGAACTTCTCGGCGAAGTCCCGCAGCGCGCCGGCCTGCTCGATGTCATCCATGTCGCAGGGCTGTTTGAACGACGTCATGTCCGGATCGATCCGATAGAACAGCATCTCCGGGAATTGCAGCCGCACGATCTGGGTCTGCTGCTCGCCGGGCGAGCGCAGCAGTTCGGGCAGCACCCAGTCGAGCCAGCCGATGAGCGTCTTGGGCGGCTGCGCCTTCTGCGCGAACCGGCCGGTGCCGAGCGACACCACCGTGGTCTCTTCCGGCGTGTACTCGCCCGTGTAGTAGAACGCCTCGACGCACGCCTGGTACACCGGGTTCCCTGTAACGCCGACGCCGCCGTCCACCACCGTGCCGACCTCCGGCGCGCTCTCAAACCGCCAGGGGTCGAAATACGTCGGCGCCGCCGCGGACGCCGTGGCGCACTCCACCAGGTTCAACCGGCCCGTCACTTTCGAATTCGCTGCCTTGTCCCGCACGAAATACCACGGTTTTCCGTCCATGCCCTTCGCCGTCAGCAGCACGTCGATCGGCGAATCGTTCAGCATCCACTTCGCCGCCGGGCCGAATTCCTGGGCCAGAATGCTCGCCAGCCGCTTCGAGGAATACATCGAGCCGGTCGCGACCCGCTTGATCGTGTTCCAGGGCGCGCGCGGCGAGAAGATCTCCCGCGTGCGGTTCAGGTAGATATCGACAATGTGTGTCGCGGGAATGCCGGCCGCGACCGCGGCGGCAATCAGCGCGCCGGTCGAGGTGCCCGCGGCAAACGAAAAGGTCTCCCGGGCCGGCCGCCCGGTAACGCGCTCGAGTTTCGCGAGCGCCACAGCAGGCAGAATCCCCCGGATTCCGCCGCCGTCGATCGACAATAGATAGCGTCGTGCCATAACGAGCGCGAGTATATTGCCGCACCCGCCGCCGTCCCGCTCCGGCCGCCGCGCACTTCCCTTTGTTTTCTTTTACTAAGCGGCCGCACAGAACTTGTGAACGGCGATTTCGAGGCCAGCGCCGTGCACACTCCGGCGATCCCGAACAGCATGACCCAAATTACGTATACAGCCACCATTACGAAATTGGTTGCCGTGAGCGGTCGAAATTCTCGGGAAATCAGCGCGCACTTTGGAGCAGCCGCTCCGCGTACAGCGCCCCCTCCGGCGTGTCCTCGTGCTTGAAGAAGACGAACACGTCGCGGCCCTCGGTCACCAGCTTCCGCACCTTCCCGCGAATCTCCTCGAGGTCCGCCGCGCTGTACTCGGGCTTCCGCAGCCGGAAATACACGAACCCGGCCGTGATCACCTCGGGCACTTCCAGGCGCTCGGACTCCGCCAGGCACAGGCAGACGCCGCGGCTCGCCAGCAGATCGTACACCGGTTGCGCGAGCCACGATTCGTGCCGGAATTCGAAGGCGAAGCGCATGCCTTCGGGCAGCAGCTTCAGGAAATCCGCGAGCGCGGCCGTGTCGCACTTCATTTGCGGCGGAAGCTGAAACAGCACGGCCCCGAGCCGGCGCGCCGAGCGCAGCGGGTCGATCGCGTTCAGGAACGCATCGAGCGCCTGCCCCGCGTTCTTCAGCCGCAGCACGTGCGTGATCCGCATGTGCGCCTTCAGGCAGAACACGAATCCGCGCGGCGTCGCCTGTACCCATTTCTCGAGCGTCGCCGCCGCGGGCAGCCGCCGGAACGTGTAGTTGATCTCGACCGAGTTCAGCCGCCCGGCGTAATGCTCCAGGAACCGGCTCTGCGGCACCTCCTCCGGATAGAACCGCGGTTTCCACTGCGGGTACGCGAAGCCGGAAGTGCCCGCAAACAATTCCGCCATTATTTGTTCTCCATGGGCGGAAGCTCCAGCACGAAAACGTCCTCGCGCGACAGGTGATCGGGCGACATGCCGAGCGTCTTCTCCCAGTTCGAGGTGAACACGACGAAGCGCCCGTCCTGGCTCACGATCGCGCGCGGCGTGTCCCAGAAATAGCCGTCGAAGCGGCAGCGGTGGTTCGCGAAGCGGTACACCACCGGATGGTCCTTGTTCGTGCCGATCGCGATCAGCTCGTCGTCCCAGGGCTCGAGCGGATTCTTCGCGTCCGAGTGCCGCGTGACGGCCACGAAGACCGGCGCCCAATCGTCCGGCTTCGCATTCGCCCACGACGAATGCTCCTCGCGCCCGCCGTAATCGTCGCCGATGTCCGGCACAATCAGCTTGGCGAATGTCCCGAGCTTGTCCGGCTCGAGCGAACGCAGAAGCCACTGCGCCCAGTGCGGATACCAGCCGTTGCCGTTCACCATGTAACCGTAGCCCGCCGAGTAGTGCCCGCCGGGCATCGCCGAAACCGTGGCGAACTTGTTCGTCTCCGTGTCCCACACCACCAGGTTCGGCGCCTTGCTCCCGTCGCCCTTGCTGATGATGACGTACCGCCCGCTCTTATCGATATTCACCAGGTGGATTCCCCACCCCATGTGGAAGCCGGTGGGCTTGCCGTCCACCGTGGCCGTGTGCGTGTCGAGCAGCGTGCTGGTGCGCGTGCGCATGTCGTAAACCAGCACGTAATGGAAGGTGTCCTGCATGCCGCCGAAGATCGTCGCGATGCGGTCGTTGGCGCTTACGGTCAGCGCGCCCGGGCCGCCCTCCCATTTCTTCACCAGCTTCGAGCAATCGAGCACGGTGCGGTATTTTCGCGTGCGGAAGTTGTACTCCATGATCTTGCGGTCGTCGGGTTCGGTTCCAATGCCGTAGATCAGGTCGGGATCGTTGAAGCTGAAAGCGGGCGAGGCCTTCAGCCGCAGCGTGTGGTCGCGCGCGGGCCTGGCGGTGAACCGCTGCGGGTCGAACTGGAACGCCCACACGTCGCTGTTGCACACCACCGCGAAATACGTGCTGGTCACGTTCCAGGTGTTCTGGAGCGCCGCGGCCGGCGTGGTGCAGACCGCGCCGGGATTCTGCGAGACCGTATTCTCGTCGCTGACGCGCAGAATGCGATTGCCGTAGTTCGGGTCCCTGATGACCGAGCCCGCCCGCCCCAGTTTCGGCAGCGGCGGCAGTGGCCGCGGCGTGCGGTCGGTGACCGCGTTATAGCGGATCTCGCCCGCAACAGACAGCGAGCAGCAGATCAGAAGAGCACCCAGGATTCCGTTCATCGCCCCCCCTTCAATACCGCTGCCTCACGGCCGCGGCTCCGTCAACGAAGACGCAGGGCCGCGGCCGCGAGGGAGCCGGCTTGTCCCACACTATCTGTCGTAAATCACCGTCAGTTCACCCAGCCGGTCGCGCAGCGCTTCACCCAGCATGCCGGCGCGGAACCGCCAGCGCCAGTTGCCTGTCGGCCGCGCGGGCACGTTCATGCGCGCCTCGCTCCCCAGCCCCAGCACGTCCTGAAGCGGATAGATCGCCGCATCGGCCACCGAGCCGAGCACGGCGCGGATCATCGCCCAGTTGATCTCCCGGCCGTCGAGCCCCAGATACTTCCTCGCGAACTCGCGTTCGGCGCGCACATCCGCTTCGGTCCGCGTGCTCGCGCCCGCGCCATGCGAGGTCCACCAGCCCACCGCCGTGTCGTTGTCGTGCGTACCCGTGTAAGCCACCAGGCTGCGCACGTAATTATGCGGCTTGAAGCCGGGCGCCTGCGGGTCCTTGCCGAACGCAAACTGCAAAATCGCCATGCCCGGAAACTTGAAACGCTGGCGCAGCGCCTCCACCTCCGGCGTGATCACGCCGAGATTTTCCGCCACAACCGGCAGCTCGCCGAGCACGCTCTCGACCACCTCGAACAGCGTCTCGCCCGGCCCCTTCACCCATTCGCCGTTCATTGCCGTGCCGGCGCCGGCCGGCACGCGCCAGTAGGCTTCGAAGCCGCGGAAATGGTCGAGCCGCGCCACGTCCACCAAGCCGAGCGCCGCCTGAAAACGGTCGATCCACCAGCCGTAGCCGCGGCGCGCCATCATCTCCCAGTTGTAGAGCGGGTTGCCCCACAACTGCCCCGTGGCGCTGAAATAATCCGGCGGCACGCCCGCCACCGCCGAGGGCTCGCCGTTCTCGTCCAGCAGAAACAGCTCGGGATTCGCCCACACGTCCGCGCTGTCATGCGCTACGTAAATGGGAATGTCGCCCATCAGGCGGATGCCGAGCTCGTGGCAGTAATCGCGCAATCGCTCCCACTGCCGGAAAAAGACGAATTGCGCGAACTTCTGCGCGGCGATTTCCGCGCGCAACTGCTCGGCGCAGCGCGCGAGCGCCGCCGGTTCGCGCCGCCGCAGCTCCGGCTCCCAGCGCGTCCAGACCGCGCCATTCCGCGCGCCCTTGATCGCCATGAACAGCGCGAAGTCGTCGAGCCAGCCCGCGTGGCGGCTCGTAAAATCCTGATAGTCGTCGCGCGCCGCGGCGCCCGCGGTTTCCTCGAACACGCGCGCGGCCTTGCGCAAGAGCGGCAGCTTGAACCCGGCCACGCGGCCGTAATCGACCTCGTCCTCGGGCAACGCCGGCGCGGCTTCGAGCTCTCCGCGAGAGAGGTATCCTTCGCTCTCGAGCTCTTCGAGATCGATCAGCAGCGGGTTTCCGGCGAACGCGGAAAAACACTGGTAAGGAGAATCGCCATAGCCGGTCGGGCCGAGCGGCAGCACCTGCCAGATCTTCTGGTTCGCGCCTGCCAGCCAGCCGACAAAGCGGAAAGCCTCCGCGCCGAGATCGCCGATTCCGTAGCGGCCCGGCAGCGAAGTCGGATGCAGAAGGACACCCCCCGAGCGTTCAAATTTCATTCAGCCCCGTCTGCCTGACAACAGTCTAGCCGATTGGCGGCCTTATTGTGGCGGTCCGAGGTGCACCGTGATTGTGTCCGGCGCGGCGCGCACCAGCTTGATGCCGGCGGGCAGGTTGAAATTCCTCGGCCCGACCCTCAGTTTTATCGTCCCCGGCCTGGCGCTGCGCAGGCTGAAGCGCGCGACGAGCTGATCGAGCCCCGCCGAGTTGATGAGCCACGAATTGCCCCGGAACTGCAAGGTGACGTCCGAGACCGATTGCGACGCGACGATCATTCCGGGCGGCACGTTGCTGAACTCGATCGGCGCCGTCACGGTGCGGATCGTGGCGCCGCCGCCCATCATGGTGGCCGCCCAGACCACCGCCGCCAGGCCGGTTGCCGCGAGCTTCAGGCGGAAGTCCTCGGTAACGGCGCGGCGCAGCCGGCTGCCGCGGCCGCCCTGCGGCGCCGAGCGGAGCTTGCCCAGAATCTGCGCCAGCACCTGCCGGCCTTCGATCACTTCGAAATCGCCGTGTTCGGCGAGGGTCACCGTGCCCCGCTCCTCGGAGACCGCGACCACCAGTGCGTCCGAGCGTTCGGCCAGGCCCAGCGCCGCGCGGTGCCGGGTTCCGAAATAGCGCGGCACGTCGGGCCGCTGCGTGAGCGGAAGCACGCCATTGGCGAGCATTACCACGCCGCCGTTGACGATCACCGCGCCGTCGTGCAGCGGCGAGGCTTTCTGGAAAATCGCTTCGAGCAGCTCGCGCGAGACTGCCGCGCCCAGCGCGACGCCGCCCTGGACGAGCTCCGCGATCGCATCGCGCCGGACGATAACGATGAGCGCGCCCGTGCGTGCCGCGGCCAGATCGAACGCAGCCTCGCTGATGGCGCGGTAAACGGGATCGAGCCCCGCGCGCGTGGACGCCCGGCCCCGCACCAGCGTGTCCAGCCGCATCACCGCGCGCCGCAATTCGGGCTGGAACAGGATCAGCAGCACGGCGATCGCGACAAAACCCGTGGCCGTCAGCACCCAGCTCGTGATGATCAGGTCGTAATCGCGCGCGACCAGCGCCGCCACGTGCAACCCGATGATCCCCAGCGCGATCCGCACCGCCCGCGCCTGCCTCGCCCACCGCAGTACGGCATAAAACGCGGCCGCGAGGACCAGGAAATCGACGAGACCCTGCCAGCGAAAAGGCACCAAAGACCAGAATACGTCGAGGGAGGTGGTGGTGGGGAAGAGCCGCGGCCGACCCGAGTAGAGCGCTGCGGCACCCAGCAGCTCTCACTGAGATTAACTGCACAAACGGACCGCAACCACGGCCTGGCGCTTGGCATAATTAGAAGTAGGTAGGGGGGCGAGGATCGGTTGAGATTTCTGACTTCGAAATAGTGTAAAATGACCAATCGCATTGCAGCACAATTACGTCATACTAGACGTGGGCAGAAAGGAGGCCGAACAATGACGCTTGTGGTCCAGAAGAAGATCAAGGCCCTCAATCGAAATATTCGCGTGAACACGCAAGCCGTCAAAAGCGGCCTCGAAAAGAGCGGCCTGAAGTCCGATCAAGCCGTGGTGTCCTCGGCCGCGAAGTACTATGCCACGCTGAAGAGACTTGCCCAAGAATAGCGTCGGCGCGTTCGCCCTATCTCCGGAGTATATTGAATTCGTACACGACCAACTGGTCGCTCTATATTACCCGGGGACAGATGAACCGGTAAACAGCGACGAATTTCGCGACAAGTCTCTCTTGGGTTCAGCAGCAGGCCGTCCACTCCAGACTGTTTTCGGCACTGCGGCTTATTCGACAACGAGTGAGAAAGCCGCGGCGTTGTTTCACTCCCTCATCGCGAACCATCCTTTCGCGAACGGGAACAAACGAACGGCCGTAGTCGCAGTTGATCTTTTTCTGTATGCGAACAACCGTTTGCTCCACCTTGACGAAACAGAAATGTACGCCTTGGCGAAGGGCACTGCTACCTACAGGCAGCGCGGCATTGACCACAAGGTCTGGTTTGCGAACATTGTCTCGGCTATCCGTGTAGGTTCTTTAAACTTCAACGAAATTCGGCATTACCAGCAAACGTATAACTTTTGCGTCAGCATGAAACTCTTTGTGAGACAGCATCCCCTGAACAACATCTGCGGCTGAGACCACTAGTCTGGCGCCAAAGTACGCCATCCCTCTTTGAGCAACTTTTGAGCAAGTCGAACACAACTGGGCGGCGTTCGCCCCGGGATCTGCCGGGCTGCATCACCGCCGGCGCGACGCTCGAGGAAACCGAGCGGAACGTTCGGGAAGCGATCGAAGGCCACATCCGCACTCTCATCGAGTTCGGCGAGTCCGTCCCGCCGCACACCGCCGCTTAAGCCGCTTAAGCCCGGCCATTACGGGCAGTTCGAGACTTCGAGCTATAATTTTCTCCTGAATGGATGTATACGAGGAACTCGTGCGGCTGCGCCGCGCGGGACGGAAATGCGCGCTCGCGACCATCGTCGAGGTGCGCGGGTCGATTCCCAGTCATGAGGCCGCCAAGCTGCTCGTGCGCGATGACGGATCGATCGCCGGCACCGTCGGCGGCGGCTGCGTCGAGGCCGAGGTGTGGAGCGCGGCGCGCCAGGTGATCGAGACCGGCCGCTCGCAACGCCTCAGCTTCGACCTCAGCCAGCAGGCCGCCTCCGACAACGGCCTGATCTGCGGCGGGCAGCTCGACGTGTTCATCGAGCCCGTCTTTCCCCAGCCGCGCGCGTTCATTTTCGGCGCCGGGCATATCTCGAAAAGCCTCGCCGCCATCGCCGGCGAGGCCGGCTTCTCGACCGCCGTCATCGACGACCGCGAGAGCTTCGCCAACCGCGAGCGCTTCCCGGACGCCGGCGAAGTCATTGCCGGCGAGTACGAACAGATCTTCCCGAAGCTCGAGGTCAACGACGCCTCCTATATCATCATCGTGACGCGCGGCCACCGCGACGACCTGCGCGTGCTGCGCTGGGCCGCGACAACGCCCGCGCACTACGTCGCGATGGTCGGAAGCAAGCGCAAGGTGATCGAACTCGTGAAAGCGCTCGAGCGTGAGGGCGTCCCGAGCGATGCGCTGGAGCGCATCCATGCGCCGATGGGCCTCGATATCGGCGCGGTCACCCCCGAGGAGATCGCCGTCTCCGTGGTTGCCGAAATGATCGCCGTGCGCCGGAACGCCGGCTCCGGCTGGCGCGCGATCTCGAAATCGATTTTCGCCAACGAGCGGCTGAAGGCGCTCGTAAAGTGAGCGTTGCAGGCATCATCCTCGCAGGTGGCGCGTCCCGCCGGATGGGCTCGCCCAAGGCCCTGCTGCGAATGCCGGGCCCGGACGGCGAGACGTTTCTCGACCGGCTGATCGGCATCTTCTCCGCCTGCTGCGCGCCGATAATTGCCGTGCTCGGCCACGAGCCGCACGCCATCCGCGCCGGCCTCGCGCGCGCCTCGCAAGCCGAGTTCGTCTTGAATGCGAACTACGAACGCGGCCAGCTCAGCTCGCTCCAATGCGGCCTGCGCGCGCTTTCGCCCCACGCCGCGGGCGTCCTGTTCACGCCGGTGGACTACCCGGCGATCGCGCCCGACACGGCGGCGAAGCTCGCGCACGCCGTCGAGCGGAACATCGCCGAGGTCGCGATCCCGCGCTGCGGCGGGCGGCACGGCCACCCGGTCGCGTTCTCGCGCGAGCTCATCCCGGAATTTCTCGCGCTGCCCTCCGGCTCCCAGGCGCGCGAAGTGATCCACGCGCACGCCGCGAACGCGCTCTACATCGACGTGAACGACCCGGGCATTCTCGAGGACATCGACGACCCCGAGGCTTACCGGAGGCTGCTCGATGCGGCGGAGGGCAAATGAAGCCGCCGCGAATCACCGTGCGCCGCGTGGCGGCGGCGGCCGGCATCATCCTCGTGGTGGGACTCGCCGCTCCCTACTTCGACGCCGGGCGCTTCGCCGCGCGCGTGAAGCAGTCGCTCGAACAGGGGCTCGGGCGCAAAGTCGAGATCGGCGCCGTGCACCTGAGCCTGTTCCAGGGCCCCGGCTTCTCGGTCGATGAAGTGAAGATCTACGACGACCCGCGCGCGGGCGTCGAGCCGTTCATCATCATCGGCAAAGACGCGGGCTCGCTCGATGCGCGCGTCAATTTCCTCAGCCTCTTCGCCGGCCGCCTGGAATTCGCGAGCCTGCGCCTCAACAATCCGAGCGTCAACCTGGTGAAGCCGCTCGCGGGCCCCTGGAATTTCGAGGCGCTGCTCGGCAGAACCGTAGGCGCGCGCTCCGGCGCGCAGATGCCGGAAATTCACGTGCGCGGCGGCCGCATCAATTTCAAGTTCGGCGACACGAAATCGATCTTCTACCTGATGGACACCTCTCTGGACGTGCTGCCGCCCTCGTCTCCGGACGGCGAGTGGAACCTGTTCTTCGAGGGCGCGCCGGCGCGGACGGACCGCGCCGCCTACGGCTTCGGCTTGCTCGCCGCAAGCGGCACATGGACGCCGGACGCGCGAACCGGCGGGAAACTCGACATCGCGCTCGATCTGCGCAAGAGCTCGCTGAGCGACGTAGTGCGGCTCGTGCACGGCCAGGACCTCGGCGTGGACGGCCAGATCACGGCGCACGCACGCCTGCTCGGTCCCGCCTCCGAGGCCGCCGTGACCGGGCACGTCGATATCGCCGACATACACCGCTGGGACCTGCTGCCGCCGTATGGTGGGGGCTGGTCCGGCGATTTCCGGGGCCGGCTGGACCTGGTTTCGCAGTCGCTCGATTTCGAAACCGTTCCTCCGCCAAGCGGCGCCGTGCCGGTTTCCATTCACACGCGCATCTCCAACTATCTCTCGCAGCCGCGTTGGGAAACCTCGGCCACGCTCTCGGCGGTGCCTCTGGCGCCCTTTCCCGACATCGCGCGGCACATGGGCATCCCGCTGCCGCAGGGCCTCAGCGCCGAAGGGAAGCTGGACGGCTCGCTCGATTACTCGCAGGATAAAGGCCTTCGGGGGACCATCAGCTCGGATGCGGCCTCGATCACGGTGCCCGGCTGCGCGCCCGTCGATTTCGAGGGCGCGGAGGTTTCCTTCGACGGCCCCCGCATCACGCTCGCGCCGGCCGTATTTCGCGTCTCGAAAAGCGAGCAGGGCCGCATCGAGGCGACGTATTCGACCGACACGCAGTCGCTCGATGCGACGGTCTCAACGGACTCGATGACCATCGCGAACCAGACGGCAAGCGCGCCGACTCGCCTGCTCGGCACGGCGCCGCTGTTCGGCGATTTCACCAAGGGCACCTGGCGCGGCCGCCTGCACTACCGCAGCGGCGGCGCCGGCGGCCTCTGGACGGGCTCCTTCCAGGTGGCGGACGCCGAGATCGCCGTGCCCGGCATGGCCGATCCGGTCGCAATCGCCTCGGCGCGCGTGCAGTTGCGCGACGGCATCACGACGATGGACCGCATCGAAGGGCACGCCGGCTCGATCGACTTCAAGGGCCAGTATCGATACCGCGCCGATGTGCAGCGGCCGCACCGCTTCCACATCACCACAGGGGACCTGGATGCCGCCGAACTCGAGCGGCTGTTCAAGCCCTCGCTTGAGCGCAGCGACAGCCTGCTGGCGCGGGCGCTGCGGTTGGGGCGCCGCGCGAAGCTGCCGGAGTGGCTGGAATCGCGGCACGCCGAGATCGCGCTCGACGCCGCCTCCTTCACCGCCGGCGACATCCACCTCGGCCGTCTGCGCGCCGACCTCCGCTGGGACGGCGCTGCGATCGAGGCCCGCGACTTCACTGCCGACTACGGCAAGGGAACCCTGCACGGCCGCTTCAGCGCCAGCCTCAGGCGAAGCGCGCCCGCCTACCATGCCGCCGTGCGCTTCGAAGCACTCGATTGGATCGGCGGCGAGTGGAGCGGCGAGAGCACCATCGACACCTCCGGCGCCGGCGACGATCTCGTCCGCAATCTTCGCGTCCAGACGACGTTCAGCGGCGCGTCCGTGAATCCCTGGCCCGGCGCCGAGTTCAAAGAGCTCTCCGGCACGCTGCTGATGACCGCGCCCCGCGGCCTGCCGCGCCTGCGCTTCTCCGGGCTCCGCGCCACCGTCGGCGACGAGGTCTACGAAGGCCAGGGCGCCACCGGCCCCGACGGCCGCATCCGCTTCGATCTGTCCAACGGCCGCAGGCAGTTGCGCTTCGGCGGCACGCTCTCGCCCTTGCGCCTCGATCTGCTCCCGCCCGAACGCGCGGAAAAATAGCGGAAGATCGTCCTGGTCCAAAGCCGGCCCCTGGCCGCACCCCCGAAAAATAAATCGAACGCGGAATCCAGCTCCGATCAGCTACAATGAATTTCGAATTGCTGATGTCGCCGCCCGCGTCCGAGAATACCCGCTGCGGTTCCGTGTTCCGGGAAGAATGCCGGACTGCGCTTGAGGACGTAACCTCGCTGCTCGAAAGCCGGTTACAGGAGCTCGCCCGCTCCGTCGAGCGCGAGGCCCGGCAGGATGCGGCCGGAGAATTCAATCACGCCGCGAGGCGTCTGCGCCGCTACGGCGACCAGGATTCCTGGGCCGCGGCGGTGCTCGACAGCGCCGCTCCGTTTGCCGCGCGGGCCGCGCTGTTCCTGCTTTCGGGGCGCTCCTTCAAAGCGCTGCGCGCGCGCGATCTCGCGCCGGGCGCCGCCTTCGAGGGGCTCGACATGCCGCTGGCCGAAGCGCCCGCGATAGCCTCCGCCGCGGCTTCGGGCGAATCCGTCGTGGCGCTTCGCTCGCCCGACGAGCTTTCCGCTCCCGTGAGCGCGCTGTTTGACTCCCCGCGCTGCGCCGTCGTTCCGATTACGGCCTGGAACAGGACCGTGGCCGTCCTCTGCGCGGCGGCGGACGAACCCGATGCGAACGCGCTCGAAGCCGTGGCAGCGCTCGCATCGAGCTCGCTCGAGCTGCGCGGCGCGCCTCCGGATCTCGCGCCCGCCGAGCCGCTCGGCCTCCAGTCGCTCCCGCCCGCGGAACGCCAGCGGCACGTGCGCGCGCGCCGTTTCGCGCGCGTCCGCGTGGCTGAAATCGCGCTGCGCAGGCCGGAAGCCGTACGCCACGGGCGCGCGAAGAAGAATTTGTACATCGCCTTGAAACAAGACATCGACTCTGGACGGGACGCTTTCCAGAAGGAGTTCATCGCTCAGTCGCCTGCGATGATCGATTATTTTCACCTGGAGTTGGTTCGAACACTGGCTCACTACGATGATGCCGTTCTGGGGAAAGATTATCCGGGGCCGCTGGTTCAGGCGGGTTGAGAGCGGCCTGCTGGGGCTGGTTCTGACGGCCGGTTTCGCGAGCGCGCAGTCGCTCGACTCCCTCGTGCGGGCATACCGCGACAAGCCCGACGGCGCACGCCGCTCGGCCCTGCTGCGCTATGCCGCGGCGCACGAGCGCGACCGCGACGGCGCCCTCGCGCTGCTCGCGCTGGGCATCGGCGAATACGAGAACAAGCAGCCGGCCGAGGCCATACCGCACCTGCGCAGCGCGCGCGCCCGGCTTCCGAAGCTCGCCGATTACGTCGCCTACTACACCGCCGCGGCGCTCTATGACTCGAAGGATTTCGCCGGCGCGGCGCAGGAGCTCGCAGCCGTCCGCGAAACCCAGCCGCTGTCTCCCTTCGTGGCCGATGCCGCCATGCTCGCCGGCCGGGCCGCCCTCGAACGGAACGCGCCCGGCGACTGCATCCAGGCCCTTCGCGACAATTACCAGCGGCTTCCGCAGCCCGCCGGCGACCTGCTGCTGGCCTCCTGCTACAGCGCCGCCAACGACCTGCCGTCCGCCGTCGTCTACTATCAGCACGTCTATTTCCGCTATCCCGCCGCGCCCGAAGCCGGCCAGGCGTCCAGCGCGCTCGCCGACCTCAAGACGCGCATGGGCGCCGATTACCCGCCGCCGATGACCGCCTCCGTGCTCGACCGCGCCGATAAATGGCTGCGCGCAGGCGAGTATCGCAGGGCCGCCGCCGAATACGAAAGCGTCGAAAGGGAAGCGGCGGGGGCCGACCGCGACGTGGCGCGCGTGCGCGAGGTCGAAATCGGCTTCTTCCGCAACGAAACCGCCGCCGCCTACAGCCGGCTGCGCTCGCTCGAGGTCGCCTCCGGCGAGGCCGACGCCGAGCGCCTCTACTATATGGCCGAGAGCGCGCGCCGCCTCAACCGCGAAAGCGAAATGATGGACGCCGTCCACGCGCTCGATCACTACCCGAGCTCGCCCTGGCGCCTGCGCGCCCTCATCACCGCCGGCAACTATTACCTGCTCGACAACAAGGCGGCCGATTACGTGCCGCTCTTCCAGGCCTGCTACGATTCCTTCGGCTCCGAGCCGCGCGCCGAGTATTGCCACTGGAAGGTGCTTTGGAATTCGTATCTCGAGCGCAAGCCCGAAGCGGCCGCGCTGCTGCGCGAACATCTGGTGAAATTCCCCGATTCCGAACACGCCTCCGCCAGCCTTTATTTCCTCGGCCGGCTCGCCGAAGACCGCAACGAGATTGCCGAGGCGGCGGCGTATTACACCGCTGCTTTCCAGCATTACCCCAACCGCTACTACGCGGAGCTGGCGCGGCGGCGGCTCGAGGATCCGGACCTGGCGGCGGCCGATCCTTCCGGCTCGGCGGCCGCGTTCCTGAAGACCGTGAACTGGCCCGCGCCCCAGCATGTGGCGGGCTTCAAAGCGAACGAGGCCACCCAGGCGCGCATCGATCGCGCCTCGCTGCTGAACCGCGCCGGCCTGGACGATCTCACCGAGCGCGAACTGCTCTTCGGCGCGCGCGTGGACGGACAGCCGCAGGTCCTCGCGATGCACCTCGCCGGCACGATCGAGAAGTACAGCGCGCCGCACCGCGGCCTCCAGTTGCTGAAGAGCCTGGTGCCGGACTATCTTTCGGTGCCGCTCGGCGAAGCGCCCCCCGCCTTCTGGAGACTGCTGTATCCGCTGCCGTGGCGCGCGGCGCTCGAACGCAACGCGCGCCAGCAGGACCTCGACCCCTTCCTGGTGGCGGGGCTGATACGGCAGGAATCAGAGTTCAACCCCGGCGCCGTCTCGCCCGCGAAAGCTTATGGCCTCACGCAGGTTCTGCCCTCCACGGCTCGGCTCCTGCTGCGGCGGCGCATCCGGCCGAGCGCGCTCACGCAGCCGGAGACCAACCTGCGCCTCGGGACCACGTATCTGCGCAAGGTTTACGACGGCAACTCGGGCCGGTGGGAACTGGCGCTCGCGGCTTATAACGCCGGCGCGACGCGCGTCGAGCGCTGGCTCGACTGGGGCAATTATCGCGAGCCGGCCGAGTTCATCGAGACCATCCCGTTCAGCGAGACGCGCACCTACGTGCTCGCCGTGCTGCGCAACGCCGAGATGTACCGCCGGCTTTACGGACCGGACGGCCCGCTGGCTCTGGACGACGGCGGCGCCCCGGTGGCGAAGGCGGCCACAAAGATCGTCAGGGTCTCCGAGAAGAAATCAGCATCGAGGAAAGCGGTCGCGAAAAGGCGGCCCGCCGCGAAGCGCGCGATCGCAGAAAGGCGGCCCGCCGCGAAGCGCGCGGTCGCAAAGCGCGCCGTCGCGAAGAAGCGGATGGCAAGAAAGCGCGCCGCCGCAAGAACGAAGACGAGAAGACCGGCCTGACGCGGCGCAGTTCCGCGCGTGCGGCTTCGCTCGGCGGTTTCTCTTAACACCAAGACACAAAGACACAAAGACCACAAAGAAAACCTTCTTGAATGGTGTCCTGGTGTTCGTGTCGGCCACAAAGAAATTCAAAAGCAAAGCCGGTTTTCTTTGTGTCTTTGTGTGCCTGGTGTCTTTGTGCGAAAAAAGATCGCGGCGCTCACGCCATGCCGCCAGGCCCCGCCGAACGCCCCGCGAAAGCCGCTACTCGCACTTCCGCGCCTTCCCGCCCGGCGCCAGCAGCCAGCAGCCTGCCTCGCCGGCCGTGCCGAGATCGTCTCCGTTCCAGTTGATCGGGCACGGGGTCCAGTAGGCCGGCAGGTTCAGCTTCAGTTCCGCCGCGCCGCGCGAGATCACCAGAAGCTCGCGCGTATCGGGCAGAAACTGCGCCTGCACGCGCGCGGTGGCCTTTTCCTCGCGGGGCGGGATCACGATGCGATCCTCGACGCGCACGCGCTCCTTGCCGCGCTGGATCAGCAAGCCGACCGTCTTCGCCTCCGTCCATTCGCTCATTACCTGCGCGTACTGGCGTCCATCGGCGATCTCTTTGCCGGCGATCGAAACAATGCGGTCGTCCACCTTCAGCGGACCCTTGTAATTCACGGCCAGCGACCGGACGAGCGCTCCCGGCCCCGGCGCATCCGTGGCAATCACCAAACCGTTGCCGCCTAGCTGCGCGCCCGTTCCCGGCTGCACGCGCGTAGCTTCCAACACGTCGTTGCGCCGCGCCGGATCGAACTTCGTGATCTCGGCCCAGTAGCAGCGCGCAAACTCCGGGCTGCCCGTTTCGCAATCCACTTTTTCGGGAAATTCTTCGCGCGTGTGGCCGGCGAACCAGTCCAGCAACTGGTCGTAACCGAACTCGGAGGCCGCGCGCGATTCCACGGGGAAGCCGGCGGCGCTCAATCTCGCGCGCACGGGCGCCAGCGCTTCGCGTTCGAGCGCGACCGTGATCCATAGCAGCGGGACGAGCTTCGCATTGGCGCTGAAGAGCCGGTTGGTCTCGATCGCGGCGCTTGGATCGCCGCCGATCGCAGCCGCCGCGGCCCACAAGTCGGGCCGGCGCGAAACCGCGTAGAACACCAGCGCCGCCTCGTCGTCCTGGCCGACCAGATAGACGCGCCGCGGGTCGATGGCCTGCTTCTTTCTCGCCTCTTCGATGGCCGCCTCGATCGCTTTCACGCCCGCATCGCCGACCGGCGCGTTCTCGACCGCGGCCAGGGCCCACCCGCGAAGCCCCACCGGCGGCAGCCAACGGCCTGGTCCTCCCGGCAGGCACACCAGCAGCGGCGCGGCCTGGTTCGCCGCGCACGCCGACAGCACGGCGCCGAACAGCAGCGCAAACGCCCGCATCGAGTTCACCCCCATATTTTATGGCACAACAGGCGGATCAGAGAGGGATTTGCAGCCGCATATTCGGTCCCACGTACACAGCCCGGGTCAGATACTCCTCCGGCGGCAGCGTCAGCAGGTGCGGCTTGATCAGCAGCAGAACCTCGCTCGATTGGTCCGTTCGGTCGTTCTGGCGGAAGAACCGGCCGATCACGGGCAGCGTCGAAAGCCCCGCCGTGCCGGTGATCGCGCGCGCTTCCTGAACCGTCATCAGCCCCGCGATCACCGCCCATTGCCCGTCCTTCAACCGCGCGTTCACCTCGACCTGCCGGTTCGAGACGATCGGCAGGCCGTTGACGCTCTGCCCGCTCAGCAGCTTGAACTCGCTCTGCACATCGAGCGAGATCTCCTCGGAGCCGTGCACCCGCGGCGTCACCTTCATCGACAGCCCAAGCTGCGTGTAGTTGAACGCCGGAGGCAAGCCGTAGTTCTGGCCGAGAAATCCGCCGGTGACCAACGGATACTCCTGCCCCACTTTGAAGATCGCCGGCGCGCCTTCCAGCGTATGCACGTCCGCATGCATGAGGTTCGTGGAGAGCGACCGGCTCATCGTCGCGAACAGTTGCGCGCTGGCGATTCCGATGCCCACGAACTGCCGGCCGGTGAAGAATTTCGCCAGGCTCTGGACCGTGCCGAGCGCCGGTGAGTTGCCCAGCCAGAAAATCGGAAACTCCGACGGCAACAGCAGCCCGTAGGAGACGACCGTGCTGCGGTCTACTTCGACGAACTGCAACTCGATGTCCACCGCCGGCTTCTCGTAGGCCAGTTGATAGAACAGTTCCTGCGCCGGGATCACTTTCGAAATCCGGTCGTTGATCAGCACCAGGTGCTTGTTCGGGTCGAACGCCAGCCTTTGAATTTCCATCGATTGCTGGACGCCGCGCGCCAGTTCGGCAAACTCCTGCGGCGTCGCCGCGCTCGGAACGGGAACGGTGACCGCCACCACGGGCTCGAACTCGGCTCGTTTCTGTTGCGTGTCCTTCGCAATGAGAATGAAGTGGCTGTTCAGCGGGACTACGAAGGAGCCCGTCATCGCCTCCAGCGCCCGTAAGGCCTCCCGGTATCCGGCGTCGTCGAGCTGCAGGCGGAGCTGCGGGCCGGTGTCGTAGGCCGGGTCGAAGATCGTCTCCAGCCGGAACATCTTCGCCGTTTGTTCGAACAGCGACTTCGCGTCCCCGCGCAGATCGATCTTCTTCCGCGACGGGTCGGCGGCGAGTTTCGGAGGCGGCTTCATGCGCTGAACCAGCGCGAGGTCTTCCGGCGAGATGGTGGTGGAGAAACCGGGATGCTCCGGCGGAGGCGATTGAGGCGGCGCCGCCGACGCAGCCTTAATGTCCGAAAAATCCGGCATGACGCGCGCCTTCAGCGCCGCCTTCACCCGCAGAGCCTCGCTGCGGTTCCAGTATTTCGGCTGTTTCGGATCGAGCGCGGCAGCCTGGGCGTACAACAGGTACGCGCGCACCACATCCCCGGCGCGCTCGGCCTTTTCCCCTTCCTTATAAAGAGTTTTTGCGCTCGGCCCGTCGGGCAGAAGTGTGGTGGCGGCCAAGACACAGATGGCAGCGACACGCCGGATTCGTCCCAAACAGAGTTGACGCATGCGCCGCGCTGAGCGTGGAAGGGTTTTCCGCGACCGGCGCTCGGGGGTTCCCGTGAAAAGCCAGGGCGTAACCGCCTGCGATCACGAACTCAACGCGATGAGAGTTCAACGACTCGATAAACTCGCGCAGGTCCCTCGGAAGGCGCATCGGTTTCCCGGCTGTGCAACGCAATCGTTTCGAGCAAGATGTCCAGTCTTTGGGAAGGAGTCAACTGGCGGTAGTAGTCGCGGTCGGCCTGCGCGGCTTCCTCGAAGGACCGGAAGACTCGAACCACGCGTTCCACTGAACCATTTTACCGCAACGGGCGTTGCAGGTTCGGGCAACGATGGATTGCAGATGCTTTCCCGCGCGCTCCGCGAATGTGGCAAAATATAGGCTTCGCCCCACATGATTTATCCCGATTCTCAACCCACCCAAAACGAAGCGCGCGCGGCCTCCGAGGACGCGGCATCCTTCGGCGACATTCTCTCGGAATTCGAAGAGGCGCACCGGCACGTCTCCGAGGAGGGCAAACAGAGCCGCCAGGGCACTGTTGTCGCCGTCTCGGACGAGTCGGTCTTCGTCGATATCGGACTGAAGACCGAGGGCGTGATTCCCGCCGGGGAATTTCGCGATCCGTCCGGCAGGATCGACATCCGCGCCGGCGATCAGATCGTCGTCTCGATCAGCGGCCGCAACGCCGAGGGCTATTACATGCTCTCGAAGATCAAGGTCGAGCGCCCCAAGGACTGGTCTTCGCTTGAAAAGGCGTTTGCCGAGAAAGCCAATATCGCGGGCGTCGTCACCGGCGTGATCAAAGGCGGCCTCAGCGTCGATGTCGGCGTGCGCGCGTTTCTGCCCGCGTCGCGCAGCGGCGTGAAAGAGACGGCCGAGCTGGAGCAACTGGTAGGCCAGAATATCGCGTGCCGGATTATCAAGCTGGACGTCGCCGATGAAGACGTCGTAGTGGACCGGCGCGTGGTGCTGGAGCAGGAAGAAGCCAAGGCCCGGCAGGAGAAATTCGCGTCGCTCAAGGAAGGCGACGTCGTGCGCGGCACGGTGCGCACGCTGACCGACTTCGGCGCGTTCATCGATCTCGGCGGCGTAGACGGCCTGCTCCATGTTACCGACATGGCCTGGAGCCGCATCAACAAGCCTGCGGACGTGCTGAAGACCGGCGAGTCGCTCGAGGTCAAGATCCTGAAGATCGACGCGGCCCACCGCCGTATTTCGCTCGGCCTCAAACAGCTCAGCCCGGACCCGTGGACGCTGGCCGCGGAGAAGTACCATGCCGGCGACCGCGTGCGCGGCAAGATCACCCGCGTCGTCGATTTCGGCGCTTTTGTCGAGCTCGAGCCCGGCATCGAGGGGCTGATTCACCTCTCCGATCTTTCCTGGTCGAAGAAAGCCCGGAAGCCGTCGGACGTGGTCAAGCCCGGCGAACTCGTCGAAGTGGCCGTGCTGACGGTGAACACGGCAGACCATCGCATCGGCCTGGGCCTGAAGCAGGCGCTGGGCGACCCCTGGGAAGAGGCGGCGAAGAAGTTCCCCGTCGGCAGCATCGCGGAAGGCAAGGTGACGAGCCTGGCGAAATTCGGCGCCTTCGTGGAGCTGGCCGAAGGCGTCGAGGGCATGATCCACGTCGGGGACCTGAGCGCGGAAAAACGCATCGATCATCCCCAGGACGTGCTGAAGATGGGCGAGACGGTGCGCGCGCAGGTGCTCGAGTTCGACACCGCGAAGCACCGCATCCGCCTCGGCATCAAGCAGTTGCAGCCGACCACCGCCGATGAGTACATCACTGAGCACAAGCCCGGCGACGTAGTGACCGGCCGTATCGTAGACGTGTCGAAGGGCTCGGCGAAGGTCGAACTCGGCGACCGCGTCTTCGCCTTCTGCGCGCTCCCCAGGGAAGCGAAGCCCGCCGCGGCTCCGGCGGAGCCGGCGCGCGGCGACGTTTCCGCGCTCGGCGCCATGCTGGCCGCGAAGTGGAAGCAAGGCAAGGGGCCTGCCTCCGCAAGTGGCCGCGAATCCGCGCACGCGGGCCAGATTCGCAGCTTCCGCATCACCGCGCTCGACCCCGCGCAAAAGCGCATCGAGCTCGAATTCGCGTAACTCTTTGCCGGCGCGGGGGACCGCGCCGGAAGCCGCTGCATTTGACGCCGGCTCTCTCCACCCCTTAGCCTGAAAGCAACAGGGGTGTGCAGGGGAGAGGGGCTCGTGCTGGCGCTCGTCGTCTCGCCGTTTACCTATCATTCGCCGCAGGCGCAGAAAATCGGCACGATCTTCTGGTGGGTCGTCATCCAGGGGCTCGCGATCTTCGTCATTGTCCTCGCCTGGACGATTTACAACCTGAGCAAATACCGCCAGCGCCCCGGCCAGGGCCCGCCTTATCAGCTCCGCGATATCCCGAAACTCGAATATTTCTGGATCGCACTTCCTATCCTGTCGCTGGCCGCGATTTTCACGTACGAGGTCCGCATCATGCCCGACATCGCGCCGCCGGAGGGCTACGGGCGCCGGTTTCCCCAGAAACCGGACATGACCGTGACCGGCCATCAGTGGTGGTGGGAGGTCGAGTACTCGAATGGAGCGAAGGCGTCCGACGAAATCCATATTCCGGCGGGCAGGCGGATGCTGGTACGGCTGGAATCGGCCGACGTCATTCACGATTTCTGGGTCGAGCAACTGGGCCCGAAGATGGACACCGTGCCGGGCTACCCCAGCTACATATGGCTGCAGGCCGACTCGCCGGGCGTCTACCAGGGGCAATGCTCGGAATTCTGCGGCGCGCAGCACGCCTGGATGCTGTTCCTGGTGGTCGCCGAACCGCGGGCGAAGTTCGAGCGGTACATCGACGCCCTCGCCGAGCCCGCGCCACCGCCGCAAACGGATGCGGCGAAGAAAGGGTTCCAGCTTTTCTTCAAGATGCCGTGCTGGCGCTGCCACGCCATCCGCGGCACCGGCGCCAAAGGCACGCTCGGACCCGACCTCACGCACGTCGGCAGCCGGTACCGGCTGGGCTCGGGCATCCTCTACAACACGCCGGAGAACATGCGTCTCTGGATGCGCGATCCCCCGGCCGTCAAGCCCGGCATCCGGATGCCGAATTTTCACTTCAGCCCGGACCAGGTGAACGAGATAGCCGCCTATCTGGAATCGCTCAAATGAGCACGTTTACGGCAGCGGTACCGAAACCCGACTCCGTCAAGCACCATGGCTTGCTCCACTGGTTCACCACCCTGGACCACAAGGAGATCGGCAAGCTTTACATGGTGACTTCCCTGTTCTGGTTCGTCGTGGCCGGGTGTCTGGCGCTGGCGATGCGCGTTCAGTTGGCGCGGCCGAACGCGCCTTACCTTTCCCCGACCACCTATAACCAGACCTTCACGCTTCACGGCACGACGATGATCTTCTTCGTCGTGGTTCCGGTGCTGCTCGGTTTCAGCGTGTACTTCGTCCCCCTCATGATCGGCGCCCGCGACATGGCCTTCCCGCGCCTGAACTCGCTCGGTTACTGGGTCTTCGCGCTGGGCGGATTCCTGCTCTACATGAGCTATCTCTTCGGGGGCGGAGGGCCTCCCGATGCCGGATGGTTTTCCTATGCGCCGCTCAGCGACTGGCCCTACTCGGCGGCTTACGGCCAGGACTACTGGTCTCTGGCGCTGTTGCTCAACGGCATCGGCACGACCTCGACCGGCATCAACCTGATCGTCACGATCTTCAAGGAGCGCACCATCGGCATGACGCTCAAGAGGATGCCGATGTTCGTCTGGATGGTGCTGGTGAACGCGTTCCTGATCGTCATCTCGATTCCTCCGCTGAACGCCACCATCGTGATGCTGGAGGCCGACCGCCGGCTGAACGCGCACTTCTTCCGGGACGCCTTCGGCGGCTCGCCGATCCTCTACCAGCACTATTTCTGGCTGTTCGGACATCCCGAGGTCTACATCATGATTCTGCCGGCCTGGGGCATGATCTCGGAACTTGTGCCGGTTTTCTCGCGCAAGCAGTTGTTTGGCTTCGTGTACGTGGCGGCCGCCTCGGTGGCGATCGGTTTCCTGAGCTACGGCGTTTGGGTTCACCACATGTTCGTGACGCCGCTGCCCCGCCCGATGTGGCTGATCTTCTCGGCGTCGAGCATGCTGATCGCGGTGCCTACCGGCATCAAGGTTTTCGCCTGGACGGCCACCATGTGGCGCGGCACGATCCGGCTCACCACCTCGATGTATTTCGCGATCGCTTTCGTGCTTCAGTTCACGCTCGGCGGCCTGAGCGGCGTCATGTTCGGCACCGTCCCCATCGACTGGCAACTTACCGACACTTACTTCGTGGTGGCGCACTTTCATTACGTGCTGTTCGGCGGCACGGTCTTCGCCGTGCTGGCCGGCCTGTATTACTGGTACCCGAAAATCACGGGCAAGCTGCTTGGAGAACGGCTCGGGATGGCGCAGTTCTGGGGCACCGTGATCGGCTTCAACATGACCTTTTTCGTCCAGCATTTCCTGGGCATCTACGGCATGCGGCGCCGGGTCTACACCTATGCGCCCGGCATGCCGTACTGGGCGCCGCTGAACATGGTCTCCACCATCGGCGCTTTCATCCTGGCCGGCTCCATGCTGCTGCTCATCATCAACATTTTCCGGAGCCGCAAGCATGGCGCGATCGCGGGAGACAATCCCTGGGACGGCTGGACGCTCGAGTGGGCCACCACGTCGCCGCCGCCCGAGGAGAACTTCAAAATGGTGCCGCCCATCACCGGCCGGCGCCCGCTTTGGGATTACCGTCATCCGGAGCAGGCCGACGATATCAACCCGGGTGAAGCGCCGATTCTCCGCCAACCCTGACCATGCCATCGGAAATCAGCATCGAAGCCACGGACAAGACCACGCTCGGGACTCTCCTGCTGACGCTGTCCGAGGGCGTGTTCCTCGCAATGCTGACCTTCGCTTATTTCTTTTTCCAGGGCCAGAAGCCGCAGGTGGGGCCGACGGCCGCCGGATCGCTCGAACCCGTCTGGACCGGCATCTTTTCGGCGCCGCTGTGGGCGACCACTTACACGTCCTGGCGCGCCATGCTGAACATGCGCGCGCGCAGCGTCGATACGGCGAAGCGCTGGTCATGGCTCACGGTGCTGCTCGCCTTCGTGTTTCTTTGCGGGCAGGGCAAGGAATGGTCGGACCTGGCCGATAAACGGATCACCATCGAATCGGGCCTGTTCGGCACCACATACTTCATGGTGACGGGCTTTCACGACCTGCACGTTTTCATGGGCATGGTGGTATCGATGATCGTGCTCTATGTGATCGCCAGGCATGGCGCGGGCGAGGGCCAGATCCACGCCGTAACCGCGCTCTGGGTTTACTGGACATTCATGGCGTCGTTCTGGGTGGTGATTTACACGGTCGTGTATTTGTGGTCTGCGGTATCATGACAACAACTGACTTACTCCTGAGGGCCTGGGAATGGGAACCCTCGATCATCGCCGGTTGTATCGCGCTGGCGGCCGTCTACGGGGCGGCGGTGCGGTTCAGGTTCGCCAGGCAGTCTGTTTTCTTTTTCGCCGGGGTGCTCGCGCTGTTTCTGGCGACCGCCTCTCCCATCGACACCATCGGCGAAAGCTACCTGTTTTCGGCGCACATGCTCCAGCATTTCGCGCTGACGATGATCGTGCCGCCGCTGCTGCTCCTGGGCGTTCCCTCGGAACTGGCGGAGCGGGCGCTGGCCGCGCCGCCGGTCGCGCGAATCGAGCGGGTGCTGCGGAAGGCGCCGGTAGCCTGGAGCATCGGCATCGGGGCGATCCTCGCGTGGCACATACCGGTGTTTTTCGATGCGGGCCTCGAGAACGAAGCCATTCACATCGCGCAGCACCTTTGCCTGCTCGTCACCGCGACGATCTTCTGGTGGCCCGTGCTGGCGCCGCTGGAGCGCCGTCGCATGCATCCCGTGCTGGCGATTCCGTACCTGTCGACCGCATGCATGGCGTGCACGGCGATCGGCGTCACGATCGTCTTCGCTCCGGCAGGGCTCTACTCGTTCTACCTGAATCCCCCGGATCCCTACGGGGCGCTCTCGCTGATTCGCAATGGCTGGGGCATGTCGGTCGCCACGGACCAGGTGACGGCCGGGCTGATCATGTGGGTGCCGTGCTGCCTGGTGTTCATCATCGTGATGCTCATCGGGCTCGGCCGCTGGTACGCGTCGCCGGAGGCCGAAGAGCCTGTCGCACCGGTCGAAGGAGAGCTCCATAATGCCTAGCCTGCCTGAGCGCCTCCTGAGCTGGCTGCTGGGCGGACGGCTGGTCGCGCGCAGCGTCACACGCGGGCTCACCCAGCCTGCCGCGGCCGCTCCCCCGCCCGAAAGCCTCGCCGAGGAGATTCCTCCGGGCTACGAACTGGTCGAAGTTCCCCCCGGCTGGCGCATCCTGCCGAAGGCCCGCCTGCCGCGTCCGACCTTCTGGCCGCCCGCGATGGCCGCCGCTTTCATGTTCATTCTCTGGGGAATCGTCACGAGCTGGATCCTCACGATCACGGGAGTTGTGCTGCTCATCTTCTCGATCATGGGTTGGACTGGAGATCTCATCGATGAACTCGAACGCGAGCGCCGCGAGTCCGGAGGGTGAAAAGCCGCAGGATCTGCTGGGCATCCGCAGAAGGCCCATAGCCGCCGGATGCAGCCTGCTGCTGGCTGTCGCCGCTGTTTTCCTGATCGCCGTGCCGGGCGCGATCTTCTTTCTCGCGCCCGTGCTCCAGACGATGCCGAGGGTCTGGCGCCGCATAGGAAAACTGGACGCGTTCCAGATCGGCGTCACGCAGGCAGTGGACTTCGAGGATGCGGCTCCGCTGCCGTGGGCGGGGATAACGGCGAAGCGGGCGGCATTCGTGCGCCGCGAAAACGATACGGCGTTCGTGGCGTTTTCGCCGAATTGCACGCACCTGGCCTGCCCCGTCCGCTGGATGGAGTCCGCGCAACTGTTCGTCTGCCCGTGCCACATGGGCACGTATTACAAGGACGGCACCGTCGCCGCCGGCCCGCCGCCGCGCCCGCTGTTCAAGTACCCGATCCGCGTGCGGAACGGCGAGGTCGAGATTCAGACGACGCCGATCCCGTTTGTCTGACGCCCCGCGGAAGCGACACTGACATGCTCGGCCTGGATCTGGCAAGACGCGCCTGGGAATGGTTCGACAGCCGCACGGAATTCAGCCGGCTCATCGGCCCGCTGATCCAGTTTCGCGTGCCGCCGCGGACGAGCTGGTATTCGGCGCTGGGCTCGATGACGCTGACGGCGTTCCTGGTTTCCACAGTCACGGGAATGCTGCTGGGCCTTCTGTATGTGTCCGGCTCCGGGCCGGCCGAGGCCAGCATCCGGTTCATCAGCTACACGGCGCCGCTCGGCGGCGTAATCCGCGGCATGCACTGGTTCTCCTCCTCGGCGCTGATCATGCTGGTGGCCTTCCATGCCATTCGCGTATATTTGACGGGTTCGTACAAGTTCCCGCGAGAGCTGAACTGGGTGGTAGGCGCTCTGCTGATGTTCCTGGTGATCACGAACGGGTTCACCGGCATGGTGCTGAGGTGGAACCAGGCGGCGGTGTGGTCAACGCTGATCGGGGTGGGCTTCGCCGGCCGTGTCCCCTGGATCGGCCACTATCTCGGCTATCTGATCCTGGGCGGCCAGACGTTCGGCGGCGCGACCGTCAGCCGCATGTTCGCGGTACACGTGTTTTTCGTCCCCGCGCTGATGTTCCTGCTCATCGGCGCTCACCTGTACCTGGTTTACGCCAACGGGCTCTCGGAACGGCCCGAGGCCGGGCGTCCCGTGGAGCCGAAGATGTACCGCAACTGGTACCGGGAGATGCTGAATCGCGAGGGCGTCCCGTTCTGGCCGGAGGCCGGCTGGGCCCACGTCGTAGGCAGCTTCGCGGTGGTCGCGACCTCGCTCGCGCTCGGCATCCTGTGGGGCGCGCCGAAGCTGGGCAATCCGCCCGACCCCGCCATGCTGCACGGCACCACCAAGCCGGACTGGTTCCTCATGTGGTACGAGTCGCTGGTGGTGCTGGCGCCGAAGGGGCTCTATCCCTATATTTTTGTCGGGCTGCCGATCGCGTTTTTCCTGCTCATGGTGAGCTTCCCGTTCCTGTTCAATAAGGGAGAACGCCATCCGCTGCGCCGCCCCTGGGCGCCGGCATCCGTCCTGGCTGCCTGCCTGATCGTGGGCGTCCTCTGGCTCTGGGATATTCGCGCCCCCTGGGTTCCGCGCTTCGACGCGCCGCCGCTGCCGGCGAGCGTGGTGGGGACGGCGACCGGCCGCATCGCCCGCGGCGCGGCGCTCTTCCACGACAAGGGTTGCGAGCTGTGCCACGCCATCGCCGGTTACGGCGGCATCCGCGGCCCCGACCTGACGAACGTCGCTAACCGCCTCACAATGAACCAGATACAGTGGCGCATCATCAACGGCTCGCCCACCATGCCCCCCTACGGGCCGATCATGACCGGCACCGAACTGGACGACCTGATGAGCTTTCTCGAAACTCGCAAGGCGCCCTGGGGCGTGAGCCCGGCATCCCCCTCGCCGCCGCCGAAATAGGGTTCCATAGCGCAGCCATACCCGCCTTGGCGTTACACTTTTCCTTTTCGGGCGTCCTATTTCCAAGGCAAATGGTTGAAGTGCCTCAGGACGCCGCCTCGGCCATGGAGGAAGACGCAGTCGCGGTCGTAGACGAGACGGCACTGATCAAGGCCGCTCAGCGTGGGGACCAGGAAGCCTTCGAGCGGCTGGTGCGCGCTTACGACCGTGGTGTGCTCCGGCTGGCGATGAACCTGCTCCGGTCCACCGAGGACGCCTACGACGTTTACCAGGAGACTTTCCTGCGGGTCTTCAAGAACCTGAACCTGTTCCGCTTCGACTGCGCCTTTCAGACCTGGCTTTACCGCATCGCAACCAACCTGTGCCTGGATTTCCTGCGCAGGCGAAGGGTGCGGCGCGAGGAACCGGAAACGGTCGAGATGCCGGACGGCGCCCACAGCCGGATGGACAACCTGCACGAGGACCGTGCCCAGGGCGATCCGCAGCGGGCCCTGATGAGCCGGCAGTTGCGGGAGCGCATCGAGTCGGTGCTCGGCCAGTTGACGGCGCGGGAGCGGATGGTGTTCGAACTGCGCCATTACCAGGGCATGCGGCTGCGCGCCATCGGCGAGGTCCTCGGCACCAGCGAGGAAGCCGCCAAGACTTGCCTGTTTCGCGCCACGCAGAAGATGCGCACGGCGCTCGGAGATTTCTTATGAACTGCGAAGGGGTAAGCCGGAACCTGTCGCTGTTCCTTTACGGCGAATTGTCGATCGAAGAGGAACAGGAGTTTCAGGACCATATCGAAGCGTGCGCGGAATGCCGGGAGGCGTTCGAGCAGGAGAAGGCGATTCACGATCTGCTCGAGCGGCGCGAAAAGCTGCCGCCCCCGGCGCTGCTGGCCCGGTGCCGCCGCGACCTCTCGCTGCGGCTGCAAGGCGCTGAACCCGCGCGCGCGCGATGGCGCGAATGGTTCCGGATGCCGCGGTTCTGGCCAGGGCTCCTGCGCCCGGCCGGAGCCCTGGCGCTCGTCGCGCTCGGATTCTTCGGCGCCCGCTGGACCACGCCGCCCGCCGCCATCGCCCCGCAGCCCGATTCCACCATCGAGCCGGTGCTGTCGCGGATCCGCTATGTGCAGCCGGAAGCCTCGGGCCGCGTGCAACTGGTCGTCGAAGAGGTGCGGCAGAGGCTCGTGAGCGGGGCTCCCGGTGACGAGAACGTACGGCGGCTGCTGCTGGCTGCCGCGCGCGATTCGGCCGACCCGGGACTGCGCGCGGAATCCATGGAGTTGCTGAAAACGCCCCGGCCGGACGAAGACCTGCGGCAGACGCTGGTCTATGCGATCGGCCATGATCCGAATCCGGGCGTCCGGCTGAAGGCGATCGAGGCCTTGAAATCGTATGCGGCCGCGCCGGATGTCCGCGCCGCGCTTTCGCAGGCGCTGCTGCAGGACGATAATCCCGGCGTCCGCGCCCAGGCCATCGACCTCCTGGTTCAGAGCCGGCCGGAAGACTCCGTCATCGGCCTTCTGCAGGAGTTGATCCAGAAGGACCAGAACACGTACGTGCGCCTGCGCTGCCAGCGGGCGCTCCAGGAGTTGAACGCCTCGATAGGAACTTTCTGATGAAGATGCGCTGGTTCGGGCTGACGGCTGCGCTCGCCGCCGCCGGCGCAGCCCAGACGGGTTCGGTGGTCGGCCGCGAAGGCCGCTACTGGACCGGGACATTGACGGGCACGGTCGCGCTGCGCAGCGCGAAGAGCATTCGGGTGGTATCGAACGGCTCGATTCGTGTGGACGGCGGCGCTCGCGGCGACATCGCTTATGTCCTGACGGCGCACACCAGAGCACAGTCCGAAGACGCCGCCCGAATCATTTTCAAGCGCGTTGGGGTCAAAGCCCACCAGCAGCAGAACACGATGGTTCTCGAAGTGCTTGTGCCGCAGCAGGCCCAGACTGCCGCGGACATCACGCTCAAGGTGCCGCGAAGCCTGAGGGCGACCGCCCTGGAATCGCTGGGCGAAACGATTCAGGTTTTCGACCTGGAAGGCTCGCTCCAGGCGGTGAGCGCGGGCGGCGAACTGCAGGTGGATCGCGTGCAGGGCGACGTGGTCGTCCGGACGGGCGGGGGGCAGGTGCGGCTGGGCAGAATCGGCCGCAAGGTCGATTGCTATTCCGGCGCCGGCAGGATTTACGCCGACTCGATCGGCGGCGCGGCCGAGTTGAATACCGAGGGCGGCGATATTTTTGTCAAAGAGGCGATGGGGACCGTGAGCGCCTCCACGGGAGGCGGGAACATCCACATCGAGCGCGCGCAATACGGGGTGACGGCGGGCACGCGCGGCGGGCTGATCGAAGTGGTGCACGCGAACGGGCCGGTCACGGCGCTGACGGGCACCGGCTCGATTCGCGTCCGCTCGGCGGCCAACGTGCAGTGCCAGTCGGGACTGGGAGCGATCCAGTTGCGTTCGGTCTTCGGCGGCCTGCGCGCCTCGACAGCCAGCGGAAGCATCGTAGCGGACCTGTCCGCGGTCCAGCCGCTCCGCGATTCCGAGCTGAGCACGGCCATGGGTGACATAACCGTGTATATCCCGTCTAATCTCGCAGTGACGGTTCAGGCAGTCAACAATACGCCCGGCCGGTTCCGGATTGTGTCCGATTTTTCCGAGATACAGCCCCGGCTCGATCCGCAGGCTACGCGAATCGAAGCGCAGGGATCGCTCAACGGGGGCGGCCCGATTCTAAGGTTGACAGGCGCGGGCGGGATGATTTACCTGCGCCGGCAGAAATGACGGCCGGACGCACGAGCCCGGCGCGGAAGACGCGCGGAGTAAGTGCTCCGCCAGCGTAGGCAGCCGCGCCGGACGGCCCACCGGGGCAGGCGCTTCGGCGGCGTCGGACGGCCGGAGCGGACACCCCGGCGCGGCAGTTATCTGAGCCGGACCTTTCGGACCGGCGAAGCAGTTGAGGTACGAGATGAACAGAATCGCTTGGTTGTTCGGTTTCATCGGCGCGGCGATGGTCGCAGCGCCGCCGGCGCAAGCGCGCCGCCCGGCAGTCGAGACGGTCGCGGCCGTTTTTCCCCAATCAGCGCCGCTTCCGCTGATTTATGCGCAAGCGCCTGAGGCCGCCGCGAGAGGCTATCTGGGGATCGGCGTTGCGGAGATCACTCCGGAGAGCGCAAAGACGCTGAAACTGCCGGAGGTGCGCGGTGTCGAAATCACGCGCGTCGAGGAGGGCAGCCCGGCTGCCAAAGCGGGGCTGAAGCCGGAGGACGTCGTGCTCGAGTATAACGGGCAGCGCGTAGAGGGCACGGAGCAGTTGACCCGCATGGTGCGCGAAACGCCGCCGGGCCGGCAGGTGAAGCTCATCATCAGCCGTAACGGCTCGCAGCAGAATTTGACGGTCACCACGGGCCAGGCCCGGCCAGCACGTGCCGTCGCGTCCCCCGCTCCCGCGGTCAGCGAAGAAATGCAGCATCGAATACAGGAGTTGCAGCGGCAGATGCGGGAATTCCGCGTTCCCGAACTCCCGCAGCCGCTGATGACCTGGCACAGCACGCCGCTCGGCTTTGACGGCGAGGCCCTCACTTCGCAACTGGCCGGTTACTTCGGCGTGACCAAGGGAGTGCTCGTGCGCTCCGTCAACAGCAACTCGCCGGCCGAGAAAGCGGGCATCAAGGCTGGCGACGTGATCGTGAAAATCGACGGCGTGGACGTCGGCACCCCGGCGGACATCTCCGCGCGAATCCGGCTGCTCGGTCCGAATCACACGTTCCCCATCACCCTGGTGAGAAACCGGCAGTCCACGACTCTGAGCGTGACGCTCGACAACGACGGCGCCGGCGCGCGCCGCATCAAGTCTTCGCGCCTGCAAATGCGGCCGTTTCGTCTTGTGCGTCCGGCCTGGGTATAACGTCGGCCGTAACCCCGCCCTGGGATCCGCGGGCGACCTGCTGGATTTTGACGAGCAACTCGACTTCGCTTTCCGGGATACCCAGGGCGGCCGCGATCTGCTCGGGGCGGTCCCCCCGGCGAGCCATTCGCAGCGCCTGCGTCCTGGTGTTCAGGTTCAGCCCCGACCGCGTCGGCGCGGGAGCCACCAGCATCCCCGTCCGCTCCTCGGATTCCCGGAATTTTTCCGCAAGGTCCCGGCATTCCGCTGAGATCAGGCGGATCGCCGTTTCGGTCACTATCCGTTCTTTTTCAAGCCGCCGCACGGCCGCGCGCAGGTCGCGCTTGGCGGAGAGGAACAGGTAAAGGCATGCTCCGAGCCCCCCAGCCGTCAGGCCGTATTGAGCGAGCGGATTGGTGAGCCACATAGAGGGGTCCTCCGCCTACCGCACGGTCTTAAGCCGCCGGTCGCGGCTGACAATCTCCTGAATTTTTACGCCGTAGTTGCCGTCCACCACCACGACTTCGCCACGCGCGATCACGCAATTGTTCACGATCACCTCGACCGGTTCCGAGATCGAACGGCTCAACTCCACAATCGACCCGGTAGTCAGCTTGAGCACGTCTTTCAAAGCCAGCTCGGCGCGCCCGAACGAGACGCTGACGGGCAGTTCGACGTCAAGGAGCAGCTCCAGCGTCCGCGGATTCGCCGTCGAGGCCGCTTCCGCCAGGCCGGCCGCGGCTCCGAGCTTCAGCGCCTGCACGCTCCCGGCCTCCTCCTGCGCCCGGCTGTTTGCGGCGTCCAGGATCTGGACCAGCGCCGGCCCGAAGCGGAAATGCAATGCCGGCAGCTTTGCTTCTCCCAGCGTGAGTTCGATCTCGAAGGCGTTCAGCCGCGCCGGCGGATTGGCGATTTCCCTGCCGTTCTCGCAGGAAATCGACGCCCCCAGCCTGTCCCCGACCGACCGGGCGATTCCCGACAGGGCCTGGTTGAGGATCTCGAAGTAGGTCTTTTTCGCGTCGTCGGCGCTGCCCGCCTCCAGACCCGCGCCACGCAGCGTGGAAGCTCCGATCTCCATCCACGCCGCTTCCGGCGCGCCCGCCCAGACAACGGCATCCGCCGCCAGGCTCAACGGCTGCTCCCACCAGAGGACGCCCTCGCCGGCCGGATCCGCGGCCGGCTTCCAGGAGACCCGCGGCCGCTCGCCGGTCATCGTTTCGAGCGTTTCGACGAGCCGCTCCGTCCACACCTCGAGCAGCCATTCCACCGTCGCGCCCGGTTTCGTCTCGTCCATATCGCTCTCCGCCCCGGCTCACACGCCCCGCGGCGTCGGCCACCGTTTTCCGATATACGTCCGCAGGCGCAGGATCGCCTGCGTTTTCAGTTGCGAGATCCGCGACTCGTGCAGGTCCACCACCTTGGCGATCTCCCTGAGGGTCAGTTCCTCGTGGTAGTACAGGCTCAGCACTGTGCGCTCCACGTAGGGCATTTTCTGAATCGCTTCCGCCAGCAGCTTTTCCAGCTCGGAGCGCTCCAGAATGCTCGACGGCCAGTTCTCTTCGGAATCCGAAACGTACTTCAGTACGTCGCGATTACCCTCCTCGCCCGAGGCGTATTCCAGGCTCCCCATGTTCACACCGCGGATCTCGACCAGCCAGTCGTGATATTCGCCCAGGCTCAGGTTCAGCTCTTTGGCGATCTCCTCCTCGGTGGGCATCCGGCGCAGGCGCTGCTCGGCCGACGCGATCGCCGCCTCGATCTGCTTCGCCTTCTTCCGCTTCTGCCGCGGAGCCCAGTCCAGCCCCCTCAGGCTGTCCAGAATCGCGCCGCGGATCTTGTACTCGGCGTAGGTCTTCAATTTCACGTTCTGGCGCGGATCGAAATTGTCGATGGCCGAGATCAATCCCACGATTCCGGTCGAGACGAGGTCTTCCAGGCTGACGCTCGCCGGCAGCCGGTCGTGAATCCGCCGCGCAATCAACCGGACCTGCGGCAGATGCTCCAGGATGAGCCGCTCCCGGTCGCCGGCCGCGATCTCCGGAGCGAGCTGGTATGTGTTCGTCACGAACGCTGTCCTCGATTCCCGTCCCGCCGGCTCTTCCGCCGCTTCAGGCTACGGCCGCCGCGGCCGCCGCACCTGCGGCGCCCGGCCTCAACACCAGGTCCACAATCCTCTCCGGGGCCGCCTCTTCGAGGTCCTCCGGCACCCTCTGGCCGCCGGCAAGGAACGACACGGACTTGGCCGTGCGCACCGCCTCGCTCCAGATCGGGCCGAAGCTCTCCGTCTCATCCAGCCGGGTGAAGATCAGCTTGCGCGGCCCGAAGATTTCGAATCGATCCACCACACGGGATAGATCGGCGGATCGCATCGAAGCCGTTAGGACCAAATGCGTGTCCACGTCCGGACGCCCTTTCAGAAAGGCCGCCAGTTCGACCGCCGCGTCCAGATCGTTCGGACCATATCCCGGGGTGTCGATCAGAATGAGACCCTTGCGCCGGTGCTCCTCCAGCGCCTGCGCCAGCGCGCCCGGGGTCTCGACCGCCTGGAAACCGACGCCGATAATGCCCGCGTAGGAACGGAGCTGCTCGTAGGCCGCCACGCGGTAAGTATCCATGGAGATGACCTGCGTGGGCCGGCGCGCGCTGAGCCCGTGGATCACGGCGAGTTTCACCAGCGTCGCGGTCTTGCCCGCGCCGCAAGGTCCCACCAGCGCCGCCGCGCGCGGCCCGCCGCCGGCTGGTCCCAACACGGGATCGGTCGCCACCCGCGCCGCCATTTCCCGCGCTGCCGCCCGGCGCAGCGAAACGGAGTCCGCCGGCACGCCCTGTGCCCGCAGCGCGTCCAGAATTTCGTGCGCAAGCTCCGGCCTCACTTCGGCGGCTATCAGCTCCGCGAACAATTCGCCGAAGCCGCCGGGGGGCCGATCCGGCCCGCCGATCCAGGCAGCGCGGCTCAGCGACGAGGCCATGCGCTCGATCTGTCGCCGCATCTCGGCGACTTCCGCCGACAGCCGCGCGGCTTCGGGAAACGCGCGCACAGGCTCGGCGGCCGCAGCCCCGGCGGGCGAGGGCTCGGCTGCGGCCATCCCGGGCGCGGGAACCGGTCCGAGGCCCACCACGACCTCGCAGTCGCCCAGGTGCCGCGCCTCCGGCGGCGCCTTGCGCGAGTGCACCAGCATCGCCTCGGGCCCCAGTTCCTGCTGCGCCATCAGCAGCGCGGTCTTGACGTCTTTAGCGAAATAGGATTTCAGCCTCAATGCGATCCTCCGTTGTGTGGCCAACCCCGCCTCGGCCTGCGGGGCGCGGCTTCGCGCGAGCGGATGACAGCGCGAATGCGGCGTGGGCCTGCGGCGCACGGCTGCGCGCGGGCAAGCCGCATGGATCCCGCCAAGACGCAAAGAACGCAAAGAGAATCTTGTATTTCTTTGTGTCTTGGTGTTCTTGGTGTCTTTGTGAGATTGACGCCCGAATTGCCCGGGCGCACGCGCATTCCCGAAGAGGCCCCGTACCGCGGTTCACGGCTTCCCCGGCTTTCTTTGCGTCTTTGCAGCCTTCGCGTCTTTGCGAGATTGACGCCCGAATTGCCCGGGCGCACGCACATGCTCAAAGAGGCCCCGTACCGCGGCTCACGGCTTCCCCGGCTTTCTTTGCGTCTTTGCAGCCTTCGCGTCTTTGCGAGAAAATTCACCGCATGCCCGCAGGCGCTCGCCGTCATTGGATCACCCCCAGCGAGATCACCTTCACGCCCGCCGGCACCTCGTTGTGCGCCAGGAAAAACAGGTTCGGGATGGCCGGCTCGACAAGCTGCCTCAGGAACGGCCGGGCGCCGGAGCTCGCCACGGCCGCTACGGCGCTTTCCGGGTTCCCCACCGCCCGCCGGATCCGTTCCAAAATGTCCCGCATCGCCTGCGGCGATATGTTCCAGTTACTCGCGTGCTCCCCGTGCTCGACCGCGGCCTCCACCATCTGCTCGACGGCCGGGTCCACCAGGTACGCCGGAAGATCGCCCGTCGCCCCCAGATAGGGCTTGACCACCATCCGCCGGATCGCCTGGCGCACGTACTCGGTCAGCAGCAGGTGATTCCTGCTGACGTTCGCCGCCTCGCCCAGCGCCTCGAGGATCGAGACGCCGTCGCGGATCGAGACGCGCTCGCGAAGCAGATTCTGAAGCACGCGCTGCACCAGCGAAAGCGGCATCAGCTTCGGAACCAGGTCCTCGACGACCTTGGGGTTGTCCGCAGCCACGCGGTCCAAGAACTTCTTCGCGTCCTGACGTGAAAACAGCTCGTGCGCATGCTTGCGTATGGTCTCCGCCAGGTGCGTGCCGAGGATGCCGGGCGCGTCCACCACGGTGTAACCGGCGCTGCGCGCCGCCTCGGCCTGATCCGCCCGGACCCACAGGGCCGGGATGCCGAAAGCCGGATCGCGCGTAGCGACGCCCTCGACCTCCGCGGACGGCGGCCCGGCCTGGATCGCCAGATCGCATCCTTGCGGGATCTCGAACCGCGCCGCCTCGGCGCCCTTGATCGAAATCACGTATTCGCGCGCGCGCAGCGACAGGTTATCGGTGACGCGCACCGGCGGCAGCAGGTATCCGAGGTCCGCGGCCAATTGCCGCCGGATCGACGCGATCCGCCGGAGCAGCGGCGAGTTCTGCCCGCCCTCCACCAGCTTCACCAGCCCGAGGCCGACCTCGACCGCCATCGGCTCGACCCGCAGCAGCGACTCGAGGTTTTCCTTCGGCGGAGCCGACGCCGCGGGCGCCGCGTCCTTCTTTGCGGCCGCCTCGGCGTTCTTCTTCATCCGCCACGAAGTCCCGCCCACCACCCCGCCCAGCATCAGGAACGGAATCTTCGGCAGGCCCGGAAACGCCGCCAGCGCGAACAGCACGGCGCTCGCCAGCATGAGCGGCTGCGCGTTGCCGAACACCTGACGCCGGAACTCGGCGCCGATGCGCGTGTCCGAGCCGGCGCGCGTGACGATGAGGCCGCCCGAGATCGAGATCATCAGCGCCGGGATGACCGTCACCAGCCCGTCGCCGATCGTCAGCACCGTGTAGGTCTGGAGCGCGCGGGAAAGATCCATGCCGTGCTGCAGCACGCCGATGAGGAAGCCCGCCAGGATGTTGATCGCGGTGATGATGATGCTCGCCACTGCATCGCGCTGGGTGAACCGCGACGCGCCGTCCATCGCGCCGTAAAACTCCGCTTCGGCCGAAAGCTGCTTGCGCCGCGCGCGCGCCTCCGCCTCGTCGATCAGTCCCGCGTTCAGGTCCGAGTCGATCGACATCTGTTTGCCCGGCAGCGCATCCAGGGTGAAGCGCGCCGTCACCTCCGAGATGCGCACCGCGCCGTGGTTGATCACCACGTACTGGATCGCGATCAGCACCAGGAAGATCACGACGCCCACGATATAGTTGCCGCCGACGACAAAGCTTCCGAACGCCTCGATGACGTTGCCGGCCGCGGCCGTGCCCGAGTTGCCGTTCAACAGAATCAGCCGCGCCGAGGAGATGTTCAGGCTCAGCCGGAACAGCGTCATCAGCAGCAGCGTCGTCGGGAACACGCTGAATTCGGCCGGCCGCAGGATGTACATCGCCACCAGCAGCACCACGACCGAAACCGTGATGTTGGCCGCGATCAGGAAATCGAGCAGGAACGCGGGGATCGGCGTCACCATCGCGAGCACGATGGCGAGCACGCCCAAAGGCACGCCCATCTCGGCGATGTTCGCCGGCAGCAGGCGCGCCATCCAGGACGCTCCGCCCGCGGGAAGCAGCGTTTTTGCGGTTGCCGCCATAGGTGATCGCGCCGCCTAGGCCGGCAGCCGTCCTCCCATCAGCCGGTAGATGTAGGCGAGGATCTCCGCCACCGCACGGTAAAGGTGCGCCGGAATCTCCTGGCCGACCTCGACGGATTTGTACAGGGCCTGCGCCAGCGGCGGGTTCTCGACGATCGGCACCTGGTGCTCGATCGCCTTCTGCCGGATGCGCAGCGCCAGGTAGTTCCTGCCCTTGGCGACCACCGTGGGCGCCGCCATGCTGTCCATGGCGTAGCGGATCGCCACCGCGTAGTGCGTCGGGTTCACGATGACCGCCGTAGCCCTGGGCACCTGCTGCATCATGCGCCGCCGGAGCCACTCGCGCCGCAATTGCCGGATGCGGCTCTTGATCTGGGGATCGCCTTCCATCTCCTTGGCTTCTTCCCGCAGTTCCTGCTTGCTCATGCTCAGGTCCGCCATGTAGCGCCGGTGCTGCCGCCAGTAGTCGTAGGCGCCCAGCGCCAGGAATACCGCCGCCGCCTTCGACACCAGCGATCGGATCGAAGCCGACATCTGCCCGGCGGACTGGCTCAGGCTTTGAAGCGGCATCAGCGCCAGCGCGCCGAAGTTTTCCTTCAGAATCCCGTACACCGCGAAACCGAACAGCGGCAGCAGCACCAGGGCCTCGACGAACAGCGGCAGGTTCTGCCGCGGAAGCTGTTTGAGACGCGACACGAAATTCAGCCGCCCGAAATTCGGCGCGAGCGCCGAAGAGGCGATGCCGAAACGCGTCGTTGCAAGCTGGGCCGCCAGCGTCACCATCAGCAGCACTCCTCCGAACAGCGCCAGCGGCGCGAAGTCCCGCGCCACGATCGCGCGCGCGTACCCGACGACCTCCTCCTGTGTGAGCTCCGCATAAAATGCACGCCGGAGGAGATATCGGAAGTTTTCGAGCGCGGCTTGATACCAGCGGCCGCCGAAAGTTCCCAGCAGCAGCGCAAAAAGCAGGAATTGCACGGAGGCCACCGCCTCCCGGCTGACCGGAAATTTGCCCTCTTTGCGCGCCCGCTCGATGCGGCGCGGGGTCGGCTTTTCGGTGCGCTGCCCGTTATCCGCCATGGGCTCCGGAAAGCAGCCTGAAGAGCGTCGAGACGGTCTCGGCCGCGGCGCCGCGGTAGACCGGCAGGAACAGCGCCGAGATCGCGGCCAGAAACGCCAGCGAAGCCAGCATCTTGGCCGGGAACGCGAGCGTGAGCAACTGCAGTTGCTGGTGCAGCCGCCCCATGAGCGCGAGCGCGATATCGACCAGCATCAGCAGCACGATGACCGGCATCGCCAGCCTGAGGCCGGTCGAAAACATGCCCGCCCCCAGGCCGATCAGCGCGCCGGCCGAAGAGAGCTTCGCGACGTAGGAGCCCGGGGGAAACGCGGCCAGACTCCGGGCGAAAACGCGCAGAATCTCGCGGTCCAAACCGAGCGCAAAGAACAGCAGGCCGGAGATGAGCTGCGCGAACACCAGCAGCACGTTGCTGTCGGCCTCGGTCGTGGGGTCGATGGCCGAGGCGTAGGAATAACCCGCCTGCAGGCCAAGGATCTGCGTGGCCACCAGCAGCATTTCCGTCAGGAACGCGACCGCCACCCCCGCCGTGAGCCCGAAGGCCGCCTCGCCCGCCAGCGCCAGCAGCAGCCCGGGCGCGGAAGAGACCGCGATCGCCGGCGGCCACGCCGGGTATAGCGCCACCGTGAAGGCCACGGCCAGGAAGGCGCGCACCGGCTCCGGCCCGGCGCTCATGCCCGGCAGCGGCACGAACACGAACGCCCCGCCGATCCGCGCCAGCACCAGCAGGAACGCGAACAGCGTGCCTGCCGGCAGCATCAGATCAGCGGGCATAGCGGCCCAGATCGCCCAGAATGGATGCCGTGTACGCGGTCATCTGTTTCAGCATCCACGGCAGCGCGAACAGGAACGCCAGCAGGAACGCCGCCAGCCGCGGGATGGTGCTGAAGGCCGAGTCCTGCATCGAGGTCAGCACCTGCACCAGGCTGATGACGACTCCCGCCACGAAGCCCACAATCAGCAGCGGCGCGCTCAGCCAGAACGCCATCATCAGCGCCTGGCGGATTGTCTCGATCACCGATTCCGGCGTCATCTTCCTCCGTGCGAACACCGGCGCCGCGTCGCCGGCCCATCGCGAGCTCGCAAAACTCGCGTCAATAAAAACTCTTCACCAGCGACCCGACCACCAGATTCCAGCCGTCCACCAGCACGAACAGCAGCACCTTGAACGGCGCCGAGAGCATCACCGGGGGCAACTGGATCATGCCGATCGACAGCGTGACCGACGCTACGACGAGGTCGATCACCAGAAACGGCAGGAATAGCACCGCGCCGATCTGGAACGCCGTTTTCAGCTCCGAAAGGACATAGGCCGGCAGCAGGACCTTCAGATCCAGTTCCGCCGGCGTGCGCGGCGCCGGCGAATGCGTGATCTCGAGCAGCAGCCGGATGTCCTTCTCCCGCGCGAACCGCACCAGGAACGCCTTCAGCGGCTGCGCGCCCTGCTCGAAGCCCTGCGCCGCCGTGATCCGGCCCTCCTGGACCGGCTCGATTCCCTTCGCGTATATATCGGCGGCCACGGGCTGCATGATCAGGATGGTCAGAAATAAAGCCAGCCCGATGAGGACCTGGTTCGACGGAGCGGATTGCGTGCCGAGCGCCTGCCGCAGGAAGTGCAGCACCACGACGATGCGCAGAAACGGCGTCGCCGACATGACTGCCGCCGGCAGCAGCGTCAGCAGCGTCAGCAGCACGACGATCTGCATCGGCACGCTCATCGCGCCCTTGGCCGCCGATTGCTGGATGCCGAACAGCGTGTCGGCCGGCGCCGGCGCGCCGGCGGCGCCCGGCGCGAGCAGCAGGAGCGCGAGCCCAAGCCAGCGGAGTCTCATTGCGCCTGGACCTCCGGCGCCCGCGCCGCCGCCTCCCAGGGCATGGCTTCCAGCACCGTGCACCCGGCCGGGTGCGCCGCGATCAACAGCGCGCGGCCGCCGATCCTGACCAGGTGCAGCCCGTGCTGCGGCGAGAGCGCCACGCGATCCACCACCGTCACGCGCGCCGCGCGCCGTTTCGCCGCCGGCAGCGCGCAGCGCGGCGCGAACCCCTTGCGCCGCAGCGTCCACACCGCCGCGCCCAGCAGCCCGAAGACGAGCCCGATCGCCAGCACCTGCCGGAATATCTCCATTGCCCTATGCCTCGCTGTAAAAGTCCGTGATCCGCACGCCGAACTTGTTCTCGATCACCACAATTTCGCCGAAGCCGAAAAGCGCGCCCCCGGCGTAGATGTCGATGTTTTCCCCGGCCGACCGCGTCAGCCAGATCACCGTGCCCTCGCGCCAGTTCAAAACCTCTTCGGCCGCCATCGGCTTGCGGTCGAGCACGGCCTCGAACTCCACCGGCACGTCGGCGAAATGCCCGATCTCCTCCTGCGGGGTCATCGGTTACCGTTTCAGGTTGATGGTTTCCTGGCTGATCTCGTCGGCCGCCGTCACCACCCGGGCGTTGGCCTGATAGCCGCGCTGGTAGACGATCAGGTTCGTGAATTCCTTGGCGATGTCCACGGTCGAGGCCTCGATCGAGCCGCCCAGGATCTTGCCCCGGCCGCCGGTCTCGGCCAGGCCGACCGCCGGCAGGGCCGTCCGGGCGCTGGCCTGGAAATTGTTATTCCCCATGGCGATCAGCGACTCGGGATTGCGGATCGAGGCCATGGCCAGCCGCCCCACGACGCGCTGCTGCCCGTTCGAGTACTGCGCCAGGATGAGGCCGCCGTCGGCAATGCCCACGCGGGTCAGCGAGGCCGGCGCCGAGCCGTCCTGATCGTTCGAGGAAACCGCGCACGGCTGGCTGAACTGCGTGAAGCGCGCCGCGCCCACCTCGTCGTAGAGGTTCCATTTCATCGGCTGGTCCGCCGCGCCGTCGGCCAGGCCCGTGATGTTGACGTCGACCGCCGGAGCGGTCGGGTCCGGCGTCAGCAGCTTGCCGTTGGCGTCGAAGGTCATGTTGCCTTGCGCCAGTTCCACCGTGGGGTTCGCGTCGCCGACGTCGGCGCCGGGAATCGTCACCGAGTAGTCCCAGGAGTTGGCGCCGCTTTTCGTGAAGGTGATCGTCAGGACGTGGGAGGTCCCGAGCGAGTCGATCACCTCGATCGGCGTCGCCAGTTTGCCTTCGGGCGAGCCCACGGCGGCCGCAGCATTCAGGTTCGCGTTCACCGAGAATTTCGTCGTCACAACCGGAGGCTTCAGGGTTCCGACCGGCACGCGGATGTCGCCGATGGGCGCGTTCGGATCGACCACGCCGTTGGCGTCCTCGGTCCAGCCCTGCACGGTTTCCCCGCTCAGCGTCTTGAGCGTGCCCGTCGCGTCGGTCTGGAACGTCCCCGCCCGGGTGTAAAGCAGCGAGCCCTGCGAATCCCGCAGCATGAAAAACCCGTCTCCCTGGATCGCCGCATCGAGAACGCCCGTGCTGGACTGCGTGGCGCCCTGGCTGAACTGCCGCACCGTGAACGGGCGTCCCGTGCCGAAACCGACCTGCGTCTCGCCGAGGCCGCTGCCGACCGATTGCGTCACCAGGTCGCGGAACGAAACGACGCTGGCCTTGTAGCCCGGCGTGTTCAGGTTCGCCAGGTTGTTGCCGACCACATCCACGGCGGTCGTGCACGCGCTCAACGCCGAGAGCGCGGTCGAAAAGGAAGTAAACATTTCTAGATCTCCTTGTTTTGCGTACCGGTTTGATTCGCTGCGCCGCTCCCGTCCGCGGGCGGCGAGATGACCTTCGCCATCGCGTCGAGATCCGTCCGCATCTGGATGGTTTCTTCAAGCTGGCTGAACTGCGCCAGTTGCGTGACGAACTGGATCCCGTCGGCCGGATTCAGCGGATTCTGGTTGCGGATCTGCGCGACGAGCAGTTGCAGAAAGACCTCTTTCTGCTCCAGCGCGTCGCCGGCCGCGGTGTCTTTGGTCTGGTTCGTCTGGCCGGACGCCGCCTGGCTCGAGCCTGTCCCGGCCGCGGCGGTTTGCGTTGTCCGATCAACGTACATAAGGGAACCTCCCCGAGAGCTGATCGCCCAGGTTGTCTTCAAGCGCCTCGATCCATTCAGGGCGGCTGCGGCGGTCCTGGCGGCTCTCCTGCTGCCCGAAGTTGCCGGATTGCCCGCTGCCCTGATCCGGGGGCCCCTGCCGCCCGGAGCGGTCGGCGGTTTCGCGGCCCGCCGCGCCGGATGTGGCCGAAGGCCCGCGCAGGAATTCCGCCGCCGGCGCATCCGGCCGCCAGGTCTCGGCGCGGTAGCCGGTCTCCTCCAGTTTCGAAACCAGTTCGGGCAGGTGTTGCCGCAGAGAATCCTTGAGAGCCGGATCGCCGGTGTGGACCGCGACCTGGACTTTTCCGGCCCGTTCGCTGATCCGCAGCTCGACGTTGCCGCCCGCTCCCTGACTGCCCCGGCTGGGGACCTGGATGGAAAGGTCGCGCAGGGGCTGGCGCTGGGCCGGCGCTGTCTCCTCGACGGCCCGCGGCGCGGATGCCCGCGGCGCTTCCGAACGAGGCTCCGCGAAACGAGGCGCCGCATCGCGAGGCGGCCCGTTGCGCAGAGCCTCCAGCGGACGGCCCGCGCCGGCCGCCTCCGGCGCCGCGCCCGGCTGCTTTTCTGTGCGCCCGGTTTCATGGGGCGGCGGAGCGGAATCTTCCGCGCGCCTAGCCGGCTGGCGCTCGGGCCGAGGCGTATCGGGCGAATTGTTTTCGCGATTGCGGCCGTCCGGAGCGGCCTGGTTCCCGGGCCGCTCGCCGGGCTGCGGCGGCGCAACGGTTTGCCGCGCGGCGGCGGGCTGCGCGGCCGAGTCCCGCTCAACGGCCTCGCGGCCGGCAACGGCCCGCTCGACGGCCGCCGGAGGCTGTCCCGGAGCGGGCTGCGCTTCTTTGGGACTCGGGCCAGCGGCGGCCGCGGCGGGCTCACTTCGGCCTTGCGGCTGGGCCGGCTGAAGCGGCGCCGTCTGTTCTACGCGCGCGCCCCGGCTGCCGGGCTGCGGCGTGCCCTCCTGCTCCGGCAGGGGCCGTTCGGCCGCCGGCCCCGGCAGACCTGCCGATTGAGCTCTTATGCCCTCGCCGGGGGCGGTCTGAACCGCTCCGGTTTCGGCCAGTTCCACGCGGAACGCCGGCTCCCGCCATTGCTCAACAGGGGACGCCTGCCGAACCAAAGGCTCCGGCCGCAGATCCGGTTGCGGCGCCGGCGCGAGTTCCTCGCGCGGCTCGACAGCGGGCCGGGCCTTTTCAGGCGCCGGCGGCACGTCCGGACTGCGCGGCGGAGTCTCTTCGAGTTCAGCCGGCGCCAGCAACGGGACCGGCATTTCAGTTGCCCCGCCAGCCTGCCCCGCGGCGGGCTGCGCCGCAGGCTGCGGCCCAGGCCCGGCCGTCGCCGTTTGTGCCGGAATCTCGCTGCGCTCCGCTTTGGCAAACGCCTGCCGGGCGGCGGGCGGAGGAGGCGCCGGCAGCGGCGCCGGAATCACGACGGCTGCGGCGAGCGCCGGAAGCTTCTCTCGATCGCCCGAACCGTCCGCATCTTCCTTTTTCTTTTCCTGCCCGGGCCGTTCCTTCACCGGTCCCGAGCCCGCTTCCGCCGCCCGCTTCGGTTCACCGGGCTCGCCGCCGGCCGTCAAGGGCAGCGGCGGCGCCGCATCGCCGGCCAGCAGCGCCAGCAGACCGGCAAACTCGGCCGCGGCGCCCGAACCAGGATCCGCAGCAGCGCCAGCCGGGACGGCTGGGGCCCCGGCGGCCGCCGGGGTCGCGGCAGCGGAAACGGTTGGGAAAAACGCGATCACGGCGTGAGCACGTGCAGGTGGGTGACCGGAGGAGCGGCGCCTTGAATTCAAGAGGTTAGAAGGAAAACGCGCGACAATTTTTCGGCGCAACCGGGGAGGCCGCCAAAAAACTGGCGCGCGCACTCCGCCCTCAACCTCCCTTTTCGGCTGATTTTCAAACCTTTTTACTCCGGAACGCGAATTGCTCTCCCCAATCCGCCATGGATCCTCTCATGATCTCCGCCGCAAGCGGCATGCGCTCGCGCCTGGAGTCGCTCGACATGCTGGCCAACAACCTGGCCAACGCCAACACGGCGGGCTACAAGCTCGACCGCGAATTCTACTCGCTCTACGCCTCGCCGGAGGCCCTCGGGCCCGCGCTCGACGGCACGGCGCCGGCGCCGTCCGAGCTTCCGGTGATCGACCGCCCGTGGACCGATTTCTCACAGGGAACATTGACGCCGACGGGGAATCCCCTGGATCTGGCGCTGGGGAAAGCCGGTTTCTTCGCGGTAGACGGTCCGGGCGGTCCTCTGTATACGCGGAACGGATCTTTCCGGCTTTCGGCGGCGGGCACGATGGTCACCTCCGAAGGCTATGCGGTGCGGGGCACGAATGGAAAACCGATCCAGGCGGATCCCGCGCTGCCGGTCGATGTAGCCTCCGACGGCACCCTCCGGCAGAACGGCGCGGCGGTCGGCCAGATCGCGGTCGTCGAGTTCGATCGTCCGGACGCAATTTCGAAATTCGGCAACAACTACTTCCGCGCGGATCAAACGGCCGGGCCGAAGCCGGCCCGGGCGGTCGAGGTCCATCAGGGCGCGCTCGAAGCGTCGAACGTGGCGACGCCGGAGTCGGCCGTGCGGCTGGTGAGCATCATGCGGCAGTTCGAGATGCTGCAGCGCGCGATGATGCTCGGGGCGGACATGGCGCGCCGGGGCGTCGAGGACGTGGCCCGGGTCAGCGGGTAAGGCTGAGCGGGTGAAACGAGGAGACAGGAAATGTTGAGAGCCTTGTACAGCGCGGCCAGCGGGATGACCGCGCAGCAGATGAACGTGGACAACATCGCTCACAATCTGGCCAACGCCAACACCGTAGGCTTTAAAATGCGGCGGGCGCAATTCCAGGACCTGCTGTACCAGAACGTGGTGCAACCGGGCGCCTCGGCGGGCCAGCAGACCGTGGTTCCGAGCGGGCTGCAGGTGGGGCTCGGGACGCGGCCGGTGGCGAACGAGATCATTTTCCAGCAGGGCAATTTCACCGAGACCGACAATCCCCTGGACGTGGTCATCCAGGGGCGAGGTTTTTTTCAGGTCCGGCGGCCTTCGGGCGACCTGGCCTACACGCGGGCGGGCACGTTCCAGTTGGACCGGGACGGCAATCTCGTGACTGCGGACGGCGATCCGCTGGAGCCGCAGATCACGCTGCCGCCGGAAGCGCAGTCGGTGACCATCGCCGCGGACGGCACGGTGAGTTACATGCTGCCGGGACAGACGCAGGCGCAGGTGGCGGGCCAGATCCAGCTCGCGAACTTTCCGAACCCGGCCGGCCTGAACAGCCTCGGCGACGGCCTGTTCACGCCCACGGACGCTTCGGGCGACCCGACGGTGGGCAACCCGGGCGGGCAGGAAGGCCTGGGATCGCTGCTTCAGAATTACGTCGAGCAGTCCAACGTCAGCGTGGTCGAGGAGTTCATCAACCTGATCGTCAGCCAGCGCGCCTACGAGGCCAATTCCAAGGTGGTGAAGGCGGCCGATGAGATGTACCAGCAGGTGAACAACGTGACGCAATGATGGTGGCGGCGGCGGTGGCAATCGCGTGCATCGCGGTGGACGGGGACCGCATCCTGGCGTCGGACATGGCCAAGGCCCTGCCGGCGTTCGCCGCGCTCGCGCCGGAACAGCCTCTCGGGTTCGCGCCCGCGCCGGGAGCGCGCCGCATGTTCGGTGCCCGCGAGCTGGCGCAACTGGGAGCGCGTTACGGAATCGACGCGAACGCGCGGAACGGCGTATGCTTCGAGCGCGCGACCGAGCGGCTCACGGAGGCGCGCGTCGCGGAGGCCCTGCGCGCCGCGATCGGCAAAGAGGCTGCGCGGATCGAGGTGCTCGATTTCGCGCGCTACCCGGTGCCGCGCGGCGAGCTTCGGTTTCCCGCCGCGCCGGCAGCGGTTCCGCCGCCCGCGCGCGAGCCGCCGGCGCTGATTTTCCGCGGCCGCGTCGTGTACGAGCGCAACCGCAGCGTGCCGGTGTGGGCGAAGGCGCGCGTAACGGTGGCGGGCCGGCGCGCGGTCGCGCTCGAAGACCTGCCGGCGGGCAAACCCCTCGCCGCGGGACAGGTGGAGATCGTGGACGCCGAGCTGTGCCCGTTCGCGGAAGTCCCGGTCGGTTCGGCGGCGGAGCTCGCCGGCCTCATTCTGCGCCGGACGGTTCCGCGCGGGATGCCGGTTTTTTCGAGCCTGCTCCAACCGCCGAGAGAGGTGGAGCGCGGCGACGCCGTGGCGGTCGAGGTGGCGAGCGGGCGCGCCGCGCTGCGCCTGGAGGGGCGGGCCGAGTCCGGCGGCAATCGGGGCGAGATCGTGACGGTACGGAATCCGGAGACGGGCCGGCGCTTCGCGGCCCGGGTCGAGGACAAGGGAAAGGTGAGGGTCGATGCGAAACAGAATGGCGGTATGCGTCCTGCTGTCGTGCGCCGCGGCAGCGGGCGCTAAAAAGAAACCGGTGGCGGTCAGCCCGGTCGATGCCTACGTGGCCGCTGCCTCGGCGCGCGGCTTGCGCGCGGCCGCGTCCGGCGCCGCGCCGGGATCGCTCTGGTACCCAGGGTCGCAGTTCTCGGATCTCGCCCGCGACGTGAAGGCGAGCCAGGTGGACGACCTGGTCACGATTCTCGTTGTGGAGCGCGCCTCGGCGGTGGCCAGCGGAACCACGAAGACGTCGCGGCAGTCGAGCGCGAAATACGCGGTGGGCGCGGTCTTCAGGAAGACGAACCCGGGCGGCGCGCTCGCCAACATGGCCGACGCCACGGGCCAGCAGGCGCTCGATGGGCAGGGCGCGACCACGCGCGAGAACGTGGTCTCGACGACGCTTTCGGCGCGCGTGGCGGACGTGCTGCCGAACGGATACCTGGTCATCGAAGGGACCAAGAACGTCGTGGTGAACTCGGAAAATCAAGTGGTGACGGTAAGGGCGGTGGCGCGGCCGTTCGACATCAGCCCGGACAACGTCATCCGCTCGGACCGGCTGGCTGAGCTCGATGTCCGCATCAACGGCAAGGGCGTGGTCGGCGACGCCATCCGCCGGCCGTTCATCCTGTATCGCATTCTGCTGGGGCTGCTTCCCTTTTGAGTTATGCGCGCGATCACTACTCTCGTCTTGCTGGCGCTGGCGGCTCAGGAAGCCCGGCCGGCGTCGCGCATCAAGGAACTGGCCGCAGTGGCGGGCGTGCGGGAAAACCAGCTCGTCGGCTACGGGCTGGTAGTGGGGCTGGCCGGGACGGGCGACCGCCGGCAGACGGTGTTTTCGGTGCAGACGCTGACGAACATGCTCGAGCGCATGGGCGTGACCGTCCCGCCGGCGGCTATCACGGTGAAGAACACGGCCGCGGTGATGCTGACGGCGACGCTGCCGCCCTACGCGCAGCCGGGCACCCGGCTGGACGTGACGGCGGCCGCGGTCGGGGACGCGGCAAGCCTGCAGGGCGGGCTGCTGGTGATGACGCCGCTGCGCGCCGCCGACGGCGCGGTATACGCGATGGCGCAGGGGCCGGTGGTGACGGGCGGCTTCGTGGCCGGCCGCGCCGGCACACAGCAGACCGTGAACCACCCGACCGTGGGCCGGATCCCGGACGGCGCGATCATCGAGCGCGCCGCGCCGACGCCGCCGCCCTCGGAGCAGTTGCGGCTCCAGTTGCGGCGCGCCGACTTCACCACGGCCGCGCGCGTCGCCGAGGCCGCCAACAAGCGCTTCGCCGGCGGCGGCGAACCGGTAGCGCGCGCGGAGAACTCGGACCTGATTTCCATCCGCGTGCCGTCCAGCTACGCCGGGCGGCCGGCGGAGTTCATCGCCGAGCTTGAAAACCTCACCGTGAACGTGGACCGGCTCGCGAAGGTGGTCATCAACGAGCGTACGGGCACGATCGCGATCGGAGGCGACGTCCGGATCGCGCCGGTGGCGATCATGCACGGAAACCTGACCGTGGAGGTCCAGACGGATTTCATCGTCTCGCAGCCGGCGCCGATGTCGGGCGGCCAGACGACCGTGGTTCCGCAGGTGGGCGTGGGCGTAAGGGAAGACGCGGCGCGCAACGTGATCCTGAAAGAGGGCGCGACGGTGGAAGAGCTGGCGCGGGCGCTTTCGGCGATCGGCTCGACGCCTCGCGACATCATCGCGATCCTGCAGAACCTGCGCGCGGCGGGCGCGCTCGAAGCCGAGCTGGAGGTGATTTGATGATTGGAGCGGTGGCCGCCTCGCTACCGGGGCCGCGCGCCGGTTCGGGCAGCGATGCCGCGAAGATCCAGGACGCCGCTTCGCAATTCGAAGCGCTGCTGATCGGGCAGTTGCTCAAGAACGCCAGCGACGCGGAGTCCGGAGGCGCGCTGGGCGGCGACGACAGCGGCGCCGATTCGTCCATGCTCGAGATCGCCCAGGAGCAGTTGGCGCAGACGCTGGCGAAGCAGGGAGGGCTGGGCATCGCGCGGCTGGTGGTGGAGGGACTCGACAAGCCGCAGTCGCGCGCGCGTCTTCCGCGCTAACCTGATGGGTTATGCCCGATGTCCCGGCCCGACCCGGATTTCTGAGCCGGCCTCCCGAGTTGAGCGGGAGCGCGCTGTACCGCGCGTTCCGCCCCACGCTGGCTTACTGGATGGAAACCGAGGTGCACGTTTACGCGTTTTCGATCGCCGTCAACGTGCTGCTGTCGATTTTCCCTTTCCTGATCGTGATCCTGTCGCTGAGCCGCGCGGTGCTCGGCTGGAACGGCGCCGCCGCCGCGGTCGGCATCGTGCTCAACGACTATTTTCCGGGCGACCCGAGCGACCATGCCACGATGGCGGGCTTCATCAGCGACAACCTGCGTTGGGCGCTGGGCTCGCGCCATACGCTGCAGATCGTGTCGATCCTGCTGCTGCTGTTCACCGCGAACGGAATATTCGAACCGCTCGAGGTGGCCTTCAACCGGGCCTGGGGCGCCGCGAAGAACCGCACGTTCGTCAAGAACCAGCTTGTCAGCCTGGGGCTGATCTTAGTCTGCGGCTCGCTCGCGCTGGCCTCCACGGCGCTCACGGGCGTTAATGCCGAGCGGCTGGGCGAAAGCTCGTTGCTTTCGCGCGCCATCGAGGTCGCGGTGTTCAAGATGGCTGCGGTGCCGGTGTCGATCCTGATCCTGTTCCTGATCTACTGGCTGCTGCCGAACCGCAAAATCGCCTGGCGCGATGTGCTGCCGTCGGCCATTCTGGTGGGGCTCGGGCTCGAGGTGCTGAAGTACATCAACCTGCTTACGTTTCCGCTCTGGTACAGGAAGCTGCACGCCGAGTACGGCCCGTTCACCTACTCGGTCACCATCGTGATGTGGAGCTTCCTGGGCGCGATGCTGATCCTGGCCGGGGCCGAGTGGGCGGCGCGGCGGGCTGCCGCCACCGGGACCGAAGCCGTGACCGGCTAGCCCTCGATCGTCCGCAGCACGTCAAAATCCACGTTGCCGCCCGAGAGCACGATGCCGATGGAGCGCACGTCGGCAGGCAGCTTGTGGAACAGCACCGCGGCGGCCGAAGCGGCGCCGCTCGGCTCCACGAGCAGTTTCATGCGCATCAGCAGGAACCGCATCGCCGCGCGGATCTCGTCGTCGCTCACCAGCAGGACGTCCTCGACAAGCTGCTGCAGGATCGGGAACGTGATGGCGCCGGGCTTTGTGACCCGCAGGCCGTCGGCAATCGTCCTGGGCGGCGGAATCTCAATGCGCTCGCCGGCGCGGAGCGAGGCGCGGGTGTCGCCGGCGTCCTCCGGCTCGGCGCCGAAGACGCGGATGTTCGGATTCACGCTCCGCGCGCCGATGGCGCAGCCGGAAAGCAGCCCGCCGCCGCTGATCGGCGCGATGATGGCGTCGAGGCCGGGCGCCTGCTCCATCAGCTCGAGCGCTGCCGTGCCCTGGCCGGCGATGATCCACGGATGATCGAATGGCGGCACGAGCGTCGCTCCCGTCTCGGCCGCGATGCGCGCCGCGATGGCCGCGCGATCCTCGCGCAGCCGGTCGTAGGTGATCACCCCGGCGCCGTACGCCCGCGTCGCCGCGAGTTTCGACTGCGGCGCGTCCGACGGCATCACGATGGTCGCGCGCGCGCCCACGTCGCCCGCGGCGATCGCCACCGCCTGCGCGTGGTTGCCGGAGGAGAACGCCACCACGCCCTTCGGCAGGTCTTCCTTCGGAATCGAGAGCAGAAAATTCGACGCGCCGCGGATCTTGAAAGCGCCGCCGCGCTGCAGGTTTTCGCACTTGAAATGCGCCCGCACGCCCGCTTCGCGGTCGAACAGCCGCGAGGTCATTACGGGAGTTCGGTGCACGGAGCAGCGAATGCGCAGGGCGGCTTGCCGGACGTCTTCCGGCCCGATGTTCGTAGGCACCCTAGCATTGTACCTTGTGATGTTAGAATCGGATGTTTCGGGGCGAAAGCTCCCGCTCGCGCACATTAGTTCCGCTTCATCGTCGTAATCCCCCTGAAAATTGCTCCATGTTCCGCAAGACCGATCCCGGCCTGAGAATATTGAGGCTGTTCTCGACACGGAAGCGAGTGGCGCTGTTCCTCGCCGTGCTGGTGTCGATGGCGGCGGCGTTCGACATCGCCGTGCCGCTGATCACGCAGCGGCTGATCGACACGCTGGTAAGTTACTTCAAATCGCCGCACGGGACCGTGCTGCCGGTGTTAGTAACTTCGGCGGCCGGCATTCTTGTCGCGACCGCGGCCGGCCGCGCCGTGCGCTCTCTTTACACTTACAAGCTGTTCCGGACCTGCACGGCGATCGAGGACGAGGTGCGCTTCCGCGCGTTCGAAAACTACCTGCGCCTTCACGTGCTTTATCACCACAACGCGAACAGCGGCCAGATCATCGGGCGCATCGAATCGGGCTGCGGCGCTGTGTTCGGCATCCTGTTCGACATCATGGGGCAAAACCTGATCCCGCCGGTGGTGGTCTTCGGCGGCGTGCTGATCACGCTGTTTTCCGAGAACGCGTGGATCGCGCTCACGGTAATGCTGCCGGTTCCGGTTTACGTTCTGGTCGTGCGGCGGCTGACGGGCCGCATCTACGACATCGAGCAGCAGGGCTGCGAGGATTTCGAGGTCGTTTCCAAAGAGCGCTACGACGTCGCCGGCAACGTGGTCACGGTGAAGAAATTCTCGCAGGAGCGCACAGAAGTTCGGCGGCAGATCGCGCTGCAGAACAAGGCCCGGGAGACGCAGTTTCGCGGCGAGCGGCTGTGGGTGGTGGTGGAGAACAGCCAGACGCTGATCGCGACGCTCGGGCGCGTGGCCGTGTTGATCGGCAGCGGCTGGCTGGTGATCGCCGGACGCGCCACGGTCGGCCAGTTCGTGCTCTTCCTCACGCTCTCGGAGATGGCCTACCAGCCGATCTCGCAGCTTTCGATCCTGTTCCCGCGCCTGCGCCGCAGCATGGCCCACGCCGACCGGCTTTTCGGAGTGCTGGACGAGAAATCGGCCGTAACGGACCGCCCCGGCGCGCGCTCCCTCCGGCCGCATTGCGAAACGATCGAGTTCCGCGACGTCTGGTTCCGCTACGGCGAGGATGCCGACTGGACGCTCCGGGGCGTGAACCTCACGGTTCCCTGCGGCGCCACCGTCGCGCTCGTCGGCCGCAGCGGCAGCGGCAAGACCACGCTCGCCAACCTCCTGCTGCGCATGTTCGACCCGCAGCGCGGCGGCATATTCATCGACGGCGAAGACATCCGCGACGTCACCCAGGAAAGCCTGCGCGCGCAGATCGCGGTGGTGCCGCAGGAAGTGGACCTGTTCTCGCGCACCGTGGCCGACAATATCGCCTACGGCCGGCCGGGCGCGTCGCGCGAAGAAATCGAAGAAGCCGCCGCGATCGCGCAGGCGCACGATTTCATCCTGCGCACCGAACACGGCTACGAAACGCTGGTGGGCGAGCGGGGGCTGAAGCTCTCGGGCGGCGAGCGCCAGCGCATCGGCATCGCGCGGGCGGTGCTGCGCGATCCGCGCATCCTCGTACTCGACGAGGCCACCAGCCACCTGGACACCGAGAGCGAGCACATGATCCAGCAGGCGGCCGAGCGTGTCGTGAAGGGCCGCACGTCGTTCATCATCGCGCACCGGCTCTCGACGATCCTGCACGCCGACCTGATCGTGGTGTTCGACCGCGGGGCGGTCGAGGCGGCCGGCACCCACTTGGAGCTGCTCGAATCGAGCCCCACGTACCGGCGGCTCTACTCGTTCTACGAGGACGAGCCGGAGCTCGAGGGCGCGCCGCTGGCCTGATCCCGGCGCGGTCCCGGATACTCGCGCCGCGCCGCGAGATACTCCTCCACGCGCTGCTCGAGGAGTTCCAGCGGCATCGCCCCGCCGCCGAGCACGACGTTGTGGAATTTCCGGATATCGAACAGCTCGCCCAGCTCCCGCCGCACGCGCTCGCGCAGTTCCAGAATCTTCATCTCGCCGATCTTATACGCGCAGGCCTGGCCCGGCGCGACGATGTACCGCTCGACTTCGGCCTCGACGAGCGGGCTGCTCGTGCGCGCCTGCATGTACCGGATGGCCTGCTCGCGCGTCCAGCGCTTGTGGTGGATACCGGTATCGACGACGAGCCGCATGGAGCGCAGCAGTTCGTCCGCGAGCCGCCCGAGGTTATCGTACGGATCGCGCTCGAGCCCGGCCTCGTACGCCAGCCGCTCCGCGTAGAGCGCCCAGCCTTCGATGTATGCGGTGAACGGCACGAAGCGCCGGAACGCCGGCACGCGCCGCATCTGCTGCGCCAGCGCGATCTGGAAATGGTGCCCCGGAATGCCTTCGTGATACGCCAGCGTGCGCATGGTCCAGCGCGGCGCGGGCGCGCGCAGGTTCACGAACAAAATGCCCGGCCGCGAGCCGTCGAAGCTGGGCGGCTGATAGTAGGCGCCGGGCGAGCCGGCCTCCTTGAAGGGCGGCATGCGCTCCACCTTGAGCGGCGCGCCGGGGCGCAGATCGAACAGCGGCGATACGACGCGCGCCGCTTCTTCGAGAATGGCTTCATAATCGGCCAGCACCTGCGCGCAGCCTCCGGCGCCGCCGCGGCAGGCGAACCGCGGATCGTTCTCGATCGCGCGCAGGCGGTCGCCGAGGCTCCCGCCCGGCGTGCCAAGCGCGTCCAGAATGCGCTTCATCTCGCCCTCGATGCGCGCGACTTCTTCGATGCCGATCTGGTGCACGGCCTCCGGCGAGAGCGTCGTGGTCGTGTGGCGCCGCAGGGCCCACGCGTAATACTCATCGCCCTCCGGCAGGCGCCAGACGCCGTCGTCGGCGCCCGCGGCGGGCGCCAGCGCCGCCAGGTAATCGATCAGCTTTGCGTACGCCGGATACACCTTCCAGCGGATCTCGTTCCGTGCGGTGTTGAGAATCGCCGCCCCGGGGAACTTCCGTTCCAGCGCGGTATACAGAATGTTGTGTTCCGGAGGCTGGGCGATGAATTCGCGCATCTGCCTGAGCACGCGCTCGATGACGAATCGCGGCGGAAGCAGGCGTTTCGCTTCCCGGATCCGCAGGCCTTCGAGCACCTGGTCGAATTTGACGCCGTATTTCGAGAGGCGCCTCACGTAGTTCCGGGCGTCGCGCGCGTTCGCGAGCGGCTGCGCGGCCGCCATCAGCGCGGGCAGTTCGTTCTGCACGCCCACGAACTGGTTCACCGGGTATTCGTGATAGCGGAAACGCTCGCCCTCGACGGCGTCCGTCAGGAACCAGTCGAGGATGGCGGTGGAGAGCCGGTCGGACGGGCTCTGCGACTCGAGGTCGTAGCGGCGCAGGGCGGCGAGTTCCTTTCGCAGGAAGGCGGCGTTTTCCCGCAACCGCCGCTCGGAAAGGTCGGTGAGCTGCGCGTTGTGGAAGTGAAAGCCGAAAGATTCCAGGATGCCGACGCTCGTCAGCAGCTCGGGGTCGCGGAGCGCGTAGCGCAGGAACAGCCGTTCGTAAAATGCCCGAATGCTGAACGGCCGGAAGGTGTCCGCGGCCGCGCCGCCCAAGGCAGCCGCGGACGCCGCCGCGATGCCGCCCGCCCGCAGGACCTTGCGAAGGACCACGTTCCAGCGTACCTCCGGCTCAAGCGCCGGCGGCCGGCGCGTTCGCGCGAGTAACGGCGTGAAAAATGCGGGGGCGCGCCCCCCGCTGCGGCCGACCCGCAACCCGGGCAGGCGGAAGCGCCTGCCCCACCAGGGCGCGCGCACAGAATTTCGGCGCGCCGGCCCCGGCCCACTCTGCCCGGTATATGATAGGGAGTTTCAGTTCAGTGTACCTGGGAGGGACTATGCGCAGGTTTGTTATATGCCTGTTAATTGTTGTGTTCTGCCTGGCTTGCCGGCCCGCGCTTGCCGCGGACGGCGTCGATGCGAAGGTCTTCGATCATCTCCAATACCGCAGCATCGGCCCGGCGGTGATGGGCGGGCGCGTCGCCGACATCGTGGGCGCGTCGAACGATCCGAACACAGTTTACGTGGCCGCCGCGGGCGGCGGCCTCTGGAAGACGACCAACGGCGGCTACACCTGGACGCCGATCTTCGAGCGGCAGGGCACGATGTCCATCGGCGCCCTCGCGCTCGAGCCGGGCAATTCCGATGTCATCTGGCTGGGCACAGGTGAAGCCAACCTGCGCAACAGCGCCACGCCGGGCAACGGCGTGTACAAATCGCCGGACGGCGGCAAGACGTGGCAGCACCTCGGGCTCGAGGACACGCGGCAGATCTCGCGCATCGTGATCAATCCGCGCGACACGAACACGGTCTACGTCGGCGCGTTCGGGCACGAGTGGGGCCCCAACGAAAATCGCGGCGTCTTCATGACGACCGACGGCGGCAAGACCTGGCAGAAGACGCTGTACATCGACCAGACGCACGGCGTTTCCGACCTCGCCATCAACCCCGACAGCCCGAACATCCTCTATGCGTGCATGTGGCATTTCGTGCGCCATCCCTGGACGTTCGAGAGCGGCGACGACAAAGGCGGCGTGTTCAAGTCCGTCGACGGCGGCCGCACCTGGAAGAAGCTGACCAACGGCCTGCCGCGCATCATGGGACGCATCGGCGTCTACGTGGCGCCGAGCAAGCCGACGGTGGTGTACGTGATTGCCGAGTCGAACAACGGCATCCTGTTCCGTTCCGACGACGGCGGCGAGACGTTCCGCCATGTATCGAACCAGCGCGACCTCGTGAGCCGCGGCTTCTACTACACGCAACTGGCCGTCGATCCGACCGACTCGGACCGCGTCTACGCCGTCGCTTCGAACCTTTATCTTTCGCAGGACGGCGGCGTGACGTTCCAGCAGATCTCCCGAAGCACCCACGTCGATTTCCACGCGTTCTGGATTTCGCCGAAAGACCCGAACATCCTCTGGCAGGGCAGCGATGGCGGCGTCTCCATATCCCGCGATCGCGGCGCGACCTGGGATTTCTTCAACAACATTCCCATCGGCCAGTTCTATCAGGTGGACGCGGGCAACGGGCCGTTCTACGGCCTGGTGGGCGGCCTGCAGGATAACGGCACGTGGGCGGGCCCCTCGCGGACGCGCGGACGCGGCTTCGGCAACGAGGCGTGGTCCAACGTCGGCGGCGGCGACGGTTTCCACGCGCTGATCAGCCCGGACGATCCGGACCAGTACATCACCGAGTCGCAGGGCGGCTCCGTGCAGCACATCAACCTGCGCACGGCCGAGTCGCAGACCGCGACGCCCGCGCCGCTCGAGCGCGGCAACATCCAGATGACGAAGTACCGCTTCAACTGGAACACGCCCATCATCGCGTCGCCGCACGACAAGCACATCATCTACTTCGGCGGCAACGTGGTGTTCAAATCCACCGACTTCGGCAAGAGCTGGCAGCAGATCAGCCCCGACCTCACCACCAACGACAAGGAAAAGATGAAGGGCGGCGGCACGGTGTGGTTTGAGCAGACGGGAGCCGAGAATTACTGCACGGTGATCACGATCGGCGAGTCGCCGGCGCGCGCCGGCGTCATCTGGGCGGGCACCGACGACGGCAACCTCCAGCTCACCACCGATGGCGGCAAGAACTGGACAAATCTGATCAAAAATGTTTCGGGCGTGCCCCCGGCCGCGCCGGTTTCGCACGTCGAGCCGTCCCGCATCAACGCCGACACCGCCTACGTCTCCTTCGACGCTCACATGCTGGACGACCTGAAGCCGTACATCTTCAAGACCACCGATGCCGGCAAGACCTGGCTGAAGATCAGCGGCAACCTGCCGGACCGCGCCTTCGTGTACACCGTGCGCGAGGATCCGAAGAACACGAAGATCCTTTATGCCGGAACCGACCTCGGCGTCTTCATTTCGTACGCGGGCGGCGAGAGCTGGATCCCGTTGAACATGGGGAACCTGCCGGACGTCGCGGTGCGCGACCTGATGATCCATCCGCAGATGAACGACCTGATTCTGGCGACGCACGGCCGCGCGTTCTGGGTGTTCGACGATATGACGCCGATCCAGCAGATGACTCCGGAGATCACCTCCGGCGACGCCTACCTGTTCGACATGCGGCCGGCCTACCGGCACGGCACCACGACGGGGCAGCGCTGGGACGGCAACAAGCCCTTCGTCGCGCCCAACCCGCCCTACGGCGCGCTGATCACCTATTACCTGAAGGACCGGCCGAGCCCGAGGAACCCGGTGAAGATCGAGATCCTGGAGAACGGCAAGGTCGTCCGGACGCTGCAACGCGTCCCGGCTCTGCAAGGCCTCAACCGCATCAACTGGGACCTGCGCTATGACGGGCCGCAGATGGCTCCGCCGCTCGAGACCGGGCAGGCGGCGGCCGGCGGGCCGGGCGGATTCGCAGCAGCGGGCGGGCGCGGCGGCGCGCCGGGCGGGCGCGGTGCTGCGGCCGGCGGACGCGGCGGCGCGCAGGCGGCGGCCGGTGAAGCCGGCGCCGAGGGCGAACCTCAGGCCGGACCTCCGGGCGGCGGCGGATTCCGCGGCTTCGGCGCGCGCGGCCCGCAGGCGCTTCCCGGCACGTACACCGTGCGGCTCACCTATAACGGCAAGACGTACGAGAAGCCGGTCGAGGTGAAGCTCGATCCGGCTCTCAATGTCTCGCTTGCCGACCTGAAGGTGCAGTTTGACGCGGTCGTCAAAGTGGCGGACATGCAGGCGGCGATGAGCCACGCCACGCGCGCCCTGGACGGCATCAAGCTGCAATTGACCGACCTCGATAAGTTCTACAAGGACCGCGGTCCGGACGCCCCGCAGGCGAAGGAAATCGCGGCCATGCTTGCCGAGCAGATCAAGCAGGTGGACGCCGTTCGCAACCAGATCGCGCGGCCGGGCGGACAGGGCGGCCGAGGCGGCATGGGCGGCGGCCCGAGTTCTTCGACGCGTCCGGCGCCGGAACCCTCGAAGCTCAGCGACAAGATCAGCGCGCTGATGATGATCGGCGGTCCCGACGCGCGCCCCACGCCGGCGCAGATGAACGCGCTGGCGGAGGTTCAGGCCGAGTTCGATAAGCAGATGCCGCAGGTGAACACGTTCCTCACCACGGGCGTTCCGAAGATCAACGAGGCTCTGAAGAAGTTCAACCTGCCGTTACTGGCGCCCGTGAAGCCGGTTTCACTCAAGCCGGCCGAAGCGGCGGCCACACGCTAGAGGGCGCAAGGGGACAGGCGCATTTTTCGCGCGTCTGTCCCCCGCCGCTCCCTGGCGCTCGCGGCTCGGAACATCCGCGACGCAGCCGCGACCGTCAGGGAGCGGTCACCTCATCCGCCGTCGTCAGTCTTCCCCCTCCGGTTGTGAACTCCTCGAAGGTGCGGCGCGCGTCCTCCGCGTTCAGCGTCTCGATGGCGTCCGTCACCAGCTCGACCGGCTTGCCGGTGCGCAGCAGCCCGAGCGCCGCGCAGCGCACGCAATACTCCGTCACTACTCCATAGACGACGTAGCGGTCCGCCCTCAGCCGCTCGAGCAGGCGCGGAAGGTTCGGGTTGTCGAACACATCGAGCGTCTGCTTCTCCACGATGATCTGCTGGGCGCCTTCGATCGAGACTTCGGCCTTCTGCCACGGAATCACGACGCGTTTCGGCAGCAGCAGCGTCGATGGCTTCTGCTGGCCGTGCGTGCCCGCGATGCAGTGCGGCGGCCAGACTTTGAATTCCGGATCGTCCTCCGTATGCGCGTCCATGTCGGATACGAGCGGGATTCCATGCCCGGCGGCGTAGCGGTTCAGCCGTTCGAGCACGGGCATCAGCCGCTCCGCGCCAGGCACGTACAACGCTCCGGCGGGGAACAAAAAATCGATCTGCGTATCGATGTCGAAAAATACGGTTCTCATGCGTGCGCGCCCTCCAGTTTTCTGCGGGCGTTTTCGAGCAGCTCCTGAAGCCCTCGCGAATATTCGACCGGGTACGGCTCCGCATCCGCGAGCCGGCGGTGCTTTTCGGGAAGACTCCGCAGGCGGTCCGCCGCATAAGCACGCGACTGCTTCACGTCGGGCAGCGGCTCCGCGAGCCGGCCGCAGACGATTACGGGTCTCAGCAGCGGCTCCGCGCCTTTCACGTCCACGCTTTCGTCCGCGCGCGCGATCAGGTCATGATCGGCAAAGCGGTATATCTGCTTCATCCCCGGCACCGTGATCTTGTCGGCGCTGAACTTCGCGGGAAACCGCTTCTCTCCTTTGCGCTCGGTTTCGACCAGCTTGTAGACGGCGGCAAGCGCGGGCGCGTCGGCCGAGGTGGCCAGGTCCGTGCCCACGCCGAACGAATCGATGGGCGCGCCGGCCGCGCACAATTCCTGGATCCTGTACTCGTTCAGGTCGCCGCTCGCCATGATCTTCGCATCCTGCAATCCTGCCGCATCGAGGATGGAGCGGGCAGCGCGCGCAAGCGCGGCCAGGTCGCCGCTGTCGAGCCGCACGCCCCAGAGCGGCCGGCCCAGCGCCGCGGCCCGGCGCACGCCTTCCACCGTGTCGTAGGTGTCGACGAGGAACACGCTCTGCTCGCCGAGCAGCTTCTGGAGCGCGCGCTGCGCCTCCTGCTCGGAAGGGAACGCCTGCACCCAGGAGTGCGCGGCGGTGCCATACACCGGAATGCCGTAGCGCTTGCCGGCGAGCACGTTGCTCGTGCCGATGCAGCCGCCGATGTACGCCGCGCGCGCTGCCAGCACGCCTGCCTGCGGCGAATGCGCGCGCCGCGTGCCGAACTCCACCACGCCGCGGCCCTCCGCCACCGCCGTTACGCGCGCCGCCTTCGTCGCGACCAGCGTCTGGAACGAGAACGTCGAAAGCAGGTACGTCTCCGGAATCTGCGCCTCGATCATCGGGCCGCGCACGATCGCCAGCGGCTCGCCCGGGAACACGGGCGTGCCTTCGGGAACCGCGAACAGGTCGCCCGTGAAGCGCAGATTGCGCAAGGCTTCGAAGAAGCCGGAAGGAACGCGGGCGAATTGCGGCAGCGCGCGAAGATACTCGATATCGTCGGCGCCGAACCGGAATCCGTCGAGCAGGTACTCGGCTGCCTGGCGCAGGCCCGCGGCGATCAGGAAGCCGCGGCGCGCCGGCAGCCGCCGAACGGTGAGCTCAAAGGCGCCGAGCTGGTCGGTGAGGGCGGCCTGGTAATAACCGGCCGCCATCGTCAGCTCGTAAAGATCTGTAAGTAGACCGTCCACCGAGGCCCCGCGGGCCCGGCCTATTTTTTCTGCGCCGGCGGCGCGGCTGGCTTCACCGCGGCCAGCGCTTTGCGCAGGCCCTCTATCACGTTAGCATCGAGCTGATACAGAGTGGGCTCGTTTTCGCGGCGCGCGATGTAGTCGCTGCCGCTCTGCGAGATCGACACCTTCTCCACCCGTTTGCCGTCGTTCGAGGTTACGGTCAGGTCGATCACCGGGGTCGTGAAGCCCTTTTCCACGAACTTCGACGCCGCGAGCTCGCGCAGGCGGTCGATGAAATCCTGGATCGGCATGGACTCGAGCGCCTTGCCGTTATCGAACCACTTCTCGCCGCCGCGCACGTAGTACACCTGTTTCGTGCCGTCGCGCACGTCGATGCGGTTCGGATCGCTCCAGCCGAAGTCGAACAGCTTCTTGTTCTGGAAATCGGCCAGGCCCTTGTCGAGCGCGTCGCCGAGATCGGAGCCGATTTTGTAGACGCCCTCGACCACGCTGCTCTTCGCGTAGTAGGTCTTGTCCTTGTCGCGCCGCACCGTGAGCTCCTGCGTTCCGGAGGCGTCGGTCACCCTGGCGACGGCGACCTGCGTTCCGGAGGCGAACGCCGCGGCCGCTTTCCTGGCGTCCTCCGGAGTGCCGGCGGTGTCGAGCTTCGCATCCCGGAGATGGCTGATCAGCTCTTCGACCGGCCCGCCGTCGGCGCGCAGCGGGCGCGGCTTCAGGATCTGCCACTGATTCGAGTTGTCCTTGCCGAACTCGACGTCCTGCCCCTTGGCGATCAGCTCGACGCGCGTCAGCTTGTCGGAATTGAAGGTCAGCAGGCGCTTGTCGCGCAGGTCGTTCGAGCTCTTGTCGAGACTGGTCTTCGTGTAGCTGGAGATCGTGAACACCCGTGGATCGCCCGCGATTTTCGCGAACACGCCCGAGGATGTCGGCGTATCGTCGCCAAACTCGAGCTCGTGCGTCTTGCCATCCTTGGTGGTGGCGGTCACCTTGAGCATCGGGACCAGAAGCCCGTACTGCGCGAGGTCGCTCGCCTTCTGCTCGATCAACCGGTCCGACTTGACCGTCGCGAGCGCGCTCACGAGCGAGCTCACCGCATCCTGGTCCGCGCCCAGCGGCTTCGGCGCGACGATGGCCCACGCGCCGCCCTTCTTGTCGAGTACGACCGGCGGCTCGCCGGACCTTTCAATCCGGATCTTCTGGATCTGGTCCTGCGGGATGGAGATCAGCTTCGGCGATTCGGCCGAGGTCTTGTCCTGTGCCTTGTTGCCGGACTTGCCCGTCCAGTACACCGCCGCGCCCAGTCCGGCCAGCACCACTACGGCAATCAGCAGACCGCGGATGCGCATCGGCTATCTCCTCTTCCACCACACGCCGAAACCGCCCAGGATCACCAGCAGCGGCAGGCCGATCACGCTCGAGTAGAAGATGTTCGACATCTGCGCGCGCGTCAGCGTAAGCGGCCGGTTTTCGGGCTCCTTCGGGCGAATCGCGATCAGGTCCTCGTCCGAGGACAGCCAGTTCATCATGTTCAGGAACAGGTCGCGGTTGCCGAGCGAGCGCGCCGGCAGGAAGCCGTTGTTGGCCCAGGTGGACGTGCCGATGACGACGAAGCGGCCCTCGGCGCCCGGTTTGCCCGTGTTGTATTTGCCCGCCGCCGCGAGCGTCAGCGGGCCCTTGCGGTCCTTGGCCGGGTCGAGCTTGATCTCGGGCGAATCCAGGCGCGTCGTGGCGTAACTGTTGTCCGAGGTCGAGAACAGCTTCTCGACCGTGACCTTGTCCACCTGTTTCGTATCGAGCGATTGCGCCAGCGGGAAGACCGTCGCCGTGCCCTTCAAGTCGTTTACGATCGGCTGCGATTCGTACTTCGAGACGAGCGGCACTTCCGGACCGAGCCCGAAGAGCTGCCCGATGCCGCTGGTGTCGAGCACCAGGTCTTTGTCGAGCGTCACGCCCCAGCCCGCCAGCAGCTTCGCGAGCTCGGGGTTCTCGCTCGTCTGCGTCTGCCCCATCTTGAGCGGCGGATCCACCATGAACAGCGCGCGGCCGCCGTTCTCGACGTACGTCTTGATGGCCGCGACTTCCGGCGGCAGGTAATCCTTCGTGGGCCCGGCGACGATCAGCACCGAGCAATCGCTGGGCACCTGGGGCTTCTCGATCAGCGAGACGCTCTGCGTCTTGTAGTTGTTGTGCTCGAGCGTGTCCTTCATCGTCGAGTAGCCCGAGCGCTGCGTATCGTCGAAGCTGTGCTCGCCGCTGCCGGTCACCATGCACGCGTTCCGGTCGCCGCTCTTGAGCGCGCGGATGAGCGCGCCGGTGATCTCTTCCTCGGTCAGGCTCTTCGCCTCTTCGCGCTTCGCGCCAGCCTGCACGTAGATGGTTCCGTAAGTCCGCACGCCCATCGCGCGCGCCACCTGCGGCTTCTTGTCGGGATCGACGTAATCGATCGAGAGCTTCGGCGAAAGATTCCCGTAGCGCTCCAGCAGGTCCCGCGCCTGGTCGAAGCTCGAAGTGCGGTCGAAGTACGTGATGGTGACGTTCTGCTTGAGGCCCTTCACCACCTTGTCGGTCTGCTCGGAGAGGCTGTACCGCTTGTTCGCCGTGGAGTCGTACGACTTATTATGCCGGTTCGCCAGCCAGTTCGCCGCCGAGAGGACCGCGACGATCACCACAATGTAAGTAGCGGCGTATGCCGTGTATTTCGTTTGTCGTGCTTTCAGCCAGTCGAATTTCATTTATGCCCTCCAGCGCAGGGATTCCATCGAGCGCGCGGTCAGGAACAGGCCCAGATAGATGGCCGAAAGATAATAAATTACGTTCTTGGTGTCGATCACGCCCTTGGAAAACGGCTCGAAATGAGTCAGCACCGAAAGATAGGCCAGCACCTGCGCCCACGCCGCCGAATCGTAAGAGCTGACCCAGTCCAGAACCCAGAGCAGCAGGCACAGCGCGAACGTGCCGCCCACGGCCAGAATCTGGTTCCGCGTCAGGGTCGAGATGAACGTGCCGACCGCCAGCAGAGAGCCGCCTTGCAGCAGCAGCCCGAGATAGCCGACCAGAATCGGTTTCAGATCGGGCTTGCCGTACAAAAACAGAACCGAAATGTTCACGGCCGAGATGGCCAGGATGCTCGCGTACAGCGTCAGCGCCGCCAGCCACTTGCCGGCGATCATCTCGTAGTCGCGCACCGGAGAAGTCATGAGCAGCTCGATCGTGCCCGAGCGCTTCTCCTCGGCGAACAGCCGCATCGTGATCATCGGAATCAGGAACAGCCCGATCACGCTGACGTTCATCAGCAGCGGCCGCACCACCCATTCGTTCACGTCCATCGGCGGCCCGCCGCCCATCATCGCCGCTTCCATGCCGCGGCTCACGAAAATCGCGGTCGCGACGTAGAAGAAATATCCGAAGATGACGGCGAAGAACGCCATCAAAAGATAAGCGATCCAGGACGAATAGTAGCCCTTCAGTTCCTTGCGGTAAATGATCCAGGCATTCTTCATTTTGTGCCTCCCGCGGCTGCCGCTTCCTGCGGTCCGGTCAATTGCAGGAAGATCTCTTCCAGGCTGACGGCGGCCGCGCGCAGCTCGTTCAGGTTCCAACCGCTCTCGACGACAGCCCGCGCCACCTCGCCGCGAATGGCGTGCTTCTGCAAGCTCTCGACCTCGAACATCGAGCGGTTGCCCTTGGTGTCCTTGAGGATGACGCGGCTCACGCCGGGCACCTGCTCCAGGCGGCGCCGCACCGCGTTGCCGTCGAGCGCGCCATCGCGCGACTCGACCTCGACCGCGATCGATTCCGATCCCCTGAGCCGGTGCGTCAGGTTCTCCACCGTGTCCGTCGCCACCAGGCGGCCCTTGCTGATGATGATCACCTGCTCGCAGGTCTGCTCGACTTCGGGCAGGATGTGCGTGCTGAGGATGATCGTGTGCGCGCCCGCCTTGGCCAGGTCCTTGATGAGCTCGCGCGTCTCGATGATCTGCTTGGGATCGAGGCCGGCCGTGGGCTCGTCCAGAATCAGCACGTCGGGGTTGTGAATGATGGCTTGCGCCAGGCCGACGCGCTGCCGGTAGCCTTTCGATAGCTTCGTGATCAGTTTGCGGCTCACGTCTGCGATTGCGCACAGGCCGATTACTTCATCGACGCGGCGCCGCAGGTCCGATTTCGGAACGCCCTTCAGCTTCCCGACGAAGTTCAGGTATTCGATGACCTCCATCTCGGGGTAAAGCGGCGGGGTCTCCGGAAGATAGCCGATACGTTTCTTGACCTCGAGCGGGTTCTCGAGGACATCGAAGCCGGCCAGGCTCACGGTGCCGGCGGTTGGCGGGAGAAAGCAGGTTAGGACGCGCATGGTGGTCGTCTTGCCCGCCCCGTTGGGGCCCAGGAAGCCGACAATGCGGCCTTTTTCCACCGTGAAGGAAATGTTGTCTACGGCCACGGTGCGGCCGTAGCGCTTGGTCATACCTTCGACTTTGATCATTGGATTGTTACCCAGATGCTAGGAGTCACCAGATACATACTGCTTGTGGTGAAAGGCTTGAAATTCCATAATATGAACGCTTCAGAATGGCTGTCAAATTGACCATTTTAAATGAACAGCATGCTGGTGGGGCAGGCGCTTTCGCCTGCCCGATTTTGTGAACCTCAGAATCCCATGATCTGGAATCCCGAATCCACGAACAGCACGTTCCCCGTTACTCCGCGGCCGAGGTCGCTCGCCAGAAACAAGGCGGCGTCGGCGACCTCCGCCGGCTCGGTGTTGCGCCGCAGCGGAGCGCGCTCGGCCACATGGTCCAGCATGGAGGAAAAATCCTTGATCGCGCGGGCCGAGGCAGTCTTCACCGGCCCGGCGGAGATGGCGTTGACGCGAATCTTCCGCGGGCCGAGTTCGTTCGCGAGATACCGCATCGAGGCTTCAAGCGCGGCCTTCGCCACGCCCATCACGTTGTAATTCGGAATGACCCGCGTCGAGCCGATGTAGGTGAGCGTGGTGATGGAGCCGCCCCCGGTCATCGCCGGCGCGACGGCGCGCGCCACCGAGACAAGGGAGTACGCGCTGATATCGAGCGCCAGGGAAAACCCCTCGCGCGAAGTCTCCAGGAATCCGCGCGTGATATCCTCGCGATTCGCGAACGCGATGCTGTGCACCACCGCATCGACCCGCCCGCCGGAACGCAGCGCCTGCGACAGCCGTTCGAGCTCGTCATCGCGCCCCACATCGCACGGCAGCACGCGGCACGCGCCCAGCTCCGCGCCGATCGCCTCCACTGTTTCCCGCTGCCGTTCGCCCTGGTATGTCAGAATGACGCCCGCGCCCGCCCGCCGGAACGCCTCCGCGATCGCATACGCAAGGCTCCACTTGTTCGCGACACCGAGGATGAGAGCACACTTCCCCTCTAGCAAGTTGTGCATGAAATGTTTATTTTACCGCGATGCACCGGCTGCGGCCCAGAGCCCCTTTGATCTCATGCCGAAACTGGCATATTCTTAAGAGCGGTGGAGACCATTTCGAGGCCTATCGTCTGGTTGGGAAACACGCTTGAAGTCGTGCGGGAGTTCCCGGCCACCGTTCGGCAGGAAATCGGATACGCGCTATACCTGGGCCAGACGGGGGGCAAGCACATCTCTGCCAAGCCGCTGCACGGATTCGGCTGCGCCGTCATGGAAATTGCGCTTGCCAGCGACCGCGGCGCGTTCAGGGCCGTGTACACCGTAAATGTCGGGTCCAGGCTGTACGTGCTCCACGCTTTTCAGAAGAAATCCAGGAGGGGGATTTCGACACCCCAGCACGATGTCGAAGTGATCCGTCAGAGGTTGAAACGGGCTCTCGAAATCGAGGCGGAAGGAACGTGAATATGGCAAAGGACTACGTCGAAGGCGGCAAGAACGTATTCGCCGATCTGGGTTTGCCCGCACCGGACGAGTTGCTGGTCAAAGCAGAGCTCGCCCGACGCATCGGGGTCCTCGTTGAAGCAAGAGGGCTGAACCAGGAGGAAGCGGCGCGGGTGCTCCAGATTGATCAGCCGAAGGTTTCCGCGCTGAAGCGAGGCCGCCTCGCAGGCTTCTCCATCGAGCGGCTGATGCGCTTTCTCGTGCTATTGGGAAATGACGTGGAAATCGTAGTTAAAGAACGGCCACGATCGAGAACGCAGGCGCGTCTGCGTGTCGCATAAAACGGCCTCATGCCGTATAAGCAGTCGCGCCTCACTCAACACCGACGCTCGAATCAGCGGCTTCAGCCCCTTCTTCGAGACGAGATCTACCTTCCTGCCGAGCAGGCGCGAGAGATCCAGCATCAGTCCGGCGTAATCCACAAGATCGATCTCGGCATCCGGCTGAAACTCGACAAGGAGATCGACGTCACTGTCCGGGCGCATTTCGCCCCGCGCGGCCGATCCGAATACCGAGAGTTCCCGGACGCGATACCGGCGGCAGAGATCGGCGAGCTTGCTCTCATCCACCTGAACTTGACCGAGTTGGAGCATCCGGGCCATGCGTCGTCTATTATCCCCACTTCCCGATCGTGGCGAAAGCACATATCTGGACTGCTCTGGATCCCAGACGTACGACCAGCGCTCTCTCACATTCTTTCCCGGAGTCGTCATCATACTCACGTCGATGCGGTTCGCACTCAGGCGATCGATGCGCAATGATAGCCCGTGGCGCTGGAACACTTCCTGGAGCTTGCCGTTCGAGCAACGGAACGCGGTCGCGTAATACTGCCACCCACTGCCTGTCACGTGCAAATCGTGGATGAGGAGGGAGCGCAAGGTGACATTCGGAGCCGGTCGCAACAGGCGGTCCTGCTCAATCTCGGCTTGCCAGTCCGGTTGATGCTGCCCCGCCC